>Ga0181532_10000940_pt1 | contig 29139 bp, 26 predicted proteins | sample PEATcosm2014_Bin_33_FD_119768 | JGI IMG/M metagenome (GOLD analysis project Ga0181532, IMG submission 119768) | Peatland microbial communities from MTU Mesocosm Facility, Houghton, MI, USA - PEATcosm2014_Bin11_30_metaG | ecosystem: Environmental > Terrestrial > Soil > Wetlands > Peat | place...
CACCGAGAAACTGGCGCAGAAACTCTACGGTTCCAGTCCCGTGGCAGTCGGCCAGATCATCAAGCTGAGCGGTGGTCTTCCGTTCACGATCGTGGGAGTGTTCAAGGAAAGCGTGGACACTTTCGGACAGTCGGAAATCCAGGAAGACACCATGCTGATTCCCTACACGGTCAGCCGCTTCTTCACGCCCACAGCGGCGGTGTATCAAATCTATTTTTCCGCTGCCAGCCCGCAGGACGTCATTCCGGCCACGGCTGCTATCAAACGCGTGCTGCAGTCGCGGCACCGCGCCGAATCTGTGTACAGCGTGCAGAACCTGACGCAGTTCCTGACGGTGGCGGGAAAAATTGCCGATGCCATGACCCTCATCCTCTTGCTCGTTTCTTTCGTCACCTTGCTGGTGAGCGGAATCGGCATCATGAACATCATGCTGGCGACGGTGACGTCGCGCATCCGCGAGATTGGGATTCGCAAAGCCATCGGCGCCACCAACCGCGCTATCCGCTTCCAGTTTCTGGCGGAAGCCATTCTGATCTCGCTGACCGGAGGCATCGTCGGCATCGTGGTCGGCCTTGCCATCCCCTGGTCGGTACGTTTCCTCACCGACTACCGCATGCCGGTCTCGGGCTTGTCGGCGATCATCGCCATCGTGGTGTCGTCGATCGTCGGGATCATCTTCGGGACCGTTCCGGCCACCCGCGCCTCACAGCTCGACCCGGTCGAGAGCCTGCGTTACGAGTAAGTTGCGCGTCCGGAAATAGCGATCCCCACCGTGTTCCTGCAGGAACACTTTAGGGCAAATTTATACGTACAGTTAGGTAACGAATGTGTCCTAACTGGAGCGGCGGAAAGAGAGTTAAGGGCGGCAGCTTAGGCGGCGACGAGCGTAGAGGCAGCGCTCCCTGGGGCGACCGGAACGCTCTGGGAACAGTGACGCTCAAGGGCAAGTACGACGACTACAACCAATGGAACCTGGGCAGTGGCCACGGCTGGGCGGGAGCCTACAACGTTCTGTGGAACTCAACCGTGGACGAGATCAAAGTGGAGAGTCCTCCGGGAGCTTACAACTGGGTCATCGGCTGCAAGGGACTACGCCTGAGCCGGGACTTAGGGGCGCCTATTATCAATCTCCCGGTCAGCCCGTCGAGCCAGCCAGCTTGTATCAGGAGCAAGGCAAAGAGCGCATGGCCATGACAGAGCAGCGTGCCACCCGGTAGAGGAATCCCAGAAACCACAAAGCCGGGCTGGTTGGCCCGGCTTTCCTTTTGTGGAACTGGTTCGTTCGGTCTTGTTGCGATCGCCGACCCAGAATGTCGAAATCTGTAAAGTCTCTTCGAGCCCAGTGTCTTCCAACCCATGGCGTGCGGTTTCTCACGCTATTGGAAGATTCGAGTCTCAGTTTGCGCCGCGGGGTCACCGGCCCGCGCCGCGTGAAACCTGTTACATCACCATCGCCAGGTTCTCTAACTCATGCACGAGCACCGGCATGGCGCACCCGGCCATCTCGACGCGGCCTGCCGCGTCCAGCGCTGCCTTGGGCGAAACTCCATAGCCACGGCCCATCAGAAACACCTGCAGCAGCTCGGCGGCCTCGTAGGAGTCGATCATGCCACCCTGCAGCAGATCGTTCCTGAGAGCTGCCAGCTCGGTCATGGTGAATCTGTCTTTGTCGTTCATTTTCGCGTTCGTCATGCTTTCGTTCGTCATGGCCGTCATCACCTCCGACTCCGACCTTTTACCGCTTTGCCGTATTAGACTCATCGGCAGCTGTTAAAGTTGCATGCAATCCGGCTGCCGAATTTACCCTACTTTTCCTCTTACCGTCCCCAATCCCCTTTGGATTCCTTTAACCCCTGTGGATATCGAAAGTTGCGGTCAGCCCGGGAGTCGGTTCCAGCCTCCCGCGGTTTCCTTCGTACCCAGAGGGTAATCTCAAGACTGACACAATGTGTCGTTTCCTGACGGTCCGGCAACAAAGAACGTCGGTCCGGTTAGCCACAATGGGGGACCGCCTGACATAGCCGCGTCGATCCCCTCCTGATGATAGTGTTTCGCTGTCCCCCGGCGTTTCTTGGGCGCGAGGAATAGTTGCCCCTCCAGCAAGTTGTCGGCGAGAGAGGCGGACGAACAGCTTCTTCTATTGTGAGCTGTTGTCAGCTGGGACTTGGCAGGAACTGCCGTGGACTAGGGTTTCTGTGCCGTGCCTTGCGCTTCCGCTACGGTGTCGTAAAACGGGAAGAACTGCTCGACGTGCGTGACCTGCATGGTGTCGCGCACGCGCTTGGTGACGCCAACCAGCGCCAGGCGGCGGCCACCCTTCTGATGCGTCACGTAGGCGCCCACCAGCGCGCCAATGCCGGCAGAGTCAATGTAAGGAACCTGGGTCAGATCGAGGATCAGTGTGGGCTGGGTGCTCCCGCGCACCAGGGCTTGAAACGCAAAAAAATTGGAGATGAGGATGGGACCGCTCAGGCGCAACACGCGCTCGCCTGCCGCTGTCCCGTTGACGTCTTCGATCTGCAAAGGCTCCTGAGGCATCCGCACATCGTATTACGGGAATGTGAATATCGTGTTAAAGGACGCGGCTTGTCGCCGGGCTGGGAGCATTTAACTCCGCCGCCCGAGGTGCTACATCGCGACTCGTTCCGTCTAGAGGATTGCTAGAGCTGGCTCCAGCACCTTGTCCCGCGCCTGCTGAATCAGGTTCTCGAACTGCGCCTGATCGAGGCAGACGGCATGCTGGCCGTAGCGGGCCTCTATGCCCACGACATGCCAGTAGGGCATCCAGCAGAACTGCTTGCTTTCGGCCCCGCCTTCGAGCACGACCAGGAACGGGTAGAACGTGACTTCTTCTTCCTCTTCGCCCAGCCACGACTCCAGCTTTTCTGGGAGGAATGCGGAGACCACCTTGAAGTCTCCGTCGCCCGCGCCCAGCTGGAAGTCAAGATTCACGTGCAGTTCGCGCGTGCCTCCGCAGGCCGGGCACTCTTCCGGAGCCATTTTCGAGAAGTCGTACAGGGTGTCGAACAGCTTGTGGTGCGTGGGATATTTCTTATGACATTGAATGCAGGAAAAGTATTGTGTAGCCACGTTGGAACCTTCCTTTCCTGGAAATCCAGTATTCCGGAGTTCAGCGAGCTCAGCCGCAAGCCCGCCAACCGCCGCCCGCGCTAAGGCTCGACCGTAGCCTCATCGACCAGCATGATGGGGATGTCGTCCTTGACCGCATACACCCGGTGGCAGTGCTTGCACTTCAAACTCTCCGGACTTTGGCGGTACTCGAGCGCCTGCTTGCAGGCCGGACAGACCAGAATTTCCAGTAGCTCTTTGGCAATCATGACGTGGGAATTATACGACATGCGCTCGACCAGGCATGTGATGGGACGCACAAGCAAAGACCTAGGCGCACACGGCAGCCTTGGCGGTGTAAGATTCTAGGTCCGGAAGCCCGAAGCCGGGCGCCGGATGGCCAAACCCATGCCAGCCACCCTCCTCGACGGAACCCGGATCGCGCAAGACATCCGCAGCGAAGTCGCCGCGGAAGTGAAAACCTTGGCCGCCGCCGGAGTGCGTCCCGGACTGGCCGTCGTGCTAGTCGGGCACAACCCGGCGTCTGAGATTTACGTGCGCGGCAAGGTCAAGGCCTGCGAGGAAGTGGGCCTCTACAGCGAGAAGCTGACCCCGCCCGAATCCGCCACCACCGCCCAACTGCTCGCCGTGATCGAAGACCTCAACCGCCGCGACGATATCGACGGAATCCTGGTGCAGTTGCCGCTGCCTTCCCAAGTCGATGCCAAGAAAGTGTTGATGGCCGTTGATCCGGCGAAAGATGTCGACGGATTCCATCCCGTGAACGTCGGTTTTCTCTCCACGCAGCGTCCGGGGCTCGTGCCCTGCACGCCCGCGGGAGTCATCGAGATTCTGAAGCGCAGCAATATTCCGATCGCCGGTCGGGAAGCCGTGGTCGTCGGTCGCAGCGACATCGTGGGCAAGCCCGCGGCCATGCTGCTGCTCAACGCCAACGCCACGGTGACTGTGTGCCACTCAAAAACCCACGATCTGCCGGGAGTATGCCGCCGTGCCGACATTCTGGTCGCCGCGCTCGGGCGCTCGGGAATGATCACTCGTAGTTTCGTCAAACCTGGCGCGACTGTGATCGACGTGGGAATGAACACAGTCACCCATCCGGCGGAGTTCCAGCGCTTCTTCGCGGGCAACGCCAAGCGGGAAGAAGCGTTCCGCAAGAAAGGATCCACGCTGATTGGCGACGTGCATCCCGAAGTCGCGGAGATTGCCGGGGCCCTCACGCCCGTGCCCGGCGGCGTCGGCCCGCTGACCATTGCTATGCTGATGTTCAACACGGTCAAGGCGGCGAAGATGCGGCGGGGCAGTCGCGTGCCGGAGCTGTCGCGCGCGTGAGTACCTTATCTTTCTTGTGAATACCTTTCTTCAGGAGACAGGATGCTGAAAGTTGGCCTCACCGGGGGCATCGCCGCCGGCAAGTCGGTGGGGGGAGAGATGTTTGTGGCCTTGGGAGCGCATCTGGTGCAGGCCGACCGCATTGCGCATTCGCTCATGCAGCCGGGGGAAGCGGTCTACAACGAAGTGGTGCGCCATTTCGGCCGCGAGATTCTCAATCCCGACCTCAGCGTCAACCGCGCCAAGTTGGCCGAAGTCGCATTCGGCCCGGCGACTGCTCCCGAGGGCCAGCGCAATTCCCGCATCGAGGAACTCAACCGCATCGTGCATCCCGCGGTCATTCGCAGTCAGGATGAATGGCTGCAGGCTATCGGCATACAGGACCGGCATGCCGTCGCTATCGTTGAGGCGGCGCTCCTTCTCGAAGCGGGCGTCGGCGACCGTTTCGACCGGATGATCGTCGTGACCTGCAGCGAGGAGCAGCGCGTGGCCCGCTTCGCTGCGCGACAGCGGATCGATCTGGAGGCCGCGCGCAAGGAAGTAGTGCGCCGCATGGCCGCCCAACTTCCCGACGAAGAGAAAATCAAAGCCGCCGACTATGTGATCGACAACTCCGGCTCGCTCGAGAAGACCCGCGAGCAAGTGCGCGTGGTGTGGGAGAAACTGCGAGCGGAAGCGGAAAAATCCTAAAGTTTAATCTGCGTTGTCATCCTGAGCGAAGCGAAGGACCGATTCACTCTTCGGCCCGTTGCATAGGTCCTGCGCTTCGCTCAGGATGACAGGGTGGATTTAGAATCTCGCCATGAAGCCCAAGACGTTGTACCTCGTGCTCTGCTTCGCCGGCTTGCTGCTTCCGTACTCCCAGTTTGTTCCCTGGGTGCTGCAGCACGGACTGAACCTTCCGCTATTCGCGCGCGAGTTGTTTGCCAACCGCATCGGCGCGTTCTTCGGCATGGACGTCATTGTCTCGGCCGTGGCACTGCTCGTCTTCACACGGATCGAGAGCGCGCGCCTCGGAATTCGCCGGAGCTGGCTCGTGCTGGTCGCCGTGCTGACGGTTGGAGTGTCCCTCGGCCTGCCGTTGTTTCTGTACTTGCGGGAATTGCAACTCGAGCACAAACCTCGCGTCGCCTAGAGGAGGTGAGGTTATGTGGGGACTGCCGCCCTTGGCTGTCCGGTCGAGCGCAGCTCGACAGGTTTTGACCCTGACAGCCAAAGAGCCAAAGAGATGGACTGGCAGCGGGCCTTCGGCCCGAAGGACAGGCGAGGGCAGCTGTCCCACCCACACCCTTCGTTCCCACGCGCACCCCGGCTGCTCGCGAATTCTCTCAGCCGGAAAGTTCTAACCCTGTACTGTGGCGGGCGTGGGCGTGCCGAGGAGCGCAGCTTTGTTTAGAATTGAATTGAGGGACCTTTCTGCTCCCCGACAGCGTACTTATCTTCGATGGTTTGAATCGAATGGTTTGATTCGGATGGTTGAATTATGAAAGTCATGCGGCCTTTGATCTTCGCGCTGGCCATTGCCGGCGGATTCTTCTACTTCACGACCTGGCGTTCGAACTCGCAGGCGGGCGGATTGCATCCCTCGAACTGGCTGACCCGTCCGGCGCAGGTGGAGATTACTGAGGCGGCGCCGAACGAGTCGCTCGACGGCGAAGAGCAGAACAATATTTCCGTCTACAAAAAGAATATCCCGTCGGTGGTGAATGTCACCTCGCGCGCCATGACGTTCGATTTCTTCTACGGCCTCATTCCGCAGGAAGGGCAAGGGTCGGGATTCGTGATCGATAAAGATGGGCACATCCTGACCAACTATCACGTGATCGCCGAGGCGCGGCAGGTGGAAGTCACCCTCCACAACCGCAAAAAGTACAAGGCGACGGTGGTGGGCACCGATCCGCCGCACGACCTGGCGGTGATTCAAATCAAAGCGCCAGATCTGATTCCGGCAGTGCTGGGCGATTCGAAGAATCTGCAGGTCGGCCAGAAAGTGTATGCCATTGGCAATCCGTTTGGCCTGGCGGGAACGATGACCCGCGGCATTGTGAGCTCGATCCGCCCGGTGCGCGAGCCCAACGGCGCCATGATCGACGAAGCGATTCAGACCGATGCGGCCATCAATCCCGGCAACTCCGGCGGCCCGCTGATGAACTGGCACGGCGAAGTCATCGGTATCAACACCATGATTCTTTCCAATGTCGGCCAGAACGCCGGCATCGGCTTTGCCATTCCCATCAATACCGCGAAGGCCGTGCTCAACGATCTGATGACACTGGGCCGAGTGCGGCGTCCGGCACTCGGGGTGCGCACCATTCCCATCAGCCCCGAACTGGCGGATGAAATCGGTCTGCCGGTCGACTACGGATTGCTGATCATCCAGGTCACTCCCGGCGGCTCCGCCGATTCGGCGGGGCTGCGCGCCGGCACGGAACGGGCCTACCTGGGGAATACTCCCATCATGTTGGGCGGCGACCTGATCGTGGCCATCGACGATCAAAAGGTGCAAGACGAGGAAGACCTTTCGCAGATGATGAACAACCGCCGCGCTGGAGATACGGTGAAGATCACCATTTACCGCAACAAGAAAAAGATGGACGTGAACGTATCGCTGGGCGAGGCGCGGCAGCAAGTGTGAGAAAACCAGATGTCAGATATTAGCTTTCAGCCATCAGCTTTTGGATGTGGCGCGGCTATTCCGCGGGTTGAATGCCGACCGCCGCGTGCAGGTCCGCACTGTTGAAGAGAGCGCCGCCTTTCATCACGAGGCGGCAGCGGCGGATGTCGCTGATATGCTCGGCCGGATTTCCCTCCACCAGCAGAAAGTCCGCGCGTTTGCCTTCCGCGATCGAACCAATATCTTTCTCTTGCTTCAGCAGCCGGGCTGCGTTGAAGGTCGCGATCTGCAGAGACTTTACGGGCGGAATGCCGGCCTGGACCTCCAGTTCCAACTCGCGGTGCAGCATGATACCGGCGATGGCGTCGGTGCCGGCAAGGATCGGGACGCCCGCGTCGTACATGCGTTTGGTCATGGCCAGCATGGCGCGATAGGAGTCCTGGTAGAGTTGGTCGTTTTCGGCGGTTACAGGAAGTCCGCCGCTGTAGGCGCTGCGCTGAACTTGCGCGGGAAGCCGCTTCAGCACCGGCGCGAAGTCCGGAGAGGCCTGCCCGGGACGTCCAGTGAACATGCCCTCAAACGTGGCCAGAGTCACATCCACCGTGGTGTGGTGAGTGAGCAGAAGCGTGATGAAATCATTTACCGCCTTGGATTGCAGGTCGAGCTTTGCCGCGTTGGCGCCGACCGCGGTGAAACGCTCGGGCGTGCGCGTGTCCTGCACTTGGGACGCGAAAAAATTCAGGAAGATGAAGTTGATGTGCTGAATTTCGTCGGCGCCGTCTTCGACAAACTGCGAAGCCGTGATCCCGTTGGGAATGTGCCCGCTGACCCGCAGACCGCGGGAGTGAGCGAGTTTCGCGATACCGGGAACGAAGTCGGGATTGAGCGAACTATAGAGCTTGATCTGGATATACCCCAGGTCGGCGTAACGATTGACCGCGGCATCGGCCTCGGCCTGGGTGTCGGCGTAGAGACCCGTGGGAGCTTGAAACGGGCTGTGGCCATCGATGAATCCAGCTTTCCACATACGCGGACCGATGGCGGTGCCATTCTGCCACTGATCCTGCAGATGCTGCAGTTCGCCGATGTCATTCCCCATATCGCGGACCGTGGTCACGCCGCTGGCAATGTTCAGGATGCCGTCCAGGGGCTGGGCGTGAGCATGCATGTCGAACAAGCCGGGAAGGATCGTCTTGCCGGTTCCGTCGATGTGGTCGGCGTCCGCAGGCGGATGAACCGAACTTGCGGGACCGACACTCATGAAGCGGTCGCCGGAAACAACTACCGTCTGGTCCTCCCGCATGACGGCCTGCTCGGAGTCGAACAGACGTACATGCTCGATGGCGACCGGGTGCGCCGGATGCTTCGCCAAGTCCTTCGCCAGGTGCGCGTACCGCTCGTCACGTGCTTTGACGTCGATGGCATAGAGCTGGTCATTCGTCTTTTCCCAGCCTTCCCGGAGAAAAGCGAACCATGTCCCTGGGATCGCAAAAAGATGCCGATCGTCATCGAGCCACAACGTTTGCGGCTCGAAGGAGAGTCCGGTGATCGCGAAGTCGGTCACGTGCATCTTCTGTCCGTGATCAGCGACGATGAGGTCCGTCAGGCGCTCGAGCCGAGCTTCGCCGGCGGGAAGCAGGTGGACTGGAGCTCCGTGGGCTTTCTCGAGGGCCGCAACCAGGAATGCCGTCTCCGCCGCAGCGCCGTTATTGCTGACGTAAAACCCGCCCGCGGGGGCATGGCCGTGTTCCGCCGTGCTCTTCCAATGGGCGACGCCGTCCTTGACCTCGAAGTGTTCGTCGACGGGAGCCTTCAGGTAGTCGTTGCCGGTCTCATCTACGCGCAGCAGCAGGCCGTTCCGGTCGACCGTGTAGTTGGCGGAGATCTTCGGGCCGCGGCCCCGATCGTTGAACTCGAACGTGCACTCCACGCGCCCGTCAGGCAGGTAACTGTCGACTTCACTTCCTGCGACTTTGCCGTTCGAAGAGATCGTGTAGCGGAGAGTTGAGGTCGGCTCGGTCGCGGCGATCGGTTGCCCGGCGCAAATCAGCAGAGAGAGCAATGCAAGGCGAGGAGTGAACATGGGGAAGTATTGTGCCATTAATCCAGATAGTTGGGGTAGAATGTCGCTCGGCCTATGACTGCCGTCCTCTAATTCCGCGAGTTGCACCGTTGGGCGACATGCGCGCGGAGGTATGCGCGCTCCTGCCGGGTCACAACCAGCTGTCTGAAAACCAGAAAGGATTATTCCCATGCAATTCGTGGACAAGGCATTCGCCCGCCGACTGGAGTCGGTCGAGGAGATGCCGCAAGTGTTGTATGCGCGGGCATTTCAGAAGACCCGCCCCGAGATTGGCGCGGCCGAAGAAGAGATCTGCGGTGGGCACATGATCTTTGCGGGGCTGGGCTCGCCCATCGGACGGGCGACCGGGGTCGGACTGGATCGTCCATTTACGGCGGCAGATCTCGATCGCGTGGAACAGTTTTACCGCGCGCACCAGGCTCCGTCGCAGGTGGATTTGTGTTCCATGCACGAACCTGCCATGTTCGAGCTGTTTAAAGAACGCGGGTATGCGATCGCTGAACTAAACAATGTGTTGTACCGGAAGCTTGACGCCGCGGAGAAGTTTCCCTCACCTCCGGCGGGATGTGAGATTCGGCGCAGCCGTCTGGAGGAAGCCGAGACTGCGGGGGCCATCGTAGAAAGTGCCTTCTTTCCCGACGGCGCGCCGGAGGCCTTTCGGGGGCTGGTCGCGCCCTTCTACCAGATGGAGCGGGCGCTGGCGTTCGTGGCCAGCGTCGACGGCAAGCTGGTGGCGTGCGGCACAGGGCTGGTCATCCCCGAGCACCGGGTCTTTGCCCTGTGCGGCGCAGGCACGCTCGCCGACTATCGCGGACGCGGCTTGCAGACCGCGCTGCTGCGCGCACGGATGGCGGCTGCAGTCGAGGCCGGGTGCGAGTACGCCGTAGTAGTCACGCAGGGCGGCACAACCTCGCAGCGCAACGCGGAGCGCTTGGACTTCCGCGTGGCCTACAGCAAGGTGACGGTGATCAAGCAATTACAGACGTGAGCGCCGATGCCGTTGCAGTTCCACAAGCGTCCATTGCATAGTGGAAGCGATGACTTCGGAAAGCTTCACGCTGCAAGGCAAACACGTTCGCCTGGAACCGCTGGAGCATCGCCACGTCGATGGCTTGTTGGCCGCAGCCGGGGACGATGCGTCGCTTTATCAGTGGAGTCCCGTCCCTCAGGGCGAGGCTGAGGCCACCAGCTACGTGGACACTGCGCTGGCTTGGAGAGACGCTGCTAGCGCGGTGCCGTTTGCGATCGTACGAAACGAGGATGGTGTCATCCTCGGCTCGACCCGCTTCTGGAACTTGGAGCGATGGGCGTGGCCGCAAGGCCATCCCTCGCACGGACGCGGCGTTCCCGACGCCTGCGAGATCGGCTATACATGGCTCACTCGCTCGGCCATCCGGACGGCTGCCAACACCGAGGCCAAGCTGCTCATGCTGAGGCACGCCTTCGAAGTCTGGCAAGTGCTCCGCGTCTGCTTTCACACCGACGCCCGCAACCAGCGCTCCCGCGCCGCGCTCGCACGCATCGGCGGACAGTTCGAAGGAATTCTTCGCGCCCACCGCATGGCCGCCGACTACATCCCGCGCGACTCGGTGCGCTACTCGATCGTCGCGGCGGAATGGCCGGAAGTGAAGGAACGGCTGCTTCAGTTCGTAGATCGACCGTAAGTGTGGCGCGGGCGCCCCCGCAGCATAGAATTTGTCCGCGCGGGCGGAGGCGCCCACGCCACAAAAACGAAAACGAGCCGTCTGTTGTTATGCGATGGTCTTGGGCTCAATCCCATAAGCCGCCACCCATTGATCGTGAGTCTGCTGTGTGGCCGGCCACTGAAAGCAGAGACCGTAGCCGTCGGGATCTTTGAACCACAACTGCTTCATGCCGTACGGCGCGACCTTCGGTTCTTTCAAATTGAGGCCATGCGCCCGCAGATGCTGGTAAGCGGCGTCGAGATTCTGGCAGCCGAAAAACAGGCAGGTGTCTTCATGGGCAGCGACCCGCGCCGGATCTGGCGCAGCCGGCCGCTGATCAGCTTCATACGCGGTATTGAGCATCAGCTCCGCGCCATTCAACCGGAGCCCGGCCCAATCGCAGTCATCTCCAGGCCGGGACGTGCCCCAAACTTTGAACCCCAGCACGTCGCGGTAGAAACGGATCGCGGTCGGCATATCGAACACCTGCAGCAGCGGAGCGATACCGTGAATGTCCATGGTCGTATAAGCCTCTTTGCTCGGCGGGAAATATATCAGAAGACCGGGACCTCGACGATTGGACGCGCTTCGCTGGCCAGCGTGAGCGGAAGCCACCGTACGACCCGGACTTGTGAGAAAGTAGTTCTGCTTCAGAAGAGAAACTGCGATGAACGTGGATGAAATTCGCGCCTACTGCTTGGCTTTTCCCGACGCCACCGAAAATATCCAGTGGGCCGACGACCTCTGCTTCAAGGTTCGCGGCAAGATCTTCACCACGGTGGCTCTGACGGCCGTTCCCCAGAAGCTGTGCTTCAAATGCACTCCGGAGACATTCGCAGAACTCGTAGAGCGAGAGGACACCCATCCGGCGCCTTACGTCGGGCGCTACAAGTGGGTGATTCTGGACCGGCTGGACGTGCTGCGCAGCGACGAATTGAGGGATCTGATTCGACAATCGTATGAGATGGTGGCCGCGAAGGCGCCGGGGAAGACCAAAGCGCTCAAGCATGGCCGCGATGAGACGACCACCAGGAACAGGAACCGGAAGAAGATTGCTGCATCCAGACGACGGAAGAAGAAACCCTAAGGATTGCATTCCGGTCCGGCCGGTTTGATTTGACTCCAATTGCCGCCGTCGGCTAGCCTCAGGACTTGCCCCCGAGGCTCCGAGCCATTTCAACCTGCATGCGATCCCTGCATAAATCGTTGATTTTGTTGCTGATGGCGCTTCTGGTGGTAGGCGCGACGCCCTCTGCCCGAGCCTCCGTGCGTCCGGTTCACGCCCAGCACGCAATCGTGGTGAGCGTGCATGAACTTGCGTCCCAGGTCGGCGTGGAGATTATGCAGGCTGGAGGCAATGCCATCGACGCGGCCGTTGCCACCGGATTCGCGCTGGCCGTGGTGCATCCTCCGGCGGGAAATATCGGCGGCGGCGGTTTCATGCTGATCCGCATGGCCGACGGCAAGACGCACTTCCTCGACTACCGCGAAAAGGCCCCCGCAGCGGCGACCCGCGACATGTATCTGGACGCCCAGGGCAACGTCATCGAGGGCGCCAGCGAGATTGGCTACAAGTCGATCGGCGTGCCGGGATCGGTAGCCGGCTTGGTTTACGCCGAGCAGAAATACGGCATGCTACACCTCAAGCAGGTGATGGCCCCGGCCATTCGTCTGGCGCGCGAGGGATACGCGCTGACTTGGGGAGAGGCCCGCGACTTCCAGACGGACAAACATCTGGGCCAGTTTGCCGAATCGCGGCGCGTGTTTCAGCGCAACGGCGACTACTACAAGCCAGGAGAGATTTTCCGCCAGCCTGACCTGGCGCGGACGCTGGAACGGATTGCGGAAAAGCCTGACGATTTCTATCACGGCTCACTCGCGCGCGAACTGGCCGCTGCCATGCAGAAGGGCGGTGGCCTGATTACCGTCGACGATCTGGCACACTATGAAGTGAAAGAGCGCGAACCCGTGCGCGGGACGTATCGTGGATATGAGGTCATCAGCGCGCCGCCGCCGTCGTCCGGTGGAACCGTGCTGATCGAATCCCTTAATATCCTGGAAGGCTACGATCTCGCCAAGATGGGCGACCGGTCCGCCCAGTCCATTCACTACACCACCGAGGCCTTCCGCCGCGCATTCTTCGATCGCGCCGAGTTTATGGGCGATCCGGATTTCGCCAAGATCCCCGTGGCGCAGCTGATTGACAAGAGATACGCCTCCGCCTGGGAGGACACGATTGACCCGGCGCACGCGACTCCCAGTAAAGACCTGAAGCGGCCGGCGGTATTCAACCAACTGGAACAATATGCGGCGGCGCATCCGCCCATGGTTCCGCATGAGTCCAATCACACGACGCACTATTCCGTCATGGACGCCGACGGCAATGCGGTCTCCGTGACCACGACCATCAACGACTGGTTCGGATCACGGGTTACTGCCGACGGTCTGGGTTTCCTGCTGAACGACGAGATGGACGATTTCTCGGCCAAACCGGGCGTGCCGAACTCCGACGGCTTGCTGCAGAGCGACCTGAACGCAATCGGGCCCGGGAAGCGGCCGCTGTCGTCGATGACGCCGACCATTGTGGTGCGCGACGGCAAGACCGTCATGATATTGGGTTCGCCCGGCAGTTCCAAGATCATCACCACCGTCGCCAATGTTCTAATGGGTGTGGTGGACTACGGCATGAACATTCAGGAAGCGGTGAATGCGCCCCGTTTTCACAATCAATGGATGCCCGACGTGCTCAATGTGGAACAATGGTTTTCACCCGATACCCTGAATCTGCTACACCACATGGGATACAACATTGAAGTCGGACTGCACTATGGCGCGGTTGTGGAGCCGTACTGGAGCGACGCGGAGTGCATCGCCGTCGATACCAAGACCGGCGACCGGTTAGGCGCCAGCGATGGCCGAGGCAGCGGAAAGGCAGTGGGCTACTGATGCTGAAAGCGGTTTCCACTTATCTGTTCGTAAGAGAGCGGCTGCATCCCGGCATTCTGGATGGGTTGACTCGCAGCGGCGTGCAGGCCGTCGAGATTTTCGCGGCGCGCCAGCATCTCGATTATGCCAACCGCAAGGCACACGTCAAGGAAATTGCCGAGTGGTTCCACGGCAGCGGGATTCCGCTGAACTCCGTCCACTCGCCTCTCTACGCCGATTACGAGTGGGGCCGTGCGGGCGCACCGCCGGTGAACATTGCCTCCACCGACCGCGCCGGGCGGATCGAGGCTATGGATGAGATCAAGCGCGCTCTCGAAATCGCCGAGCAGATTCCGTTTCGATTCCTAGTGCAGCATCTGGGCGCAGCCAACGAGGAGTATAGCGAGAAGAAGTTCGAAGCCGCCATGACTTCGATCGAACACTTGCGGGCGTTTGCCAAGCCGCTGGGCGTTCGCATCCTTCTGGAAAACATTCCCAACGAACTTTCCACGCCCGACCGTCTGGTGGAGATGATCCGGGGCGCGCACTTCGACGATGTCGGCGTTTGTTTCGACTTCGGCCACGCCCACATGATGAGTTCCGTGCGCGAAGGATTTGAAATTCTGCGCAATCACATCTGCTCGACCCACGTTCACGACAATGACAAGATGAAAGACTCGCACCTGTGGCCGGGGCAGGGAACCATCGACTGGAAAGAAGCCATGGAACTGCTGCGCTCGGCTCCGCAAACCCCGCCCCTGCTCCTGGAGCTCGGGGAAGACGAGAACGTAAACCCGCTGGAGAAGCTGGGTGAGACGTTCGACAAGCTGGAAGCAGCATCGTAGCGCCGCCGTCCCGGCGGCTGTCCTGCGGCGTCTCGCCCGCAGGCCCGAGAGCCGGTAGGATGCCAGCGCTACTCTGAAAATTATGTCTTCACCTGTCACTACCATCGCAGAGATCGGCAAGCATGAGGGCCAGTCGGTCACCCTCCGCGGCTGGCTCTATAACCTGCGCGAGAGCGGGAAGCTGCTGTTCCCGCAGTTTCGCGACGGCTCGGGCATCATCCAAGGTGTCGTGCCCAAGAACGCTGTGCCGCCGGAAGTTTTTGACGCCATCAAAACGCTGACGCAGGAGTCGAGCGTCATTGTCGAAGGCAAAGTCCGCGCCGACAAGCGCGCCCACGGCGGCTATGAACTCGATGTAGCCAACGTGCACATCGTGCAGCGCGTGCCCGAATCCACGCCCTACCCGATCACTCCCAAGGAGCACGGCACCGACTTCCTCATGGAGCACCGCCATCTCTGGGTGCGCTCGCAGCGGCAGGCGGCGATTCTGCGCGTGCGTGCCGAGATCATCAAAGCGGCGCGCGACTTCTTCGACGAACGCGGCTTCACGCTGACCGATCCGCCCATCATTACTCCGGCGGCCTGTGAAGGCACAAGCACGCTCTTCCCGGTCGATTATTTCGACGAGCAGGCGTTTCTCACGCAGTCCGGCCAGCTCTATGTGGAAGCCACCGCCATGGCGCTGGGCAAGGTGTATTCCTTCGGTCCCACGTTTCGCGCCGAAAAGTCGAAGACCCGTCGCCATCTCACCGAATTCTGGATGGTCGAACCCGAAGTCGCCTACGCCGAACTCGACGACGTCATGGAACTGGCTGAAGGCCTCATCACCTTCATCGTGAAGCGTTGCCTGGAGAAGCGCCGCGTCGACTTGCAGACCATTGGCCGCGACATTTCCAAGCTCGAAAAAATCGAGGCGCCCTTCCCCCGCATCAGCTACGACGATGCCGTCAAGAATCTGCAGGTAGGCCACGCCAAAGGCGCACTGGAATCGAAATTTGAATGGGGCGGTGACCTGGGCTCGCCCGACGAGACCTACTTGTCGGCACAGTTCGACAAGCCGGTCATGGTGCATCGCTACCCGGCGAAGGTAAAAGCGTTCTACATGGAGCCCGACCCGCAGCGCCCGGACCTGGCATTGTGCGTCGACGTGCTCGCGCCCGAGGGCTACGGAGAAATCATCGGCGGCTCGCAGCGCATGGCGTCATACGAACTGCTTCTGCAGCGCATCCACGAACACGGCCTGCCGGAAGAAGCCTTCAAATGGTATCTCGACCTGCGCAAGTTTGGCAGCGTGCCGCACGGCGGCTTTGGCATGGGCATTGAGCGCGCCGTCGCTTGGATCTGCGGCCTGGAGCACGTGCGCGAGACCATCCCGTTCCCCAGGATGCTGTACCGGTTGTATCCGTGAGGAAAATTGAGTAATTGTGTAACTTGAGAATCGCGCGACCCTGGGTTTTCAATTTCCAAATTTCCCAATCTCGCAACGTGTTCAATCCCCGTCGATTGACTCTATGATGATGACCACTGCAAGCTCCTCCAACATCACTCCCCGGAAAATTCGCGTCATCGGCGTTCCCCTTGATCTCGGCCAGTCCCGCCGCGGCGTCGACATGGGGCCATCGGCCGTGCGCGTAGCCGGGCTTGAAGCGCGGCTGGAAGCGCTCGGGCACGAGGTGGAAGACGGCGGCAACGTCCCGGTCGCCATGCCTGAACAGAAAAAAGAAGGCGACACCCACGCCAAATATTTGAAGGAGATCACGGCCACCTGCACCAAACATGCGGAACTCGTGGTCAAGACGCTCGAGGCCGGGAAGGTCCCTCTGGCGCTCGGCGGCGATCATTCCATGGCGGCCGGAACGGTCTCAGGCGTGGCTGAGTTTTACCGCCGCCAGAACCAGTCTGTCGGTTTGATCTGGATCGATGCCCATACCGACATCAACACGCCTGAGTCGTCTCCCAGCGGCAACGTGCACGGGATGCCGCTGGCCGCGCTCATGGGCCTGTGGCCCTCGGAACTCGGGAACATCTTCAACTTCGCGCCCAAAGTGAAGCCGCAGAACTGCGTGCTGGTGGGCGTTCGCGACATCGACGCAGTGGAAAAAGAAAACGTGGTCCGCGCCGGCATCGGCGTCTTCACCATGCGCGACATTGACGAGCGCGGCATGCGCACGGTGATGGAAGAGGCTCTGCGCATGGCCGCACGCGGCACCGCCGGCTACCACATCTCGCTCGACATGGATTGGGTCGATCCCGAGGACGCACCCGGCGTGGGCACTCCCGTGCGCGGCGGCGCCACGTATCGTGAGGCCCATCTCGCCATGGAGATCATTGCCGACCACGGCCACATGCTCAGCTTCGAGATTGTCGAAGTGAATCCTGTGATCGACGAACACAACCGCACAGCCGATCTGGCCGTGGAACTGGCGCTGTCGGCATTTGGGAAAAAGATTCTCTAAGCGGCGGATTCGGTCCGAAGTCTCCCCGCGGGGTGAGCAATCCGCCATTTGACTCAGATACGGCAACGCCCATCGTCGTCCTCGCCGTGCAGGACAAGCGCAGTCTCCAGGCGCTCGAACCCGCGGTTTATCTGGGCAAGGGGCAGACGAATCTGATGGGGCTGTTCCTGCAAGCGCCCCGCTGGCCCACAACAACGGCTTCGAGCCAAGCCAAGGCAAGGCAGAAATCCTGGCTGCCGAGATGACTCCAGAACAACTGTCAGAGGCTCAGAAGCAACTCGAGAAATTCGCCGCTCCCGTGCCGAAATGAGTCTGCGCCGGTTGTCGCGGCAGGGAATCTTACTCACACGTCGGTAACCCACCCTGCGATTGACGGGCGGCTCAACTCGCGTCCACACTGGAAGGTCATGGAAAAGCTTCGGGTCGGCATCTTATTCGGCGGGCGCAGTGGAGAGCACGAGGTTTCTCTCCTCTCGGCCGCATCGGTTCTCAACGCCATTGATAAAGACAAATATGAAGTCGTGCCCATCGGCATCACCAAAGATGGCCGCTGGCTCACCGCCGAGCACGCCGAGAATCTTCTCACCGGCAAACTCGTACTCGAGCCGCGCAACCTTCGCGCCGGCGATCCGGAGACCACGACTTCCGCCGCGGTGCTGGCGCGCGGCGAAGCGGTCGTCGTGCCGCCGGAACCCGTGCATCGGCACAGTGGGTTGGTGCCGTTTCAAACCGATGGCGGACCGATGCGGCGCGCCTCCGACCGAGCCATCAATGTGGATGTGATTTTCCCCGTGCTGCACGGCACGTTCGGCGAGGATGGCACCATCCAGGGTCTGCTCGAACTCGCCGACATTCCCTACGTAGGCGCGGGAGTGCTGGGTTCGGCCGCAGGCATGGACAAGGACATCATGAAATCTTTGTTCATCGCCGCGGGCATCCCCATCGTGAAGCACGTTACCATCCTGCGCGGAGCGTGGGAGAAGGACCCGAAAAAAGTTCAGAAGTTGGTCGAGAGCAAGCTGACCTACCCTGTGTTCGTGAAGCCCGCGAATCTGGGATCGTCAGTAGGCATCAGCAAGGCGCACAATCGCAAGGAACTTGGCCCCGCCATCGAGGAAGCGGCGAAGTTCGACCGCAAGATCGTCATCGAGCAGGGTGTGGGCGGCAAGAAAGAAAAAGCCCGCGAGATCGAGTGCTCGGTGCTGGGCAACGACGAGCCGGTGGCCTCGGTGCCAGGAGAGATTGTTCCCGGCAAGGAGTTCTACGACTACACCGCGAAATACGTCGACGAGGGCTCGCAGCTGATTATTCCCGCGAAGCTCACCAAGGCCGAAACGAAAACAGTTCAGGACCTGGCCATCGCTGCGTTCCAGGCGGTCGATTGCTCTGGCCTGGCCCGGGTGGATTTTCTGATGGATCCGAAAACGGGGAAGATCTTCCTGAACGAGATCAACACCATGCCCGGATTCACCGCCATCAGCATGTATCCCAAGCTGTGGGCGGCGTCGGGCTTGGCCTATGCCGACCTCATCGACCGGCTGATCCAACTCGGCATCGAGCGCCACCAGGACAAGAAAAAGAATCAGTACAGCCGGTAAAGAGCTTGAACCAAGAAGTGACACGAAGCATTTTCAGCGGAGCTGTTTTCTTTAGTGATTCTTGGTGTCCTTGGTGGTGGATGCTTTTCCTTATTTCTGGCACACAAAATTCGCGGCCTCATTCGTATCTCCGCTCCCCTTGTACTTCGCGGCTTGCGGATAAGCACACAGCGGCCGCGTCATCCGCGGGCGGTGCTGGTCGTCGTACTTGGAAGCAATAATCGTGGGCGGAGCCGTGCCCTTCTCTACCCACTGTTCGAGAGCGGCATCCACGCTGCGCTCAGGATCATCGAACGTCAACCTGCCGACTTGCCCAAAGGAGTCGGCGCCGGGCCCGTTGTCGCAGTGCTGCATTCCCGGGACCATGTACAGGCGCACGAAAGAATCCGCGTCCTTTGCTCCCATCTTTGCGAGCACACTCTGGTAATAGTTCACCGTGTTGATCGCTGGAATCGCCGGATCATCCCAGCCGTGATACAGAATCAGTTTCCCGCCCCTGGCCTTGAAGGGTTTCAGATCCGCGTCGGTCGCGTTGAGCGCGCTCGCGGTCTTCTCCTCGGCGGCCTTCAACCCGCCCTCGAGCCTGAAGGTCTTGTAGTCCCATTCCCGATCTTCATACACCATGTCCGAGAAGTACCCGAGCCCGAACATTGCGATCAGGCTCTTGCCCGGAGCCGGGCCGGTGATCCACAGTCCCCAGCCCCCCGGTCCGTCTTCTGCTCCAGGCAAAAAGCCGGGGAAAACTTCGCGGCCGTGCGCATCGTGAGGCCCACCATAAATCTTCTTCAAGGCGACGGCCTGCGGCCCGGTCAAACACTGGTCATTGTCCTCGCCGGCCTTGCATTGCATGCTCGATGGATCAAAGTGACACTGCCGGGGATCGTTCAGGATCCCGTCGCTCACGCCGTCGAGCTTGTCGCACGCGGCCAGCACCGCGGCCGAGATCGCAGGAATTTTCGCCTGAGGAATGAAGCTGCCCGCATCGAGCGTCAAAGCCTGTGTGTCCCACACCGCGGTCGAGAGCAGCGCGGTCCAGTAATTGGCCGGTGCCCCCGCCAGAATGCCGTCATAATCCGCGGGATAGCGTTGCGCCTCCATCAGCGCCTCGCGCCCGCCATCGGAGCACCCGGCAAAGTAGGAGTGCTGCGGACTCTTTCCGTAGTAGGCGTGCACCGCCTCCTTGGCGATGCGGGTCATCTCGTGGATCCCCCGATGACCGAAGTCGATAACCTTTTCCGGATGCCCGATCGCCCACGCCGCATCAATCGGCGTTCCCTCATGCCCTGTGTCCGTAGCCGTGACCGCATAGCCTTTGCGGACTGCCACCCCGAGCTGCATGAAATCGATCAGCCCGGCGAACCCGCCGTTGCCGATGCCTTGCAGTTTGCCATTCCATCCCGAGACCGGCATCCAGATTTCCATCCGGATGTTGGAATCCGCGCTTGGAGCCGCCACCGCGACTACGCGGCAGAAGGCAGGAACATTCTTGTAGAACGCGGTCAGATCGCGGCCCGTGAATGCTGCGGGAGGCCCGGCGAACGTACCGGCCGCCACCGTCTGCGCGAAAATGATCTTCGCGTTGGGGATCGTCAACGCCGACAGCTTGTCGCAGGAATCGTCCCCAAACGCGACGACGCTGAAGACGAGCAGGGAAGATGCTAACAACAGAAGTCTCTTTTTCATAATGTGTCCCTGATAATCAAAAACTCTGTGTCCTCCGTGTCCTCTGTGGTTAAGGATTCGCCTTCTCCATAAATGCCGCCTGATCCGCCTTCATCTTCTTGAGGCCTGCCGTCGGCAGGTACACCATGTGTCCCGAATCGTAGGTCGCAAACGAAATATTGTCGCGATATTTCTGCGGCAGGTTGAGATGATCGACCGTGTAGTTGGCCGCGTAATACGGCGTCGCCAGATCGTAATAGCCTTCCATCACCAGAATCTTCAGATAGGGATTCTTCACGATTGCCTGCCGCATCGCCGAAGCGGTGTCAGGAAATCCCTGAATCGCCGACCCCCAATCCCAGTTGTCGTTTGGGCCGCGCGACGCCCGCACGTTATAAGGCATGTCAACCTTGTAGCCGAGTTCGGTGCGCAGGTAATGGTTGAACACGGAAGTGAAGGGCGGTTGCGTGGCCGAACCCGTCGGATCGTAAAAGGGAGTGTCGAGTAGCCCATTCGGATCGGGCCCGGTATAGCGCCCGTCGAGCCGACCGACGCGCAATTTCTGATCGAGCAACAGATAGTGCGTGAATTTTTGGACGTTGATGCGCAGATTGGCTTCGTCGATCACTTCTTTGCTTAGACCGGTGAAGCGCGCCAGCTGGTCAATGATTTTCTGCCGTTCCTGGGGTGTGAGCGCGTCTCCCTTGTCGAGCGCTTGCTGGTACTCGGTCGATGCCCATTGCTCAGACTCTTGCCGCGCGCGGTTCATGTCCTGCGCCAGATCGGGCGCCAGCTTGTGATGGTAGCCCGCGATCATCGTGAACGACGGAATCAGGAAAATATAAGGCTGATCATTCGTATTGTTGTCTTCGAGCGTTTCGAAGTTCAGCACCGTCGAAAGCAGAGTGATGCCGTTGAACGAAATGCCGCGGTCAGCCAAATATCCGGCAATGCCGGCCGACCGGGTCGTGCCGTAACTCTCTCCGAAGAGGAACAGCGGCGACGTCCAGCGCTCATTGCGCGTGATGTAGAGCCGTATGAACTCGCTGAACGCTTCAATGTCTCCCTTCACGCCCCAGAATTTCTTGAAGAGCTCCGCGTCCGCAGCGCGGCTGAAGCCCGTGCCAATCGCGTCAATCAGCACCAGATCGCTCTTGTCGAGCAGCGTGGACGCGTTGTCCTCCATGCGGTACGGCGCGGGCGGCATAAAGCCATCCGGCTGCAGCACAACTTTGCGCGGACCGAGCGCTCCCATGTGCAGCCAGATCGAGGCCGACCCCGGCCCGCCGTTGAAGGCAAACGTCAGAGGACGCTTGGCCGCGTCCTGGCCATCGAGCGTGTACGCGACGTAGAACATTTCCGCTTCGATCCGGCCATCGCCGCGCTTGATGGGAAGCCGTCCGGTCGTCGCCGTGTACTTCAGCAGCTTCCCGTCGACGGTGATCTGGTGATGCGTCACCACCGGCGCCGCCTCGGTCATGTCGTAATGCTCTTCCTTGTCTTTTTCCTTGTCGCCCGAGGCTTCACGCGCCGCGGGCTTCTGTTCGGCAGGCGCCTCTGGCTTAACGGCGCTCTCCGCAGGCTTCTCGGAGGATTGCGAAGGGCTTTGTTTCTTCGGAGTGGCAGGCTTGGGAGTGTCGGCCTGCTGGGCGAACGCCGCGGCTAGCAGGATCGACAGGGTAGCCAATGTGCGGAGCATCAGTTTCATGGTTAGTCCTCGGGAAAAAGTTCTTCACATCAAGTACTGGACTCTGCGAGTGGGACGAATTGTACACCGCACCGCGAGCAGCGCACGACCGCCATGCTATCCTTCCGCGCATGCGACTTCGCGCAAGCGGCTCGTCCATCCTCCTGATTCTGTCTTTCGCCGTCTTACCGCTCCAGGCCCGCGTCCTCCGCGTCGAGATTGCTTCCCGCACTGACATCCTTCACGGCAAGCAGTTCGGCGACGCCGGCGCCTACGAGCGCATCGCTGGACGGATTTACTTCTCCCTGCCAGTTGCCAATCCGCACAACCGGTGCATCGTTGACCTCAGCAATGCGGTAAACCTGAAAAACGGCGAGGTCGAGTTCTCTTCCGACTTTGTCGCCGTCCGCCCGAAAGACGCGCACCAGGGCAACGGCTCCATGCTCCTCGAAGTTCCCAACCGCGGGCGCGCGCGCATTCTCTCCCTCGTCGACGGCGGCGATCAGGATCTCGCAACCGACGCCGGCGATGCCTGGCTGTTGCGCAACGGTTTCACCATCGTGAGTCTCGGCTGGCAGTGGGACGCCGACGGCCCAGACGCTCTGCGATTCTTTGCCCCGGTCGCGAAAGACAATGGCAAGACCATCACCGGTCTGCTGCGCGGCGATCTCATGCCCTCGCAGCTGATGCCGGAAATTCCACTGGGACATCTCATCCTGGGCAGCATCGGTGGGGCCGAATATCCGGTCGCAGCTCCAGATGATCCGCGCAACACGCTCACCGTCCGGGATTCTCGCAGCGCGCAACGCACCGTCATTCCCCGCGCCGAGTGGCAATTCGCCCACACCGTCGATGGCAAACTCACCCCGAGCCACCGCCATATCCATTTGAACGGTGGCTTTCAGCCCGGCAAGATCTACGAATACATCTACGTGGTTGCCGACCCGGTTGTCGCCGGCGGCGGCTTCGCTGCGATCCGCGACTTCGCGTCGTATGCGAAGCACGCCGCCGATGCCGTCACCCCCGCAGCGCGCGTCTATGGCGAAGGCATTTCGCAGAATGGCCGCTTTCTACGAGATTTTCTATATCAAGGCTTCAATGCCGACGAAGTAGGACGCATCGCGCTCGACGGCGTTCTCGCCCACGTTGCCGGAGCCGGCCGCGGCAGCTTCAACTACCGTTTCGCCCAGCCCTCGCGCGATGCCCAGCCCACGTCTTCGGTTTTCTTCCCGACCGACATTTTCCCCTTCACCGATCAACCCGAGACCGACCCCGTCACCGGAGAAACCAGAGGCCTGCTCGACCGCGCCGCCGCCGACAAGGTCACGCCTAAGATTTTCTTCTCCAACACCTCCTACGAGTATTGGGGCCGGGCCGCCGCGCTCATTCACACCAGCGCCGACGGAACGCGCGATGCCTCGATCTCCGACAACGCTCGCATCTACCACTTCACCGGCCTGCAGCATTTTCCCGGCCCGTTCCCGCCCGACAAAGGCAAAGGGGATCTCCTCGGGCAGCAACCGCAATCGCCCCTCCCGATCAAATACTTCTGGCGTGCCATGATCGCCAACATGGACGCCTGGGTGCGCAACAACACTCAGCCGCCGACGAGCCGCTATCCCAAGATCGCCGACGGAACCCTGGTGCCGCTGCCCGAATACGCATTCCCCAAGATCCCAGGTGTGAACCAACCGCACGAAGCGAACGCAGGATCGCATCTCGATTTCGGTCCGAACTGGCACGATGGAATTCTCAGCCTCCAGCCTCCGAAGGTCGGCGAGCCTTTCCCCGTGCTCGTGCCCCAGGTCGATGCCGACGGCAACGAACGCGACGGCGTGCGCTCGCCCGACCTAGCGGTTCCGTTGGCGACTTACACAGGTTGGAATCTTCGCGATCCTTCGATTGGCGCGCCCGATCAGCGTGTCGCCTTCGAAGCGTCGTACCTGCCATTGCCCAAGACCGCGGCAGAGCGTCAGAAGACAGGCGACCCGCGCCAATCCATCGCAGAGCGCTATCCCGATCGTGCAGCCTACATGACTCGGTACAAGAACGCGGTAGACGACTTAGCCAAGCAGCGCTGGATCCTGCCGGAAGACCGCGAATCCTGGATCCATCGCGGTGCACAGGAATGGGACGAGGCCACGAAGTGAATCCTGTCCGCCCAACATGGTCTACGGCTGGCGCCAAGCAAAATCAAGGGCCACCAACAGGGGGTGCCCCATCCTTGGCCTGTTTCTTGCGAAGGAGCCTGCCCTGAGCTCAGTCGAAGGGTGGGTATACCACAGACTTCGGCATTCTCGGTTTCTCCCCCCTAGATCGACTCACCTACCCTTGCCAAGAACGCCAGGACGGCAGCCGCGGAGCGGCGACATAATTTAGCCCAGGACGTAAGTCCTGAGTAAGGCAGGTCAGGTAAAGAGGAAACCAAGTCCCGGAAGCACGACAGATGGGCTTCCGTGATGCATCCCGGTTTGGCGGTTGTTGGCGGCACAGGGATTTTGACTGGACCGATCTCCACGTTTTTGTCCTGCCTCTCCCTGAAATATTCATTCTTGATAACGGGGGGAGTGGGTATCGGCCTGACTTTGGGTAAAATCTTGAGCCGCAAGGACTTATAGAGATAAAGTGCTCCGGGATAAGGACTTAGCCCCGGGCTGAAGACCGTTGCGGGGATGGGTCGTAGAGAACTGGCTGGGAGAACCCTCGCGCCTGTAGCGAGCTTGCTCTTTCTGAAATCCTCAGTAAAGGTTGTCCGTCACAAGAACTGGATTTTTGTTGTGGACGCCTGTGGGAAAAGACGGTCGGAGGTGGCGTAGAAAACGTCCCGTGTGTCCCCGGCTTGTAATACCAGTGACCCCTAGCCCACGGAATTCCCATATTGGCTGTGAGAATTGGGGTACGTCCCGTCTGTCCCCAGTTTTCCCCGATGGATTGGCTTCGCAGAGTTCGGGCTTGCCACTAAGCAGTCTTGAGAACGATTCCCGGCCCGGAGTTGCGGCGCCGCAACACTTCCGCTAAATGTTCTGCCAAAGTAGCTGCCTGGACACGAATTTCAGGCACTGCGGTAGTTTCCCAGAAGCAGCCTTTGCGGACTGGTCCGATCGCGTACAGTCGATGCGAAGGCATTCCTCGGTAGTCCATCAGTGCCCCGTGCTCGTTGACATCGATCCCCAGAAACAAACGGCCGGGCCGTGCGAATCCCTGCACGATCAGGCTGTTAATGAATGATTCATCGATCCGTCGGCAATCGGTTTCCGAGCCGGAGCAATTGATCACGCGATTCACCTGCAGCGCTTTTACGGTTCGGCTTTCTCGATCCCAATAATGGACCTCGGCGTCGTGCTGGTTCTCGTAATATCGGGTAACCCGTCCGGTATGCAAGCGGACCAGGCCGTCGCTCTGCATGTCGTCAAGCAAGTCAGCAATCTCCGGTGCGACCCGGTGACGATGCACATCCCAATAGGCACGGACATGGCGCAGAAATCGTCTCTGTTCGTAAAGCGGCAAAGAGAGCCAGATTTCCTGCGTCACCGGTCGAAGGCTGTCAATCACCGCCCGCCAGTTGATGCCCTTGGCGGCAGCCGCTCGTACCTGATTGCGGATCAGTCGCAACAAACCGCGCACCGTGCGAGGAGATGTTTTGTCCCAAAATATCGGCCACGGCTCGTCCGGACGTTGTTGGCGCCGGGGTCGCGGAAAAAGTCCCTTGTGCGAAAGGACGTGAATCACGCCACGGAAGCCCTTCGACTTGAGTGCCATGATCAGGTCGACGCTGCTGAGTCCCGAACCAAGCAGCAAAACGCCGCCGGTTGCTGGAAGGTTTTGCAGCACATCATTAGCCCAGGGAACCTGAAAATACGACGAGGCGGAAGTTGTGAGCCCGGGCAGTCTGGGGTTAGCGGGTGGGAAGTTCCCCGTCGCCAGCACAACGACGCCTGCCCGCAGTTCGATGCCTGCGTTGGTTTCCACCGCGAGTCCGCCTTTCCGGCGCTGGAGGGAACGCGCTTCGTCCCGAATCCACTGAAAACGCTCCCGGCCAAACTCATCCAGAGTCGATTCCAGCAGACTGCCTATGTAGGCGCCGTAGATGGAGCGTGGCGGGAAACTGCGCGCCTGCAACGAGGCATCGTAGTGGGTCCTCGCCCAGCGCAGAAAATCGTCGGGGGCATCGGGCCACGCGCTCATCTCCCCGGCGGGGACGTTGAGCAGGTGAAATCGATGCGGGCTGCCGTAAGCGCGGCCTCGCCCGGGCAAGCTTCCGCGGTCGACGACAGCAACGGACAAGCCGGTGTGACGCAGCAGGTGCACCGCGAGCATCGTCCCGCTGAACCCACCGCCAATGATCAAAACGTCGAATTGCGGGTCACTCACGGGTGAGGGCTCCCATTAATGCCTATTAATATAATAGACATTATTATTTTTATCAGCAAGTCGAAGGCCATTCCTCGAGCCGAAGGCTCCGTTGCAAGTGACTGAATTAGCAGCTATTGCCCGGGACACCCATTCGCATTCCCGGTCTGGAACGCGCAACCGCTTTCACACTCTGGCCGGATTGGGGGCTGGCGCACGCTTGCGCTACCACGACTTGGGCTGCCCCACGCTTGGCGATGTTCGAAGCGTGGGCACCACGGACCCCGACCCCAGGTTCACTCGTCACATACTCACAGCCTACGTCTATGCTACGAATCCCCCATGCCCAACCGACTCCATCGCTACTACGGCGCCGGATACCTGCACTTCAGCACCACGAGTTGCTACCAGCGCCGTCCACGGCTCGGCAGCCGGCGAAATCGCGACTTGTTTTTCCAAGTCCTGGAGCGGGTCCGCAGGCGCTATCGTTTTGTCGTCAGAGGCTACGTGGTCATGCCCGAGCACATACATCTCCTGCTCAGCGAACCCGAGCGCGGCCACCCATCGCTAGTCATGCAGGCCGTCCCAGAATCGATGGCCGGGTTTCCCCTTGACGCGCCTCCACGCATTTTGTACCATCGTGAGAACAAGTCCACTCTTCGGAGCGGACCTGAATTTCATGCAGAGTGGCTGAGGGACGAGCCCTATGACGCCACGGCAACCGATCCGGGATCATATATCCCGGGTGCTTGGTGCCAACTCTCTCCTGGAAACAGGGAACATGGGATTCGGAACGCGCGCTGTATTTGGATTCGCTTTCCGATAGCCTCTTTTCCTTTTCCTGGAAAAAGAGGCCATTTGCTTTTTGGGCCGCTTTTTCGAGGCTCGTCCCCAGCTACTCGCAAGTTCTGACAGAAAGCGAGTAGCCCGATGTCTCACTACGAACTGCGGTGCCGCGAATGCGGACGGACTTGGGGAAACCAGCCCCGCTCCATCTGCGACGATTGTTTCTCCCCCTTGGAAGTTGCCTACGACTACGACGCCTTGCGCGGGTCCATCAGTCGTGGGCAGATCGCCCAGCGGCCGCCGAACATGTGGCGCTACTCCGAACTTTTGCCCCTCCCCCAGGGCTTTGAACCGGGGTTGCCGGTCGGATTCACTCCACTGTTTCAGGCTCCACGCCTCGCGGAACAGTTGAGTGGAACGACCGCCGCCACGAAGAATGTCTACATCAAGAACGATGCCGTCTGTCTTCCGACGTTGAGTTTCAAGGACCGCGTGGTCGCGGTGGCGATATCGCAAGCGAAAGCCTTCGGCTTCGACACCGTGGCATGCTCCTCGACCGGAAACTTAGCCAACGCGGTAGCCGCGCACGCCGCCCGCGAAGGGCTGAAGGCATGGATCTTTATTCCTTCCGATCTCGAACCCGCGAAGATTCTCGGCACAAACGTCTTCGGCGCGAAAGTCGTCCGCATCGCCGGCAACTACGATCAGGTCAATCGACTCTGCTCGCAAATCGCCGACGAGCACCGCTGGGGCTTCGTCAACGTGAACCTGCGCCCCTACTACGCTGAAGGATCGAAGACCGTCGGCTTCGAGATCGCTGAGCAACTCGGCTGGCGCCTGCCCGATAACGTCGTCTGCCCCATGGCTGGCGGCTCGCTGATCGTGAAGATCAAGAAGGCATTCGACGAACTGATCAAGCTGGGTCTGGTCGAAGGCAAGGAAGTGAAGTTCTTCGGAGCGCAAGCGACCGGCTGTTCTCCAATCTCGACTGCGGTGAAGACAGGCAGCTCCGAGATCGAGCCTCAGAAGCCGTCGACCATCGCGCGCTCACTCGCGATCGGCAATCCCGCCGACGGACACTACGCAATCAAAGTCATCAAAGGCAGCGGCGGATGGAGCGAAGACGTCAGCGATCCCGAAGTGATCAATTCGATCAAACTGCTGGCGGAAACCGAAGGCGTCTTCACCGAGACCGCGGGCGGCGTGACCGTCGGCACCGCCGGCAAACTGTATCGTCAGGACCGCATCCTGCCCGAAGAGACGACAGTGCTCTGTATCACCGGCAACGGCCTGAAGACCACCGACGTGCTCGCCGGCGTCTACGAGACCGAGCGCCCGATCGCCCCGAAGCTGACCGAGTTCGAACGCTACTTGCAGCAGACGCTGAGCCCCTCCGAAATCCCCGGAGTCATTGCCCAAGCCGAAGCCGCGGGCGTGGGAACGTAATCATGCCGATCACCGTACAAATCCCGACCGCATTGCGCCGCCACACCGAAGGTGTTGGATCGATCACCTGCGCGGCGTCGAACCTCGGAGAGCTGTTTTCCGTCCTCGACGAAAGGTTCCCCGACCTCAAGCCCCATCTGCGCGACGACAAAGGCCAGATCCGCCGCTTCCTCAATATCTATGTGAACGAAGAAGACATCCGCTTCCTCGGCGGACAAACCTACGCCTTCCAGGAAGGGGACGAAGTCCTGCTCGTGCCCTCGATCGCCGGCGGCACGAACTGCAAGCTATCTCAGAAATAGTAAGCACAGCTTCTACGTCTTCCGCCAGCTAGGCCAGCACTACGAAGTGATCCCTGAGTTTGCCCCATTCGCGTCCAAATTGGGCGTTTGACAATATTCCCACATTGAAAACGTTGGGCATAGCCCGACTCTGAGCCTGGACACGCATCTGCGCTTCGGCCTAGAAATCCATCCGAAAACTGGTGTTCTGTACAGGTTGAAATTCGCGTGACTTGATTATTTGTTTGTGCGCCTTCGCTTACATTACAACTGCGGCCAAGCCGGGATTCGCTTCCAGTCCA
>Ga0181532_10000941_pt1 | contig 29106 bp, 21 predicted proteins | sample PEATcosm2014_Bin_33_FD_119768 | JGI IMG/M metagenome (GOLD analysis project Ga0181532, IMG submission 119768) | Peatland microbial communities from MTU Mesocosm Facility, Houghton, MI, USA - PEATcosm2014_Bin11_30_metaG | ecosystem: Environmental > Terrestrial > Soil > Wetlands > Peat | place...
AGCCATTTCACCTCGCCGGCCTTGATTTCATCCTGCGCGATGCGGCAGGGTTTGCGCGATCCGGTATCGATCACCGGCGGTGCGCCACCTTGCAGTTGCCGTGCCCGCCGCGCCGCTACCAGAATGTAACGGTAGTTGCTGTCGAACCCTTCAATCAGCTTCATACTCTCTCCCAAAACCTCATGTGTCCTTTACTGCCTGCGGAAAGATGCCAGAATCGGCTGCACTCGCTCGCGTGCCTGTTCCAGCCGGCATGCTTGTGCGGTCGCCACTCGCCGCGCTTCTTCTGCCGAAAGCTCTGTCCCGCTTCGCCGCAACCGCTCCGACAGGACTACGTCCTTCAGTTCGTCCGCGGATTGCTCCAGCAGGTTGTTAACTAAAATGTAGTCGTATTTCGAGTAATTCTCAATCTCTCGACGGGCCGTGTCCAACCGGCGACGGATTACTGCCTCCGAATCCAGCCCCCGGTTCCGCAGCCGCCATTCCAATTTCTCCCGGTCCGGCGGAAGAATAAATATGCTCACTGCTTCTGGGATCTTCTGCTTGATCTGCCGCGCTCCCTGCACATCGATATCCAGCAGCAGGTCGTTCCCGCGCGCTTCGGCCTCGCGAAGAAACCGTCGTGCCGTGCCGTAGTAGTTTCCGAAGACATCGGCGTGCTCCAGAAACTCATTGGCCGCGATCATGCCTTCAAATTCTTCTCGTGAGACGAAGAAATATTCCTTGCCGTTCTGTTCGCTGCCGCGCGGCGCGCGCGTGGTGTAAGAAATCGAAAAGTCCAGGTGACCAACCATCTTGAACAGTTCGTTCACCAGCGTGGATTTACCCGAGCCCGATGGCGCGGAAACAATGTAGACAATGCTCATTCCAGATTCTGCACCTGCTCCCGCGATTTCTCGATCTCCGATTTCATCAGCAGGCCCATCTCGGTAATCTTCAACGCCTCGCCCGCCAGGCCCGAGGTCTTCGAAAGCAGTGTGTTGGCCTCGCGGTTCATTTCCTGCAGCAGGAAATCCATTTTCTTGCCCACCTCGCCACCCTGGTCGAGCAAGACAAAAAAATGTTTCACGTGCGCATTCAGCCGCACCAGTTCTTCCTGGATGTCGCTGCGATCCACCAGCACCGCCACTTCCTGCAAAACCCGTTCCTTCTCCACATGTGCTCCAAGCAGTTCCATCATGCGCGACTGCAGTCGCTCCGAGTAGCTGCGCAGAACAGTGCCGCGGTGGGCTTCTACGCCCGACGCCGCTTTTTCCAGACTCGCCATGCGAGCGCGCAACTCCGTGCCGATGCTCCGGCCCTCTTCCTCGCGCATCTCGTTGAGTCGCGAAAGCGCTTCTTCCACTCGCGCCATCACCGCCGTCTCCAGTTCGTCTTCCGATTTCTCGGCTCCCGAATCCATCGCGCCCGGCATCCTCAGAACCACGTTCAGATCGGGCTCCCCCTTAACCCCAAATTCATCGGCCGCCGCGCGGAACGCCTGCACGTAGCCGGCGATCAGTTGCCGGTTGAGCGCGACCCCGCTCGGGCCCGAGCGATCCAGGCTAAGGATCACTTCCACGTGGCCGCGAGCCAGTTTTTCCTTCAGCATCCGGCGCAGCCTCATCTCCAGCGCATCGGTATCGGAGGGCAGCCGGAAGTGCAGATCCAGAAAACGATGGTTCACCGATTTCAGCGATAGCGCAAACGCCAACTGGGCGTTGACCTGCCCTCTGACCTGCGCGAATCCCGTCATGGAGCGAAGTTTCATAAAGTTCCAGGTTTCAAGGTTTCAGAGTTTCAAGGTTTCAAGGTGGAAAACTCCGCGGTCGATCTGAGCCTCTGCCATCTCGGATTCTTCACGTTGAAACTTTGAAACCTTGCAACTTTGAAACCTTTCTTACGCCTTCGGCGCTTCCGCTTCCGCAAACTGCAATTCGTAAAGCCGCCGGTACGTGCCCAACTTTTGCATCAGCTCTTCATGCGCGCCGATGTCGCTGATCGTGCCGTTGTCGAGCACCACGATGCGATCCGCTCTCCGCACGGTCGAGAGCCGGTGCGCAATTACAAACACAGTACGCCCACTCATAAGATTTTGCAGCGCTGCCTGCACCAGCGACTCGGACTCGCTGTCCAGCGCCGACGTCGCCTCGTCCAAAATCAGGATTGGCGCATTTTTCAAAATCGCCCGCGCCACCGCGATCCGCTGCCGCTCCCCGCCTGAAAGCCGCACCCCGCGCTCCCCGATCATCGTGTTGTACCGTTCCGGAAGCCCGCAAATGAATTCATGAGCTCGCGCCGCTCGCGCCGCGTCTTCCACCCGCTTCTGCGACACATGCGGCTGGCCGTAAGCAATATTGTTCCTCACCGTATCGTTGAACAACACCGTCTCCTGCGTGACAATCCCGATTTGCGATCGCAGCGACTCCAGCGTCACCTCTCGTACGTCGCTGTCGTCAATCAGAATCCGCCCGCCGCTGACGTCAAAGAACCGCGGGATCAAGTGCACCAGCGTGCTCTTGCCCGCGCCGCTCGATCCCACCACCGCCAGCACCTCGCCCGCCTTCACTTCCAGATTGATGTCATGCAGCACTACCGGCGAATCTTCGGCGGGCTCATAGGCGAAAGACACACCCACAAAACGGATCGCCCGCGCAAACTTCCCCATCCGCTTCGCGCCCGGCTTCTCCCGCACTTCATCTTCCATATCCATGAAGCGGAAAATTTCCGACGAGGCGCCCACCGCCTGCTGGAAATTGTTATTGAACAGCGCGAACTTGCGCACCGGGTCATAGAGCTTGAACACCGCCACAATGAACGTGAAAAATGTTCCCGCCGTAAAAACGTGCTTGTTGATCTGATCGCGCCCCATCAGCAGCAGCAGCGCAATCGCAATCGAGCCCAGGATGTCCATCAGCGGAGAGCTGATCGCGAACGCCGCCACCAGCCGCAGATTCGCGCGGAACAGCCTGCGTGCGGCGGCGCGGAAGCGTTCCACCTCCCAGTTCTCCATGCCAAACGCTTTGACGATTCTGTTCCCGGTGATGGTCTCGTGCAGAATGTTCTGGATCTCGGCCAGCTTGTCCTGCCCGCCCCGCGTCGTGCTGCGCACTTGCCGGCCGATTTTTCTCGACGAATACAAAATCGCCGGAACGAACAACAACAGCACCCACGCCAGCTTCCCGCCCACCAGTACCACCACCACCGCCGTGAACAGAAAGGTAAAAAACTGCTGCAGAAATTCTGCCAGCACGCCCGACATCGCGTACTGCACCTTCTCGATATCGTTGACGATCGTCGAGAGCAACGTGCCCGTGGTGTGTTTCGTGAAGAACGCCGCCGAACTCCGCAGGATAGCGTTATACAGATCGTCCCGCAGGTCCGTGATCATCCCAAAACCCGCGTAGTTCACCAGGTAGGTTCCGGCGTAGTCGAAGATCCCTTTCAATACCGTGGCTGCCACCAGCGCAAAGGCCACCACTGTCCATGGATTTTGAAAGTGAGACGGCACCAGTTGTTGGAGGTTAAGAAAGCGCTCAGTGCCAGGCAGTTTGAAAAGCTGGATGGTTTTTCCCTGGGAACCGGGATTCAATACGCGATCAAAAATCGGGCCGATGAGCAGAACCCGACCGGCATCCAGCAGCCCCACCATCGCCATCAGCGCCACTGAAGCCAGAAGTGGCCACCAGTAAGGCAACACATAGCGCAACAGGCGGGTGATCGGGCGCGGGGAACGAAGCTTGGCCGGTGCTCCTTCCCTCTTCGCGCCCGCCACTGTGGAGGTTGCCATGCGTGGTAATGCCAATTCTACATGCGATTTCCCGTAGACACGCGGCTTGCCGCGTCTCAGCTCGTCCCAATGACTCAATGACAAAATGAGTCAATGATTCAATCGTCTTTACCTCGGACTGTCACGATGCGCAACCTTCACTTTGTATCCCGCTTTCCGCAGTCGCTTGCTGACGTCTTCGGCGATCATCACCGAGCGGTGTTGTCCACCCGTGCATCCGAAGCTGATGGTCAGGTAGCTCTTGCCCTCGCGAATGTAGTGCGGCAGCAGGTAGACGAGCAGTTCCGAAATGCGGGTAATGAACTCCTGCGTCTGCGGAAACGACCGGATGTATTTGGCGACACGAGCATCGCGTCCCGTCAGCCCGCGAAACTCCGGCACGAAATGCGGATTGGGCAGAAAGCGCACATCGAACACCAGGTCGGCATCGTCCGGCAAGCCGTGTTTGTATCCGAAGCTCACGCACGAGACCAGAATCGTCTGCTGGCTCCCCGACTGCTGTTTGAAGCGGTCGGTCAAGTGCGCCCGCAGTTCATGAACATTGAATTTTGTAGTGTCGATGACCAGGTCCGCAATCTTGCGAATCGCCCGCAAATGCCGCCGCTCGGTGCCGAGCGATGCCCGCACCGTGGTGCCCGTCCCCAGCGGATGCGGCCGCCGCGTCTCGCTGTAGCGCCGCAACAATGCGGCATCGCTCGCTTCCAGATAAATCACCCGCGTCGGTATCGTGCGCTTCACCGACTTCAGGATCGCCGGCAGCTTCTCCAGTTGCGAACCCTCGCGCACATCCACCACCAGCGCCGTGCGCGGAATCTCTCCTGACTGCAACGCCAGTTCGGCAAAGCGCGGAATCAACTCCACCGGCAGATTGTCCACGCAGTAGTAACCAAGATCTTCGAAGGCCTTCAGCGCCGAAGCCTTCCCCGACCCGCTCATGCCGGTAATGACGACCAGTTCGGCAGCCGCGTGCGGCTCGCCCTTACGCCCACGAGCATTTCCCGCGGCAAGCTTTCCGGCAGCGTGTGTGGCCTTCTTAATTTTGCTGCGCAGTGGCATGCCCAAAATCTTAGCATTTCAGAGGAAATAGAGCCGGAAGGTTCATTGACTTGCCGGTTTCACCCAAGTAAGATTCGCCACAATAATGATCGGCCAAAGCCTCGTGCACTGGATCGAGACGCTTGGCGTCGGCGTGGCCGATAAGACCGATAAAGTGTAATTGGGTCACAATTTCAAATATGAGGAGGCGTGATGCAACTGCGCCTGGAAAGCCGCCCGGTCGGCGATGTCTTGGTCATTCAGTGTCACGGACGGATCGTGGCCGGAAATGAAGTCTTTACGTTGCACTCTTACGTCGGAGACTCCGTCGTCAAGTACGGCGACGTCGTGCTGCAACTCGACCAGGTGGACTTCGTCGACAGCAGTGGTTTGGGAGCGATGGTGCGCCTGACGCAAGCCGCGCGATCGAAGGGAGGAGACCTCAAACTCAGCGGAGTACCCCCCAGGATCCGCAAAACGCTGCAGATGACCAACCTGCTCTCGCAATTTGAAACCTACGATTCGGTCGAGGAAGCGATCACGGCCGCCTATTTAGGCTCGCGATATTCGCGAGCAAAAACCGGCGACGAGAGGCCGCGCATGCTCTGCGTTTACGAGTCGACCGATGTGTGCACGTTCCTGCGGGAAGTGCTGTGCAGTGCCGGATACAACGCCATGACCACTTTGTCGATCGACGACGCCCGAACCCTGCTCAAGGCAACCAAGGCGAAACTGGTGGTGGTTTCTGCGCGCATGCAATCGGTATACGGCAAACCGACAAAAAAGGCTTTGGAGGAAATTGATCCGACCGTCTCTCTCCTGATTTTGGACGAGAATTTTGCCACCCAGGATCCCGGAGAGGCGGCGGAGAAACTGCTGAGCGGCGTTGGCAGCCGGTTGCCCGCACCAAACTAACCACCGGAGCAGATGGGTCGCCTGTTTGTTTCCCGTAACATTGCTTTCAGGTGCGTGGTCTGTATAATCACACTGAGGTTTTCGTGGGGAAGGCGGAAAGAAGGGACATTGCGGTTCGTTCAGTACCATGGTGGCGCTTGGCATTGGTCAGCGTTGTCATGTTTTCTCTCGTCCTTACGCTGGCGACACGCACTTTCCGCGGTACAACTTTCCACTCTGTAGCGGTTCAGTCCAACTCGCCGCAGGCGATGCGGCAGCACATGGATCGCGATGCGGTTCGTTGGGCTGCTCCTGTGGCCAAGATTACAGTGGCGCAGGCTCCCATGTTCTATCCCCGTGTGACCTCGGCTGAACCGCCTCTTCCAACATTCCTTATCGAAGAGAATCTCTACAACCGACCACCCCCCACCTGCTGATTTTTTCCTCCGTTGTCAAAAGCGAGCTACCCCAACTGAACTTTTACTCAGTCATTAAATTGAGGTGACATGGCTTCCCTTAAACAGGAATGCGAGCCGGACGGAGATAATATCTCGCAGCCAAGAGTCGTGAACTGGCCCTGCGTGCGATGGATGCGATGGTCTTTCCTTTCGTTCCTACTGCTTACGATAGCGTGTACGAGCCTTGCCCCCGCGTTTGGTCCTATCCTTTTGTGGGGGTGATGACTTCTCGCCACATGTAGAGTGCCGATTTCGAGCGAAAAAATGACGCTGCAACGCAGACACATATTGATTGGGGCGGCGGTAGCGCTTGCCGCAGTGATCGCGATCGTGCTGATCATGCATTCGCTTGGTGACGCGAATGCCAAAAAGGTCGATGATCCGGCGCATCGGGTCGCTCCGGTCGTAGTCGTCGCCCGCGGTGCGCTCGAAAACGTCATAACTCTCACCGGTGAATTCCGCCCGTTCCAGCAGGTCGATGTTCACGCCAAGGTAGCGGGCTACGTCCGCCACATCTTTGTGGATGTAGGGGACAAGGTCAGTACCGGGCAGGTGCTGGCCATTTTGGAGGTCCCTGAACTGAACGCGCAGGTCACAGGCGCCCAAGCGGACATCCGGCGCAGTCAAGACGCGATTCTCCGCGCCCAAAGTGAAATCGAACGAGCGAAATCGACGCACGAGGCTTACCACGCCGCATATACGCGACTCAAGCAGGCTTCCGAGGAGCGTCCCGGGTTGGTCGCCGAACAGGAACTGGACGATTCGCTGGCAAAGGATCAAGAGACCGACGCCCAGGTCCGCAGCACTCGCGCGGCTCTGGCTGAATCGCAGAACCAGCTTGGGATGGCGCAAGCCACTCTCGAGCGCCTGTCAGCCTTGCAAGCGTATTCGCACATCACATCTCCCTTCGCGGGCGTGGTCACCAAACGATACGTCGATACTGGCGCCCTGATCTCAGCCGGCACTTCATCGGAGACTCAATCCCAGCCTGTGGTGCAACTAGCGGAGTGGTCTCTGTTCAGGTTGGTGATTCCGGTTCCCGAATCCGCGGTGCCGATGATCCATTTGGGCGGCATAGTGCAGGTCCATGTTCTCGATTTGAATCGAGACTTCCAGGGACGCGTGTCCCGCTTCGCTGACGCACTCAATGATGAAACGCGAACCATGCACACCGAGATTGACGTGGAGAATCCGCAAGACACTCTGACAGCAGGCATGTATGCCGAGGTGAAGCTTGCGCTGCAGGGGAAAAAGGACGCGCTCACCGTTCCCGTCCAGGCCGTGGTTCAGGAAGGTAACGAGCATTACGTGCTGGCTCTCGACGATCAGAATCGCGTGCAGAAGCGGAACGTTGAGTTAGGAGAGCAAACCTCCACCACTGTGGAGATCGTTCACGGTCTCTCGGAAAAGGAGCAAGTGATCAGCGCCGGTCAGTCCGACTACGCGATCGGCGAAGTGGTAAAGCCCAAACTGGAGCCAGGGTCCGGCGCGAGCGAGGGTCAGACGGGAGAGCGAAAGTAATGCCGAGATTCGCTCTGAACTACCCATTCTTTGTGATCATGCTGTGCCTGGTGATCGCCGTGGTTGGCGTAACAACCGTGGTTCGGATGCCGGTGGATCTGTTCCCCCAAATCAAGATTCCGGTGGTTGTGGTTGCTACCTTTTACGCAGGGATGCCTCCGGAACAAGTCGAGGCTGACATTACTGATACGTTCGAGCGTTTTTTTACGCTCGGCAGCAACATCGACCACATCGAGTCCCGCTCTCTGACGGGCGTGAGCCTGATCAAGATCTACTTCAAGCCGGGGAGCGATGCCAACGCCGCTCTTAGCAACATCGCTAACCTGGCGATGGCCGATCTTCGGCGGCTGCCTCCAGGTACTTTGCCGCCGGTGGTGCTCAAGTTTGACGCCTCGAGTCTTCCCGTTTGCTTGGTAACGCTGAAAGGCGAGGGCCTGGATGAGACTCGGCTCAAGGATCTGGCGCAGTTTCAGGTTCGTAACCAGATCGCAAACGTTCCTGGCGCCTCGGTGCCTCAGCCGTTCGGCGGACGCTATCGCCAGATTATGGTGTATGTTGACCCGCTCAAACTGGAGGCACACCAGCTTAGTCTGATGGACGTAGTAAAGGCGGTGAACGATTCCAACTTGATTCTTCCCGCGGGCGACGTTCGCATCGGCCCCAGAGACTACAACATTTACGCTAATGCGCAGTTGCCCAACGTCGAGGAAATCAACCGCATCCCGCTAAAGACTGTCGGCAATGCTTCAGTGATGGTCGCCGATGTGGGTGAGGCGAAGGACTCCGGCACGATTCAAACTAACATCGTCCGTATCGACGGCCAGCAATCCGTCTACATCCCGGTGCTAAAGCAAGGCGGCGACAGCAATACCATCACGATTGTGGACGGAATCAGGGCGGCCATCAAGGATCTGCTGGACATTCCGAAATCGCTCAAGACGGCGGTCGTGTTTGATCAGTCCATCTTTGTCAAAAGTGCCATCAAGAACGTAATGAAAGAGGGCGGAATCGGTCTGGTGCTGACCGGAATCATGATTCTGGTTTTTCTAGGCAGCCCACGCGCCACGTTCGCCGTCCTCCTGTCCATTCCGCTTTCCGCTCTGGTGTGTTTCCTGCTCATGAATGCCATGGGTGGGTCGATCAATGTCATGCTGCTGAGCGGTTTGGCGCTGGCCTTTTCCCGGCTGATTGACGATTCGGTCGTGGTCCTGGAAAACATTTTTCGCTACATGGAGATCGGTGAAACCCCGAGAATCGCTGCGGAAAAGGGAGGGATGGAAGTCTCGCTGGCAGTCCTGGCGGCCACGTCTACCACCTCGATCGTGTTTTTCCCCGTAACGTTTTTCTATGGCGTCAGTCGTTACCTTTTCATCGATCTCGCTCTGGGCGTGGTGCTGTCGATCTTTGCCTCGTACATCTTTGCCATGACGGTGGTGCCGCTCTATTGCGCGAACTTCATCCACCTTGGAGACGTGGAGGAGGAGGTTAAACACGACTCAGAAACCAAGTCCGCTTCGCGATCCCTGTTCCGGAGGTTCCTTGGCCGATTCAATGAAAATTTCCAGAAGCTTCTCGACCACTACGAACGGTGGGTGAATCGCGCTCTGGCCCGCCCGGGGAGAACCGTGGCGTGGATTGCCGGCGGCATTGTCTTGGTCCTGGCGGGAGTGTTTCCCTTCGTGGGGACAGCGTACTTTCCACGCACGGATCCGGGTCAGTTCGTGATTAACGTCAAGGCGCCCAGCGGTTCCCGGATTGAAGTCACCAATCAATACATCGCGCGCGTCGAGAACGATATTCACCAGGTAATCGGGCCCCGTGATCTGGGGATGATCGTCTCCAACATCGGCATTACTCCCGATCTTTCCGCTATCTACACCAGTAACTCGTCCATGGACACGGCATTTGTCCAGGTGAGCTTGAAAGAACACCACAGTATCGGCAGTTATGAATACATGGAGCGCGTTCGCCGCAAACTGTCCGAAGACTTGCCGGAACTCGATACTTATTTCCAGGCGGGAGGATTGGTCGATTCTGTAATCAATCTGGGACTACCCGCGCCCATCGATATCCAGGTCCGAGGCAACGACCTGGATGGCGCTTACAAAGTCGCAGCGAACATTGCCAAGCAGGTCCGAAGCCGCAAGGGTGTGAGCAGCGTGCTGATTCCCCAAAATCTTCTTTATCCCGGACTACAGTTGAATATCGATCGCGAACGCGCCAGCCTGATTGGACTTACGCCTAAACAGGTAGTGGACAACGTGATCACCGCCCTGACCTCCAACGGCATGATTGAGCCGAGTTACTGGATCGATCCCAAGACGGGCAATAACTACATGCTAACCGTGCAGTACTTCGATAAGCAGATCGAGAACATGAGCATGGAGGACTTCAAGCAAATCCCTTTGCGCGCTCCCGGCATCAAGAGTTATACGCCCCTGCAATCCGTGGCTGATATAACGCCGATGAATACTCCGACAGAAGTCGACCATTATCAGCTGCAGCGCGTCATCGACGTTTATGTCATGCCCTCAGGCGAGGCCTTAGGTGCGATCAATCGCGGGGTTAATGACATCGTCAGTCACCTGAAGTTGCCGGAAAACACACGGGTCGATGTGCTCGGATCCGTGGTCGGAATGCAGGAATCGTTCAAACGCTTTTCCATCGGCCTGGTGCTGGCCATCGTGCTGGTCTATCTGATCCTGATGGCGCAGTTCGCTTCTTTCATCGACCCGCTGATCATCCTAGTTGCCATCCCTCCAGGATTGGCAGGAGTCGTGCTGATTCTTTTTCTCACGCACAGCACGTTCAACATCATGTCCCTGATGGGCGTAATCATGATGACGGGAATCGTTGTTTCCAACAGCATCTTGATCGTCGAGTTTGCGCGCCAGCTGCGCAAGGAAGACTTCACATTGCAGGAGGCCCTGGTGCGAGCGTGCAAGATCAGGCTGCGCCCGATCCTCATGACGTCGCTCGCAACTTTGTTGGGCATGCTTCCCATGGCCCTCGGCATTGAGACGGGCAGCGAGCAATACGCTCCTCTGGCGCGTGCCGTGATTGGTGGCCTTTTAGTTTCGGTCGTCGTCACAGTTTTCCTGGTACCCGCCGTCTATCTGATGGTTCACGGCAAAGAAGACAAAGATAAAGATAAGAAAAATGAGAATCAGGGGGAACAGCCAGCATGACTTCGAAGCTAACATTTCTACTGAGCGCTCTCACGCTCTCCATTCCATGGCTCCCAATTCAGCATCTCTCAACCCAATGTCTGGCGCAGTCGGTGCCGGTAGCACAGACACCGCCCTCCAATGCGGCGAGGCTCACAGTGCAGGAAGCAGAGGCCCTGGCGCTGAAACAAAATCCAGCAATTTCCGTAGCCCGTCTGAATGCGCTTGCGTCGCATCAGGTAACGCGGGAAGTAAGCTCGAATCTCTGGCCACAAGCCTATGGCAACCTGACCGGAGTCGATGCCCGAAGTAACAGCCGCATTACGGCTGGCGCACTGAACAATCCGACCGTGTACACGCGAGCCGCAGGTGGGGCCGCGGTGACCCAACTTATCACAGACTTCGGACACACCACGAATCTGGTGGCCAGCGCCCGCCTTCAAGCACGAGCCGACGAACAGAACGCAGTCGCTACAAAACAAGATATTTTGTTGGCCGTGGACCAGGCCTTTTACAACGCGCTGCAGACGCACGCTGTGCTGCAAGTAGCAGAGCAGACCGTAGCTTCGCGCCAGTTGTTGTCGGACCAGGTTTCCGCGTTGACGAAGAGCAAATTAAAGTCTGACCTGGACCTGAGCTTCGCCAACGTAAATCTGGCACAGGGAAAACTCCTTTACCTGGACGCGCTAAACAACGAGAAGGCTTCTATGGCGACCCTTTCGGCGATTCTGGGATATTCCACGCTCGAGCCGTTCGAACTGGTGAACAACACCGAACCGCTGGCCCCACCCCCAGCCGACGTCGACCCGCTGATCGCCGAGGCTTTTGCCAAGCGTCCCGAGATTCTTGCCTTGGAATTTCAGTCGGACTCAGCGGAAAAGTTTCACCAGGCGGAGCATGACCAGTTGTATCCCACGATCAGCGCCCTCGGAGCATTCGGAGATTCTCCGGTTCGCACCGATATTATCTATGGGCCGTACGCTGCCGTGGGAGTAAACGTAGAGATTCCCGTCTTCAATGGATTTCTCTACTCCGCGAAGTCGCACGAAGCGGACCTGCGAGCCCAAGCCGTCCGGCAACGCCTCATCGATCTTCGAAATCAGATTTCGCGAGATGTACGCACCAGTTGGCTGGCGGCGAGCACGGCGTTCGACCGCGTGAATGTGAGTGAGCAGTGGTTGGCCCAGGCGAACCTGGCACTCGATCTTGCCCAGACACGATACAGGCTCGGCCTCAGTTCAATTGTGGAACTCAGCCAGGCGCAGTTACAGCAGACTCAGGCCGAAATTGGAAATGCGCAGGCTGGGTACGAATACCGGCTGGCTTTGGCGGTTTTGCGCTATCAGACTTCAGGTCATTAAGTCCGGTTGCGGTGCGCATTGCATGCGGATACGACGATTCTGGATGGGTCATCGGCTAACCTCACCTTATCGGCAAACGAAAAGCCACGCGGTTGTTGTAGCAAAACCACCTTGGTGCCACACGCCCGTCGCTTAGGTCCGTGAATGCCGGGCGAGCCACACAGCGGGAGTGAGGTTCGCGAGGCGTTGGATCGGGCATTGCCGAACCCGGGGAGAACCGCGGTCAGATAGTCGCGCACCGGAATTTTCATCCTGCGGCAGCTTTCCACGACCGAGAGGATCGCCGCGACCTTCGGTCCCGCTTGTGGGCCGCCTATGTGTATCCAATTCTTCCGACCATTCTGGCGAGGTTCGTTGAGCTCAAATTCGGGATAATCCAAGGGGGATACTGAGAACTTCTCGAATCAGCGTTCATCGGCAGAGCGACGAACCTCGGAATCCACGCGGTCAACAAATAGATAGAGTCCGAGGCAGATCAGAAACATGACTCCCGAGAACACGGCGGCCGGCAATGCCGTATGGCGGTTCCCCGCCAGGAATAATTCCAGCGCTGCACTCAGCAGCCAAATCTGCACGATCACCAAGACCGCAATCAGGGACATTGCACCTGCGATCGCTGTAAGTCCACGAGTTTTGGGGGGCAGTTCAACAGGTGATGGCATTGTCGTCACGCCTTCACGTCCACAGCGACCACTTGTTCACCACGGGTTTCTAGCAAGATGCGGGGGAGCGGCCGTGACGGGGGCCCTTGCAGAACCGCACCGTCCTTGATTGAGAAGAAGCCTCGGTGACAGGGGCATTCGAGCCGATTGCTTGCTTGCGAATAGTACACGGCACAGGACAGGTGAGTGCATTTCTGGCTATAGCTGACGTACTCATTCTCGCCCGTGCGCACCATGATGCACTGGTCTTCTTTGGTGGGATATGTGAACAGCTTCACTCCACCCACAGGAATCTCTCCCAATCGAGCCACTGGCTGTTGCGGATACGAAGGAGTCTTATAGAAGATGGATCGAACGAGAATCCAGATGTTTCCCACGAACATTCCCAAGCTGGTCAAGACCAGAAACTTGGTCAGCTGTCTGCGGGTGACGTAGCGCTCTTCTGCCGTGCTGACAGAAAATTCTTCTTTCCAGAGCGGTTCGCTACTCGCTCGTCGCAGCCAATTCATGCTTCTCCTCCCACATATAATCCACAACATCCAAGGCGATGCCTTCCTGTTCCGCGGGAGCCATCATGTAAACCTTGGTCGTGATTTTCTGGTTGCCAAAATAGAATGTGTTCGTGGGTTTCTCGCGCCGAGTGGCAATCTGCTCCGGTCTGACATAAGCCAGCGCCTGGCTGGGGCACACCGTGGCGCACATCGGCCGCTTGCCCACCGATGTGCGGTCATAACACATGTCGCACTTCATCATCTGCTGCTCGGGTTCCATCATCTTGGGTATGCCGAACGGACAGGCGAGCACACAGTTATTGCAGGCGATACAGCGCGGTTTCAGCGATGAATGGACGATCCCGTCCTCACCTTTCTTGATCGCATCTGCCGGACAAACCTGTGCACAGGTTGGTTCGTCGCAATGCCAGCAGACGTAGGCCGCGGACGTGATACTTTCGCGCCGTTCGATGAAATCAAAATTGATCATCGAGTTTCCGCGGTGCGTTTCGCATTCCTCGCAGGCCTGCAAGCAGGAGCGACAACCAATGCAGCGCGAAGGATCGATATAGAACTCGTAGCCAAACACTAGGCGTCTCCCAGCAAAGCACCGCTGTGATGAGGGCCCCGATCATCCGGAGATGGATCGGGCGCATTGGCTTTTGCGATCCTACAGGCAGAAACCTTGAATTCGGGAATCTTACTGCGCGGGTCCAGCGTGCGGTGAGTAAGGCGGTTGGCACTGCGGGTGCCGGCCCAGTGATACGGAATAAAGACGGTGTCGGGGCGAATAGTTTTTACCACCATAGCTTGGATTGTCAAGTCGTCGCGGCGGGTGGTCACTGTCACCCAGCCGCCGTCTTTGATGCCGTGCAGTTCCGCCAGGCGCGGATGAAGTTCTGCCCGCGGTTCCGGATACTGGTCCACCAGCGCGCCGATACGCCGGGTCTGTGTCCCTGACAGATACTGGCTCACGACCCGGCCCGTGGTTAGAAATAACGGATATTCGTCACTGATCGGATCGCCACTTGGACGCCATTCCGTCACGTTGAAGTGCGCCTTCCCGTCGTGGGTATAGAACATTCTGTCTACGAATAGGCGTGGTGTTCCGGGGTGGTCGAGTGATGGGCACGGCCAAAAAATGCCCATTTGCTTATCCACTTTGTCGTACGTGATCCCGTAGTAGTCGGCCACACCACCGCGCGAGGCAATCCGGAGTTCCTCAAGAATATCGGAGGGATTCTTGAACGGGAAGTATTGACCTCGTCCTAGCCGATGAGCCAGGTCGATGATGATTTCAGAATCGCGCCTCGCCTCACCGGGGGGATCAATGCTCTTCTGCCAGTGAATCACGCGTCCTTCGGCGCTACAGCCAAGCCCGTCCTCTTCCTCATGCAAGCTGCCAGCAAGCACTACGTCGGCGTGGTGCGCGGTTTCAGAGAGAAAGAAATCGATCACACCGAAAAAGTCCAGCTTCGATAGGGCCTCACGTGTAAAGTTCGCGTCGGGAAGTGAGACTAACGGGTTGAAGCACGTAGAAAGCAGTCCCTTAATCTCGCCGCGATGAATCGCTTCCATAATTTCTTCGGCACTGTAGCCCGGTTGGGGAAGTTCTTCCGGCTGAATGCCCCAGACCCCGGCAACGTACTCGCGAGCTGCGGGGTCCGTGAGCGAGCGCTGGCCAGGAAGTTGGTCGCACTTCTGCCCATGCTCACGTCCGCCCTGGCCATTGCCCTGGCCAGTGATCATCGTGGGCCCCGCACCTTCCCGCCCGATATTTCCGGTGGCGAGCGCAATGTTCACGACCGCAAGGCAGTTCTCTACGCCTTTCGACTGGTGTTCTAAGCCGCGAGCATGCATCAGGATTACGCGCTTAGACTTGCCAATCCAGCGCGCCGCTTTTTCGATCGATTCGGGCGGGACACCTGTCATCTCGGCTGCCTTGCCGAGGTCCCACTGTTTGGCAGATTCCGCTACGGCCTCGAAACCAGTTGTGTATTTCGAGATGAACTCTCGGTCCTCCAAGCCGTCACGCAGGATGACATGCAGCATGCCCATGAGCAGTGCGAGGTCGGTTCCAGGTTGCAGCGGAAGGTAAAGATCTGCGTTCCGAGTAATAGGAGTCATCCGGGGATCGGCGACGATTAATTTTCCGCCGCTATCACGGCAGCGCCAGATGTAGTCGGTGGTGATGGGAGCGCAGTCGCCGATGTTCGCGCCGATCACAAACAACACTTCCGCTTTAGGGATCTCGCTCCATGGAATTGTGCTCCGGTCGATGCCAAAGGCTAGTTTGTACGCTGTTCCGGCAGAGACCATACACAATCGTCCGTTGTAGTCGATGTGGCGGGTGCCTAGAGCCACGCGGGCAAATTTACCCAGCAGGTACGATTTCTCGGTCGAAAGAGATGCGCCTCCGTAAATCGCGAAAGCGTCTTTGCCATACTTCTGTTGGATTTCGCGCATCCGGCTAACCGTGAAACTCAAAGCTTCATCCCACGACGCTGGACGAAATCCCAGCTCGTTCCGCATCAAGGGTGCCAGCAGGCGGTCCGGGTGATTACCCTGCAGATAACGCTTTACTCCTTTCGGGCAAAGCATGCCACGGTTGAACGGGAATTCCTCCCAAGGCTCGAACCCGATCACTCGATTCTCGCGAACCTTTAATTGAATCCCGCATTGCTGCCCGCAAAAACAACAGTGTGTCTTGACCAACTTCTCCGCTGGATGGACAGATTCGTCGGTCCAACCGCCGGGCGGCTGGTAGTTCAGATGCGGCCCGAATTTGTCTTTGAGAATCTCCTCGGAGACAGGAGCTTTAGCCATTCGCTTCCTCTTTCAATCTTAACTGTGCGAGGGAAAGGGACCTGCGCTTGCAGGCTGGACACAGTTCCTGCCAATTGCCCACTGGCCCCGACATCGAATAGTCGAATCCGACTTGCGGCAGTACGCGTTTCAAATCGTCAACATGCATGAGGGATGCATAGCGCTCGCCACAACGGGCGCAGATTGCTCCCTCGCCCTCTTCACCGGCGCGCTGGTAGAGCTTCACCCCCAACTGCGCGGGACGCTGAAAAATGTGAAAGAACTTCCCAAATGGAAGATAGAGCAAAGCGGCGATGACCGTGATCGCGTGCAAAATGGCAATGAAATCGTAGAAGGTGCCACCGAGCCACTCTTGGGAAACCGTCAGGGCCAAGCCCGTGATCGATATGGCAAACAACAAGATCAGCGGCCAGAAATCCATAGCCAAGGTTTGAACGGCACGTGCACCTTCATCCCGCATGCGGCGCCATAGCGAAAGCGCAATTCCACCCAGGACCAGAACCGCTGCAATATCAAGACCATGAAAAAGTATCAGCGCAGTGAACGTGTGCAGCTGGAATCTACCTGCCGGAAACCCGAAGAGATAGGTCACGTACGTCATTTGATCGTTTGGAGCGCTGCTGAAGTGAATCCAGCCGAATACCAGCGGGAAGGTGATCATCACCGCAAGGATGCATCCCCAGAAAATCAGCTGATGCATCGCCCAACGGAGCCTGGATCGTTTTGCGATGAACGTCTGAGCCAGAAGATGAGTTCCTGCCAGTGCAATGACGTGACTGAAGCTCTGAATGACTCCTCGTTCCCTAAATAACTGCCATCCGCGCCTCCAGTACACATAGGTGGGAGGCTTTCGAATCCAAACGGAATAGTGGTAAATGACGCCCCAAGTCGCGAAAATGATTGCGAACGTGTAGATTACCAGCGCTGCGTCGAAGTACTGCAAATTGCGTGAGCCCAGCACGATGGCAGCGATCAGAACCAAAGTCCACAACGTGGCCCAGGCTCCTGCACGTACCCTATCCGCGGTACGGGTCAGAGCCGCGGGAAGCTTCGCGGCAAGGGCTTCTTCCCGCGTCAAGAAGACGCGGCTATTCATCCACCAGAGAGCACAGGCGACCGTCGATAACAGAACAAATCCTGGCCAGATCACTCCGAGTCGGTCGCGGAACAAGCCTAGAAGCAGAGGCGGGAAGAATCCACCCATTCCTCCCATTGCACCTACGAGGCCGGTGACGGTGGCCCTTTGAGTCGGAAAATATCGAGGCACAAGCTGAAACACTGCTCCGTTGCCGATACCGAGCAAGGCAGCGCATCCAAGTGCTCCGACTGTGAATGGCAGCATCGACTGCACGCCGAGCAACAATCCGAAAGCAGCCACTGCGGGCAGAATCCAAGAAAGAACGCGTGAGCCACCAATCCGGTCAGACAGCCATCCACCGAGCGGACGGCACAGCGTGGCAAGCACGACGAATCCGGCCGTTCGGAAACCGGCATCCGCGGGTCGCAACCCAAATTGATCGCGCAGCAGCGTTGGGAGATAAATTGAGAAGGCGACGAATCCACCAAAGGTCAGAAAATAGAATGCCGCCAGTGCCCATGCCAGAGGCTCGCGGGCGAGTACGCTGAGCATCTCAGACAGGCTCTTGGGGCGAGGAGCGTGGGGAGCGTTTCGAGCGAAGATAACGAACAGCACAGCCCAGGCCAAAAGGATGACCGACATTCCCCAATAGACAGCGCGAAACCCGTACGCGGCAGCTACCACCGGCCCAAGGAAGACCGCGGCAGACTGGCCAATATTCCCTAAGCCATACAAGCCGAGCGCACTGCCTTGGCTCTCCATCGAAAACCAGCGGGAGACGTACCCGACGCCAACGGCGAATGACGACCCCGCCATTCCGAGAAGGAACGCCACAACGAGCAGATTCCGATAGCTGGTAGCGGCCGGGACCAAGGCCATCGGCACGGCGACAAAGAACATCAGAACGGTGAAAACAACACGGCCTCCAAAGCGGTCCGCCAGCATTCCTATCGGAATGCGCGCGAGCGCGCCCAGCAGGACTGGGACTGCCACTAGAAAAGCCGTTTGTGTCGCTGAGAGGTGAAACTGTTGACGGAAATGCGGGGCGAATGCACTGATAAGGCCCCATGCCCCGAAGCAAACCGTGAAAGATGCGGTGCCGAGCAGCAGATGTTTACTCTGCGCCGACTCCGGATTCTTCGCTTCACTCTTCAGCAGGGCCATTTTGCAGATTGTATTCCTTTGACGGAGTAACGATCTTCATCCGGTTTTGTGATGCTTTACCGGTTTCGGAGCAGGAAGGAGCCTGCTTTACCAGACGCTCCCTGCATTTGGAGTGTACTTACGAATAAATGAAAGCAACCGCAAGCAGAACGCCGAATACCACTCCACGCTTCATCTCTGACCAGCCCAGGCTCCTCACATCCAGCGATTCCGGTTTTCGAAAGAACCACAGCGTTCCTCGAACGAGTACGGGAACAAAAGCAATGATCACCAAGGGAGGGAGCATATGCCAGAACGACGCGATGACCAGAGACGCCAATAAAATCGGTTGAGCCAGGAAGAAGGCTCTCCCCCGAGTAAATTTCTGAGAGAAGGAAGCGGCACGGGCAGAATGGATCCGCAGTTGAACGAAATGAATCTGGTTGCCCGCGAAGATCCAGTTAGCCGCCCACAAAATGAAGGCGCGCTCGCTTAGCCGTCCGGTGCCGATGTAGTATGCAGCCGGAGCAGTGCAAGTGAGGCCAATTGCGCCGACCAACTGGGCTGCCATTCTCGCTTTCCGGCCCAGCCGCCGGAGCCCGGTTTGGACCACAAGCGCAAACCCTGTTGCCGCCCCGAGAAGAAGCAACTGTAAGTTTTGCCCTTTCCACATCAGCCCGGTCAAACAAGCGCTCGCCAGAGCGGCCAACAAAATTGATGCGACGAGCGCCGTCCGCCGTTCCCCTTCAGTATTGGCCGTCAGTGAACTGGTGCCAATCAGGCTTTCGACGGGCGTCCGCAGCCAAAACAAAGACAGCGCGGCTGCTGTGAACATGAGCAACGGCCAGATCCGATGTTCCGAAGCAAACCCTGCGACAACACCGGTGAACAGAGGAACAAGCAGCAGACCCCAGGCACCATGCTCGCGGGGAACAATCAGAGCGTGCGTGCGGGTCCGCTGAGCTGCGCGGACAGCATCACTTGTCGCGGTCATTTCCTTCCCGTTTTTGGACTCGGTCTTGTTCTTGTCGTTTCTCATCTTCAGTTCAAACGGAATGCCGCCTCCCTCATTCTGCCGGGGAAACATTCCTCCTCGGACACGGGCAATACTCCCGCTAGTGCGTCTTTTCCATCGCAATCGCACGGGGAAACAGAATGTTGTTCTCCAAGTGAATGTGCTGGTGAAGATCGGCTTCAAAATCCGCGAGTGCCTTGTACAGCGTTTGGTAGCTGATACACGCGTCGCCGGGAGCTGTATAACCGCAGCTGGCTTCGCGCATCGCACGCAGTGCGTTCCCAGCGGAATCGTGCTCGTGTTCCATCATGGACACGGGGTTTTGCACGCTGCCGAACGGTGGTGGCAGAATCGGTTCCTTCTGGATAACGGCTTCCTCCATACTCACTATGTAGGGGAACAGAACCCGCTCTTCTTTCATCATGTGTGTCGTCAGCTCCTGGACCAGTCCCTGAAAGCTGGATCGGACGTTCTGCAGTTCGGGATGGTTCTTCCCGTGGACAGAGCAAACTTTATCCAGGAGAGGAACGAGGCGAGCCATTTCCTCACGCGTGTACTTATGGTGTGTGTTCCTGATATGCACGATCAAGTCCGCAAGGGGTTCAATCTGCCAGTTCCGGTCTTTCTTCGCAGCATGTGCCGCTTCCTCGGCCATCTCCAACGAATCGATCACCTGATCCACCGAGACGTTCGACGCCCGGCAGGCTTGTTCCAGCGACTTGTTGCCTCCGCAGCAGTAGTCAATGCCTAGCTTTTCAAAGACTCTCGTGGCGGTAGTATTCTCCAGCGCTAATTCACGGACGGTTTTTTCAGCGGTCATGCTCATTGCATTCTCCTCACGACCCAGCTTGATGCTTATAGGCCGCGTTTCATGTTCTAAAGCTAGCGGAATGAAGGATGCCTGCCGATGACTTTTGTCACGAAGGGCAAACTTGGATGAAACGAGTCGGAATCGGAGGAATCAGCAAGAAGATGAGCGCACCAGGAGATTCAGCTTTATTCCGCTGAATCGGCTTCAGCTTCCAATGCTTTCAGATCAGAGATCGTCACCGTCCGCCCGACGATCTGAAGCATCCCCTCTGCCTGGAGGCGAGAAAGATTGCGGGAAACGAGCTCGCGGACCGTGCCAATATGCGACGCTAATTCCTGATTGCTGGCCGGCAACGTGATTTCGACGCCTGCGGCGGAACGTTTGCCTTCCTTCTTGGCGAGACGCAGCAAAAACGAGGCCAGCCTGTGACGCACCGTGGTGAACGAGAGTTCTTCGATGATGCCAACCAGCCGACGCAAGCGCGCACCGACCACCCGCAAGACCTTCAGCGCTACCTGAGGATGGGCCAAACACACTGCCTGAAAATCCCCCTTACTGACAAAGAGCAGCTTGGCCTCGTCGATAGCCGTCACGGACGCGGGATAGTTCCCGCCATCGAAGACGGGGAGTTCGGCAATGGAACTGCCCGGACCATCAATGCCGAGTACTTGTTCGCGTCCATTGGCCGAACTCTTAAAGATTCGCACATGGCCGGACTCGACGACATAGAGTCCAGAGCAAGGCTCACCTTCGCCGAACACGCTCTCCCCCGCCGAATAGCTGCGGGGCACCGCACGTTGCGCCAGAAAACTCAATTCGCTCTCCGTCAGCCCCGAAAAGATCTGGACTTTCGCTAGCATTTGCGCGGGTGTAGACGTGGATTCGGGCACGGGGGTTATTGTACCGGAGCACCGTGGCCAACATGCACTGCGTCCCTTTTCTTAGGTCTCTACAAATGTGGCGCGCCGTGACCTAAGTCACTGTTAACGGTTTGCCGCTCTCGTATGCTCGGGATTAGGGGATGTAGCCGTGCCAGATGAGCACCCAGAGCGAGCCCAAACACAGAAGCCCGCGCGCAAGAAACTGATCCGGCGAGATGATCGCGACCACTCGCAACCGCTGCGTGTTACCGTGCAGATTCTCTTCGCGGCTTTAAACGTCTGGATCGGCGTGCAGTTCTATCTCTGGGTGCGCTGGGCGGAAAGCGGGGGCCGAGCATCCGAAGTCTCCAGACCCGCTGGCGTTGAAGGCTGGCTACCCATCGAAGGCCTTATGCAGTTGAAGTACTTTCTAATCACCGGGAAAGTGCCACGTGTGCATGCGGCCGGTTTCTTCCTCTTCACCTCGTTCCTGGTTATTTCGTTCGTCTTCCGCAAGGCGTTTTGCAGCTGGATATGTCCGGTGGGTACCGTCTCGGAATATCTGTGGAAAGCTGGCCGCTCAATCTTCGGTCGAAGCTTCCAATTGCCCCGCTGGGCTGATATCCCATTGCGCTCGTTGAAGTACCTTGTATTGAGCTTCTTCGCCTACGCCGTAATCGGAATGTCGGCAGCTTCCATCGCCGAATTCCTCAATAGCCCGTATGCACTCATCGTCGACGTGCGCATGCTCAACTTTTTCCGCTACCTTGGCGGAACGGCAGCATGGGTCGTTTTAGGGCTGGTAAGCGCTTCGATTTTCGTGCAGAACTTCTGGTGCCGTTATCTTTGCCCGTACGGAGGGTTCCTCGGACTGGTCTCCCTGCTCAGTCCGATGAGGATCACCCGTAACGCAAGCACGTGTATTGATTGCGCCAAGTGCGCGCAGGCGTGTCCCTCCGCATTGCCGGTCGACAAACTGCTGCAGATCCGGTCGGCCGAGTGCACCGGATGTTTGGAGTGTGTAGCAGTTTGTCCAGCCAAAGATACGCTGATTATGAGCGTACTGTTGGGTGTGCGAAAGCGCCGTCCAGTTCCAGCATTGAGCATGGCGGCGGGAATCGCGATTTTGTTTCTTGGCATGGTCGGCTACGCGAAGGTCACCGGCCAGTGGAACACGAATCTGCCGAAGCTGGTCTATCTGCAACTCGTACCGAATGCTAATCAGCAGGAGCACCCAATACCGAGCGAACACTAATGGCAGATTCCCGCTTCGGGAGTCTCAGCGCTTTTTGATGCGCAATTCGACTCATCTACGATGTCCTTGAAGGCCGGGATAGGCTTGGCGCAGGCCGGTTTCATGTACTCAAAGGCGGCTACCGAGGAATTGTTCTCGGAGAAAACGGGAGATTCTTCAGTCGAAGCTCTTCGGAGCGAATAAAGTCGACGAGCTTGGACTTGGCCACAATGAAGCGCCTGGCCTCGCGTTTCAGGAGGCCCATGCGTGTGAACTTGCCGAGTTGTGTGGTGACCGTTTCCCGGCTCGTCCCAATCAAGTTGGCCAGATCTTCGTGGGTCAGGCGGAGGTTGATCAGCGTACCACTAGGACCCTCCTGCCCGTATTTGTCGCTCAACTGGAGGAGCACCCTAGCCAGTCGGTGATAGGACCAGGTATGGCTGAACTCAGCCAGCCCCCTCTCCACTGTGGCCAATCGCTTCGAAAGCAGCCGAATGAAGTTCAGCGCGACTGTGGGGACCGCGGACAAGAGTTCCACAAAAGATTCCTGGGAAACAATGGTCACCAGAGAATCTTCAATGGCAATAGCCGTAAAGGCTCTTTTCTGCTCAGAGAGAAGAAGCTCACCGAACACCTCATCGGGATTGAGGATGTGCAGAATAGTTTCCCTCCCCTGGTCTGAGAGGGAAATCAGCCTCACCATACCTTTTTTCAGGACGTAAAGGGAATCGGCAGATTCGCCTTCGCGAAATATCGTGACCCCACGGGAGAACCACGTCTCCGTGCAGAGGCTGGTGATCCGGCGCACATCCCGGTGCGCGACCCCATGAAACAGGTCCATGGCAGTGACGGAACGTGGCCATACGTTCTTCGCAATGACCGGTACTTGCACGGAGGATGCTAGCACCGGACCGATGGCTAGTTCAACGCCCGGACATAACCGTGAACCTAGCCCCTTAGACCTCAGGATGTGGCATCGTCCAGCGAGGGGCTCGCTAGCTCTCGGTAATGTCTATCACCTGGACGATCAACATTAATAGCGCTGCTGCGCCAACGAAAAATCCCATCGTCTTTATGTCTAACGATACAGAGGGCGTTGTCGCCAAGAGGGTCATTTCGCTCCCGATCACGGCTACGAACAACAGACAAAAGGTGATGCTTGTAACAGTGTTCAAAGCTTTCTTCAGCTTCTGTAAGGCTGAGCCGAGTGATTCCGGGAAGGGAACGGGACTGCAAAGCGACGCTTTCTCTGGATTTCCCATGGCGAGTTCGCCTCCGTCAAAACTTTAGGTCAGGCCCGATGCCAGTTCCGTAAGAGGTTTCACAGTTTGAAGGAAATATATCTTCAGGCGATTTTGTGTAAGAGCGGGCAGGAAACTCGGAACGGACAATCGTCTCCACCTGGCGATTTGTGAAAGGTTTCACAGATATTGTTAGAGGTTTCACACAGAATGAGTCCAACCTTCCGAAGAAACGCATTAAAGAGGAGAACAATGACATGGCGGAACTAGCTGACAGTGGTATCTGCAAGGAGTGGTGGGCGAACCCGGCGGTAGTGGGGCTAATGGGTTTCGGCTTGACGACGATGGCGACCGGCTTGCACAACGTAGGATTCTGGAGCGCCGGGCCGACCCTGGCGCTGGCCATCTGCTTCGGGGGCACGGCGCAATTCATTGCGGGAATCGTAGACCTTCGAAAAGGAAGCATCTTCGGCGGGTCCGCCTTTATGTCCTACGGCGCCTTTTGGTGGTCACTATTCGTGCTGCTGTACGTGCAGCCGAAGACGGGCATTCCGGCGGGTCATCCCGAGGAACTCGGTTTCTTTCTCATGTGGACGCTTTTCACATTCGCTTTTTGCGTTGCGGTCCAAGGCGTCGGGAAGTTTCTGGCGATCCTGTTCTGGCTGCTTTTGCTGGCCTTTCTCTTGCTGGACGGCGTGGTTATGGGTAAGATACCGGCGCCGGTGGCGGGGTGGGAGATCTTCATTGTCGGCCTCATCGCCTGGTATATCGCGATGGCGACGTTGGCGAACACAGTTTACAAAAGGAAGGTTCTGCCGCTTTCCTAGAGTCGCGGATTCGCGTACGAGAAACCATATTTATCTTCTAATTTCTGCGCATGCACGGCTTGGTATCTCACGGCCGCGATTGTGATTAATGACTTCTCGCGCCAATGAAAATCTATGCCGCGCCTGAATGCAATGGATGCGGTTCGGCGACGCAGCCGGAATCACGGCAGTGAACAAGAGTGCGCTGTATGAGCAGCCGGAGAGGCGCAAGAACAATCGTGGGCAAGGACAGCGAAACAGAATTGCGGAACAACGCGCCGGTCATCAACCGACCGGACCGCAACGAAGAGTTGGGAGATTTCACAACGACGTGGCGAGTCGTTCCCATCTCCTTACTGGCCACGGTGATTGGTGTGGTCTGCGCATTTGTCGCACTGGCGTTGCTCCGTTTAATCGGGCTGTTCACCAACCTGTTCTATTTTGGCCGCTGGAACATAGCGATGGTTTCGCCGGTCGGCAACCATCTCGGCCTATACAGCGTGTTCGTTCCCATCGCTGGCGCACTGATCGTCGGCGTCATGGCACGGTACGGTTCCGAGCGGATCCGAGGTCACGGCATACCCGAGGCGATTGAGGCCATTCTGCTGGGCGGCAGCCGGATTGAACCCAAAGTCGCGCTTCTCAAACCACTCTCCTCGGCAATTTCGATCGGCTCGGGCGGCCCGTTCGGCGCAGAAGGCCCGATTATCATGACGGGCGGGGCGGTGGGCTCGATGATCGCCCAACTGTTTCACCTGACGAGCGCGGAGCGGAAAACACTACTCGTGGCAGGCGCAGCCGGAGGAATGTCGGCAACCTTTGCTTCGCCGGTGGCGGCGGTACTATTGGCTGTCGAGCTGCTACTTTTCGAATGGAAACCGCGCAGCCTGATTCCGGTGGCGCTGGCCAGTGCAATGGCTGCGGTCGTACGAAGGTATATCTTGGGGTTCGGCCCGCTGTTTCCCGTGCCGGTCCACCCATTGTTCATCGGGCCAAAGGGACTGCTCGGATGCGTCCTGGTTGGTCTGCTGGCGGGAGCCCTGTCAGCCCTGCTGACACTATCGGTATACGCCGCTGAGGACGCTTTCCAGCGGCTGAAGATCCACTGGATGTGGTGGCCGGCGATCGGCGGACTGGCCATCGGCTTGGGAGGGCTGGTTTTCCCGCAGGCGCTGGGCGTTGGTTACGATACCATCGCCGCGCTGCTTCAGGGGAACGTAACTGCACGTGTCATTCTCGGAGTCTTGCTGGTCAAATGGTTTATCTGGGCGGTGTCACTCGGCTCCGGCACATCGGGCGGCGTTCTAGCCCCGCTGCTGATGATGGGAGGCGCGCTGGGTGGTCTCGAAGCGATGTTTCTTCCCAATGAAGGCGCCGGCTTCTGGCCGCTGATCAGCATGGGTGCCATTCTTGGCGGCACGATGCGTGCTCCGTTCACGAGCATTGTTTTTGCCTTTGAGCTGACGCACGACGCCAACGTGTTCTTGCCTTTGCTGGTCGGGAGTGTAATCGCCCATGGGTTCACGGTCTTGACGCTGCGCCGGTCCATCTTGACCGAGAAAGTTGCCCGGCGCGGATACCACCTCAGCCGCGAGTATGCGGTCGATCCCCTGGAAATTCTTTTTGTACGCGAGGTCATGCGAACCAAAGTTGCGGTATTGCCAGCCGCGAGTACGCTAGGTGAGATATGGCACTCGTTGCGGGTGGATCACCGCCAGAAGCAGCGCTTGCTGCCTGTCGTGAACGCAGAAGGACAGCTTGTCGGTGTAGTGACACGTGGGGATATAACCGAGCAGATGGAGAAGAATGGGGATGCAGCCGCAGGATGGCCGATCGGTGATCTGGTGCGAACGAGCGCGGTCGAGGCTTATCCAGACGAGCCGCTGCGGGTGGTCGTGTATCGCATGGTGGAAAAAGGCTGCACACGAATGCCAGTCCTGGAGCGTAGCACGAGAAAGTTTCTGGGTCTGGTGTCACTCAATGATTTGCTGAAGGCGCGCTCGCGGCACTTGGAGGAAGAAAGCCGCCGCGAACGAAGTCTCAAATTTAGATAAGTTCCGTCGAAGTGGAACTATCCCGGATTCTCGATTGGGCCCGAATTTCTATACCCAAGCAAGCGCTCCAAAAGGGGGAAACACGATGACTGAAGCCACCATTGGGCGATCTTACTCGTGCCAGTGTCAGGAGTTCATCAACGGGTGGAAGGACCGCGCCTGCGGCGCAGGCAGGGAAGCTCTCACCGATATTTTCGTCGAAGCTTTCAACGAAGCTTCGACGGCTCAAGCCGGAAGCCTGCGAATCAAGAATCCCGAAGGTTCGCTCCAGGAAAACTCGAATTTGCGGGATCTGATCTCCGATTCGATTGATGATGGGCTGCTTTTGCTCTTCATCTTCTCCGATCATTCGGCGCTGGAGGTAAAGTGGGACCATGCTGATCTGCACATCAGCTCGGGGATTTCGCCCGCGGGGTGGGCCGCTGAATAGGGGACACTAGCCGTCTCCATCCGGTAGGGACCAAGGACCCGGCTGGCGTGAGGGTTCAGCCTCCGACATGGCTTCGAATCAGTTCTTGCTACGGGACGAACTCTTGCCAGTTGTTGTGGCGGGAGTGCCGACGGATAGTTTGCGTCCCCCCAATACAATCCGGGCCACTCGACTGCGCTTCAGCATCACTGGCTTGCCTTTCACATTGACGTTAATGCCAGTGCCGGTTACCGAGATGAGGTTGCCCAACAGCACCGTTCCGTCGCGCAAAACCACGGTATCGAGCGTCAACAGATTCAGCTCCAGTTCGACGCTGCCGGGCAGGGCGTTCTCCGCAATCTCCACGGGCGTGCTCTCGGTGGCATACCCCTCTTTGCTGAACTCCAGCACATGCGTGCCAGGAGCGATCGGGAGCACCTGTGGGGTTACGCCGGACTCTTGAGAATCAAGCTTGAGGCTGGCCCCGGAAGGCACGCTGGTGATGCTCATTTTGATCTTCATCGGCTCGTCGGAGGGCAGATGCTGCGGCTGCAATTCCATGCTGGCAAAGGAGCCCAAAGCATGCACGCTGACCGGGATCTTGGCCCGTTGCCCGGCCGCCAAATTGGTGACTTCGAGATATCCTTCGCCCACCCGCTTGCCGTTTTTGTCCAGCAGGTAGAGATAGAAGGAGGCGGAAGGAATCGCTTTCGTGCTGAGGTTTTCCGCCAGGGCCTCACCCAAATAATCGCTTTGGCCGGAGACGGAACTGATCTGATGCAACTTGCCCAGGGTGAAGCGCAACATCGTGTCGTTGCCGTTGGTCGGCCAGGTCAGTACGGTATCGGCAGCGAGCGCGCTGGCAACTGCCCACAGCAAGAGCACCGGAACAACCCAGATTGGCTTATGCATCGTACCTCTATCTTGCCGGGTCCGAACTCTCCGTACAACCGGAATATCGCCCATGCGCCCTTACCGAAGTGAATGACCTGGGTGCCTACAAGCCGACTTCGGGACAATGTCGCCGGAGTCCGCGAGAAATCGTGAAAACGTAACTTCCGGTTTGCCCGTGACTCGAGAGCAACGAGGTAGTGTTGAGCTTGTACGAAGCTCAAATGCGTGAATTGGCGATTTTGAGTCAACCGAGGAAGCGTTCTGTTGTCCAGATTTCAGAGTCACGACCTGGGCGCGCTTTGCATCGATCATTGATCCGTCGTTTGCCAAATTGATTCGGGGTAGCTGGTTTGCTAAAGTCGTCGTCATGTCCGGACGCTCCACGGAGCAGATACGCGAATTGCTCGACTCCCTTTATCGCGTGGATTCTGGACGAATCCTGGCCACTCTGATCCGCTTGCTCGGTGATTTTGATCTTGCAGAGGAGGCGATGCACGAAGCCTTTGCGGCTGCGCTGAGCCTGTGGCCGAAGAGCGGAGTACCCGGCAACCCGCGACCATGGTTGATTTCGACGGCTCGATTCAAAGCCATTGATACTCTGCGTCGACGGGCAAGATTTGATGCGTCTCAAGACGACCTCGTGCGGTATCTCGAAGCGCAATGGAGTTCGGCGGAAAGGTCCAATGCAGAGGACAGCCTTAAGGATGACTCCCTTGAGGATGATCGGCTGCGCCTGATTTTTACCTGCTGTCATCCATCTCTGGCGCCGGACGCGCACGTCGCGCTCACCCTGCGTGAGGTGTGCGGGCTGACAACCGAGGAGATAGCAAAGGCCTTCCTCGTCACTCCGCGCACGCTGGCACAGCGTATTGTGCGCGCCAAGGCAAAGATTCGAGACACACCGATTCCGTACGAGGTACCGACGCCGCAGGAATTGCCAGAGCGACTGGACGCGGTGCTTCAGGTCATCTATCTCGTCTTTAACGAGGGTTATTCGGCTGCGGCGGGGGTGGAGGTAACGCGGGCCGAGCTAACCGGCGAGGCGATTCGACTGGGCCGGTTGCTGACCGACCTCCAGCCAGAGCCGGAGGTAATTGGGCTGCTTTCCCTGATGTTGCTCCAGGAATCACGTCGCGCCGCGAGAACTTCTCCGGCCGGAGAGCTGATTTTGCTGGAAAATCAAGATCGCTCGCTCTGGAACCGGGAGCAGATCGCCGAGGGAGTGGCATTGCTGGAGAAAGCCCTGGGGTACCGTGGGAAGTCCGGGCAGAAGTCCCGCCGCTTCGGCTCCTACACACTGCAGGCTGCGATTGCGGTCGTTCATGCCGAGGCGGAATCGGTCGCTCGGACCGACTGGCGGCAGATTGTTGCGCTTTA
>Ga0181532_10000945_pt1 | contig 29080 bp, 20 predicted proteins | sample PEATcosm2014_Bin_33_FD_119768 | JGI IMG/M metagenome (GOLD analysis project Ga0181532, IMG submission 119768) | Peatland microbial communities from MTU Mesocosm Facility, Houghton, MI, USA - PEATcosm2014_Bin11_30_metaG | ecosystem: Environmental > Terrestrial > Soil > Wetlands > Peat | place...
AGGGTTTCGTAATAGTCATCGGCACATTCGACACTCACAAAACGGGCAGTGGGGTCAGCGCCGATGGTCTTGAGAAAATCAGACAGACGTGCGCCGCCAAAGCGGCCAATCACGTCCCACCCCTCCACGCACACGTGCCGGGTGTTCTGGATGACCTTGGGGAACGACTGAATCTGTTCCAGAGTGTAATTTCCTGGCTTCTGCACTGCCCCATCAACACTAAGAGACCATTTTCCCAAGTCAACTCCCGGGTCATCCACATCGTAGTCGTTGATCGGGAATTTGCTGAACGGAGTCAGTTCCGCGTCCGCAAAGGTTCGGGCCAAATGGCCGGAACGGAAGAGTTTTTTGGAAGCCCAGTCACTGAAACCAAGACCAGCCTTAAGGAGTGGCATCCGAAACGTCGGGATCGCAAACGCTCCCAAAGCTATTACCGGCGTGAGCTTGAGTAACTCGCGCCGGGTAGTCCTCTTGAAATTGCGCCCATCGGTTCGTGAGGTCATAGCATCTCTCTTCGACACAACCGCCTTTCGGCACAGATGAGATTCACGAATTGTAAGAAAGTTACAGAGCTGGAGGGAAGCGTAATCGATCTATGAATGCAATCAATCAGGCGATCATCTTGGATGTGAATATGTCACCGTGCTGCAGCAAATGGTCAAGGCTGCAATTTAGCGGTGATCGGCCCGATGCCCGCTTGTAAATCTCAAGGAGTCTGAGCCAGTCAACCTAGATCGCACTCGCATCATGTTCAAGTAACCTGCCAGCCGCGATCCTCGGGCCGTCCCATTCTGAAATGGCTTTGGCGAAAGTAGCCGCTTTGGCTGCACCACAAGTCGGGCAACGCACGTTTGAACCTGTTTGAGAGTAGGCTTCGTGGCTTTCACGGTTGTGATGGTACGGCAAGCCGGAAAAGAAAACTGGTCAATCTTGCACAGGAGACTTGGGCAGTTGGCTGAAAAATCGCGATTACGCTCATCATGGGGTTTTGAGTGTAATCGCCTGGTTACGACAGTTGTGTGCTCCGATCCGCGTGATGCAAGAGGAAAAGCCGCCCGAGTGACCGAGCGGCTTGGTCTGTTCAGAGCCTTCTAATTACTTCAATTAAGTTCATTGCGTTTGGGGATGGTCTCAATACCTACTGCGCCCTCGGTGGTTTATGTCCAAGGCGGCTGGCTCGTAGCTGTTGAACCAGCGTACGAACATTGTCCGGGAGAGGAACTCTCGGCCTTTCGCTGATCGCCCAGTCTCCGATTGTGGGAGCCGCCAAGAAGGCATGCGTCTCGCCTGTGCTGATCTGTAGGGCAATGCCGGCGATCTGTCCCTGATCATTGATCGTCCCGGTTGCCTCGATCAGATACAACGGGGAGTCCGGGGGAATCAGGGTGTTGAGGTCCCTCATCACGCCGTTCTGCCAGAGGTAGGCACGGTCGTTGCCGTCCGCGTCCCACGACCCGCCCACCACTTGGCCCAGGTTGTTAATGCCGTCGGCATCGCTTCCAACGTCGCCGGGCAGGGTACCAAGGTCGATCATGCCAGTGCTTTTCTTCCAGAGGAAGCCGTGCATTGTGGTATCGCCAAGCAGGTCGGAGGAACCGACCACCTGGCCCTTGTTGTCGATGTCATCGCCCTCATTATTCATCACGCCGCCGAGGTTGCCGAGGTCGATCGCCATCCCGTTTTGCCACAGCAAGGCGTGAAAAGCCGTTGTGCAATTACCCGTGTACCCTGTGGCCTGGCCCCAATAGTTAATCCCCCAAGCCATACCGACCGGGTCGCCAGGAAATGTGGGGAGTTGGTGAACCTTGCCTTTTGCCCAGACGACAGGCTTAAATTGAAAAACTTGGCTTGTGCCAGCGCAGGTTGGCTCGTCGGTGGTATTCTCGGCTACCCCAGCCACCTCGTTCTGGTCGTTGATTCCCGCGGCCCAGCCGTTATTGCCACCCAGCGTGGGCAGCGGAGTCATTTTCTGTATGCCATTCCACCAAACGATCGGCAGACAGATGAGGTTGGTACCATAACCGCAGAAATCTTCCGCGAACGGGTCCGGAGCGCCCGTCTCTGAGGCACCCCCGACATTGCCACGGTCGCTGGGCCGCCATGCCGCATCGGCGTTCGGACCGCCCAGTGTGCCCAGATCCTTCATCACGCCCTTGCGCCAAAGAACGGGGTGCATGGCTGTATCGCCGGGCAGAGTCGATCGGCCCTCCACCCAGCCGCTATTGCTGAGGCCCCCACCCCAACTCCACGTCCCTCCCAGCGTGCCGAGGTCGGTAACGGTGTAGCGAGCGAGTTCTTGGTTCTGTCCCTGCGCGGCGAGCCGAACGGGGATCGCCAGCGCGGCAAATAATGTCATCCCGGTAAACAACGTCAAAACTCTGGATTTCATTTCGGAATCTCCTTTCCTGCCCTTCACCTCATATAGCGAAAACTGCGGTCAAAACCTGCAATAGAGGAAGAAGAATTCCCGAACTGCAATGCCCTCCTCTGAACCCTTCTCGTGAGGGTTCACAGTCGAAACCGAAGGGGCCATCAGCCGCTGGAATCGACGGGAACAGGAGAGAGGTGCCCAGCATCACATAGCCCGGTGTCCTGGATCACTGGCAATTCTTGGTTTCCGTGTTGACCTGAGGGCTGGAAGGTGCCAAACCCCGCGTGAGCGCCGACGAAAAATACAAAACCGGCTAGCTTCGCGTAACCTCCCGTTCTCCTTTCGCAGCGCACAGGCTTGGAATGACCGAAGCCCTCGGACACGAGATCACGGAACTGCTTCAGGCATGGCGTCAGGGCGATGAGCAGGCTCTGGAAAAGCTGACACCTCAGGTTTACCGCGAACTCTATCGCGCCGCTCAGCGCTGTATGGCGGGAGAACGTGCGGGACACACTCTCCAAACTACGGAGCTGATTAATGAGCTCTATTTGCGTCTCGCGGATCTGAAGCTGGTTGATTGGCAGAGCCGCGCACATTTCTTTGCCCTGTGCGCCAGGCAGATGCGGCGCATTCTCACCGACCAGGCCAAAGCCCGGCTGGCGAGCAAGCGCGGTGGAGGAGCGCCGCAAGTTTCGCTGGATCTCGTCCCCTTAGTCGCTCCCGACGCCAGCGCAGATTTGGTTGCCGTGGATGAGGCTCTCAATCGCCTGGCGCAGGTGGATGATCGCAAGAGCCGCGTGGTCGAGATGCGGTTCTTCGGTGGCCTGAGCGTGGAGGAAAGCGCGGAGGTGTTGCAGGTTTCGCCGGAAACGGTGATGCGCGATTGGAGGTTGGCCAAGGCCTGGTTGCTGCGCGAGCTCAGCGGAGTGAAACGCTATGAATCGTGAGCGCTGGGGACAAGTCGAGGAACTTTTTCACGCCGCGCTGCAGGTGGAAAAAAGCGGCCGGGCGAGTTTCGTCAGGCAGGCGTGTGTCCGAGATGAAGAACTTCTCCACGAAGTGGAATCGCTGCTCGCGCACGACGATAGAGCCAGAGACTTCATCGAGACGCCGGCATTTGCCGCCAAGGCGGGTGCGCCCCAACGCGGCCACGTTAGCCCGGGAACTGCGAATGCACAATCGGGCCTGGCGGAAACCGTCATTGATCACTACCACATTCTGTGCGAACTCGGCGGCGGGGGCATGGGGGTAGTGTACGAAGCGGAAGACCTCAAGCTCGGCCGCCGTGTGGCGCTCAAGTTTCTTCCGCCAGAACTCGCTGAGGATCCTCAGTCGGTGCAGAGATTTCGCCGCGAGGCTCGCGCTGCGTCTGCACTAAACCATTCGAACATCTGCACGATCTACGAAATCAATGAGTCCGCCGGGCGAACCTTCATCGCGATGGAGTTGCTGGAGGGGCAGACTCTTAAGCGCGTAATCTCCGGCAAGCCGCTGGACATCGAAACAGTGTTCGATCTGGGCATCGGGATTGCCAATGCGTTGGACGCTGCGCACGCCAAAGGCATAGTTCACCGCGACATCAAGCCTGCCAACATCTTCGTTACCAAGAGCGGCAACGCCAAGGTTCTGGATTTCGGGCTGGCCAAGATAACCGCCAGTTCAAACGTCGAGGCAGGGGACGCTTCCACGCGAACAGCTTCGGTCAGTACGGACTTGACCAGTGAGGGTGCGATGCTGGGGACGGCGACGTATATGTCGCCGGAGCAGGTACGGGCTAAGGAACTAGATGCAAGAACGGATTTGTTCTCGTTTGGAGCCGTCCTCTATGAGATGGCAACTGGACAGGTCCCCTTTCGGGGTGACACTACGGCAACGATTTTGGATGCGATTCTGAACCGGGCACCGGTTCCGGCCGTGCGGCTGAATCCCGACGTGCCCCCCGCGCTGGAAGAGATCATCCACAAGGCTCTGGAGAAAGATCGCAACCTGCGCTACCAGCATGCCTCCGAAATCCGCACCGACCTGCAACGGCTGAAGCGGGACTCTGATAGCGGACGCAGTTCTGCGGCAACCTCAGGCACGCTGGCAGCACCGCATGGCAAGGTCTGGAAGATCGCGGTTTCCGTCCTGTTGATCGCCTTGTTCGTGGCGGGCGGGATTTACCATCGTTCGCATCGGCAAGGCAACCACCTGACCGATAAGGACACCATCGTTCTTTCCGATTTCGACAACAAGACAGGCGATGCGGTATTCGACGACACGCTGAAGCAGGGACTTTCGGTACAGCTTGAGCAATCGCCCTTCCTGGCCCTGGTTTCCGAGCGCAGAGTGAATGAGACATTAAGACTGATGGGCCGACCCGTCGGTGACCGATTGACGCCCGAGGTCACACGCGAGGTTTGCCAGCGCACACGCAGCAAGGGCATGCTGACCGGCTCGATTGCGGGGCTGGGCAGCCAGTATGTGATTGGCCTGAAGGCAGTGAACTGCAATACAGGGGACGTTCTGGCCGAAGCGCAGGAGCAGGCGGCAGGCAAGGAAGCGGTGCTGAAGGCCCTGGACGCTGCGGCAATCAGTATGCGGAGCAACCTGGGCGAGTCGCTCAGTTCGGTTCAGAAATACGCCACGCCGCTAGAGGAGGCGACCACGCCATCTTTGGACGCGCTGAAGGTGTACAGCCTGGGACTAAAGACGTGGACTGCGCGAGGAGACACGGCTGCGCTGCCCTTCTTCAAACGGGCGGTCGACCTTGACCCGGATTTTGCTATGGCCTATGCCTGGATGTCGAGTGTCTATCACGACCTCAACGAAATCAAGGGAACGGCAGAAAACGGACGCAAGGCGTACGAGAGGCGTGAGAAGGTCAGCGAAAAGGAACGCTTCTTCATCGAATCAACCTACTACGATCTTGTGACGGAAGAGCTGGAGAAGGGGGCGCAGGCCGACGAACTGTGGCAGCAGACCTACCCAAGAGACGACTTGCCTCACACACGGCTGGGATTCATTTCAGCCACCCTGGGAAACTGGGGAAAAGCGTTGGAACAATGGCGAGCAGCGGTGCGCCTGGATCCAGATGATGGGCTCATTTATTACCTCCTCAGCCTCGCCTATATGAGCCAAAACCGGCTGGATGAAGCAGAGGCCGTGTTCAAGCAGGCGGAGGAGCGCAAACTGGAGCACGAGCTTCTACTTCAGAGCCGCTATTGGTTCGCGTTTCTGAAGGGCGATACAGCGCGGATGGAGCAGTTGGTGTTAGCCGCCATGAGCAGGCCGGGATCCGAAGACCTGTTGCTGGCCGCGCAAGCGGACACGGAAGGTTGGTACGGCAGGTTGAAGAACGCGCGCGACCTGACCGGGCGGGCGATGGACTCGGCCCAGCACAACGACGCCAAAGACACGGCGGCAGGATATCAGGCAGAGGAAGCGCTGCGCGAAGTGGAAGCGGGAAACCGGGAGCAGGCGCGCGCCGAGGCCAAGGCGGCAGTGAAGCTGGCCCCGAACCGCGATGTGCGAGTGATTGCGGCGCTGGCCATAGCACGTGCAGGCGATACGGCAGTGGCGGAAAAGCTGGCGGCCGAACTCGACAAGACATTCCCGCTAGACACCCTGGTTCAGAGATACTGGCTGCCCACGATTCGGGCGGCCGTCGCGTTGCAGCGTAAAGACCCTAACCGGGCAATCGAATTATTGAAGGTGGCGAGCACCATCGAACTCAGTTCGGTCACCGGCGACCTCACAGTATTCCTGTGCCCGGCCTATCTACGTGGCCAAGCCTATCTCAGGCTCCACGATGGCAACCGGGCGGCAGCGGAATGCCAGAAGTTTATCGACAACCGGGGTGTGGTGATGAACTTTCCCTGGGGCGCACTGTCCCACCTCGGTCTTGCACGCGCTTATGCCATGCAGGGCGACACTGCCAAAGCCCGGGCCGCATATCAGGATTTCCTGACAATCTGGAAAGACGCCGACCCCGAGATCCCAATCCTAAAGCAAGCTAAAGCGGAGTACGCGAAGCTGCAATAGCGTTCCCCAAGTTGCCGGTGTGGAGTTTTGATAGGTGCTCTGAGAGCGTCCCGAAAGGTCAGTTGGCGATAAATCCCTATTACACTCATTGACCCCTGGCCGGGGGTTTTGAGTGTAAAACGCCTGTTTTCGACAAACGCCGTGGAATCCAGCCGAAATTCGGTGTAAGGTGCTGGCGTGAAATCATTCTGTTGCTTCTTCGTGCTGCTGTTGTGCGCCACGGCTTCGTGTCAGACGACGGCTTCTGGAATTGCCAGCGATTGGAAAACCTCTGTCCCGGCGGAGCAGGGAATGGATGCGGCGACGCTTGCAAAGATGGACGCCCACGCTCGGGCTGCGCTGCCACATGTTCGGAGCATTCTTATTGCTCGGCACGGTCATCTGATCTTTGAAGAGTATTACAACGGTGGAAACTCGGGCGAATTACAGAATATCCAGTCGATGACCAAAAGTGTGACCAGTGCCCTCGTTGGCGTGGCGATCATGCAAGGCCGCCTGAAACTTGACCAGAAGGTTCTCGACTTCTTCCCGGAGATCAACTCGCCGCGTGATCCCAGAGCCCGAGCCATGACCGTCCGGCACCTGCTTACCATGTCGTCGGGGATTCGCGAGGGACCGCCGCAATGGGACAAGGTAGATGACCATCCGGCCATGTCGGCGCTGATGCAGCAGCTCGATGCGGACCCAGGGGACAAATTCATTTATTCGGGATACGCGAGCCACGTCTTGGCCACCGTCATCAGTCGGGCCACGCACATGAGCTTTTGGGATTTCGCCGATGTTAGCCTGTTTCGCCCGCTGAGGATTTCTAAGGTCGTTTGGTACAAAGACAAGAGTGGGATGGAGCTTGCGTGCGGAAGTTCGTTGTGGAAGGCGGCCGACCTTCTGAAATTCGGCCAGCTCTATTTGGATAAGGGGCGTTGGAACGGTGTACGACTGATTCCGGAATGGTTTGTCGAGGAATCGGGCAAGACTCATCTCACAGGAGATTTCTTTGGAACTCGCATAAGCTACGGATACTTGTGGTTTACGGATACCATCTCCGGCTATCGTACTTACCACGCGAAGGGCTATGGGGGGCAGTACTTGCTGGTCGCGCCCGATCTCGAATTGGTCGTTCTGTGCACCTCAGACTGGCTTCAACCTGAGTATCCGGAACACTACGCACTAATGAAGGACTTTGTGATTCCTGCGGTTGTAGGGCGTGCGTCGCTTCACTAGCGTATTTCTTGTGCAGCTATTCGGAACGTAAGAAGCTGCTGGTCAATTGGCGTAACATCCCGATAGCACTCAAAACCCCCTTCCCAGTCCTGGCCGGGTCAATGAGCGCTAACGCCTGTGGCTGTTGAAAAACTCCATTTTTTCCAAAACAGCCGAAATTGGGGGGATAGAAAATGTCTAGGAAAACCAAGAAAGTCGTTTGTAGGGCATCCTGGCGCAAAGTTTTTTCGGGCATTTTCCAGAGGAAGAGTTTTTCAACAGCCACGCCTCCCTAGAAAACTCTTCTAACTACTTGGAGCAGCAATGAAGCGGGTTCGAGGATGACCCGGTGCCCGAGTGCTTCGAGGCGTTTGACCAAGCGAGTCTCTTCATCATTTCGGAGCTATTGGTTTCGAAAATGGCAGCTCGATACTTCGTTTCCATTCGGTTGGATCGGAATTCTGGGAGTCAGCATTCGCCATGGGGGTGGCCTCCCAAAGAAACTACAGGGGGCGACCCATCACCGGAGCGTCGTCGCACCCTGCCGCCGTCTCCCCTGCCGTGGTAGGTTTCTTCAAGAGAGTTGGCGCCGTGCTCCGGTCGAAACCGCATCGAGAATATAGCTGGGGCAACCCAAGCTGTCTGTGACCCTACACACATCGCGTGACGAGCGTCGCACGTCGCCACAGGCTCGCTCGATAACGTGACTCCATCTCGCCAATCATCCACCGTGTCGCCAATTCGGCGGGTGTGTGTAGCAAACGGGACAAGGTCTATAGGTCAATAATTTCAAACGAAATTCCCGGCATGAGAACGACTTCGGCGCTCGTAGCCGCCCGCTTATGCCGCTGTCGGAGCTCCCAGCGAAATCAGCTTCCAGTTGGCGCTTACTTCAAGATTCAACTCACTCGCAATGGGACATTCACGACGCGCCGCATCCACAGCCTCTGCGAACAAGGAGCTTTCCCGATCGTCGGCGGCAGCCGTGATGTCGAGGTGGACCGAGTAAATCTTCCACAACTCGGCCACATTGTTGAGCGTCACCACCGCATGCGCGGTTACGGCCGTGGAGTGTCCACCCAGCTCACCCATCTTTCGCGCCACTGTAGCGGATACGGATGCAGCAATTGCAGCCGCGAGCAGCTCTCCAGGACTTGTCGAGCCGGCAGTTCCCGCCGATCCGAATACATATTTGGTCTTGTTAAGGACGCCGCTTGGCGCCGACACGCAGCCGCTGCCGGCATAAATGCCACCTGTCCAAACTGCATCCGCTTCGCGCAACATGTTTCACCTCCCCGGTCGTTGGAGCGTGTGGTTGCCGCATCGACGACGCTTTGCCAGGCACGCCGGAATTTGAGGTCAGCAACTGGATGAAAGCGTAATCAGGGAAGCCACCCAGGACGGGGCAGCTTTCCACCCACCGCCTATTGTTCTCCGCACGTCGCACCATCGTCCGTGATCAGGATCACTGCACTTTCTGAATTTCTCGAGTTAGAGAAAACCTCGCTTGTTGTGACCACTGTCACAGCAGATACTCCGGGTCTGGCAGAAGATAACCTGTTCGTCGGACCAGCCTTCTGCTGAATGTCGACGCGGGCCTCGCATTCCACTAAAAGGCCGCACTCGGACACGCACCAGCGACAAGCATCGAGGTTGCTATGACGCGAGCGAAGGACGACGCAGACTCACCTCGTGTGCTTGAGAGAAATGGACTCTTCGCACTCCTGGAAGCCTTAACTCATCGCGGCTACAACGTCATCGGCCCCGTCGTACGAGATGGCACAATCCTGCTGGACCACATTCAGTCGCCGGAGGAACTGCCAGCAGGTTGGACCGATGAGCAATCTCCCGGACACTACGGGCTCAAACCGCAGCAAGGCCCGGCACTCTTCGCATACGGAGTTGGGCCGCAGAGTTGTAAGAAGTACTTGCATCCTGCCGAGGTCAAGCTGTGGTCGGCAGAACGGCAGAACGGAACTTTCCGCATTTTGAACAATGAGGCCCGCCCGAAGCAGCCGTTGGCGTTCTTCGGCGTCCGGCCCTGTGATCTGGCAGCAATCTCAATTCAGGATCGAGTTCTAATCCACGATCGATACCGCGATCCCATCTATTGCAGCCGTGGCAAAGGGGCATTTCTCGTGGTGGTGCAATGCACTCAGCCGGCGTCCACATGTTTCTGTGCGTCTTTGGGCACCGGCCCGCGCGCGAAAGGCGGATTCGATCTTGCGCTGACGGAACTGGTCACGGTACAGGATCACCGCTACGTGGTTCACACCGGAACCAAGCGTGGCGCGAAACTACTTGCCGAACTGGAGACCGCTTCCGCCACGGAGGAATTGCTCCACCAGGAAACCGAAGCGCTCGAGGCCGCAGCCCATCAGCAAGTTCGAAAGCTGAACACCGACGGGATCAAAGAGCTGCTGTACAAGGCATTTGATGATCCACGTTGGGAGAAGATCGCCGGTCGTTGTCTGACTTGCGCCAATTGCACGTCGGTATGTCCTACCTGTTTCTGCACGACCGTGGAAGATGCGAACGACCTAACGGTGGATCACGCCGAACGGTGGCGGCGGTGGGACTCCTGCTTCACGCTCAGCTTTTCTTATATCCATGGCGGCAGCGTGCGGGCCTCGGCGACTGCGCGCTACCGGCAATGGATCACGCACAAGTTTGCTGCATGGATCGACCAGTTCGAGACCCTCGGATGCGTTGGTTGCGGGCGCTGCATTACCTGGTGCCCGGTTGGGATCGATGTCACGGAAGGGATTCAGACCCTGCGGGAAGGGGAGAACCATGGAAACGCTTGAGCGCATCATCGCGGAGCATCCGTTTTTTGCGGGCCTGGAATCGTACTATACCGGTTTGTTGACGGGGTGTGCTTCCAACGTCCGTTTCAACGCGGGCGTTTACATCTTCAAAGAAGGAGAACCCGCCGACAATTTCTATCTGATCCGCTCGGGCAAGGTGGCACTGGAGATCCTGCCCCCGCACAACCGCCCCATCAATGTCGAGACCCTGACGGAGGGTGAAATCCTGGGCTGGTCGTGGCTGCTGCCGCCGTATATCTGGAGCTTCCACGCACACGCCCTGCAGGAGACTCGCGCTATCGCCCTCGACGGGAAGTGTCTTCGTAGCAAGTGCGAGCAGAACCACGATCTCGGCTACGAAGTGCTGAAACGTTTTGGCCAGATTATGTCGCGGAGGCTGCAGGCTACGCGCATCCAGTTGCTCGATATGTACGCACAGAAGTGAAGACCATGGCGATCCTCGAGACAATCCCAGTCGTGGCTGACCCGATGCTGCCGCAGCCGTATGTGGTGCAGCGCGTGGACAAGGAGACTCCCGACACTTTCTCTCTCACCGTCGATCCACAAGACGGAGTCGACGATGTGGCATTCAAACCTGGGCAATTCAGCATGCTTTGGGTCTTTGGGGTGGGCGAATTGCCGATCTCCATCAGCGGGGATCCCGCTCAGCGAGGGCGGTTGGTCTACACGGTGCGGTCTGTGGGGAAAGCGACGAATGCGCTAGTGAGCCGCAAGGTCGGAGATGGCATCGGAGTGCGCGGACCGTTCGGAGTGGGCTGGCCTCTGGAAGTTGCTCGGGGCCGCGACGTGATCGTGGTGGCGGGCGGAATCGGGCTGGCTCCGCTGCGGCCGATCATCTACGAGGTCCTGCAGAATCGCGAACAGTACGGGCGCCTGGTGCTGTTGTACGGGACCCGTTCGCCGCGCGATGTCCTGTATCGAAAAGAGTTAGCAGTTTGGGCGCGCCAGCCTGAAATGCAAGTGCTCACCAGCGTTGATTATGGCGGACTGAGCTGGCATGGCCACGTTGGCGTGGTCACGACTTTGTTCAAGTATGCGCGGCTGCATCCGTCTCGCTCGGTCGCGATGATTTGCGGCCCCGAGATCATGATGCGATTTGTGACACGTGAACTGGAGATGCAAGGGCTCAAACGAGAAGACATTTACGTTTCCATGGAACGCAACATGAAGTGCGGCGTCGGCCTCTGCGGACATTGCCAGTATGGCCCGTATTTCATCTGCAAAGACGGACCCGTGTTTCCTTACGAGCGAATTCGACCGTTGCTGGACAAATATGAGCTCTAAGAAAAAAAACAAGCCAAACGCGAGACCGAGGGTTGCGGTCTTCAAGTTCGCGTCCTGTGACGGCTGCCAGCTCAGCCTGCTGGACGCGGAGGACGAATTGCTGGCTGTGCTCGGCGCGATCGAGGTTGCATATTTTCCTGAGGCCTCGCGCGCCATGTTGAAAGGTCCCTACGACATCGGGTTGGTCGAAGGATCTATTACGACGCACTCGGATGCGCAGCGCATTCAGGAAGTGCGGCGTGAATGCAACACCCTGATCACTCTGGGCGCATGCGCCACCGCTGGCGGCATTCAAGCGCTGCGGAATTGGAAGGATGTCGACGAATTCGTTCGAGTGGTTTATGCGACGCCACAATTCATCAGCACGCTCAAGTTGTCGACGCCGATCGCTGAGCATGTGCCGGTAGATTTCGAGTTGCGCGGCTGCCCCATCAACAAGTTGCAGCTGCTCGAACTGATTACCGCGACGCTTGCGGGTCGAAAGCCGAACATCCCTACGTACAGCGTCTGTATGGAGTGCAAGCGCAGGGGCAATGTATGCATCGCGGTTACGCGTAACAGCCCTTGCATGGGACCCGTCACGCAGGCCGGCTGTGGCGCGCTATGCCCCAGCTATAACCGCGGATGCTATGGCTGCTTTGGCCCCATGGAGAGCGCGAACACGGCCTCTCTCGCCAATCACTTTCACTATCTGGGATATCCTGCCGATCAGACTGTGCGCGCCTTCCGCAGCTTCAATGCCTGGGCGTGGCAATTCCGCAAGGCCAGCGAGGAGTGTGAGCGGCAATGACGGCACGCACCATTCAAGTCGAAACACTCGCCCGAGTTGAGGGCGAATGCTCGCTTTACATCAAGATGGCCGGCGAGCGCGTGGCCGACGTAAAGCTGAAGATCTATGAGCCGCCGCGTTTCTTTGAAGCGTTCCTGCGCGGCCGGCACTACTCGGAAGCTCCCGATATCACGGCACGGATTTGCGGAATCTGCCCTATCGCCTACCAGATGAGCGCCGTGCACGCCATTGAACGAGCACTCGGCGTCAAGCCGGAGCCCGCCATCCGCCTGCTGCGACGTCTCTTTTACTGCGGGGAATGGATTGAGAGTCACGCCCTGCACATTTTCATGCTGCACGCTCCGGATTTCCTGGGATATGCCGACGTCATCGCTATGGCGGCCGATCACCGTGAGTTAGTCGAGAAAGCCCTGCGCCTGAAGAAAATCGGCAATGGCATTGTCAGTCTGCTGGGAGGGCGGGAGATTCATCCTATCTCAGCAGCAGTCGGCGGTTTCTACAAAGTTCCGACGAAAGCGCAGTTGCTGGCACTGGTTCCAGATCTTGAGTGGGCTTTGCAGGCGTCGGTCGAAACCGTGCAATGGACGAAGGGTCTGGAGTTCCCCAGCTTTGAGCAGGATTACGAGTTTGTGGCCCTGCGTCATCCGGACGAGTATCCGCTGAACGAGGGAAGACTAGTATCCAATCGCGGCATGGATATCGATGCCGCCGAATATGAAGACCACTTTACCGAGCTGCATGTGAGGCACTCCAACGCGTTGCAATCGGTGGTTCGCGGCCGAGGTTCATATCTGGTGGGGCCGCTGGCGCGATTCAATTTGAATTTCGAGAAGCTGCCGAAAGCCGCGCAGGACGCCGCGATGAGCGCGGGGCTGAAGCCGCCGGTAAGAAATCCATTTCGCAGCATTGTGGTTCGAGCGGTCGAATTGGTCTTTGCCTGCAGCGAGGCATTGCGCATCATCAGCGAGTACGAGCCCCCCGCTGTTCCAAAAGCTGATATCCCCAATCGTGCGGGTGTCGGCCAGGCCATCACCGAGGCGCCACGCGGCATTCTTTATCACCGTTATGCGTTCAACGAGCGGGGACTCATTCTGACTGCGAGAATCGTTCCTCCAACGTCGCAAAATCTGAGGCGTATCGAAGACGATCTGCGCGAATACGCCACTCAACTCGTTGCCTGGCCTCAGGAAGAAGCAACCTGGAAATGCGAGCAGGCCGTTCGCAATTATGACCCCTGCATATCGTGCGCCACGCACTTTCTCAAGGTCCGGATCGAGCGGGGAACCGAGTAATGCTCATTCTGTGCTGCGGGAACCCGGAGCGCGGTGACGATGCCGCTGGCATTCTTGTTGGTGAGCGCCTGAAAGAACTCAGCATCGAGGCGCAGGTTTGCACCGGAGAACCGTCGGCGCTCCTGGAGCACTGGGAGGGAGCACACGACGTACTCCTGATCGACGCGGTGGTCACCGGCTCGACAGTAGGCACTATTCATGTATGGAATGCGTCGGAAACCAGACTTCCCCCTCAATCATCGGAATCCACACACGGATTCGGCGTGGCTCTCGCGATCGAACTCGCGCGGAAACTGGGAAGCCTTCCCGAGCGATTGAGAGTGTGCGGGATCGAAGCTGGGTGCTTCGACCTTGGGGCAAAGCCTTCGCCGGCAGTGCGCAGAGCAGTAAAGGACCTCACGGACAAGATCGCCGCCGAGTGCGGCGGTTGTCGGCAAACCTAACCTTACCGGGCAACATCCCTCCGGATCGTCCGGACGCAATGGGGAACGCGACTCTTCGGAGCACATCACCCAGACAGAATCCCTTCGGCTCCTACACTTAAGATTATCTCCCCAAACACCAAGGGCTGGGGCCGAAGACGCGCCGCCTGCTGCACTCCATCTTGACGAAGATGTTCGCCTACGCCGTCGACGACCTGGAACTGATCGAGAAGAATCCGGTCAAGAAGGGTCTCGCTCCGAAGACGGAGAAAACGGAGAAGCCCGCACTGAGGGAGGACCAACTTGTTGAGCTGTTCAAGGTCGTGCCCGCGCGCATGAAGGCGTTCTTCATGACGCTGGCTCTGACCGGCGTTCGTACCGGGGAAGCGTTGGGCCTGAAATGGTCTGACGTGGACTTTACAAGCCGCGAGATTCACGTCCGGCGCGCAATCTACCGCGGGCAGGAGACGACACCAAAAACCGGCAGCTCGATTCGGTGCCGACCGATGGCGCCCGAGCTCTACCAGAGTCTGCTCAATCATCGACAGATGGCCGTTTATAAGAAACCGGAGAGCTTTGTGTTTGCCAGCTCGACGGGCCGGCCATTCAATCCCGACCAACTTCGATGGGCGTTGCAGGATGCGCTCAAAGGCTTGGGAATCACGTTCGACCAGGCGCGCGTCGATGGAATGCACCTTCTGCGGCACTCATCCGGGTCAATCGTCTACCGGCAAACCGGAGGCGACGTGAAGATGAGGCAGGCCTGGCTGGGTCACAGCAATTCCCGCGTCACGCTCGATACCTACACGCACGTGGCGAACAATGAGGAGCAACGGACGGCGCAGCGGCTCGAAACTGCGATCTTCGCTCCCCCTGAACCGCAAGGCGCTGTGCACTGATCGCTTCTCGCTGTGCACTAAACCGTGCGCTGCGGGTTCTCTTGGGGTGGCACGAAAGAGGTTTAAACTGTTATGCTGATTCAACTTACCTACCGGGCGGTTAGCTCAGCTGGTTAGAGCGCCTGCCTTACAAGCAGGAGGTCGCAGGTTCGAGTCCTGCACTGCCCACCATCTAAATTCTCGGAAGCTCATGCAGTCAGGAGCGGGGCCGCGCTCGTCCCCGTAGGCGCCAATTGTGTCCGCGGCATTTTGGTTGGATAGTTCGATGGTTGAATCGTACGGAGAGCAAACGCAAATGTCCCGAAATTCCAGAGTCGTGATTTGGTTGGTCGTGGCTGCAGGACTCACCCTGTCTTTATCCGCCTCACACTCACAAGCCCAGAATCGCAGCGCGGATTTCGAAGCCCACCCGTGGTGGCAGCACGCCGTCTTCTATGAAATCTATCCGCGCAGTTTTGCCGACAGTAATGGCGATGGTATCGGCGATCTGAACGGCATCACCTCGAAACTCGACTACCTCAAAGACCTCGGCGTGGATGCCATTTGGATTTCGCCATGCTATCCATCGCCGCAGCTCGACTTCGGCTATGACGTTTCGGATTACGAGAACATCGATCCCATGTACGGAACGCTCAAAGACTTCAGCCATCTGGCGAAAGAAGCGAAGAAGCACGACATCCGCGTCATCATGGATTTTGTTCTGAATCACAGTTCGTCGCAGCACAAGTGGTTCCTCGATTCAGCATCCTCCCGCACTTCGGCGCATCGCGACTGGTACATCTGGCGGGATGGCAAGGCGCCCGGCGTGCCGCCCAATAATTGGATCTCCGACTTCGGCGGGTCGACTTGGGAGTTCGATCCTAAGACCAGTCAGTACTATTACCATTTCTTTGAGGTGGGCCAGCCGGATCTCAACTGGCGCAACCCGGCCGTGGAGAAAGCCATGTTTGACGTGACCCGCTTCTGGTACAAGCACGGAGTTTCCGGGTTTCGGCTCGATGCGGTGGATCTCTTGTTCGAAGATCCTGATCTTCGCGACAACCCCGTCTTACCAGGCAAAACCGACCTGGGCGATCCGAAGATGGACAACAAGTACAACGACAAATTGCCCGAGAATCACGTCGAACTCAAAAAGCTCCGCCAGGTTGCCGACCAGCACAACGCGGTCTTAATCGGTGAGACGTACACCTCGAATCGAGACGAACTGAAGGAATACTACGGCGATCACAATGACGAAATCCAATTGCCCATGGATTTCATGTTCTGCACCGTCAACAAGCTCTCAGCGACCGAGTTCCGGGCGCAGATCGCTAACGCCGAGTCCACCGGGGGCTGGCCCGTCTACGTGATCAGCAATCACGACATGCCTCGATCTTACGTGCGCTACGGCGACGGGCAGCATAACGATCAGATTGCCAAACTCATGGCTGGGATGTATCTGACTCTCCGCGGCACCCCCATCATGTACTACGGCGAGGAACTGGGGATGGAAAACAATGATCCCGTTCGCAAGGAAGATGTGAAGGATCCGCTGGGCATTACCGGATGGCCAAAGGAAAAGGGCCGCGATGGAGAACGCACTCCCATGCAGTGGAACGATTCGCCCAACGCCGGATTTACCCAGGCCACGCCCTGGTTGCCGGTTCCGGCAAGCTACAAAATTCACAACGTTGCCAGTGAACTGCAAGACCCCGACTCAGTTCTGCAATTCTATAAACACCTGCTGGCGCTTCGGCATCAGGATCGTGCACTGCTCGACGGCGACTATGTGGCCTTGAATCAGGACAACCCGAACGTCCTGTCTTATCTCCGCCGTTACAAGAACGAGGCAGTGCTGGTTGTTCTGAACATGTCAGGGACGGCACAGCAGGTTAGCTACGATCTCTCCGAACAAGGCATCCCATCTGCTAAAGCCACGCCGATGCTCACGACTTTGACTTCCGCGCCCAACGGTGCCCTAGGTCCGATCGCTCTGGATCCATTCGCGGTCTACATCGCACGAATCTCACAATGAGGGCTGCCGGTCCGGTCTCATGAGCCCAAGAAATCTTGGCGGCTGAAAACTCCAGTTGCAAGAGGCGCTGAGTGTAACGCCGCGACTGCAGGGAATCTCCTCATCTTCTTCATCGTTATAATGGGCCGACGCTCATGAACTGGCTTGGGGCCATCCGCGTTCGGTTTGACTCGGAGCATGGCGCCCGTGATCGCCTCGGTCCTCGATGGCTCTTCCTGCGGGCGCTTGGCGGCATCTACTTTTCCGCTTTCTTTCCGCTTGTATTTCAGATTCGAGGGCTCATCGGACCGCAAGGCATTTTACCCGCGGACGAATATCTCCGCGCGGTGGCAGATTCATTGGGCTATAGCCGCGGCTTGTGGTTTGCGCCCACATTGTTGTGGATATCAAGCGGCCCTCACATGCTCACCGCCCTGTGCTGGATAGGCATGGCCGCGTCGCTATTGTTGGTTCTGAACCTGTGGCCGCGTGGAATGCTGGCGATTTGTTTTGTGTGCTTTCTTTCGTTCGTAAGCGCAGCGCAGGATTTTTCCGGTTATCAGTCGGATGGGATGTTGCTCGAAGCGGGATTCATTGCACTCTTCTTTGCTCCAGCCGGATTCCGTCCGGGCCTTGGGCGGGCGTCGCCTCCATCGCGCGCCAGCCTGTTCCTGCTGCAATGGGAATGGTTTCGTATCTACTTCGAATCCGGTGTGGCCAAGATTGCCGGCGGAGACCCGGAGTGGCGTCATTTTACGGCCATGGACGAGTACTACCAGAATGGCCCGCTGCCCACCTGGATTGGCTGGTACGTACAGCATCTGCCGCACTGGTTCCATGCTTCGACAGTCTTCGCGACGCTGGCGCTTGAGTTGGTCCTGGTTTGGATGTTGTTTCTGCCCCGCCCCTGGCGTATCGTGTGCTTCCTGATTGTGACTCCCTGGGAACTGGGTGTCATTTTCACCGCCAACTACACATTTCTGAACTATCTGGTTCTGACTCTAGGATTCCTTTTGCTGGATGATGGCTTTCTGCTGCGCGTTCTTCCCCAACAATGGAAGAGATTGTTGGTCACGGGCGAGGAGAGTGCCTCTTCAACCAGCGCTTCGCGCCCAGCGCCAGAATCGTCGAGCGATCCAGAACGATCCGGGCAAAGCCAAACTTCAGGAAGGTTTCGCCGGATCTTCCACACTGCGAAACTGTCTCTCACCGTGATCGTTCTCGGCTGGATTTTCTATGCAACCATGGCGCAATTGATGTGGATGTTCTCCATCCAGGTGCCCACCGCACCGGTAGCGGCGCTCGAACCGTTCCGCATCGCCAATCGATACGGACTTTTCGGCATCATGACCCGCGGCCGGAACGAGATCGAATTCCAGGGGTCAGAGGATGGCAAGACCTGGGTGCCGTACTCGTTTCGCTACAAACCGCAGGATCTGAGTACGCCACCGGGCATTTACGCGCCCTATCAGCCACGATTTGACTGGAATCTCTGGTTCGCTTCGTTAGGGTCGTGGCAAGATTACCCCATCGTCACGCGCACCGAAGTGCGGCTTCTCACCAACGACAGTGACGTTCTGAATCTCTACGCGAACAATCCCTTTCCGAATGGGCCGCCCCGCGCGGTGCGCGCGGTGATTTGGCAATATTGGTTTACCACCATGTCCGAAAGACATTCGCAGGGTGTGTGGTGGCGCCGGCAATTCCTCGGACTGTATGCGCCGACCATCGAGCGCGCATCCGATGGGACCATGCATGTGGTCGAAGGGCCAACGGCTGATCCGCGCGAGTGAAAGGCCAGAATTGCGGAGCGGATCGGCTTCAGGCTAACCGCGGCGCAACCTGGACAGCGCCAGCTTTGCCGCATGATAGCCGCACATGCCGTGCACTCCTCCGCCGGGCGGAGTGGATGCTGAGCAAATGTAGATATCGCGCGCTGATGTCGCGTAATGCCGCCAGGTTGGGCGAAAAAGAAACTGGCGAAGATCCACGGTCCCACCGCCAATGTCTCCGCCCACCAGATTCGCGTCCATGTTCTCCAGATCCGCGGGAGAGAAGACACGCCGCGCCAAAACGCAATCGCGGAAGCCGGGAGCGAAGCGCTCAATCTGATTCTCCAATTTTTCAAGCATGTTCACTTTGGACCCATTCGGCACATGACAGTAAGCCCAAGCCGTGTGCTTGCCGGCTGGAGCCCGCGAGTCGTCGAAAAGGCTGGGCTGGGCCAGCAGAACGAAGGGACGATCGGCGTGCTGGCCGCTTCGGACCGCCTTTTCCGACGCGGCAATCTCCTCGAAGCTTCCGCCCAAGTGTACCGTCGCCGCTCGCAAACAATCGGAAGCTTTCCACGGAATGGGCGCGTTGAGCGCGTAATCCACTTTGAAGACGCCTGCTCCGTAACGGAATCTTTCCAGTCGTTGCCTATAGCTTTCAGATAATCTCTGCCCGCCAACTTTGATGAGTTGCCGTGGGGTCAGGTCACAGAGAAACAGGTCATAATCCCCCAGTTCCGCCAGATTCTGTACCGGCGATGAAGTGGCCACCGTGCCGCTCAGAGTCGACAGAAGCGAGCACAGCGCGTTCGTGAGCGACTGCCCGCCGCCGCGAGGAATCGGCCAACCCACGGCATGGGCTGACACCGCCATCAGGATGGCGAACGCCGCGCTCAACGGTCCGTCGAGGCTGAGGAAAGAATGGGCGGCCAGGCCTGCGAACAGGGCCCGGGTTCGTGGGCCGTGAAAGCGGCGAGCGACCGCATGGGCCGACTGTAGCGCGACCATTCCAAAGCGCGCCATCAGCCACGGATGTCTGGGCAACAAGCGAACGGGGCCCAGGATCTCGGGAGCAAATTCACTCCAGTGCTCGACAAACGGACGCGTGAGCTTGTCCCACGCCGCTCCGTCGATCCCGAGAGAACTCAGGGTTTCATTCAGGTCACGTTCCAATATCACGGCGGTGCCGCCATCGAGAGGATGCGCCAAAGCGGCGGGCGAGTGAATCCACTGTAAGCCGTGGTTGCTCAAAGGCAGCGACGAGAAAAACGGCGAGCCTGCGCCGAGCGGGAAGACAGCCGATCCAAAGTCATGCTGAAAGCCCGGCAAAGTTAGTTCGAGGGTGCGTGCAGCCCCGCCCGGCGTGGACTCGGCTTCCAGCACGTCCACCTGCACGCCAGCCTGGGCCACAACGATGGCTGCGGCCAGCCCGTTCGGACCCGCGCCGATTACGCATGCCTTACGGTTCATCGTGATTCACTCAGCGGTTGAAGGGATACTCCTGAACCCAGTGAAAGCCGCGGCTGACCAGCATGAACTTGCTTCGGTCAACCAACTGCAGTTGCATGCGAATCTTGTGGCTATCCATATTGCCGTCGAGGATTAATCGATCCCCGGTCACGCGCTGGAATGTGAAATTGCCTTTCCAGCTTTTGTCGCTGTACTTCGTAAGTGCGATGGTCTTGTCGTTGACATTGATCGACGCGCCGTAACGGGCAAACGAATCGTCCATGCGCTGGAAGGCCACGCTCTCCGGAAAATCAAACACGGCGCGCCGCCAACGATCGTAATCATTGAGCAGCGGCGAGCGCAGCTGGCCGTCGATAGAAAGCTCGTCCACGTTCCAGACGCCGTAGAGCGGAGACTTGGTACGTCCCTCTCCGTAAGTGTGCCAATCGGTCCAACCGCTGTAGGCATTCATCCCGAGCAGCCAGACGCCGAACACGATTTGCGCTGCCAACGCGATCCGGTTGGCGCGGCGGGTTTGAAAAAGCTGAGGCTGAATAGAAGGTTCGACGGTACGATTGCGGAAAAAGAAATCCGCTAGACGTTGAAACTCGGGCGTGAGCAGGAATAACGCCAATAGCAGCAGGTGAAACGACAATTGTTTTACCGGAACGTCGTACGTCATGTTCAGCATGAAGACCTGGATCATGTCGGCCACGCAGACCAGCGCGCCGAGCAACGTGGTCCGGGGAAAGATGAGCAGGATTCCACCCAGCATTTCCGCGCACCCTGCGAAGGTCTCATACGCGGGGGCCGCGCCAATCGACGACCAAAGAACGCCCATCGGAGAAAAGTCACGGAAGGGCTCGAGCAATCGGGTCAGATAAGGGAATGGCATTTGCAGCGGAATGAGTTTGTCCATCCCGTACGTAATCATCTGTCCGGCCAGCGCAATGCGAATGAAAACGCGGAACCATTTTTGCAGCGTGACGTGGTTTTCGCGCTTGCGGTCGAGCACCGACCAGATGCCCGTTGCCAACGCGGAGACGACCAGCAGCCAGAACATCAATACCCAGTCAAAGGTTTTATCGCCGCTGCCGCTGTCGGTATAAACCAGCGGAAGCTTGGCATGAAAAATGTGAGCCGCGGTCCAGAAGGTGATTTGTCGCATCGGCCAGAACGAACTCAGGTCGGGGATGTCCACTTTCGGAATCGGAAATAAGCTGCCAAGAATTTGCGTGGCAATGCAGAATAATCCGAAGTACACGAAGCAGAAACGAAAGGCGGCGCGGCCAGCCAGACTCCAGTGTTGCGGTTGCGCTTCGGGTTGGGGTTGAGCCTGGGGTTGACCGATGTGGACCTGAGCACCCATTCGATACCTCCCGGAGCGCTAAAGTTTACATCAGAGTCGTTCGATTTCAAGCCAACACCCGCACCAACTCAACGCTATTGACGGCGGAGCCAAGGCGCGAATGTGGTTGGGTATGGTTTACCCGGGCAGGACGACCGAGCCGTTAGCGCGCCGGGCGACCAGCCGGCCGCCTTCAAGCAACTCGTAGTTGTTGTCGCGCCAAAGGCTGCGCTTGGACAGGTAGCTGGCGCACCAGATGATGAAGCCGTGCAGGTCGCGCAGCGGATAGAGCAGCACCCAGCCGGGTGCGACCGGGTCGTGGGCCGCCCACCAGCCGAGCAGCCAACACTCGGCCATGCGGTTCAGCAGGGAAGCGGCCAAAAAGGCGAAGCCGATCCACGGATGGCCTAACAAAGACGCGCCGATCAGGCCCAGAATCCCAAAGGGCACCGCGAAGGTCAGTCCTGTTCCAAGGTGGCCTTTAGGGCGCGAGTAGCGCGTTCCCATCGCCCAACGCAATTGTCGTTCCCACATTTGCCGGAACGTCAAGCGCGGCGACACATGATCGACTACATGGCTGGACAGCACGACCTTAAAGCCGGCCTTGTAAATAAAATTGCCGACGACGAAGTCGTTCGAAAGATACTCACGAACCGCAGCATAGCCGCCAATTTTCCCGATCGAATCCTTGCGCAGCGCGATGGTCGGCCCCAGTCCAAATTTCATACCTTCGAGCAGATTGGCGATCAAGACGCCGGCGGTAAATTCGACGGACATGCCGATGGCGTCGAGAGCGCCCCAGGGGCCGCCAGCGTTCTTGCCGCGAAACACGCAGGTCACGGCGCCAACCTTGGGATCGAGCAAGGGCGCGACCACGTCCCGCAAATAATCCGGTCCAACTTCAACGTCGCTGTCGCTGGTAACCAGAATGTCATGCGCCGCGACTTCAGTCAGGCGATGGAAGCAATAGTTGGGCGCATTCGGCCAGGGTGGCTGTCCGGTAATCAAAATCCGGCTTGGAATGTGGGGGTAGCGAGCGCAAATTTCCCGGATGACGGGCAGCGCGGGATCGTCGGGCTCGTCCGCGGCGAACAGGATTTCGAATTCGGCATAGTTCTGGCGAAAGAAGCTCTCAATGTTCTCTTTCATCCGAGCTTCATTGCCATGCACGGGTTTTAGAACGGAGACCGGAGGCATTTTCGCCGGCAAGCTGGCGTAGGTTTTTCGATCCCGATCGGCAATGCGGCGGAATTCGAGAACCCCGAAAAAGGCAAGAATAAAAACGATCGTCGAAGAGATGGTCCCGACCACGGCCACCCCTAAGATAATGTATGCAGCAATCAACAAGCGCGTGCTCCTCGAAACGGTAAGCGGCGGAAACGCGGCAGGAATGGCCTTCGAACAGGTTGCCGGATAGATTGCACAAATCCAGCAAAGCCGCGTTGATTATTTTAGCAGAACGAGTAACGGGCCTGCGGTTATTTCCCTGGCTCGTGATTCGTGAAAATGAGTTTTCCTCCACTCCGCGCCAGCGGGAACGACTTCAAGGCGTGCAGTTCTTTCGGTTCTTCCTGGTCCGTCCACAGAAACACCGCTCCCGGGCCGTTCCACAATACCGCCAGCGATTCCGGAGTCTCGAAAATATGCGGTGCGTCGGGAAATTTTGCGCCGTACCACAAGTTGCCGCTCGGCTTGTGCAGAACGTGCACCTGAATTCCGGTATAGAAATTCAACGTGGAAGCATCGCTGTACTCGCCGTCGATGACGATCACATCGCCCGGCCGAAACTGCTTTCCAATCGCCGCCGCGAGATCGTAAGAAGAGAGGATCGGCGAAAACGTAATGAACGAGGAATGCACGCAGGCCAGCAACACGACCATCATGGCGGCCAGCGCAATATTCCCCGCAAAAGGCCGCCTGCGCCGCCGCAGGATCCAGTTCAATCCGGTACCAAGAAACAAACCGAGGGATGCCCCCAGAAGCGGACCACGAAACGCACCCAGCGCGCACGGCGTCAAATCCAACACATGCCCGAGCGAGAAGTTATAGTCCTCTGGATTTTTCTTGAGCAGGTCCGCCAGGTCTACCCCGGGTGCCGGACGATGCGAAACCGATAGAAGATACATTCCGGCCACCAGCGCCAACGACCCAAGAACAAACAGCACGGCTGAAGATATCCTTCCCGCGCGGCGATCAGATTCGCGCGCTTCGGGTCCACATTCGCGCGCCAGCCAACTGCCCACCAGAAGCGCCACACCAGGCAACGCGGGGATGGTGTAGTACTCCTGTCGCGTCGAGAAGCTGAAGAACCCCAAAATAACAAACGCCCACAAAAAGAAGAGCAGATTCGCGCGCCGCCGCCGGTCCAGCGGATTCCCGGGCAAGCTGCGAAGTTCCCGCCCCCGCACCGGGACGTCGCGCAGAGCTTGCGGCAGAAATGCGCTCCAGGGCAAAAGCCACACCAGCAGAAGCGCCCAGAAGATCGCGAGCGGAACGGTGTCGTACCCCGGAGGCACGCGTTTGCCGAGGAAGCGCATGAGATGCTCGTTGATGAAGTAGAACCACAGAAATCCGCGCGCCTGGCCCTGCGGCGGATTGCGCAGCGCCGCCAGGATGTGCCACGGGGCGGCGATCGCGAAAAATACCAGCGTGCTCGAAACCACGTGCAACTTCAACAAGCGCCGCAAATCTCCCGTCAACAGAAGATAAAGTCCGATCGCTCCTGCGGGAAACACCAGTCCGATCAGGCCCTTCGTCAGGACATTCAAGGCGCACATCGCCGCAAATCCCCAGCAAATCAGGCGTGAGGGCCTTTCTTGTTCGAGGGACTGCAAGAAAAAGTGGTAGCCCAGGGTCAACCACAACGCGACCAGCACCTCGGGAATCAGAAAGCGCGTGAAAATAAACAGGCCGAGCGAAGTGGCTAGCGCTACCCCCGCATACATGCCACCAGCTTCGCCGTAGGCATATCGGCCTAACCGGTAAGTGGCAAGCACCAAGGCCAGTACGCCGAGCATCAGAGGCAAGCGCGTGCTCCAGTCACTGATGCCAAAGATCTCGTAGCTGGTGGCCAGGCTCCAATACATCAGCGGAGCTTTTTCCAGATAGCGGAAGCCGTTGGTGTAGAGCGTGACCCAGTCATGCCGCAGCAGCATTTCGCGGGCTGCCTCGGCGTGCACCGTGTCGACATCGTCGAGCAAGGGCGGCCGCGTGATGCCGGCCATATAGATGACCGCCCACAGCCCAATCAGCGCCAGCACCGGCATCCGCCAGTCTGAAAGCACGCGGTTCGGACGGATCGCTGCCGGAGGAACTGCGTTCTCAATTGCCGGTGGTTTGAGCGGGGGCGTGCCGCTGGGATTCATAGCAGGGAATCGGCATTATAGTGAGGAACGCGCTCAGAGTCTACGCAACATCTGCGAAGGGAAAAACGTTGCCCAAACTCACTGCACCGTCAGGTCCCGCCAGTAAGCGTCGCCGGCGTCGTGGTGCGGAACCAGGACGCGCTGGTAGAGCCGCAAAACTACCTGCTGGTCCTTGTAGTCGGATAGATCAATACTGATGTTTTTCCACTGGCGCGAATCAGACGCGCTCGACGCATGCAGCCCGTCAATCAGCTTGTCGAATACTTTTTTGTCGTTAACGTAGACCTGCAGTTGCCACGCACGTCCCAGGTCCACCCCCGCCTTGAACTGCAACGACGGCGCTGATCCCAACTTCAAGGTTCGTTTGAGAACCGTTCCACGAACTTCATCCCGAGGATAAGTGGCAAGCACCGGGCCGTCGAGGTAGGTAATGCCACGGATGCCCGGCATGCCGCCGCCTGCGCCTCCGAACCCGGCGCGTTCCATGGTCCAGTCCGGGTTCCAGTACTGCATCAGGTCGGCCAGTTTGAAGAGCTCTGCGGGCTGGGTTACAGGATCTTGGACAGGAATTCGAATCGAGTCTCCCACATTATTCGCGCCGTGCGCTACGAGGATTGCCTCGCCGATGCGCACCGTGCGTTGCGCCAGTTCCGAAATACTTTCGTCGACTGGCGGCGTCAGTTGCAGAGGGCCCATCTCCTTGCCCTGAACCCGATCGTGCAGTTCCGAGACTGGTTCGGCAGGCAGCGCCTTCATGCCATGCATGGCCGCCACCACGGATTCCGAGTTCGCGGCATTGCAGTCGGTGTCTGCGAAGTCGGCGGCGTGAACGGCGAGTTGCAGCGTCTTGCCGAAATCGCCATCCCCAAACCACACGCTGGTGGCCACAATGCCGCCATTGACCACCGCGTTATTAGTCGCGGGATATTCGATGCCCCAGCGTTCATCGACAGCACGGAAAATCTGCTCGGCCGTGCGACCCGTCTCTGCCATGGTGATCACCATGTCCAGACACTGACGATACGGCGAATCCGGATGGATCAGACTGGCGGCCTGGCGAACAATCTCGTGGGTGTCGTTTTCCACGAATGCGAGGCTGATCATTCCGGAAACGAAAACCGCGCCATCGGTCCCTTCGGCGTAGCCATTGATGTGGCCGAGATTCCGCGCCAGGGTCGCGGCCAGGTTCGGCATGCCGGGTGTCAGTGCACCGTAGACATCGCTGCTGAACTGGGGCCCGATCGTCCACCAGAGCTTGTTATATCGAGGGTGCCCCGTGTCCGGAGCCTTCACCCCCCGCTTCAGCAGGAGTAGAGCCTGCTCACTCGATCCCCACGATCCAGCATTGTTCTCCAGCCATTGTTGTCCGAGTTGCTCGACCGTGAGACCGATGCCGTATTTCTCGAATGCGCGAACCGCCACCATTTCGTAGTAGTAGTCGTCATCCACCGGCGCATACCCCGGCAAATGGGTCATGGGAGTGACCGGCAGGGTCGAAGCCGGCTGATGCTCGAATCGTACGCCCGTGATCTGGGCAATCATCTGCGCGGTCCAGATCGCCTGCACTCGATCAAGATACTCCGCGCGCGGCAGGGCAAGGATTTTCGCCGAGCGCCCCGTGGATGGCGTGCGGGGCGCGTTCTGCGTGTGTGCCACACAGGTGAGCAGGACCGCGAGGCACAGTAAGGATGTCGCCGGTTTCTTCATCTGCGTGTGACGGATCGATAGCCCTCCATGTTCTCGCCAGGGCTTCATCTTCGCGGCAAGTGGGGAGGCTCGTGGAATCAGCGCAATCGTTGAAACATTTCAAATCTGCCGAAAGCCATCTAGCGCTGCTTGCCGTGGCCACCACCAAATCCCGGAAAGCCTCAGAGCCGTGCTACTTGCTTCCGACCTCGCTTAACTGCACTCGATGTTTGCCCGAAGCCATCCTCAACGCTAGCGGGAGGCGGCCCCACTGAATTACGCTGCTTGAATTCGGTGGGGAGAATAACTTTCTTCGCTGCCGACCGCAGCCCGTCCACGCGCTGCATCAGAAGCCGCGCCGCCGTCGCTCCCAACTGATATCCCGGCTGGTACACCGAGGTCAGGGAAGGATCGGTGAACTTGGTGAACTCCAGACTGTCGAAGCCGGCGATCGACAGATCCTCCGGACATCGCAGTCCAAGTTCCCGAGCAGCCTGAAGTACTCCAAAAGCCATCAGGTCGTTGCAGGCAAAAATAGCCGTCGGGCGGGGCAGCATGCGCAACAGCCGCAAAGCAGCCTGGTGGCCGCTCGCCGTGTCGAAGCGCGCTTCCTGTACAAACTCCTGCTCGATCTCGATGCGGGCTTCTTTGAGTGCGCGCGTGAAACCTTTTAAGCGCTCGGATGCATTCGTCAGTTTAAGCGGCCCGGCAATCACCGCCAGACGTTTATGCCCCATCTGAATCAAGTGGCGCGTCGCCAGATACGCACCTTCCGCATTGGCTACCAGGACGGCGTCGCCTTTCCACCCATCCGGGACTCGGTCGATACAAACCACGGGAACCGAAGCCGACGCGTAGGCTTTGAGGTGGGCCGCGATGTCCGCCCCCGCCGCCGGAATAATCAATAATCCGGCAATGTGATAGGAGCGCAACTCGCGAACGTACGACTCTTCCTTGGAAGGATCGTTGTCGGCATTGCAAAGAATCACGCGGAACGAGCGTTTGTAGGCCACGTCTTCAGCGCCGCGCACCACGCCCGGAAAGAACGGGTTCGTAATGTCCGGAATCACCATTCCAAGCATGTTGGTACGATTTCGCCGCAGTCCCTGCGCCAGCGCGCTGGGCTGATAGCCCATGCTGCGGATCGCCTCCATCACGCGCTCGCGCAACTTTGCCCGTACCACGGCAGTCTGGTTGATCACATGGGAAACGGTGCCGATGGAGACACCGGCTCGCTCCGCAATTTGCCGCATTGTCACAGGTGCTGTCATGATTCGCAGAGTTAAGGCGCGCCGAGTCGAAGCTCGCCGAGTGGAAGCATAGCATTTCCGCGGCGCTGCAGTGCCCTCAGCGCGATCATTGCGAGTCTACTACGCAGCGGGTTCCCATTCCCCCGAGTCCTTTTGCGGATATAGCAAGTAGGGATCGGATTTTCTGAGTCTGGTCCGATAGCACAACGAGTCCAGCTATTCATGCCATCTCAGGTTGGCGAGGAATCTAGCGGCCGGCTGCCTGTGTGTCATCGAAAGCACTTTAGCTTGGATTTCCTACATCTCTGCAATTCACAGGAAATGCATCCTGCCTTGACAATTGTGTCCACCCCCGGTGGACGAATTTGTCCCGTTTATTCTCATTCCTCATCGAGTCATCGATGTAAATGTGCGGAATTGTCTTCGGAGTAGACCGTTGCGACGTGGCATTCCACGTGCATCTGACTCGCACAACATCGGACACCGATTCAGATTTGGCCGATGAGGATGCAACAGCGTGCCTGACTTCAACGTAGTCGCCGACGTCTCGACAACATTGTTCACGGTGCTCAACTCGGCGCTGACCACGGTCGGCGCACAAGCGCAAATCAGCGATTTGCAGGGACAGATTCAAACCAATCCGGCGCGCGTGACATTGTTCCTGTTTGAAGTCGTCGAGGATCCAAGCGCCAAGAACCGGAACAAGGTTCGAGTCGCGGCGCCCTTGCCTCCTCCTCCACCACCGAAAGCAATTTTCAGGAAGAAGCCTCCGATGGCGCTCCTTCTGCGCTACATGCTCACACCCTGGAGCGGCGATCCTGCTACGGATCACAAGATGCTGGGGAAGGTGATGCAAACCTTGTACGACGGGGCGATGCTGAGCGGAACTCAACTCCAGGGCAACAGCCTGACGGGAACCGATCAAGCGCTGAAAATTACGCTTTCTCCATTAACCCTGGAAGAGCGCGCCCAGGTTTGGTACGCGATTGAGAAACCCTATCGCTTGTCGGTCACGTATGAAGTTCGAGTGGTGAACCTGGACGCGGTTACGGTCGAGACCATCGTTCCCGTTCGCCAACGCAGCACGCGTTATCTCGGACCGGAGGCG
>Ga0181532_10000946_pt1 | contig 29079 bp, 23 predicted proteins | sample PEATcosm2014_Bin_33_FD_119768 | JGI IMG/M metagenome (GOLD analysis project Ga0181532, IMG submission 119768) | Peatland microbial communities from MTU Mesocosm Facility, Houghton, MI, USA - PEATcosm2014_Bin11_30_metaG | ecosystem: Environmental > Terrestrial > Soil > Wetlands > Peat | place...
CTCAAGACATTGCTCATTCCGACCGAGAGGGTAAGCTCTCGTCGGTGCCAATGTCCTGGGTGCGGTCCTTAGTGGCCGGTTTTCAGGTGACCATCAGTGGCCGGTTTTGGGTGATCACCGAGGTCGACTCGTGCTATGCGGACGACCATCCGATCCAGTACGATGCCCTGGAAGAGCGCATCAGCGAGGACCGCAGCCTTGACCGCATGATCGCGTTCTTCGATGGGCTCACCCGAGGTGAGGAGCGGTATCGCTGGGATCGGATGGTGGCACTTCACCTTTTTGTGGTTGCATTCATCAACAAGTTCGGCTACTGCGAACAACGATCGACAACCGCCCAAATATCGGAGATCGTGGCGCAGTTCAAGAACCCCGAGATCGCTTCGAACTTGATTGACTGGATGCCTCGGCTTGGCCTGACCGAAGTGAAGGAATTTCGACAGGTCAACGATGCCATCAAGCGGCACCTTCACGTACGAAAGAGGGAGCGTGCTCTTGCCGCTGCCAGCCCACGGTAATCCCCGCTCCGGGATCAGCAGCGCCTGGTAGCCGGGGTGCACCCAGTATTCGCGCGCAGCTTCCGGCATCCCGCTTCAGTCGCGTTTCGAGTTCCGCACGGTCCGCCACGAACCAGACATGAGGGCCGCGGTTCGCCTCAACCACGAAGTCCCGCAAAGCCGAGCTCTCACTGAGATGGCGTGAGATGTCACCCACGATGGCGAGACGGAGCCGATACGTCACAAACTTTAGAACGATGTCGCCGGCGATGCGTGTTCTGAGCTTGAAGAAATCATCCGCAAGCCTTTCCGCCGGAATGAGGACTAGAGTGGCTCGCTGCTGCGCCGCCTCGCCAATCAGTTCGATTGCGTCACGCTCGCCCTCGAGTTTCTTCCCATCCGGCGCGCACTCGAGCACCTGCGTGCCGTGCAGACTGTACGAAGTTGATAACATCGATTTTCGACCATCACCTTAGCACGGACCGCTCCCTGGCGGTCGCGGCTCGGCTTCGGCGTGCTTTCTCTCTTGACATACTATGCGCCACACAGTATAATGTGGCATACAGTGCAAAAAACAGACCAATCCGCCGCGGTCCCCGAAAGCCTGGCGCTCGAGATCCGCCGCGGCGCGCTGGTTCTGGCCGCGCTGGCCGCCCTACGCACGGAGCAGTACGGTTACTCGCTCAAGAAGTTCCTGGCGGAGGCGGAGATACACGTCGACGAGGGAACGCTGTATCCGCTCCTGCGGCGCCTCGAATCGCAGGACCTGCTGTCGAGCCGTTGGGTGATCGAGGAAGGCCGCCCGCGGCGCTATTACAAGATCACGAACCAGGGCCAGGCAACCCTCACCGCGCTCGGCGGCGAGTGGGAGCAACTTTCGAAAGCCCTGCGGAGGGTACTGAAATGAGCTTGATCGACCGCTACGTTTACCACGTTGGGAAGCACCTGCCGGCCGAACGGCGGGAGGACGTCGCGCGGGAACTTATGTCGCTGATCGGCGACCGCGTGGAGGACGAGCTTCGCCCGGGCGAGAGCAGGGACGCGGTGATCCTGCGGGTGCTGCGCGAGATGGGCCCTCCCTCGGTGGTCGCGGAGCGCTACGGCTATGAGCGGCGCTTGCTGATCGGAACGAGTTCGCTGCCGGCCTTCTTCAAGTTGGTGAAGGTCCTGCCCGTCGCGGTTCTGGCGCTCTCGCTCCTGACCTTCCCTTGGCAGGACGGCCTCAGCCCGACCGGGCTCGCGGCATGGCTGCTGCGCTGCCTCGCGTCGATGCTGCTGAATCTGGGCGTGCTGGTGGTGGTATTCGTCGTTCTAGAGCAGTTCTCCCGGAGGCACACGAAGCCGGACGCGGTTTTCGATCCCTCGAAGTTATCGCCTGCGCCCGCTCCGCTCGCAGGTGCAAAGCCGCGGACGGCCCTCCTTGTGGCCAAGATCTACGTAGCCGCGATGGTCCTGGTGCTCTTTAACTTCTATCCGAACCTGGTCGGCGTGTGGACCAACGCCGGGCTCGTTCGGTTCTGGGTGATCCCGCTGAGTGCGTTCGGCGTGCACGTGCCCCTGTGGCTGCTGAACGTGTGGCTGGCAGGGGACATCGTGCTGGAGACCGAGGTGCTTCGCCAAGGGATCTGGACCCGCCAGACCCGCTGGGCGCAGGTCGGGCTGGCAGCGGTCGGGCTTGCGGTGTTCATCGCAACGCTCTGGTCAAGCCACCTGGGACAACTGGACCCGGCGTTCCTGACGTCGGTGGGTATTGCGGTGTCGGACCCGAACGTCAAGGCGCTCGCCCAGGCGAGCCGCGCCCTCACCCTGGCCGCGGCGCCGCTCGTGCTATTGATCCTGGCGCACATTGCCCGCGGTGTGTGGAGACTGTCACGCGGGACCGGGACCGCCGCGTAGCCGCTTCAGCTCGTCCACCATCTTCTGGCGGACCGCGTCGCGCAAGGCCGCGGGCTCGCGAGCGTCCCAGCCATCGACGGGCACGGGTTCGAGGGCCCGCACGTAAATGTCCTGGGTCGGGCCGAAGATCCACGTGTTTCTCGGCAAGGCCGCGCCGGAGCCTTCCAGCACCATCGGCAAAATCGGCGTGTGCTCGCGGAGAGCCAACTGGAAAGGCCCGTCGTTAAAGGCGTGGATCTCGCCGTCCTTCGAGCGCGTGCCCTCGGGAAAAAAGACGATTGAGCAGCCTTGGCGCAGGGTGCGCGCGCAGCGCAGCATCGCCTGGGCGGCCTTGCGGCGGTCGGACCGGTCTACGGGAATGTCGTGCGCCATGCGCAGCATCCACCCGACCACTGGCACCCGGAACAGCTCCGCCTTGGCCAGCCATTTCGAATCGTTCACCAGGTGGGCGATCAGGGGAATGTCGGCCAGAGACTGGTGGTTGCTTACCACGACGTAAGCCTGGCCCGGTTTCTTATTCTCGGCGCCGGAGAGGTGGATTCGCCAGGGATTGATCTTCCCCAGGACGCGTCCCAGGCTGCGGTACCAGCGGCCGGTGCGCCGCTTCACCGGGTCGTGGTCAAACAGCCACACCACGGCCAGCACGGGGCACCAAAACACGATCACGGACGCGCTGGCGCCCCAAATCCAAATCGATCGAAGCCGGCGGATCATCGGAGCCAGAGAGCATTGTCGCACGTGGGGCAGGCGTCCACGCCTGCGCGGGACGTCCACGTCCCGCTCTGCCGGACCTGGAGGTCCGGCGCAGTCCTGGAGGATTGCCCCACCCTACGTCCTCAGCCGCGTCAGCAGGTACAAAGCCGCGACGGCGAAAAGCGCGTCGGGGGCCCAGGCCGCCAGCTCCGGGGGGAGCTGGTTGATGTTGCCGAGCTGCTCGAACAACTGGCCCAGGGACCAGTACGCGACGGCCACGCCCAGGCTCACACCCACCCCCGCCATCGCGCCCCGCGAGCCCGTGAGGAACGCGAAGGGAACCGAAATGAGCGCCATGATGAAGGCGAACAGCGGCACCGAGAACTTCTTCGCCAGTTGCACGCGCAAGTGGACCGTGTCGAATCCGCTCTGTTTCAGCTCCCGGACGTAGGCCGCGAGCTGGACAAAATTCATCTGCTTGTCCTGGAGGGCTTCCTTAAGGAAGTAGGCCGGCGGCTCGGTCAGCTCCGGGAACGTGGTCGCCTGGAAAACCTGGCCGGTGGATTCGACGCGCGTCTTCATCTCGCGGCTCCAGCCGTTCACGAAGATCCAGGTGCCCGTGGCTGGCTCCCATCGCGCGCGCTGGGCGGAGATGTGCCGCCTCAGCCGGAAGGGCTGCATGTCGAACTCGTAGACGCTAACGCCGTCCATGGCGGACGACCGGGTGTCGAAATACGCGTAGTAGTAAATGCGCGAGCCCTGGCCGTAAATCCACTTGCGATCGGGCCGCAGGTACGTGCGCGGCGCGCGGCCCTTGATCTCGTCGCGCAGCGCGTCCTGGCGCCGGTTCGCTTCCGGCAGAATGCCCGAATAGTCGAGGCCGAACAGGCCGGCGCTCAGCAGCAGGCTGGCGACAAGCACCGGGCCGGCCAGGCGGTACAGGCTCACGCCGGTCGCCTTGAACGCGATCACCTCGTTGTGCTTGGCCATGATGCCGAAAGTCACCAGCACCGCCACCAGCACGCTGACGGGAGTCGACTCGTAGATCAGTTCCGGGGTGAGGAAGAAAAGGTAGGCCAGCATCTTCGACATCGCGATGTGGTTCTTGAACATGTCGCCGAGCAGCTCGAAGAAGGTATAGACGTGCGTCATGAAGACGAAACTCGCCAGCAGAAGCGCGAAGTAGAAGAGGAAGCCCGTCAGGATGTACGTGTCGAGGATCAGCGGCAGGAAGTGCAGCCGGGCCAGGCGGCCGACGGGGGCGCTGCCGCTCTCCGGCCGCGCGATTCCCTTGCGCACATGCGACCAGGCGGTCTGGAAGAAAGCTCTGACGGAATCGACGAGGTTGCGGTCTCCCGGCCGCTCCAGGCGCACCATCAGGAAGATACCGGCCATAGCAAAAGCCGCGTTGGGGAACCAGATCGCGGGCGCGGGCGGAAGCGTGCCCTGCTGCGCCAGGCTGATCAGGCTGATCAGGCCCATGTAGTACAGGAACGCCAGGAACACGGTGACCACGAAAGCCGAGGACTTGCCCGCTTTGCGCGACGACGCGCCCAGAGCGATGCCCACCACCGCCAAAAGCACGCAGGCGAACGGCAGCGCGAACCGGCGGTGCAACTCGATGGCGGCGTCGCGGGACTTTCGCGCGTCGCGCAGGAGCGGGCCGGTATCCCTCTCGCTGAACGGCCGCACCGCGTGCGGGTCGGGGGGATGCGCGGCCTCCAGCGCCTCGTCGCCGGAGGGAAAGCTGGTGCTGACGTAGACCTTGGGATCCTTGGTCGCCTGGTGCGTGCTGGCATCGATAAGGTGGATCTGGATGCGGTTGTGCTTGACGTCGGGCGTGGCGATCACCTCGCGCGCCACGGTGATGCTCGGTCCCTCGCTCTCGTCCGGGCCGTTGGAGGGGCGGTCCGAAGGCGCACGCAGATCGGCGATGAAGACGTTGCGCCAGACCTGCGTCCGGCCCGGAATCGAATCGCCAACATAGATGACCCGGTTGGGGAACTCCTCCTCGAAGACGCGCGGCTGCACCTCGGCGGTGAGCTCCTCGGCCGCCAGCCGGCCCAGCAGCTTTTCGGTCTGGCGGATCGACCACGGGGTCAGCCACAGCGAGCAGGCCGCGGTGATCGCCGTAAAGAAAATCCCCACCACCAGCACCGGCGCCAGGATGCGGCGGCTGGGCACGCCGGCCGCGCGCATTCCAACGATCTCTCCGTCGCTCGACATGCGGCTCAGCGTGATCAGGATGCCTACCAGCGCGCCGGTGGGCAGCGCGAAGATAAGGGTCAGCGGAAGGAGCAGGCCGAACAGGGAGGCCACCGTCGACGACGTCGCGGAGCTCCGGACCAGCAGTTCGAAGCTCTTCCCCGCGCGCTGCAGGAAGAGCACGAAGGTGAAGAGTAGCGTCCCCAGGAAAGCGTTCGAGAACAGCTCGCGAAGAATGGCGCGGTTAAGAAGACCCATCTTTTACTGTACTCGACCGGCTGGCGGCGGGACCACCGGCAGCTTCGGCAGCTCTCCCTCGATGCGCTCGATTTCCACGTCGTCGATCAGCACCGACGGCGCCACCACGGATGCCTCGGAGTTGTAAGAGCCCCCCGGCAGACCGAGCGGCACGCCGGTGTCATAGAAATCGAACACCGCGGTTTCGCTCGAAGCGGCCAGGATGTCCTTCAGCGAGCGCGCGTTCATGCCTCGCAGACGAAGGCCGCGCACCAGTTGCTCGTGCCCGTCGAGGTAAACGCGATAGATCAGGACCGGCAGGCTAACGGGACGCGCGCCCGATTCCGTCATGCCTGCCAGCTCGCGGCGCAGGTCCGCACCGGATGCGGTGCTGGGAAAATCCATCTGGCGGATCAAAATGCCGTAGGGCTTGCTGCGCTCGCGGCAGAGATCGATCAGGCGTTGCCGCAACGCGGCCTCCGGGACGCCGCCGCTGGCGTGTACGAACAGGTTGCCGATGCCGGCGGCCTTGTCGCCGAAGCTTCCGGGCAGCCGGGCGTGCCCGTTCGAAGCGCGGAAGGTCTTGACGGGCTGGCGCGTCAGAAGAAAGTTCTTCAGCACTCCCTTCTCCACCAGGGAGACGCTTTGAGCGGCAACGCCCTCCAGGTCCACGTCGTAGTGGCCGAACAGCGCGCGTCCGTGCCATTCCGCCTGCGTCGGGTCGTCCGCCACGTCCACCCACTCGGGAAGGATGCGCGCGCCGATGCGGTTCTCGAGCTCGCTCGAGCGCAGCGGCAGCGAACGGCCGGGCGGCGTCACGGGCCGGCGCGGCACCGCCAGATTGCCACCCAGCACCTGGGCGAACAACTGCGCCGAGGCCTCTCCCTCGAACAGAACCGGCCCCGAATACGATTCGCCGACGGGAGCGCCGGCCAGTGCGGTGAGTTTCTCGGCCACGTCCTTGACGCCGCGCTCCAGTTCGGCGTCGAGCGGCATGTGGCCGGCATCGAGCGAGTAGAACGAGACGTCGTCGCGCAGCATCATCCCATCGCGCGCCTGGGCTCTGGCGAGCACGCGCAGGACGACGCTCGTTTCCGGGACGCGAATGCGCGTACCTTCCGAGGTGGCCAGGTAGAGCAGTCCCTCCGAGCCGCCAAAGGAGACTCCCGAGTGCATCACGGCGGAGTAGTTCGCAAACAGCGCCGAGAGCCGCCGGACGCGCGCGGCCCAGGCTGCCTCGTCGAACGGCTGGATGCGGGCGCCGGCCAGCCGCTCGATCGGCTTGGCGGAGCAGAAATCCGGAAGGTCGTCGCCAGGCGTCACGTCGCGCAGGGCGGCGTGCTTAAGCGAGAACAGCTCCAGGGCCCGCTTATACGCCATGTCCGTCGCCAGCCACAAATGATGCCGCAGCACGGGATAAGAATCGTCGAGTGGGAACTCGGAGATGTCGTAGTACGAGCCCGGATGGGAGTCGCCGCCCGCATAGTTGGAGTCGTCGAACTGGTAGTCGCCTGCGCGGACCTCCACTTGGGGGAGACGGAAGCGCGTCTGGCGCGACGCCACGAGCGCCCCCAGCGTCGCGGAGACGTCGAGGCGATAGCCATCGTGAATGGCGTACTCGAAGTAATACGGCTGCGCCAGGGGCATGGTCCTGAGCGCGCGCGAGCGTGCCATTTCGTCTTCCATGGCGCGCAGGATCGGGTCCTTCTGGTCCCCGGCCATCGCCGGAAGCGCCAGCAGCCGGCACAGGACGGCGAGCGTGGGGCAGACGATTCCGCCTGTCCTGCGCAGGCCAAACGGCCTGCCCCACGGGGCCGCCCAGCGACTTCTCATTCCGCACCTCCGGCCGGAGGCGGCGCGAGGAACGGCGGGCGGTCCTCCGATTTCGGCTTCATCTGAATCTCCAACTCGGAGACGACCACGGCCGGGGCTACGGCCGCTACCGGAACGCTTCCGGACTCGGCGCCGCAGTACCCGTTGAAGACTTCCATTTGGCCGCCGGTGGCGATGATCTTGGCGAAACTCGCCAGCGGTGTGCCGACGATATCCGCTCCGCGCACCAACTCGTCCGCGCGGCCGTCGGCGTAGACGCGGTAGACGATCACCGGAATGACCTTGAAGGCCTGCACGCCCTGCCTGGCGGTGGTGGTGAAGCCACTGGTGACTTGCTCGAAGTACAGGCCGTAGGGCTTGTTCTGACGGCGGATCTCATCCAGCAGCGTCTTGCGCAACTGCGCCTCGGAGACCATTTGCGTGGACTCTACGAACAGGTTCGACTGCCGCGAGACTACCTCGAAGCCCGGCTGGCGGCGCCCGTGCCCGTTCGACTGGCCGAAGCCGCGGATCGGCGACCGTGACATGAGGAACGCCTTGAGCACGCCCTTATCGACCACCGTGACCGGTTGGGCCTTCACGCCCTCATCGTCGTAGAGATAGGAGCCGTTCAGCCAGGTGTCCCCGGCCTTGCGGCGCGTCGGGTCGAAGACCACCGAAAGGAAATCCGGCAGCACGGGCTTGCCGATCATCTTCGTGAAGGTCTGGTCCTGATTCTCGTCCTTCTGCCGGTGACCCTCGATGCGATGGCCGAAGATCTCATGGAACAGGACCGCGGCGGCGCGGCCGGAGAGCATCGCCGGCCCGGCGTAGGGCTCCACTACGGGAGCACGCGGCAGCGCGGCCGAGAGCGTGGCCGCGCGCTCGATCGCCTTCAGAATCGCGTCGTCCTTCGGCAACGCAGCGATCTCGGTGGCGTAGAGGCCGTCGCCTACACCCAGGTCCATCCCGTCGCCAGCTTTCGACCGGGCGTTGAAACTGAGAGTGGCAAAGCCGCGCCCGTACTGGAGGCGCGTGCCTTCGGTGTTTACGAAGGTGCTGGTCTCCCGGTCGGCGGCCAGCGCCACGCGAGACGTGATCAAGGAGGGAAAGTCTTCAAAGACGCGAGACAGCTTGCGCACGCGGGCCTCGGCCTGGTCCAGAGGAAACACGAGGCGCGGGACCGGTTCGAACCACGTGGTCGGCGTCTCGCTCGAGAAATCGCCCGAGTCATCCGCTTCCGCGACGCTGACCTCGCGGTTGCTCTTGATCTGCATCAGCCGCTCCGCCGCCAGCCGGTAGACGCGGTCGGTTTCGAGCCAGACGATGCGCTGGATGGCCGCTGGATTGTCCTCTATGGGCAGGGCGGCGGCCGCCGTGAAGTGCGCGTACTGGCCACGGATGCGGTGGTAGCTGTCGAGGGAGGGACTGCCGACGCGCACGGTCACATCGAGAACGCGGCTGTGCTCCTGCCGTGCGTTATCGAGCGCGCCCAGGGTCGCCGAGACGCCGGCCCCTTCGCGCTCGGTGACCTCGTAGGCGATGTAATAGGGCGCCGGGTCGGCCTTCTCCTTCAGGATGCGGAAATTGCGATCGAGCTCGTCCGAGAGAATGCGGATGAGCGGGGGCGTCTGCGCAAACGCCAGCGAGGCGCACGCGCCCAGGAGCGCCGTTCTTACAGCAAGGAGGAACACGGACCTCAGGATACAACATCGTGCCTTCAAGAACCGGGGGCGGCGGCCGATGAGGATTCTGGACAGGCACGTTTTGAGCTCCAACCATGCCCAGATCGGCAAAGACGGCGGCGCGGAAGTCCTGCTCATTTGCCCGGACAGCCGCATGTCCGCGGAACTGGCCGGAGCGCTGGCGACCGAACTGCCGGCCGCCAGGCTCGTGATAGTGGACAGCTATCCGAACCGCGCCGAGGCCACGCAGCTGGCCGAGAACGCCGAGTTCTGCCTCCTCGATGTTGCTTCCGAGGTCACCGCCGCCGCGGGCCTGCTGGCCTGGCTGGGAGCCGTCGCCCCCGGAGTGCCCGTCATTTCTCTGCTCCGCGCCAACGATCCCGACCTCATCCTGAGGTGCCTGCGCGGAGGTGCGGACGATTTCCTGATCCAGCCCTTCACGTCCGACCAACTGCGTGCCGTGCTCAAGAAGCTGGCCCGGGTGCGGACGGGTCTCAGCGCCCCGCCGGAGGATGGCGGCAAGGTCATCTGCGTCATGCCGGGGAAAGGCGCCTGCGGTGCCACCACCATCGCCTGCAACCTGGCCTTCGCTCTGCGGCGCCTGGGCTGCGGCAAGGTTCTGCTGGCGGATCTGGATGGGCTCACCGGAACCGTGGCCTTCTCAAACTGAAATCGGCCTACAGCTTTGTGGACGCAGTGACCCATTCCGGCGTGCTAGACAAGGACGTCTGGCGGGTGCTGGTGACGCCTTCCCGCGGCATTGACGTGCTGCTCTCGCCGGAGAGCCCCGTGGATTGCTACAGTGAGCCGTTCGATCCGGGGGGGCTGGTCAGCTCGTCGCGGCAGGGCTACGATTTCGTGGTGCTCGACAGCGGCGGCGCCCACGGCGACTGGAACCTGGCTCTGGCCAGCTTGGCCGACGAGCTCTTGCTGGTGACCACCAACGAGCTGCCAGCGCTGCACGCCACGCAGCGCGCGCTCGCGCACCTGGAGCGAAGCGGGGTGAGCCGCTCGAAGCCCCGCATGGTGCTCAACCGCTACCTCGCCCGGATCGGACTGCTCGAGGACGCGATCAGCCAGGCGCTAGGGAGCAAGGTCTTCGCGACGCTCCCCAGCGACTACGAAGGGATCCAGAGAGCGCTGATGGAAGGCCAGCCGGCGGAGCCCGCAACCGCCTTCGGCCACGCCGTCACGTCGCTGGCCCGCAGCCTCGTCGGCGGCGGCAAAGTCGCCGGGAAAGGGTCAACGTTGTCCCGGCTGCGCGGGCTGTTCTGAGGCGCCTTACGGCGCGAAATACCCGTTAATATCCAGGATTACGTTCGTGGGGTTGGTCACGTAGACGCTGATGGCGCCGCTCGTCCCCGCCGGAACGATCGCAGCGTTCGCCAGGATCGCTCCGTCGAAGGAGTTCAATGTGGAAACCAGTGGCTGCGGCGAGCCCGTCGGCCAGGTGCTGAGGTAATAGAGAACACCGTCGGGCACCACCGTGACATTGAGCGAATAGGCTGCCGCCGTCGCGGGAACCGAACAGGCGCTGGCCGGGATCGCAAACGAGCGCGTGGCTCCCCCCGCCAGTCCCGGGCCGCCGAACGGGCCGGCCGCATTCCGCGTATCCACCACCCGGCACGGCGCCAGCGGGTAGAAAGACAGCGCGCCCAGGCCCCCCGGCTGGCCGAAGTAACCGTCGATGTCTAGGACCACGTCGGTCGGGTCAGTCACGTAGACCGAGATGGATTCGTTGGTCCCGGCGGGAACGGTGGCGGCGTTCGCCACTACCGCGCCGGTCCACGAGTTCAGCGTGGAAACGAAGGGCTGAGACTGTCCCGTCGGCCAGGCGGTCAGATAGCCGAGAAAGTCCGTGTCCGGGACCACCGTGACATTGAGCGAGTAAGCGCTGGCAGTGGACGGAATCTGGCACGTGCTCAACGGGACCGGGAAAGCCCGGCTCTGGTCAGCGGACATGGAGGGCCCGCCAAACTGGCCGGTGGGGTTTCGCGTATCGGCAACGCGGCACGGCGTGGCGGTATAGAACGAAGAGGAAGTCGCACCGATGGTCGAATCGAAATAGCCGTTGATGTCGAGGACCACATCCGTCTGGTTGGCGACGAACACGCTCACCGCCCCGCCCGAGCCGGCTGGCACGATGGCCGCGTTGGCCACCACGATGCCGCCGGGCGAATTCAGGGTGGAGACCAGAGGCTGGGGCTGCCCGGCAGGCCACAAGGTCAGGTAAGCGAGCGCCCCGTCTGGCACCACGGTAACGTTGAGCGAATAGGCTTGGGCGGTCGAGGGAATCGCACAGGCGCTCTGTGGAATCGCGAAGGAGCGCGTGGAGCCGGCTGTCATGGTGGGACCGCCGAACGGCCCCGCTGCGTTTCGCGTGTCCGCCACGCGGCAAGGGGTCACCGGCACGAACAGCAGAGGAGCCAGAGCGGTGCCTGTCGTGAAAGACCACGTTGCGGAACTTTCGGAACCGGAGCCGTTCTGGGCTACGATCTGCCAGTAGTAAGTGGTATCCAAGCTCAGCGTTGCGGGAGTGTAACTCGTTTCCGCCGTGGTCGTCACCAGCGGCGGTGTGGATGAGGTGCCCAGGTAGACCTCGTAAGACGTGGCCCCGGATGAGGCGTTCCAGGTGAGCGTCGGCGCAAGCAGAGTTCCCGTGGCTCCGTTCGCCGGAGAGACCAGAACGGGGGCCGTGAGCGGTCCGCCGAGAACCGTGGTCACGCCGCTGGCGCTGGCCGCTGCCGAGCCGCCACCCGACACGCCGGCCTGATTGCTCACCTGCGAAGGCGCATCCGCGGCGACGTTCACCGTCACCGTGATGGGCGGATAGCTGGAGCCAGCGCTGAGCGCGTCGCCGCGCGTACAGGTGGCGCCCGAGCAGCTCCAGCCCGTGCCCGACATCGAAACCAGCGTCCAGCCGGTGGAGAAGGTCCCGGACACCGTCACGGTGCCGCTGGTTGGCCCGGCGTTGGGGGCGTTGTTCACCGTCACCGCGTACGTGCCGCCCGTCTGTCCCTGCGCGAAACTGCCGGGCAGCGTTTCGGCGACACTCAGCAACGCGTGGGTGCCCTGCGGAACGAGCAAGCGGACCACGGCCTGGTCGGTGACGTAGACGTCACCGGCGCTATCCACCACCACGTCGTAAGGGGAATTGAATTGAGCGCTGGTGGCGGGTCCGCCGTCGCCCGCAGCGCCGAAGCCGCGGTTGCCGGCCACCGTGCTAATGTTGCTGCCGATCACTTCGCGGATCACGATGTTTCCGGTGTCGGCGATGAAGATGTCGCCGGCGGCGTCCACCGCCACGCCCTGAGGGTTCTGGAGTTCGGCACTGGTGGCCGCTGCGCCGTCGCCCGCATAGCCGGCAGTGTTACTCCCGGCCACCGTCGCGATGGTGCCACTGGACACTTCGCGGATCCGGTTGTTGCTGCTGTCCGCGATATAGAGGTTGCCGGAGCCGTCCACCGCAAGGCCGTAGGGAAAATCAAGCTGGGCCGCGGTGGGCGAGCCGCCGTCGCCCGAGTATCCGGGAACATTATCGCCCGCCACCGTCGTGATGGTGCCATTGGTCGCCACCTTGCGGATCACGCTGTTGTAGGTATCCGCGATGTAGAGGTTGCCGGCGGTGTCCATCGCCAAGCCGTACGGAAAACTGAGTGAGGCGCTGGTGGCCGGTCCCTTGTCGCCGGAGAAGGCTGCGGTCCCGTTGCCCGCCACCGTGGCGATGGTGCCATTGGCCACCACCTCGCGGACCCGGCTGTTGCCGGTGTCCGAGATGTAGAGGTTGCCGGCGCCATCCACCAGCACGCCCGCGGGTCCGTTGAGTTCGGCGCTGGTGGCCGGGCCCCCGTCGCCCGAGTAGCCCGCGGTTCCGGTCCCTGCCACTGTCGTGATGGTGCCATTGGTGGCCACCTTGCGGATCCGATTGTTGGCGGCATCCGCGATGTAAAGGTCGCCCGAAGCATCCACCGCCGCGCCGTAGGCGTACTTGATCAAGGCGCCGGTGGCGGGTCCTCCGTCGCCCGCATAGCCAATGCCGTTGCCGGCCACGGTGGCGATGACGCCACTGGCGACCTTGCGGATGACGCTGTTGTTGCTATCGGCGATGTAGAGATTGCCGTTGGTGTCCAGAGCCACGCCGTAGGGAGCGCTGATTTTGGCGCTGGTGGCCGCGCCTCCGTCGCCCGAATAACCGTAGGTGCCGTTGCCGGCCACGGTGTTGATGATGCCGTTGGCCACCGTCACTTCGCGGACCCGGCTGTTGCCGCTGTCCGCGATGTAGAGGTTGCCGGCGCCGTCCAGCGCCACGCCGAAAGGACCGTTGAGTTCGGCGCTGGTGGCCGCGGCGCCGTCGCCCGTGTAGCCAGCCGCGCCGGTGCTAATGCCGGCCACCGTGTTGATGATGCCGTTGGCCACCGTCACCTTGCGGATCGCGTTGTTGGCGGTGTCCGCGATGTAGAAGTTGCCGGCGGTGTCCACCGCCACACCGTACGGGTGATTGAGCTCGGCGTCGGTCGCCAGACCGCCGTCGCCGAATAATCCCACGAAGGCGGTGCCGGCCACGGTGCTGATGATGCCCGTCGCCGCCGCCACCTTGCGAATGCGGCTGTTGTACGTGTCCGCGATGTAGAGGTTGCCGGCGCCGTCCACCGCCACGCCGTGAGGAAACCTGAGTTGGGCGCTGGTGCCCGGGCCGCCGTTGCCCGAGTAGCCAGGCGTTCCGTTGCCGGCCACGGTCGTGATGCTGCCGTCGACCGCCACCTTGCGGATCCGGCAATTGCCGCTGTCCGCGATGTAGAGGTTGCCAGCGCTATCCAGCGCGACGCCCTGAGCGCTATCGAGTTCGGCGTCCGCGGCCGGACCTCCGTCGCCCGCGGAGCCTGCGACGATCGAACCGGCCACGCGCGTGAGGACTCCCGCCGTATCGACCTTGAACACACTGTTGGCCGCGGCGAAATAGATGTTGCCCGGCCCGTCCACCGCGGCTCCAAACGGCTCGGGCAGCGGCGCGCTCAGGGCGGGGGAAGCTGTAGCCGGCAGTCCGCCCCCGGCCACCGTTGTGATCAGATACTGCCCCCAAACCGTCCCGCCTGTCAGCAGGCATCCTAACGCAATCGCAACGCTCCTCTTCATCGCGCGCTCACTCCCTTCCGCAGTATCCGAGTATCCGTCACTCCAGTGTGCTTGAAAAGTGCCCCTCAGAATCGCGGCACCGAACGTGTCCGCCCTTGGAAACGCTCGCGTCGCGGATCGCGTCAGCGAATTCGCCTGGTGTTCGCCATTCCTCGCCAGCACGGTGTAGCAGTGACGCGGCAAAGCTGAGTTGCGTTACTGCCGCGCCGCTTTACGCTGAGAAATACCGGTAACGCAGGACGTCAATCGTCCCAGCACGATTACTCGGGCGATCTGCCCTTATGCGGCCGGAATGGCGCGCCCGGAGGGACTCGAACCCCCGGCCTACTGGTTCGAAGCCAGTCGCTCTATCCAACTGAGCTACGGGCGCGTGAAAGTGCCGTCGCTTCGAGATCATAGCACAGGCACCGACCGGCCGCTCACTCCGTCTGCGACTGGCGCTGCCATGTGCCTTAGAATCTGTCCACTGCTTGAGAACATACTATTGCCGATAGGGATTATGCAGATTTTTCTTGACACCCTCTCGTTCTGTCCCTACACTGATCAGATAGCGGGGGCGAGCGCTACGCAATGCGACACCGCACCTCAGCCAGCGGCTGGCTACCCCGTGACCACGTTGAACGCTGGATGCCCAGCCGGAAGTGTGGTGCGTCTCGACGTTGAGGGGCGCTACACTGGCTTGACTGGGAACACACAGGAGATAGACGATGGACGAACGCAAAAAGCGGTTCGGGCTGTTGGCCCTCCTCTTGGCAATGCTGTCGCTGCCGGTGAGGGCGCAGTCGACCGACGACAAACTCCAGGAATTGCAGCGGAAGATCGATGCTCTGGAGCAGCAAGTCAAAGACGACGAGGCCGTGGCTAAAGAGAAAGACAAGTCCGGCGCTTTCGTGAGCGCGGACATCAGCGGTTTCACGATCAAGTCGAACGACGGCAATTTTCTGCTCAAGATCGGCGCCGACCTCCAGGTCGACAACCGCTCGTTTCAGGGCCAAGGCAGCGGGTCCCTTCCGGACAGCATTCTCTTGCGGCGCGTTCGTCCCACGTTTTCCGGCACCATTTACAAGTACGTCGATTTCTTCTTCCGGCCGGATTTCGGTCTGGGCCAAACCGTCATCTACGACGCCTATCTGGAACTGAAATACTTCCCGGAGGCAAACCTGCGCGTCGGCAAGTTCAAGCCGCCCGTTGGCCTGGAGCGTCTGCAATCCGACGACGACACGAACTTCGTCGAACGCGGTCTGCCGACCCTACTTGTGCCCAGCCGCGACATCGGATACCAGGTCTCCGCCAGCCTGTTCCAGAACCGCGTCTATTATGCCGCCGGCGTCTTCAATGGCGTCCCCGACAACGGCCTCTCCGACGCCGCCGCCACAGACTCCCGCGACGTTGCCGGACGTTTGTTCCTCACTCCGTTTCAGGGAGCCGCCAAGAACCCGTTGAGTGGGCTCGGATTTGGAGCCGGGGCCCTCGGGGGGAGCGTCGACAAAGTCGCGCTGCCGTCCTACAAGACTTTCGGCCAGAACGCGTTCGTGACCTTTGCATCGGGTGTCGCCTCGGCGGGTCACAGAACCAGCCTGGCCCCGCAAGGCTATTACTACCTGGGGCCGTTCGGCGCGCTGGCCGAGTACACAGTCACGGAAGAGGGCTTTCAGAAAGCCGCGCTCCGCAGGGATATCGCTTTCCGGGCCTGGGAGGTGCAAGCTACCTACATCCTGACAGGAGAGCGCAAGGGCTTCACGTCTCCCACGCCGAAAAGGGCTTTCGATCCGAAGAACGGCGGCTGGGGCGCCTGGGAGCTGGCGGCTCGCGCCGGCGATTTCAGCGCGGAACCGGGCCTTTACAACTACGGCTTCGTGGATCCCACCAAGTCGCCGCGGCGCGCGCGCGAGTGGGTCGGAGGCGTGAACTGGTACCTCAACCGCCTCTTGCGCATCTCAGTGGATTACGGCAATACCAATTTCACGGGCGGCGCGGTCGGCGGAAATCGGGCTCCCGAGAGGGTGGTTATCACGCGGCTTCAGGCCAATTTCATCTGAGCGCGCATGACACGAATACGAAGGATCTTCGCAGTCTCCGCTTTCCTGGTCGGCGGTTTCGCCCAGGCTGGCCAGGGCCCCGTCACGCTGCTCAACGTCTCCTATGACCCCACCCGCGAGCTGTATCAGGATTACAACGCGGCCTTCGTCAAGTACTGGAAAGCTAAGACCGGCGTGGATGTCGTCATCAAGCAGTCTCACGGAGGCTCCGGCAAGCAGGCGCGCTCGGTCATCGATGGCCTAGAGGCCGACGTCGTGACCCTGGCGCTGGCCTACGACATCGACGCCATCGCCGAGAAGACCGGCCTGCTGCCGAAGAACTGGCAGAGCCGTCTGCCCGATAACAGCTCTCCGTACACCTCCACCATCGTCTTCCTGGTCCGCAAGGGAAACCCCAAACGCATCCACGACTGGAACGATCTGGTCCGGCCGGGTATCTCCGTCATTACTCCCAACCCGAAAACATCCGGCGGAGCGCGCTGGAACTACCTGGGGGCTTGGGGCTACGCGCTGCGGCAATTCGGCAACGACGAAGCCAAGGCGCAGGACTTCGTCGCCCGCCTGTACAGGAACGTTCCGGTGCTCGATTCCGGCGCGCGCGGCGCAACCACCACGTTCGTCGAACGCGGCATCGGCGACGTCCTGCTGGCCTGGGAAAACGAAGCCTTTCTGGCCATCCACGAACTCGGCAAGGACAAGTTCGACCTGGTGGTCCCTTCCGTGAGCGTTCTGGCCGAGCCGCCGGTCAGCCTGGTTGACAAAGTGGCCGCCCGCCACGGCACGACAGCCGTCGCACAAGCGTACCTGGAGTATCTCTATTCGCCCGCAGGGCAGGAGATTGCCGCCCGCAACTACTATCGCCCGCGTTTCAAAGAGGTCGCGGCCAAGTACGGCGACCGCTTTCCGCGCCTCAAGCTGTTCACCGTGGATGAGCTGTTCGGAGGCTGGCAGAAAGCGCAGAAGACGCACTTCGAAGATGGAGGAGTGTTTGACCGGATCTATCAGCCTGGAAAGTGAACGCCGCACCGTGCGCTTCAAGCGGCCGGGTATCCTGCCCGGCTTCTGGCCGGCGCTCGGCTTCTCGCTTCTCTACCTCAGCCTCATCGTTCTGGTGCCCCTGAGCGCCATCTTTCTGAAGACCGCGACGGCGAGCTGGGCCCACTTCTGGGCAGCAGCGACGTCGCCTCCGGTGCTGGCTTCCTTCCGCCTCAGCTTCGGCGCCTCGTTCATCGCGGCGCTGGTCAATGCCTTCTTCGGATTCGTGCTGGCCTGGGTTTTGGTGCGCTACCGGTTCCCGGGGAAGCGGCTGGTCGACGCGCTGGTCGATCTACCGTTCGCGCTGCCCACGGCCGTCGCCGGGATCGCGCTGACTTCTCTCTACACGGAGAACGGTTGGCTTGGCCGGCTCCTGGCGCCCTGGGGCATCCGTGTCGCGTTCACGCGGCTGGGAGTGCTGGTGGCCCTGATCTTCATCGGCGTGCCTTTTGTCGTGCGCAGCGTGCAGCCCGTGCTCGAGGACGCGGATCGTGAGATTGAGGAAGCGGCGCTCAGCCTGGGAGCCAACCGCTGGCAGGTCTTCACCTGGGTGGTTTTCCTCTGGTTCGCCCGGCCTTGCTCACGGGGTTCGCGATGGCTTTTGCGCGCGGGCTGGGCGAGTACGGCTCGGTGGTCTTCATCGCCGGCAACATGCCCATGAGGACCGAGATCGCTCCGCTGCTGATCATCACCAAGCTGGAGCAGTACGATTACACCGGCGCTACCGCCATCGCTCTGGTGATGTTGGTGGCTTCGTTCCTCCTGCTGCTGGGCATCAACCTGATCCAGTGGCGCAGCCGCAGATTCGCGGAGGCGGCATGAGCCCGGGCCGGCGCTCGCCGGGGAACGATCCCGCGCCGGTGCGCTGGGGCCTCACCCTGACTGCTCTCTCGTTTCTGGCGCTGTTTGTCGCCCTGCCGTTGATAACGGTTTTCGTGCAGGCGCTCGCGAAAGGGTGGAGCACTTACTGGACCGCGATCCGCGAGCCGGACGCGCTGGCCGCCATCCGGCTCACCTTGCTGGCCACGGGCATCGCCGTTCTCCTGAATTCGCTGTTCGGCCTGGCGGCGGCCTGGGCCGTCACGAAGTTCCAATTCCCGGGAAAGAACGTCCTGATTACGCTCATCGACCTGCCCTTTGCGGTGTCCCCGGTGATCGCGGGCCTGATCTACGTCCTCGTGTTTGGCACGCAGGGCTGGTTCGGCCCGTGGCTCGGCCAGCACAACGTCAGAATCATCTTCGCCGTGCCGGGCATCGTGCTGGCCACGGTCTTCGTCACCTTCCCTTTCGTCGCGCGCGAGCTGATTCCTCACATGCAGGCGCGTGGGACGGACGAGGAAGAGGCCGCGCTGGTGTTGGGCGCCGGCGGCTGGCACATCTTTTTCCGGATCACTCTGCCCAACATCAAGTGGAGCCTGCTCTACGGGGTTATCCTGTGCACGGCGCGGGCCATGGGCGAGTTTGGCGCGGTCTCGGTGGTCTCCGGGCACATCCGCGGAGAGACCAATACGGTGCCGCTGCACGTCGAGATTCTCTACAATGAGTACAACTTCGCCGCGGCCTTCGCCGTGGCCAGCCTGCTGGCGGTGCTGGCCCTGGTGACGCTGGCCGCCAAGCGCCTGCTGGAGGGGAAGGTGCGGCAAGACGCCGTGGAGGTCCCCGAGGCATGACGATGTGGCTGGGAATTGTGGGGCAGACCTCCAGGTCTGCGCGGATCCTCCAGGACCCGCGAGGCCGACGTGGACGCCGGCCGCAGGACTGGAGTCCTGCCCCACGGTCAGCGACAGGACGCTAGGCATGGTCATCGAAGCGCGCCATATCAGCAGGACCTTCGGCAGCTTCGCGGCGCTGCGCGACGTCAGCCTCCAGGTGAATGACGGGGAGCTGGTGGCACTGCTCGGCCCGTCGGGATCGGGCAAGACCACCCTGTTGCGTATCCTGGCTGGCCTCGATCGTCCCGACCCCAATCCCGAGAGCGCAGTGATCTTCGAAGGCCAGGACGTGACCCACCTGGACGCCAGCGACCGCCGCGTGGGATTCGTTTTCCAGCACTATGCGCTGTTCCGCAACATGACGGTATTCGAGAACATCGCGTTCGGGCTACGCGTCCGCCCGCGCAAGGTGCGGCTCGCGAAGAACGAGATCCGGGACCGCGTCAAATCGTTGCTCGAGCTCATCCACCTGGAGAGCCTGGCGGACCGTTATCCCTCGCAGCTTTCCGGCGGTCAGCGGCAGCGGGTGGCGCTGGCGCGCGCCCTGGCCATCGAGCCCAAGGTGCTGCTGCTCGATGAGCCCTTCGGCGCTCTCGACGCCAAAGTGCGCCAGGGCCTGCGGCGCTGGCTGCGGCGGCTGCACGACGAGGTGCACGTGACCAGCCTCCTGGTCACGCACGATCAGGACGAGGCGCTGGAGGTGGCCGACCGCGTGGTGGTCACCAACCTGGGCCGCATCGAGCAGGTGGGGACGCCCGAGCAGGTTTTCGAGAATCCGGCCTCCGAGTTCGTGATGGATTTCCTGGGCAACGTGAATCTATTCCGCGGGCGGATTGAGTCCGGCAAGGCGGTGTTCGGGCCGCTGGTTCTCGATCACTCCGGCGCCGAAGGGCAACCAGCCCGGCTGCTGGTGCGGCCTCACGAGCTGGATATTCACCGCTATCAGGACGGCAAGCCCGGCCTGCGGGCGCGTGTGCTGCGGGTGCAATCGGCCGGTCCCCGGGTTAAGGTGGAGTTGGAGGCCGAAACCGGGGAGGCGCTCACGGTCGAGATGGCCCACGCGCAATTCCGCGAGATTGGCATCGGCCCGGACGACCACGTCTTCGTCGGTCTGCGCGACGCCCGCATCTTCACGGAGGACTACAGCATTTGACCCCGCGGCTCACACACCTTCGCCTGCTCGAGGCCGAGAGCATACACATCCTGCGGGAAGTGGCGGCGGAGTTTGCCCGCCCCGTCATGCTCTATTCCATCGGCAAGGACTCCTCCGTGATGCTGCGCCTGGCGCAGAAGGCGTTCCACCCGGGCAAGATTCCGTTCCCGCTTCTACACGTGGACACCGGTTACAAGTTCCAGGAGATGATCGAATTCCGCGACCGGTACACCCGGGAGATCGGCGCCACGCTGATCGTTCACCGGAATCGCCGGGCACTCGATGAGGGCGCCAACCCGTTCCGCCTCGGCACCGAGAAGTGTTGCGCCCTGCTGAAGACGCGCGCGCTGCTGGACGCGCTCGCCGAGGGCGGCTTCGATGCTGCATTTGGGGGCGCACGTCGCGAAGAAGAAAAATCGCGCGCCAAGGAGCGCATCTTCTCGTTCCGCGACCCGCTGGGCCAATGGGACCCCAAGAATCAGCGCCCCGAGTTGTGGAATCTCTTTAACAGCCGCATCGACAAGGGCGAAAGCATCCGCGTCTTCCCTCTTTCCAACTGGACCGAGCTCGACGTCTGGCACTACATCCACCTGGAGCGGATCCAGGTGGTTCCGCTCTACTTCGCCAAGCCGCGGGAAATGGTGGTGCGCGGCGAAACACTCATTCCCGTGGAGCACGACTTTCCGCTCTTGCCCGGAGAGCGGCCGCGACTCGTGATGTGTCGCATGCGTTCGCTCGGATGTACGTACTGCACCGGCGCCGTTCGGTCGGAGGCGGACACCGTGCCCAAGATCATCGCGGAACTGGTGGGGCTCCGCCGCTCGGAGCGCGAGAACCGCGTCATCGATCACGATCGGGAAGGCTCCATGGAGTTGAAGAAGCGCGAGGGGTATTTCTGATGGCGCTGGCCGGTACACCGCAGACCGTCCCGGACATCGAAGCTTTCCTCGAGCAGGACCAGCGGAAGGACCTGCTGCGGTTCACCACGGCTGGCAGCGTGGATGACGGAAAGTCCACGCTGATCGGCCGGCTGCTCTACGATTCCCGCGGCGTCTATGAGGACCAGCTTGCGGCCGTGCAACGGTCGCCCGTCAATCGCTCCAGCGGGACCATCGACTTCTCGCTGCTGACCGACGGCCTGCGAGCCGAGCGGGAGCAAGGCATCACCATCGACGTGGCCTATCGCTACTTCGCCACACCCAAGCGGAAGTTCATCATCGCGGATACTCCGGGCCACGAGCAGTACACGCGCAACATGGCCACCGGGGCATCGACGGCGGACCTGGCAATCGTGCTCATCGACGCGCGCAACGGCGTGTTGACGCAGTCGCGGCGCCATGCCTCCATCGCCGCGCTGCTCGCCATTCCGCACATCGTCGTGGCGGTGAACAAGATGGATCTGGTCGGCTTCCGCGCGGATGTCTTCGAGAGCATCCGGCAGGAGTTCGCCGGCCACCTGAAGCGCCTCGGCGTGACGGGCGCCCGCTTCATTCCCATCAGTGCGCTCGACGGAGACAACGTGATCTCCCGCAGCCCGCGCACCCCGTGGTATCGCGGCGAGAGCCTGCTGGAAATCCTCGAGAACGTTCCGGTGGACGGCGACCGCACGCGCGGCTCGATGCGCTTCCCCGTTCAGATTGTCATCCGGCCGGACTCCACTTTCCGGGGCTATGCCGGCCAGGTGGTTGCCGGAGTCCTGCGCCGCGGCGACCCGGTGATGGTGCTCCCCTCCGGACGCACCAGCCGCGTGAAATCTATCGTGACCTGGGAAGGCGAGCTGGCCGAGGTCTTCGCGCCCATGTCCGCAACCGTCTGCCTCGAAGACGAACTGGACATCAGCCGCGGAGACATGCTGGTTCACCCGGCGCAGGCCCCGCGCGTGTCGCGGCACTTCGAGGCCGCGCTGGTGTGGATGAACGAGCAACCCCTCCGGCTCGGCACGCCGTACCTCCTCAAGCACACCACGCAGCAACTCACGGCCAACGTCACCGCTATCGCGCACCGGGTGAACGTCAACACGCTCGCGGAGGAGCCCGCGGAGACACTCGAGCTCAACGAAATCGGCCGCGTCGCCATCGAAACGGCGCGCCCGCTCTTCTTCGACGCCTACACCGCCAACCGCTGGACAGGCAGTTTCATTCTGATCGACCCCATCGGCAATTCGACCGTAGCGGCCGGCATGATTCAGGAGCCGAGGCGCCAGGCGGGGGCCGACCGCGCGGCCCGCTCGGCGCTGCTCGACCTCGAATTTCAGGCCAGCCGCCCCACTCCGGCGGAGCGATTCGCCCGCGCCGGCCATTACCCGGCTGTCATTTGGCTGACCGCACGCCGCGATCTGGCGTATCTCCTCGAGAGGCAGTTGTTCCAGCGCGGCTGTCAAGTCCACGCCCTGGCCGAGGACGTCGAGAGCCGCATCCTGCCGGAGCTGGCCGCCCTGCTGACCGCGGCCGGGCTGATCGCCATCTTCTCGGTTTCCGGTCCGGACGCCGAGGAGTTGGAGCGGGCCAGGGCGCAGGCGGGAAGCGATCGCTTCTTCCATTTCGACGCCGAGAGTCTGGCGGCTAGCGACGAGCAGGCGGCCCACCAGATCATGGCCGCCCTGGAAGACCGCGGCGTTCTTCTCAAGCGCGACCGTTTCACCGAAGCGGAAGGCATATAGGGACTCCGGTCCGCCTCAATACACCTATGATATGATCGGGATTGGGTACATTCCTGCGCTTGGGGGGCTATGCCAGACAATTTGATCCGCGAGATCCTAGAGGGCAATGCCGGGCGACCCTGCCTGACGTGCAGCTTCCAGGCCGAGGACATGGTGGTGCTCGACATGCTGCGCAAGCTGCGTCCGGCAATCCCCGTCCTGTTTCTAGACACCGGCTACCATTTCCAGGAGACCTACGAGTATCGGGACCGCATGGCTCGGCAATGGGGGCTAAACCTGGTGAACCTCCAACCGGAGCTGCCTGTCGCAGAGCAGGAATCCAAGTTCGGGAAGCTCTACGGCACGCACCCGGACCAGTGCTGCAAGATGCGCAAAGTGGAACCGTTGCTGCGCGCGCTGGCGGATTATGAGATCTGGTTCACGGGACTTCGCCGCGAGCAGTCTCCCACCCGCGCCAACCTGGAGCAGGTCGAGCAGCACACGCTCCCCTCCGGGAAGACACTGGTCAAAGTTAGCCCACTCGCTCTCTGGACCTGGAAAGAGGTCTGGAGCTACTTGCGGGTAAACGAAATCGACTACCTGCCCCTCTACGATCAAGGCTACCCGAGCATCGGCTGCGAGCCTTGCACCGCGTTGCCTTCGGACGCGGGCAACCTGCGGTCCGGGCGTTGGGGCGGCCAGAAGCTGGAGTGCGGCATCCACACCTTCGATGCCGGAAAGAGGATCGCGTGAGCAAGGTCTACCTTATCGGCGCCGGGCCGGGCGATCCGGATCTGCTCACCGTCAAAGCGGAGCGCATATTGCGCCAGGTGGACGTGGTGCTGTACGACCGCCTGGTCGGACCCGAAGTGCTCCTGCTCGCCAAACCCGAGGCGGAGTTGATCTACGCCGGCAAGCAGGAAGGCGAGCAGGAGAACATGCAGCAGGTCATCTTCGATCTGATGCTGAGCTACGCGCGCGCGGGCAAAACCGTGGCGCGGCTGAAGGGCGGGGACGCCTGCGTCTTCGGCAGAGGCGGGGAAGAGTGGCGCTTCCTGGCGCGTCACGCGATCGAGGTGGAAGTGATTCCGGGTGTATCCTCGGCGCTGGCCGCCCCGGCGCTGGCCGGCGTTCCTCTCACCTTCCGCGGTCTGGCGCGCGGCTTCGCCGTCGTGACGGGCCATAGCAGCGGCGCCATCCGGTGGGAAGACTACGCTCGCGTGGATACGCTGGTGGTCCTGATGGGAGTTCACGAGCGCGATCGGATCGCTCAGGCGCTCATTTGCGCGGGACGTCCGGCCCACGAGCCCGCCGTTTTCGTCGAGCGTTCGACCACGCCTCAGGAACGGGTGATCGAGACTACGCTGGGCGAAGTGGCCGCGGGCGCCGTCGCGGTCGAGTCCCCGGCCGTGTTCGTCATGGGCGCGGTGGCGGCTCTTCGCGCGGAGCTGGTGGCCGCGGTGCGCGAGGAGACCGCCGCGTGAGCTCCCCAGCCGAAGCCGTCAAGGGCGCCAGCCACCACTTGCGCGGCCAGATCCTGGAGGAGCTGGTCCTCGAGCGGCCCGACTTCACCAAGGAGACCGTCCAGCTCCTGAAGTTCCACGGCGCCTATCAGCAAGGCGACCGCGACCGCAGAAAGGCCGGGGAGCCGCAGGAAATCGGTTCGATGGTGCGCGTCGGAATCCCCGGCGGCGCGCTCTCGGCCGCGCAGTATCTCGAATTGGACCGGCTCGCGGACCAGGTGGGCGACGGCGGACTGCGCATCACCACGCGCCAGGACATCCAGTATCATCGCGTCCGCAAGATCAACCTCCGGGCGCTGATGCGCGCGCTGAACGCGAACCTGCTGACGACGCTGGCGGCCTGCGGCGACCTCGTCCGCAATGTCGTCGCCTGCCCCGCGCCGCTCGGCGATCCCGAAAGAACGCGCATCCAGGAGCTGGCGCAATCGCTCGGCCGGGCGCTGAAACCGAAGACGCGAGCCTACTACGAAATCTGGCTGGATGGCGAGAAGGCCGCCTCGGCCGAAACCGCCCCGCACGAGGACGAGCCGCTCTACGGCGCCACCTACCTGCCGCGGAAATTCAAGATCGGCTTGGCCGCCCCCGGCGACAACTGCATCGACGCCTACACCAACGACGTCGGCATCGTCCCCGGTCGCGGCGGCTTCACGCTGCTGGTGGGCGGCGGAATGGGCATGAGCCCCGGAGTGAAGGCGACCCACCCGCGTCTGGCCGAGCCGCTGTGCTTCATCGAGCCCGAGCGCCTCCAAGCCGCGGTGGAAGCGATCGTGTCCCTGCACCGCGACTTCGGCAACCGCACCAACCGCAAGCTGGCGCGGCTCAAGTACGTCATCGAGGAGTGGGGCCTCGATCGGTTCAAGGCCGCATTCGAGGCGCGGCTGGGAGGGCCAATCGCTCCGCCCCGGGCGCTCGATTGGCGCAGTTCCGCGGACCACCTGGGCTGGCACTCGCAGGCGAACGGAGCGTCGTTCCTCGGTCTCGCGGTCCCAAGCGGCCGCGTCCGCGACACGGCCGAAGCTCGCTGGCGAACGGCCCTCCGCGAGGTGGTGGAGCGATTCCGTCCGGGAATCCGTCTGACCCCGCAGCAGAACATTCTCATCACGGACATCCCGGCCGAGGCTCGCGCGGATGTCAGCGGCGCACTCCTCGCCCACGGCATCCGCCCGGCCGAGGAACTGCCTCCGGTGGTGCGCGATGCGCTGGCTTGCGTCGCGTTCCCCACCTGCGGCCTGGCCATCACGGAAGCGGAGCGCGTTCTGCCCGAGATCGTCTCGGGGATTCACGGCGCGCTCACGGAGGTTGGCCTGGGCGGTGAGTCCATCTCCGTTCGCGTCACCGGATGCCCGAACGGTTGCGCACGGCCCTTTACGTCCGAGATCGGCCTGGTGGGACAGAGCGTGAACATGTACCTGATCTACCTCGGCGCCTCTCCCCTGGGCACGCGGCTGGGCGCGGCGTTCGCCGAGAACGTTCCCCGCGGCGAGATCGTGGGCCGCCTGCGGCCCGTGTTCCGCCTCTACGCGGAAGGGCGCGAGCCGGGCGAAGCCTTCGGGGATTTCTGCCATCGGGTGGGAGTCGGGAGGCTGCGGGCGTGAGCGTGTTCTATCCCGTCCTGCTGAAACTCGAAGGCAAGCGCTGCGTCGTGATCGGAGGCGGGACGGAAACGGAGCAGCGGGTGCAAGGACTGCTCGAGGCCGGCGCCCAGGTCACCCTGATCGCTCCGGCGGCGTCTCCCGAAATCGCCCAGCTCGCCAGCGTCGGGCGCATTCAGTGGATCGCGCGCGAGTATCGGGCGGGCGACCTCACGGGCGCATTTCTGGCCGTAGCCTGCCCCGCCGACCGTTCGCGCAACGCGGAGATCTGGGCAGAAGCCGAGGCTCGAGGCATTCCATCGAACGCCACCGACGACGGCCCGCATTGCACTTTCATTTTTCCAGCCATCCATAGGCAGGGCGATCTGGTGGTGGCCGTATCTTCGGGCGGAAAGAGTCCCGCGCTGGCGTCGCGCATTCGCGATCGCATCGCTGGCGACCTCGGGCCGGAGGTGGCCGAGTTCCTGGATCTCCTGGGCCAGTTGCGTCCCGAAGTCACCGCGCGCTTTCCATCCTTCGAGCGGCGCCGCGAAATCTGGTACCGCCTGGTCGACTCCGAGGCCCTCCACGAACTCCAGGCGGGCCGCCGCGAGGACGCGCTAGCTGCGCTCCGGAACATCCTCGACGCGGCCTGAGGTCCGGGCCTAAAGTGTACGCCGTAGGCAGCCGATCCCGTACAAGGTGACAGGGCGCAGCCTCCGCCGCCCGAAAGCCCAAGCACGGGGAGAGGTCCTGGAAGTACCGCCAGCGCAGGCTCAGTACACACCCCCGCGAAGAAGGGCCGAAGACGCAGGAGGGCGCCGGAGACTCCGTTCTGAATCAATGGCTTGGTCCTGGCGCCCTTCCCCCGGCTCGCGCCGTTCGGCCTAGCGCGACCCTCAATTTCGGCCTGGAATGGGCAGAAAAAGCCGCGTGAGACTTTTTTGGCGACTTTGAGACTATTTTATCGTTGACACAAGGTAGGGTATTGGACTATGATCCACTCTTAATCAGTGTCGGCATGACAGATCACAGCAGATCGCGTTCAGGCATATCGGACACAGGGCTCATCAGCATGCTCGGTGTCAGCCGTGCGACGTTTTACCGCCGCTTGCAGGATGGGACCATCACCCCTCCCGCCGGCCGCGTGGGTAAGAAGCGACGTGTCTGGACGCTGGCGGAAATCGAACTTGTCAAGGAGCAACTCCAGGCCCAAAAGGAACGTACATGATCCGTCTCGTCATCGCGAATCAAAGAGGGGGCGTTGCCAAGACCACCACCGCGCTGGTTCTCGCCCGCATCTATGCCGATCAGGGCAAGAGGGTCCTGTTGGTCGATACCGACTCCCAGGGGTCGATTGGGACCGTCATCTCCCTCAAAGCGAAGTACCACCTATCGGACTTTCTGGTGGGGCACATCGCGCTCGAGGAGTGCCTGGTTTCGGCGCACCCGAATATCGACGTGCTCCCCAGCAACCGCAACACCTCCCGCGCCGAGGATCTGATCACGGCGCAGGGCTTCCGGGAGTTCGTCTTCGAGCAGATGTTCAGCACGTACGAGCATAACTACGACGTGATCCTGATCGACGTGGCCCCCTCGATCACGCTCTTCCAGACCTGCGCCATGGTGTACACGCGCAGGGTGCTGATCCCGGTGGCGATGGAGATCCTCAGCGTCCAGGGCGCCATGGCGAGCCTGGAGGCAGCGCGGACGCTCAATACCATGTTTGCCAACAGCTACCATTTGCCGGTGGAGACCGTCGGCATGTTGCCGGTAATGGTGGACCGCCGTCTGGCGATGACCGGAATCATTCTCGACACGCTCGAGCAGATCGCCGAAAAGACCGGCGTGCCGCGCCTTTCCGTCGTGCGCACCGACACGTCGGTGGTGAAGGCCAACAAGGAGCGGCAGTTCCTGGTCGACTTCGACCCCAAGTCAAAGGCGCTCGAAGACTACCAGGTGGTGGCAGACGAAGTCCTGACGATAATGAGACAACTGGATGGCATCCCCGAAGCGCAACGCCAATCGGCGTAAATTCAACCGGCAGCCGCTGGACGTAGACGACTTGACGAGCGCATCCTCGTTCTCGGGGATCCGTGACGTCATCGAGAGCCACTTCGGCAAGTCGGAGAACGCGGACCAGGCGGCGGAAGCCGGAGGCGGCGAGGGCCCGCGCAACGTCGAGGCGGATCCCGAGCATCCGCAGTACGTCTGGGAGCCCAAAGGGGTGCCATTCTCGGTGCGCCTGGACGCGGATGTGATCGGGCGCTTGGAGAAAGAGAGCCTCGATATCTTCCGGGCTATCACCAACCGCGGTTCGGAGATCGGCGGAATTCTTCTCGGGGAGGTGCTCCCGGGCTGGCCGGTGTCGGTTGTGGTCCGGGACTACGAGCCTGTCCCTTGCGCTTACACACTGGGTCCGTCCTACCTGCTCTCCGACGAAGAGCAGGAGCGGTTGGGAGAGGCCATCGAGACCCGGCAGAAGGCGAGCGGTCTTACGGTGGTGGGTTTCTTCCGCAGCAATACCCGGCCGGCGCTGGTGCTGCAGGACGACGACCTGGACCTGTTCGAAGAGTTCTTCCCGGAAGATCACAACATCTTTGTGCTGGCCAAGCCGTTTTCGCGGAAGCCTTGCCAGGGCGCGATTTATGTGCGCGAGGGCGGGAAGATCCGGACCGACTCCAGTCCCCTGGAATTCGCGTTTTCGCGGGCGGAACTCGAGAAGCTCGGAGCGTTGCAGCCGGGACTCCGCCTCGCCAGCCAGCCGAGTCGGCTGGGGCCGGCTTCGAGCCCTGATCGCGCCCCGGCCATCCCCATCGACTCAGCTCCTGCCGAGTTCAAGCGACCGCCGGCGCCGGTGGTGTTGAAGCCCGAACCTCCGTCTCCGGTGGAGACCAAGCCCGCGCCTTCTGCCATCGGGACCGGGACCGAGCCTCCCGCCGCTCCCGTGAGGACGGAGCCGAAGATCGAGCCGCGCGTGGAACCGAGAGCCGAGCCGCCGTTAGAGCAAAGGATCGAAGCGAGGCTACCGTGGCTGAAGCCGTCGTCACCGCCTCCAGCACCCCGACCCGCTGCCCCGCCCTCCGAGAGCGCTGGAACCACCACGCCGGCAAGCCCGGCGCGGCCGCTGTTCACGCCGCCGCCTAGGGTCGAGACGCGTGCAACGCCGCCCGAGCCGCCGTCACCGCCGCCAGCAGCCCGCCCTGCTGCCCCGCCCGCCGCGAGCGCTAGAACCACCACGCCGGCAAGC
>Ga0181532_10000948_pt1 | contig 29030 bp, 23 predicted proteins | sample PEATcosm2014_Bin_33_FD_119768 | JGI IMG/M metagenome (GOLD analysis project Ga0181532, IMG submission 119768) | Peatland microbial communities from MTU Mesocosm Facility, Houghton, MI, USA - PEATcosm2014_Bin11_30_metaG | ecosystem: Environmental > Terrestrial > Soil > Wetlands > Peat | place...
TAAGCCACGTGGCATCTTCCAAAGAAAGGCAACAGATGATGCTCGCACATGCTGAATACTTCGATGTCCTTCACAATCACCATCTCGTCGTAGGCCACGGGAAAAAGCGCCCCGTTCAGAACCTTGTCCAGCTCCTGGTGGTAGCCGCTGGTCAGATAACGCAGTGACTTGGCCACGCGGCTGGGCGTTCGAATCAACCCATCGCGCCCCGGATCTTCTCCCAGCTCGCGCAGCATGCTGCGAATCGCCGACTCCAGCGGGTCGCCTTCGCTTGCTTTATCGATGTCGTTCTCGGCTACAGTTGGGTCTTCGGCCATTCTCATCCTTTCGGTTCCTATCCCGCCACCACTTGCCAGGTAGCGCGGACCCCCGGTTTTGGGGTCCGCGGCTCTTTTCTAAGCACGAACTACTCGTCCATCAATCCGGGCCCCTCGTATTCAAAGAAGTTCGAACTCGTCTCCTCCAGCCGCACGCGCGCCAGGCCGGCAGCGTGCAGAGGTCCGCCGCCCTGCAACTTGTCGTCGAGCAGATGAAAAATCCGCTCGCACACGTTTTCCGTGGTGGGCACGCGCCTCGAAAAGTATTCCACATCCAGGTTGAGGTTCGTATAGTCAAAGCGCTCGAGCACTTCCTTCTCGACGATGCCATCCAGCGCCACGAGGTCGAACACCATGCCGGTTTCCTGGTCAATCGGCCCTTTCACTGTCACTTCCAGCGCATAGTTGTGGCCGTGGCCAAACGGGCTGTCGCACTTGCCGTAAATCCGCAGATTGGCTTCATCGGTCAACGCCTCGTTGTGGAGCCGATGGGAAGCGCAAAAGCGGTAGCGGCGGGTTAGATAAACCATTTTTCTCAACTCGCGTGACGATCGCCACACTAGCATCATCGCCACGCCGTCATCCTGAGCGAAGCGAAGGATCCCGGCAGTCGGTTCTGAGTTCAGCGATGAACAGGGAACGGCAGAGATCCTTCGCTTCGCTCAGGATGACAGCACTCTTTTTTTCACGCCATTCACCGAGGGGCACGTCATGGCGTGCCCGTACGATCAGTCTCCGTAATAATCCACGTAAAGATCAGGTGTTTCGTACAACCTTATACGATGCAGTTTGCCAAAACTAAGTTTCGGCGCCAGCAGTCTCCAGATCTCGACCGCGATGTTCTCCGTGGTGGGAATCGTGTTTGCAAACGCCGCCACTTCCTGGTTGAGGAATTTGTGATCCATCACCTGCAGCACCTCACGCTCCAGGAGTGTCTTCAACTCTTTTAAGTCCACCACCATGCCGGTGGTGGGGTTAATCGAACCGGCAACCGTGACTTCCAGCGTATAGTTGTGCCCGTGGCCATGGGGATTATTGCATTTGCCGAAGATGCGCCGGTTCTCTTCCGGCGAGAGCTTGGGATTGTGATAAACGTGCGACGCGGAGAACTCCGCGCGGCGTGTAACATGGATCATACGCTGCTCCCTGTGGAATAACGGCGTCCCTTCCATTCTACATGGTGTGAAATCCGATAAGCTATAACTGAGTTGATTAATAGCGCGATCAGAATAGTCTCGCCAGCCGATCTCCAGGCTACGACATTGGAGAGAAATCCCAGACGTTTCACGGCCCTGTAGTAGACGGCAGACTGCACTAATCCTATGAGCAAAGCCCCAAGCGGCAACAACGGCAACCAACCACAGATTTGAATATACTGAGGGCGTGAAAATAGCAAGATCGCACTGCCGAGCAGCCACAAGACCGGCAGCAAATTGCTTAAGCACAGTCCGCCCATCGTCCTAAAAATCTTCGCCAGGCTCTGCCCGTACAGAAGGAACAGATTCTTAGTCCACCCGCGCCACATTTCACCAAAGGTGCGGTACATGCGCGTCTGCACCCACTCCGCTCCGGGTAGAAAAATCAGTTTTCCGCCCGCTGTCTTAACCCGTTTCGCCAATTCCACGTCCTCGAGGACTTGGTTGCGGATTGCCTCGTGACCACCGATGCGCTCGTACATCGCACGCCTGATCAAAAGGTATTGGCCGTTCGCTGCCGCCGCCGGCGACTCAGGGTCCGACACATCTTCGAACCTGTAAAGGCGCGCCAGGTGCACATAGACAAGCGGTATGACGGCCTTCTCCCACCAGGTCGGAGTTATTTGCCCGGGCGAAAGAGAGAGCAGATCGGCGCCCTCCCGCTCAGCAATCTCCAGCGTCGCCGCCAGGCTGCCCGGCAGGTGCTCCGTATCGGCATCGGTGAAGAGCAGCCAATCGCCTGCCGCCTCGCGCGCCGCCAGCGCCACCGCGTAACTCTTGCCCAACCAGCCTTCCGGCAGAGAGTCGACCCGCAGGATGCGAAGCCTTGGAATCTCCTCTTTCAAAGCCCGGGCAATCTCGGCCGTCCGGTCCCTCGAGTTGTCATCGACGACCAGAATTTCCCGGACGCTCTGCTGGCCCGCGAGCGAACACAGCACGCGCTCGAGGTTGGCTTCCTCATTGCGTGCGGGCACGATTACGGAAACCTTGCCGGGATCGCTTTCACTCATTATTGATATTATAATAAAGGGCCTGACGATGAGCAAAAAGAACGCGGTGAAGATTCTTGTATTGGCGATCATTCTGGGCGGCGCGATCCTCGTGGCGTGGCGAATGCGGCAGCCGCACGCCGTGGATATCGGAGAACGTGCGCCGGACTTCACGCTTTCCGGTCTCTCGCAAGGCTCTGTTTCACTTCACGATTACCCCCGCCAGGTGGTGGTGCTGAACTTCTGGGCCACGTGGTGCCCGCCCTGCGTCGAGGAGACTCCCGGCCTCGAGAGGTTCGCCGAGCAAATGCGCCAGCAGGGTGTAACCGTGCTGGGCGTCAGCGTGGACGCGGATGGAACTGCCCTGCAGAACTTTGCCGCTGACCAGCACCTCTCGTTCCCTATCCTGCGCGACCCCGACCGATCCCTGGCCCACCGCTACGGCACGTTCCAGTTTCCGGAAACCTACATCATCGACCAGGACGGCCGAGTGGCGGAAAAACTGATTGGCCCCATGGACTGGCAAGACCCCCGCATCGCGGCCTTTGTTCGAGAACTCGCGCACAGGACGGGGTAGGCAGTGGGCAGGTCGGCAGATCGGCAGATGGGCAGGTCGCGCCAAGGATTCGGCTGCCCTCTCCCTTGGGGAGAGGGTGTCACGCCGCCGGCGCGCAATCCGCGCTAGCCAGCTTTCGCAGGCGCAGACGCCCAGGTATTGGAGAGTTTCTTCCCGGTCGTGGCGCAATCCCGCAGGTAGAGGTTGATGAGAGTTTGATAGCGAATGCCCGTTTCCTCTGCCAGATGCTTGAAGTACCTCACTGTCCCGCGGTCAAGCCGGATGGTCACTTGCTGCTTCAAGCGGCGGGCGTAAGGGTTGCGCCGGGCTTTCGAGAAGTCGTAATGCTCCCTCATCGTGTCCACCTGTTCTCGTACTCTTCCCGCTCCTGCGGGTCAGCCCGCCGCGCTGAAATAAGCCGAATCACGCCACCCTCGAGCCGATAACAATGGCAGACAACGAGGGTTCGCAGGGCGCCACTCAACCCGAGCAAGATGAATCGCTCCTCCCTCTCCGAATGGTCGGGGTCGGCGATAAGAAGAGCCTGCTCGTCAAAGAAAACCGTCTGAGCTTCCTCAAAGGATATCCCGTGCTTGCGCCTGTTTTGCGCGTTCTTGCGCCCGTCCCACTCGAAGCGGAGCACGCCCAGCCTCCCTTAGTGTACTTACAATGTAATGAAGATTCAACTTCGAAGTGCAATAGGGCGGCCCCTCTAATGTTTATGAATAAGCCGCAAACCGCAAGACTACCGGAACGACAGCTGCACTGCCTCATAACTTATGCGCCACTCGCCCCTGCTGATTACCGCGGGACTGTAAGCAAGCTCCCGGGATTATCCTTGAGCACCACGCCTTCGCCGTGGCCGCCTTGGTCAACGATAAGTTCGCGCAACGCGGCTTCGTGCAGCACGTTGTTGGCGATGACGCAGTTCTGGAGGCCCTTGCAGACTATGCCGTACGACGGGCTCCAAACGCCCGTGCCTCCGTCGTCGCGTCCGGCGCACAGGGTGTTGCCCACGCAAGTGACGCCCTTTGCTCCCTCGATCCAGATCTGCGACGAATCGTGGCTGTCCGCCTTAGCCTGCTTGCCGCTCCGCTTGAAATAATTTCCGCTGATGGTGATCGAAAAGCATCCGTGGCGACTGTTGCGCAGGGCGATTCCGCAGGTGCCCGCGCGGTCGAAGAAATTGCCGGTAATCTGGTACCCGTCCGAGTTGTTGATCACCATATTTTCCTCGCCGTTCCATTCCACGCGATTGCACGTGAAGGTTACGGAGGCATTCTCGTTGCGCGCCCCAAAACCGGCGCGCCCGTTGCCGGAAAACCAGTTATCGCTGAGGAATCCGTCCCAGCCGCGCAGGCTCAAACCGTCGCCGCCATTGTAACCCAGCATCGACTGCCGAACGGAGAAGCACCAGGCGTGCGCAAGGCACACTCCATCGCCCGTGAAACGGAGCACCTGGCAGCGCTCGATACGAAAGGCGTCTTCGTGCTTTCCGTAGTCCGGCTTATCGAGGAAAATTCCGTGCACGCCTTTTCCCAGCTGCGCGCCTTCGAACCCCAGGCCGTCAATCGTGGCGCCCTGAGCCTCGCCGATATTGAGCAGGCACTTGGCGTCGCCGCTCGCGAGTTTCAAGCACGTCCCGCCCTGTTTGTGATAATCCCAGGTGGGCACGCCGACCAAGGCGGTGTTGGGACGCATCTTCAGATCCGCGGAAAGATAAACTCCGGGCGGCACAAACACCGTTCCCCGCACTTCTCCGGCGGCGTCCAGGGCGCGCTGGATGGCCTTCGTATCGTCAGTCTTGCCGTCGCCGGTAGCTCCGAAATCGCGCACGCTCATGTGTTCTCTGGCCGCGGCCGGAACCTGCGCCTGCGCTGTCGTCTGCGCCCCGAAGAGTAATGACGCGCCGCCCAGCAAAGCGCCCTTGCCCATCTCGCGACGACCGAAAAATCGTGAATCGCTGTTTCTCATGGTCATGCTCCTTGGTGCAACATTATGTGATAAGATTCGCCGATCATGAACACAAATCTCATTTCACGTCGTACTTTTCTTGGTGCTATGGCGGCGGCGCCGCTGGTGGCGGCCGCGTCAGCTTCGAAATCTATTCCGGTGGGCCTGGAACTCTACTCGGTTCGCGACGATCTGAAAAAAGACCTGACGGGAACCGTTCGCGGTGTGGCGCGCATGGGCTACCAGTGCGTGGAATTCTACGCGCCTTACTACGACTGGACAACCGATTATGCCCGCAAAGTGCGCGCCGAACTGGATGAACTCGGCATCCATTGCTACTCGACTCATAATGGCTTGAATTCGTTTACCCCGGAGGGACTTAGCAAAGCGATGGACCTCAATAAAACGCTTGGGACCCGCTACATCGTGTTGGCGAGTCCCGGGGAATTGAAAGGCTTAGATGACTACAAACGCGTGGCGGAGACCCTGAATAGTGCAGATGACACTATGAAACGCCAAGGCCTGCATGCGGGCTATCACAACCATGATGCCGAATGGCGCCCCGTGAACGGGCGGAGGCCCATGGAAGTGCTTTCCGCGACGCTGGACAAAGATATCATGCTGCAACTGGATGTGGGGACGTGTCTTGCGGCGGGCGGCGACCCTGTCGCCTGGATCAAGCAAAACCCCGGCCGCATCCGCTCCATGCATGTCAAGGATTGGTCTCCCCAGCGGGAATACAAGGTGCTGACTGGCGAAGGAATTGCACCGTGGAAGAAGCTCTTCGCTGCCGCTGAAACGACGGGTGGAATCGAGTACTACCTGATCGAGCAGGAGGGCAGCGACTACCTGGAAATGGAGACGGCACAGAAGTGTCTTGCGGCGTTCCGGAAATTGCACGCGGGGGGATAATAGGAACCGCCTGTCATCCTGAGCGGAGCGTAAGGATCTCCGCAGCTGCCTGTGGTGCAACGAGTTCGAACAACTGCAGAGATCCTTCGCTTCGCTCAGGATGACAGATGAAGGTTGACATGTGCAGCACATGCAACTATGCTATACACATGTCAGCGATGATTCAGATTCGCCACGTGCCTGACCCGCTGCATCGCAAGCTGAAGGCGCGAGCAGCTCTCGAAGGCAAGTCTCTCTCCGACTATCTGCTGCGCGAAATCCGGCGCGTCGCCGAACGGCCCACCATGGACGAGATCATCGAGAGGCTGGCCCGCCTCTCACCCGTCAATCCCCGCGTTCCTCCTGCCCAAATCATCCGCGACGAGAGGGATGGCCGGTGATCGTGCTCGATGCTGCCGTTGTGGTGGAACTTTTGCTGAACCGGCCCTCCGCGGCGCGCCTGGCGCGTCGATTGCGTGATCCTGACGAAGCGTTTCACGCCCCGCACCTGATCGACCTCGAGATCGCTCAGACGTTGCGGCGCTATCAGGCGATCGGCGAGTTGTCCCCGCAGCGCGCCCGTCAGGCGCTCATGGCATTTGCCCAGATGCCGATTGAGCGCCACCCCCATTGGCCATTCCTCGGCCGTATCTGGGAATTGCGCCGCAACCTCACCGCCTATGACGGCGCATACGTTGCCTTGGCGGAAGTTCTCGGGGCGCCGCTTCTTACCTGCGACCGCGCACTGGCCTCCGCGCCAGGGCACCGCGCCAATATTGAGCTGATCAGTGGTTAAGATCGCAGCCGCTAAACAGCAGAGGTCTGTGCCGGCCTGTTCCCGTGGCCAGTGCGTCCACCCGGCTCTTGCTCACGAGGTTCGACCGCCGTATGCTTAATTTGATGGAACAACACGATTGCCGAGATCGCTCGTCCAGCGGCGCACCGCTGCATGCGCCGACAAGCGCCACCGTGCTCGATCCCGTATGCGGAATGGAGATCAACCGCGAGAATGCGGTGGGCAGTTACGTCCACGAGGGGAAAGAATATTCTTTCTGCAATCCTTCCTGCCTGGAGAAATTCCGCACCAATCCAAATCAATATCTGAGCTCCGGCGTAGGGGCGAGCAGCGCTCGCCCGGGGCCGAACGCCGTTCGGCCCTACGGGGCGGTAACCGCGGTCTACACGTGTCCGATGCATCCCGAGGTGGTGCGCGACGGGCCTGGAACCTGCCCCATTTGCGGCATGGCCCTGGAGCCGCGCACTGTGGCCGCGGCGGAGGAAGCGAACCCTGAATTGGTTTTGATGACCCGCCGATTCTGGGTGTGCTTGGCGTTGACGCTTCCCGTCTTTCTCCTTGCGATGTCGGAGATGATTCCGGAGCAACCGCTCCAGCACGCCTTTTCCACGCGCCTGCTCAGCCTGGCGCAACTCGCGCTGGCCTCGCCGGTAGTTCTATGGGGCGGCTGGCCTTTCTTTGAGCGCGGCTGGGCATCGCTCGTCAATCGCCACTTGAACATGTTCACCCTGATCGCCCTAGGCACGGGCACCGCTTATGTTTACAGCCTGGCCGCGGCTCTCATTCCCGGCAGCTTCCCACAGTCGCTGCGCGGCGCGGGCGGCGAGCTCCCGGTGTACTTCGAAGCTTCGGCCGTGATCACCACCCTGGTCCTCCTGGGCCAGGTGCTGGAGCTTCGCGCCCGAGCCCAGACGAGCAGCGCGATCCGCGGACTGCTAAGACTTGCGCCCAAGACGGCGCGCGTGGTGGGCGACGACGGCAGCGAGAAAGACATGCCGCTCGACCGCCTGGCCGTGGGAGATCGGGTGCGCGTCCGCCCTGGAGAAAAGGTCGCGACGGATGGCCTGATCGTCGAAGGCTCAAGCTCGATTGACGAATCGCTGGTGACCGGCGAGTCCATCCCGGTCGAGAAGCAAACCGGAGATCGGGTGACGGGCGGGACGGTGAACGGCTCGGGGAGCTTTCTGATGCGGGCGGAGCGCGTCGGCAGCGACACCCTGCTGGCGCGCATTGTGCGGCTCGTCTCCGAGGCGCAGCGAAGCCGCGCGCCCATCCAACGCCTGGCGGACGTTGTCTCTTCCTATTTTGTTCCGGCGGTAGTTTTAATTTCCGTGCTGACCTTTGTCATCTGGGCAAGCGTGGGCCCGCAACCGCGGTTGGCCTATGCGCTGGTGAACGCGGTGGCCGTGCTCATCATCGCCTGCCCCTGCGCGCTGGGGCTTGCCACGCCGATGTCGATTATGGTGGGGACGGGCCGTGGCGCGCAGGCGGGCGTGTTGATCAAGAATGCCGAGGCGCTCGAAGTCCTCGAGAAAGTAGACACGCTGGTGGTGGACAAGACCGGCACGCTGACGGAGGGTAAACCGCGCCTTGCCTCGGTTCATCCTCAGCCCGGGTGGGACGTGGCGGAGGTGCTTCGCCTGGCCGCAACTCTCGAGCGGGGCAGCGAACACCCGCTGGCCGCGGCCATCGTGGCCGGGTCGCTGGAAAGAGGACTCGTGCCTGGCGAGGCTCAGCGCTTCCGTTCGATCCCTGGCGAAGGCGTGACGGGAGAGGTCGAGGGCAAATCTGTGGCCCTTGGAAACGATCGCCTGTTCGAGAAGCTGAAGATCGAGTTGGCGGCACTGGACGCCAAAGCCGGCGAACTTCGAGGCGAGGGTCACACCGTGGTCTTCGTGGCCGTCGATGGGGTTGCGTGTGGATTGCTGGCGGTGACCGACCCCATCAAACCGTCTGCGCCGGAAGCCTTGCGGGCGCTGAAACAGGACGGCATTCGCGTTGTGATGCTTACCGGCGATACGCGCCGAACCGCCATGGCGGTAGCGCGGGAACTTAGCATCGAGGAAGTCGAAGGAGAGGTTCTGCCGGAAGCGAAGGGCAAAGTCATCCAGCGGCTTCAAGCGGAAGGTCGCGTAGTGGCCATGGCCGGGGACGGCGTGAACGACGCCCCCTCGTTGGCGCTGGCGCAGGTTGGCATCGCCATGGGAACCGGAACGGATGTGGCCATCGAGAGCGCCGGGATCACCCTGGTGAAAGGAGACCTGCGCGGCATCGTGCGGGCGCGCCGGTTGAGTAAAGGCACCATGCGCAATATCCGCCAGAACCTTTTCTTCGCGCTGGTTTACAATAGTCTGGGAGTGCCGTTGGCGGCGGGAGTGCTTTATCCGTTCCTGGGCCTGCTTCTGAGCCCCATGGTCGCGGCCGCCGCCATGACGTTCAGTTCCGTCTCCGTCATCAGCAACGCGCTGCGGTTGCGTAGGCTGGAGCTTTAGCGCGCGGCTGAAAGGCGTTCGCCAATTGTCATTCTGAGCGAAGCGAAGAATCTCTGCAGTTCTAGAAGAAACGGACTGCGGGGATCCTTCGTCGCCTCTGGCTCCTCAGGATGACAGCCAGAAGAGTTTCATCGAGGTTGAACCATGACGTTCCTGACCACGCGTTATCAGCTCAAAGGGGAGTTGACTCCCCTCGACCTTGAGCGCCTGCGGGCCCTCTCCACCTTTTATGGAATTAGAGGGATTTCTTTTGACGGCCCGGTTCTGATTGTCGAATATGACGCCTCGCGAATGCACGAGGCTGAGGTCCTGGCGCAGGTGCGCAAGGCGGGAATTGGGGTTGAACCTGAAAAGCCCATTGCCGCCGGCAGCGTAGATCACACGGGTGAGTTCAGAGATTTCGCCTGGCCCATCGAAGGCCTCAGCCCCGCCAACAAGAAGGGGTAGCGCCGCCTGGAGCTGAGATAACGAGCCACCTGTCATCCTGCGCGAAGCGAAGGATCTGTATTTCACTCCTCGAAAACAAATGCAGATTCTTCGCTTCGCTCAGAATGACAGGCGAAGAGACGAGGATGACAGGTGAAGAGGCGAGGATGACCGGCTCAGCGTCCGAGCCCGGCGGCCAGCGTCTTCACCATGGTTCCGTTGGCGTCGTCGTCTTTGAGGGCCCACACAAAATTCCCGCCCAGTCCGCCCGGTACGCGCGTCTGAACGTAAACAGTCTTCAGGGCCGCCGTGAAGGGGTCATCATAGGACCAGAAGGTCCCCGTGGCGGGGTCGTAGAGCCACGCCGCTACGCTGACCGGGTCGAAATAGCGGCTGTACCCGTTGGCGGGGAGGTTTGAAAGTGTGGAGTAGGTGGCCGCACCCGCAGTCAACAACGTGTCGCATCCTGGAGTGTCGCCCGAGAGGTCGGTGCAGAGGCCGTTTCCGTTCGCCATAGGAACAGGGGCCGCCCAAGGATCAACCGTCGAAGTCTGATAGAGCCCATGACTTACATCAGGAATGCCCGTCCAGCCCGCGCCATAAAGAGGCACGCCCATAACGTACTTGGAGGGAGGCACGCCGGCGCCCAGGTAGGCGTTTACGGTGCAGGAAATGCAGAGACCTTCGCCGAACTCAGGGTCCTTCCTGGAGTCGAAGAGCGGCGAGGCGTGATTGGCAGCGTTGTCCCAGGTCCCATTGTAGTTGTAGCCATCGATGGTAATGAAATCCACGAGGCCGGCTGCCTTCGCGAGGTCGATGTTGGAATAATTCTGCTCGCCCGCCGGCCCGTCGAAAGAGAGCTCGTAGTGCTTGCCGTTGGTCTTCCCTAGCGTGTTCAGTTGCTTGCGGAACTCCTGCAACAAGAGCGTGAAGTTCTGCGTGTCGGACGCCGTGGGAAATTCCCAGTCGATGTGAATCCCATCGAAAAGCCCAGGGGCTGTAATCGCGCCATTCCAGTCGCTGCCCACATTGCCGGTGATGAACATGTTGATGCAGGAGGAGGCAAGCGCCTGGCGGCCGGCTTGCGTGCTGGCTGCGATCGAGAATGCCATGGTGTTCGCCGCATTCGCGCCGCCGAGAGAAATCAGGGTTCGCAGACGGGGGTGAAGTTGTTTGAGCTTCGGGATCTCCGCGAAGTTGCCGTAGAGCGGCCAGACGTCGGCGATCCCCGCGACAGGCGGAAGGTTGTTATCCTCAAAATCGGCCCAGGCGTCGGCAATCACGCAGGTGTCCGCCGACGGGTTCGAGGCATCTGCCGACACGTTGGCAAAAGCGTAGACGAAGTGCGAGAGCTTGTCCGCAGCTCCGTTGTTTTGCAAATCCGCGATATTGTAATTGGCGTAATAAATGCTCCATTCTTCGAAGAACCCCGCCAGAATCTTACCCTGGCTGTTAGGGCCGCCCGCTAACAACGTTGCGGCGCTGGCAAGCAACGCGATGAAGCCGACTACGCCGGCTCGCCAAGGATTGATATGAGGTCCGTTCTTCATGGTAAATCCCTCCCCAACTTCTCTCTCTTGCGCCGAACTACCCCTGCTTCCGAAATGACTCCCCTATGATGGGGCATTATACCTCCTGCCCTGCGTGAGTCAATGCCAAACACACGCAGAGCGCGTCGGCGCATTTCACCACGGAGGCACAGAGAAAGAGCTCTTTTGCTTTTAACATCTCTGTGGCTCAGTGCCTTAGTGGTGGAAAGGATTCCTGTTGCGAAACCCAGCATTCCGATGTCATTCTGATCTGACGAAAAGGCAGGTTGATTTTGAAAATCCTGGTGCTCAACTGCGGCAGCTCGTCAATCAAGTTCCAACTGATCGAGACCAGCGTGGAGATGATCGCGGCGAACGCGGACCGTTGCATTGCCAAGGGAAGCGTCGAGAAAATCGGAACGGACGAAGCGGTGTTGCATCTGGCCGTGCCGCCCAACCCTGTCCAGAGCGTCAGGGAGGAGATGCTGGACCACCAGGTGGCTCTTACGCGCTGCATTCAAGCTCTGAAGGAAGCGCAGGCTCTGGGAGACATTTCCCAGATCGAGGCGGTAGGGCACCGCGTGGTGCACGGCGGGGAGCGCTATTCGGCCTCGGTGATGATCGACGAGGAAGTGGTGAAGGTCATCCAGCAGTGCAGCGAACTGGCCCCCCTGCACAATCCCCACAACCTCCGCGGATATCTTGTGGCGCGAAAAGTGTTCCCCCAGGTCCCGCAAGTTGCGGTGTTTGACACGGCGTTTCATCACACCATGCCGCCCAAGGCTTATCTCTACGGCCTGCCCTATTCTTATTACAAGCGTTACAAGGTCCGGCGCTACGGCTTTCACAGCACCTCGCATCGTTATGTGGCGCACTATTGCCGCGAGATGCTCGGCAAGCGCAAAGAAGAGGCCAACCTGATTACGGCTCACCTGGGCAATGGCTGCTCGATTACAGCAATCGAAAAGGGCCACTCGGTTGACACCTCGATGGGATTCACGCCGCTCGAGGGATTGTTGATGGGCACCCGCTGCGGCGACTTGGACCCAGCCATCATTCTCTACCTAATGTCAAAAGATGAATTAACCATTCACGATGTATCTACACTCTTAAATAGGTTCAGCGGCCTGTACGGCATTTCGGGAGACTCGAACGACATGCGGGAGCTGATCGACGCGGCGGCAAAAGGCGACACGCAGGCGGGGACGGCGATCGACTCGTTCTGCTATCGCCTGCGGAAGTACATCGGCGCCTACACGGCCGTGCTGGGACACGTTGACGGCCTGGTTTTCACGGGAGGCATCGGTGAGAACGCGCCGCTGGTGCGCGAGAAAACCTGCCAGGGACTGGCGGAGTTGGGTTATGAGATCGACTCGGCGCGGAACCAGGAGGCCATTGGCAAGTCGAGCGAAATTTCTTCCGCCTCCAGCCGCATTCGGATCTTCGTCATTCCGACCAATGAGGAGTTACTGATCGCCCGCGACACCTTCCGGGTGATCAAGGGATTGCCGATTCCGTCTTAGTCGTAATCGGCAGGACCGCCTTGATAGAAGTGCCTCCGCCGCCGGAGTTGATTTCCAGCCGTCCTCCCAACTGGGCGACGCGTTCTCGCATGCTCATCAGGCCCAACCCCTTGACATGACCCGGAGGGATACCGCTGCCGGCATCGATCACCTCGAGGGACAGCTCGCTGTCAGCCCGCGACACCACCACCTTGGCCGTCTTGCTCCCGGAATGGCGGTGGACGTTGGTGAGGGCTTCCTGGACCAACCGAAATGCCGTCAGGCGAGTTGTCTCATGCAACGGAGGCAGCCGGCGCGGCACGATCAGTTCGACTTCCAGCCCGGTTCGCTTCATGAAAGTACCCACATACCAGCGCAAGGCGCCGTCCAGGCCCATCTCGTCGAGCGCCGGCGGGTGCAGAACGTAGGCCATGCTCCGCAACTCCTCGGAGACTTGGCTGGCCAGATTCAGGCTGTCGCTCAGGGCGGCCCGGCCCCGATCGTCAAGGCAATCGGCTTTCCCGTCCAGCACGCTGAGGTTCAAGCTCAGCGCCGCCATGGTCTGCCCCGTGCCGTCATGCAACTCCCGGGCGATGCGCTGGCGTTCCGCTTCCTGCGACTCCACCAGTTGCGCCGGCAAGGCTCGCAGGGCCTCGTCAGCCTTCTTCCGATCCGTGATGTCCTCGATGGCCAGCAGGATGAGAGGCGCGCCGCCCTGGCGCGTGCGGATTTGCCGCCCGTTCAGCAGCATGGTCCGCTCCCCGATGTTGGGGAACTTGTGTTTCACCTCGAATCCCTCGAAAGCCGTCTGCGCGGGCAGAATGCGCTCCAGGAGTTCCCGCAGCGCCGGAATATTCCACTGGTCGTCCCCCAGCGAGTAGATGAATCGGCCTTCGGTTTCCTCCTTGGAAGTCTTGAACGTCTCGTAAAAGGCGGCGTTGGTGGTCACCAAGCGCAGGTTGCCGTCCAGCACGATAAGAGGCTCGCGCACCGTCTCGACGATGGCCTCCGCGTAGACCCGCAGTTCCTTCACCTCCGCTTTCAGCGCGTCGATATCCATCAGCGTCAACACCGCTCCCTCAATGACATTCTCGGCCGTTTTGTAGGGGCGAATGCGCAGCGAATACCAGTGGCCGTACCGGTCCTGCACCTCCAATTCGTTGAGGCTCATGGTATCCACCGATTCGGCCACCAGGCTTTCCAGGTTGGGGATGTCGATGTTGGGCTTCAGGTCCGTAATGGGCCGGCCGATATCGGTGGGGATCAGGTTCAGCACCTTCTCCGCCAGTGGCGTATAGCGCCTGACTCGCCGATCTCGGGAGAGCATCACCACGGGGATGTTGATGTTGTTCACCAGGTTATTAAGATCGTTGTTGAGCATGCTCAGTTCGGTATTGCGGTTTTGCAGCTCTTCGTTGAGCGTGGTCAACTCTTCATTCGAGGATTGCAGCTCTTCCTTGGCGGTCTCCAATTCCTCGTTGGTGCTTTGCAGCTCTTCGTTGCTGGACTGGATTTCCTCGTTGGCGGAGCGCAATTCCTCGTTCGTGGCTTCTTGCTCTTCCATGATCGACTGCACATGGGCGCGCGTGTACTCGAGCTCCTTCGTCAGTCGCCTGACCTCCGCTTCTTCGCCTTTGCGCCTGGCTCCCTTAGCTTCGATTAGAACGGGCTTTCTCTGGCCGTCCGGCCCTTCCTCACGGAAAAGCACCAGGAAATAGGACTCGCGCGCGCTGCCGCCTTTAATCGGCACCACTTCCAGCGTGATCGTGCGGTAGCGGCCATTGCTCTTGATGCGGACGCCTTCCCGGATCACCGGCCCGTCTTGCTTCTTGGCCGCATGGATGATGCTGCTGATGTCCAGGGAGAGGTTCCCCTGGGTCAGCTTCGCCAGGTTCAGGCTGGCTTGCCCGGGCGCCGGCTCCAGAAAACTGCCCATGCGGCCGATGAACTGGAGGATGCCCAAATCGCCGGTGACCACAACTCCCGGCGGCCCGTACTCCGTCAACAGGAGATGTTCGACTTCCTTCTGCACGTCGAAGGCCGGCGTTGCCTGGACGCTCCTCTTCACCGGCTGAGCTTTTTCCCACGCAATTCTAGGAATCCAATCCTTCCCAACATGCACGAAGCTGCTCGGGATCTTCGCATAGACCTTGAATTTCTTATCGACGGAGGCAAACAGCTCCGAGAATCCGCTGAGATTCTCGGAGGGGCCCAGAATCAGAAAACCCGGACTGCGAAGGGCGTAACCGAAGGTGGGTATGACCCGCTTCTGTGCCGCGGCCTCGAGGTAGATCAGAAGATTGCGGCAACTGATCACGTCCATCCTTGAAAAAGGAGGGTCCTGGATCACATTGTGTCGCGCAAAAATGCACATTTCGCGAATCGACTTGGCGATCCGATAACCTCCCGGCCCGGCCGCAAAAAAACGCCGCAAACGCTCCGGCGTGACGTCGGCGGTGATGCTCTCCGGGTAGCTCCCGGTGCGCGCTTTCTCGATGGCTTCTTCACTGATGTCGGTGCCGAAAATCTGGAGGGGGATATTGCTCTTTGCGGCGCCCAGGAATTCCAGGGCGCAGATGGCAATCGAGTAGGCTTCTTCACCCGTTGAACAACCGGGAACCCAGAACCGCAGCGCAGAGTCCGCGGGACGGTTCTTCAAAAGCACCGGGAGCACTTTCTTCTTAAGGGCATGGTAAACTTCCCGATCGCGGAAAAAGCCGGTCACGTGAATCAGAAAGTCCTGATACAGTTCCTGCAATTCCTGGCTGTTGCCGCGCAAGTATCGCAGATACTGGGCCAGCTTATCCATCTTTTGCAGGACCATGCGCCGCTTGATGCGCCGCTTGATGGTGTTCTTCTTGTACCAGGTGAAGTCGTCGTGGCTGGCGCCGCGCACCAGCGCCAGGACCTGGTTGATTTCGTCCTCGCCGGCCGCCAGAGTTTCGTCCGCCTCCGGGGACAAGGTTTCGATAAGGTAGGGGTGGCGGCCGATTCTGGCCAGCTCTTTGGCAATGCTCTCCGGCGGCAGGATGAAGTCCACGCAACCGGCGGCAATAGCGCTGCGCGGCATGCTGTCGTACTTCGCCGTCTTCTCATCTTGCGCGAAGGTGATCCCGCCCTCCGCCTTGATGGCTTTGAGTCCCAAAGTTCCGTCGGAAGCCGTGCCGGAAAGAATCACGCCGATCGCTTTGCCCTTGCGGTCCTCCGCCAGCGAGGTCAGAAAAGAGTCAATGGGCATGTGCTGCAAATCGGTTTCGCGACGAGGCATGAGGTGGAGCACGCCGTCCGAGATCTTCATGTTGCTATTGGGCGGGATCACATAAATGTTGTCGGGAGCCACTTTCATTCCCTCCTTGACCTCCTGGACGGGAATCTTGGTGCCCCGCGAGAGCAATTCCGTCAACATGCTCTCGTGGCGGGGCGCCAGGTGCTGCACAAACACGATGGCCATCCCGGAGCTGGCCGACAAATGGCTGAGGAGCTGTTGGAAGGCTTCCAGCCCGCCTGCCGATGCTCCCACGCCGACGACGGGGACCGATTTGTCTTGGGGATGCCGCCTTGATGGCTGTGAATGCTCAGCCGCCGACTTGGTTGAATTTGAATGGCCCATGGGATCCTCAACTGAACCGGCCGGCGCTGCCGACTACGGCCATGGAAAGTGCTGTCGGGAGTGTAATCTCGTGAAACGGTGCAGGCCGCGGGATAGCCGTTTCGGCGGTATGTGGCGGCGGGCTTACCCCGCCATACGTTCCAGGTTTTCTGCGTCCGCTGGCGGCGTAAGGCCGCCGCTACTCCTTTTTCGCGCAGTCGGTATGGCCGGCCGTCAGACAATTTTGGGCGTGTATTTGGCCGTTCGAGACATTAAAGGAGTCTCGTCCTTCGACAAAGCTCTTATCGCTGCAATCAGCTCGTTCGCCGCATTCGACTTGAGCACGTATCCTCTTGCTCCGGCCTCCAGCGCGCTCTGCATCATCTGTTCTGAATCATGCATGGTGAAGATCAGCACTTTGGTTTGGGGAGAGGTTTCGCTGATCAGGCGGGTGGCGTCCAACCCGCTCATCACCGGCATGGTGATATCCATGACGACGACATCGGGCTTGACCTGCGCAACTTTCTTGACGGCGTCCGAGCCGCTGGCGGCTTCACCAACCACTTCCCAGCCCGCCTGGGTTCCCAGCAGGGCAAGCAACCCCCGGCGGACCACTTCGTGGTCGTCAACAATAAGAATGCGTAGGTTCTTCATGCTCCGGTCCTGGGAAAGAGTGTATTCGGGTCGCGCGACGTGCCTGGAACTCACTGCCGGCGCCTGCCCCCGCGTGGTCACGTGCACGTCAATATATTGCGGGAACTGGCCCCTGGTAGCTAGTGTAGCACAAGTGTGACATATGGGAGGACCCACCCCGCCAGCTTATCGCCACCTTCCAGCCTCTCCACGACCATGATTGACTTAGCCCCGCGGGCCCTTTTAAGCTGAATGCAGGGGAAACCGGATGAGGGGACTGGCTTCGGGCGCAGGCTGAGGGACACTGAGAGAACCCTGGAGTCCACGATCCGCTCGCAAGCCCAGGTGGCCCGGTTGATGCCCTTCATCCTCATTGTGCGCCCTAATTCAGGCGGCGCGGATGCGGGCGTTCGGGCTGATACCATGGGCAAAGATCACCTCAGGCAGTCAATAGAAAAATGCCTCGCCGTCTTGCTTCTTTGTGTGCTCCCGGGCTTTGGTCAGGCAAACGTGGGTCAATTGCGCCTTCGAGTCACCGATCCGGCAGGACTTGGGGTTGAGAGCACAGTCGAACTCATCAGTGAAGTGAATCAGTTCAGCGACTCGTATGCCACGGACGGTAAGGGAAAGTTGCAGGTGGACCGATTGCCTTTCGGAGTGTATCAGGTGCGGGTTCACCGCGAGGGGTTCGCGAGCTTTTCCGGTTCGTTGGAGATTCGCTCGGTGTTTCCGGTTACCTACCACGTGGGGCTGAGCGTAGCGGTCGCGACCACGTCGGTGGTCGTGATGGGTCAGCCCACGCTGATCGATCCTTACCGAGTCGGCAACATCGATCGAATCGGCTCGCAGGCAATCGAGAATCGTCAGTCCTCAATGCCCGGCCGTTCAGTCGTTGACCTGGTCGATACGCAGCCCGGTTGGCTGTACGAAGGCAATGCCGTGCTGCATCCACGCGGCTCGGAATACCAAGTGCAGTTTGTGGTGGATGGTGTTCCTCTTACCGATAATCGTTCGCCGAGTTTCGGCCCCGAGATCGAAGCCGACGATGTTCAGTCCCTGAGCATCTATACTGCAAATTTCCCGGCTGAATATGGGCGCAAGCTGGGGGGCGTGGTGGAGGTGGACACGGCTCGGGACACTCGCCCGGGATGGCATGGAAAGCTGGTCGCCACGGGCGGTAGCTCTGGGACCGCCGATGGATACGGCCAGGCGCAATACGCGCGGGGGAAGAATGTGCTCAGCTTCACCGCCGATGGCGGAGCCACAAGCTGGTACGAAAATCCGGTTGTTCCGCAAAACTACTCCAACACAGGGACAACCTCCGATTTTTCCGCTCACTATGAGCGTGACTTAACGGACCGTGACAGGGTCGGGCTGATCATCCGCCACGAACAGACGGAGTTTGACGTGCCGAACGAACAAGTCCAGCAGCAAGCGGGCCAGCGGCAAAATCGGAACAATAAGGAAAGCCTGGCGGTATTCTCCTTTCAGCACATTTTTTCCCCCGAGATTCTGGGCGATTTCCATGCCATGTTGCGGCAGGATTCCGATGGCTTCTGGTCCAACTCTCTCTCCACGCCCGTGGTGACTTTTCAAAATCGCGGGTTTAGGGAAGGATACGTGAAAGCCACTGCGGCCGTTCACCACGGCCGCCAGGAATGGAAGGCCGGGGTGGAGGCCGACTTTACGCCGCTTCACGAAGCCTTCAGCGACACCATCACGGACTTTACCCAATTCGATCCCGGCACCCCTGACAGCTTCAGCTTTTACGGAAGGGCCCACGACTATGAGCAGGCTGCCTTTTGCCAGGACGATCTCCACCTGGCTAATTGGAGCGTGAGCGCCGGGCTGCGATGGGATCATTATCAGTTGTTGCTCAACCAGCAGGCCCTCAGTCCGCGGCTCGGACTGGCGCGATATTGGAAGAGAGCCAACACCGTTTTTCACATTTCGTATGACCGGATCTTTCAAACGCCGGCGTTCGCAAACATCCTCCTCTCGAGCTCGCCCGAGGTCATAAGCCTGGATCCCAACGTACTCCGGCTCCCCGTGCCACCCTCTCATGGCAACTACTATGAGGGCGGATTCTCTTCGGCGTTGCACAACAAATTCCGGCTTGAAGGGATTTATTACCGGCGCTATTTCGACAATTATGCGGACGACGATCTTCTGTTGAATACGTCGGTCAGCTTTCCGATCTCGTTTCGGAAAGCCGAAATCTACGGGGCCGAGACGAAGCTGGATTTGCCGAACTGGGGGCGGCTCTCCGGTTATGTGAGCTACTCGTACCAGGTGGGGTCAGCCTATCTTCCCGTCACCGGCGGACTTTTCCTTGGAGTACAGGACATTAATTCCAACACCCAGGGCAGAGGGCGCTTCTGGGATTCACAAGACCAGCGCAACACACTGCGCACCCGCTATCGGTATGAACTCAGCAAGCGAGTGTGGGTGGGCGTAGGCGGCGAGTACGGAAGCGGGCTGCCGGTTGAATTTGAAGGCACGATTCAAGAGGCGCTGGCTGAGTATGGTTCGGCGGTTGTGGATCGCGTCGATTTGGCGCATGGCCGCGTGCGGCCCAATTTTTCGCTCGATGCTTCCGCAGCCGTCAGCTTGTATCACAGCGATCGGCTGGACTTGCATCTCGAAGCGGACGTGGAGAATGTCAATAATCGTTTGAATGTGATCGATTTTGCCGGACTTTTCTCAGGGAATGCGATTGGGCCGCCTCGCAGCGCCTTCGTCAGGCTGCAAACAAGCTTCTAGAACGGCACTTTCTCCGGCCGGTAGTATCTCAGTTTGAATTCGTTCCTTACGCACAGGACCGCAATGGCTGAGGCCGGCCGAAAGCTAATTATTCAGCAACCCATAGACGCAGAGCATGCTTCGGGTTCCCACGTACACCTTGCCGTTGGCGATCGTGGGCACAGTGAATTGCACGGCACCGCCAGGATTATCACGAGAGGCATTCTGGTTACTGTCGTAAAGCTCGTTGCCCAGGCTGGTGGCATCAAAGGCGCGCAGGACCGCCGGGCCGCCTGTGCTATAGGCGCTCGCGTCGATGCCCCACACGATCCCGTTGGTATTGCCATTCGCCGAAACGGACGGCGTCGTGGTCGGATAGTTGATGGCGACGGATCCCATGTCCACCGGCGCGAGCGATAGCAATCCATTCGTGATGCTGTAAGCCTTCAGATAGTCCCTGACTCCCCAGAAGTAAACTGTGGAGTTCCAGTAGGCTGGCGCGCCATAAATGCCACCGACCGCAGTGTGAAGAGTCTGGAGATTGTTGTCGGTATTGGGATCGTAGCCGCCCAGGTTGGCGCGGTTCGCCAGGAAGATCGTGCCTTCCTTTCCGGCCTGGACAAGGAGTGGAGTGGCCGTCCCGGGTTGTGGAGGCAAGAGCACAACCCCTCCGGAGCCGAGGTCGAAGTCATTCTTGTCGAGATAATCCTGATCCTCCGGCGTAAAGTAGTCCTCCACCCGGAAGAGACTGCTGGCCGCCGACCGGCGTCTGCCCATCACCATGCCCATCTTGACGATGGAATCTCCGAATTGGCAGCCCCACATTGCGGCATCGAAAGTGCCATTGCCGGTAGCAAAGAAGATGTTTCCCTGACCATCCCCGGCCAATCCTGTGCCTCCCATCCACACGCCGCCGTCGCCATAATTCGTGGTGACGGTCCACACGTGTTTCTGGATTAGCGTCCGTGCGTCGTACGCCATGATCCAGCCGGTGAAGGGGCCGAAGTCGCAATGCGAGCCCCAGGCGATATAGACCACCCCCGCCTGGAGGAGCAATCCCGGCCGCTGGTTCGCAATCAGCGCATTAAACGTCTGCCCGGCATACGTGCCCTGAATCTCCACCGGTCCCCCGACTTTCTCAGCGCCCGTGGTCACGTCGAGCGCGTGCAGGCGCTGAACGTAGGTTCCATTCTCCTTCGTGTGGGCCACCACGTAGAGCGTATGGGTGGAGGGATCGATAACAGGTGTGCCGGTAATCCCGATCTCCGGCTGGATGTCGCCGCAGCCTTGATCGGAGCTGGGAACCGCCGTAATGCCCTGCGCGGGGTTGGTAAAGCTCGTCGCCCAGAGCGGGTTCGAGTTCGCCCCCTGGTTGTTATCGGCATCAAAGGCGTAAACACTGGCGTTTTCAGTGGCCACGTAAACTACATTGTGAATGCCCTGGCTGGGAATGGTTACGCCGGACATATAAAGCGGCTGGGCATAAACTGCCCCGTCAACAGTTTGAGAGAACAGCTCGCCGAAACTGCCGGTGTTGACGTTCGCAGGCGTCAAGATGGTTTCGCTGATGTTCTGCCCGGTTCGAAAGATGTCGTTGTGCTGGGTCAAGACGCTCACTTGGGCTAATCCGGCAGTCACTCCCAGCCACCCAACCATGGCAGCGGCCAGACCGATCATGGAAAATCTCGACATACTTAAGAGGCCTCTCCCATCCCACCTAGCTACACCACTGGCCGCTCCACCGAGCCAAGGCAGAAAACTGCTGTGCAGGAGCGGTTGTAATTTGGAATTACACAATGCCGGGTGGGACTATATACGATTTGCTCGTTGACAGCAAGGGAGTACTGTATTGGTACATACCCAGTTGGATAAGGGGCCGCCCATCGAGCCGAAATTCAGCATTATGGCCACCCAGAAACCACGAAGTACCCGGGAGCGCGGGCATCCTGCCTGCAGCGTGCCTCCTCTTGCGACGCGAAAGGCGGGCAGGATGCCCGCGCTCCCGGATATCTTCAAGGCCGGCAGGCAAAAATCCGCTGCCGAACTTCTTGTCCGCGTGCTAGTATGACCGCTTGTCCGAACTCACCCCTGAAAAGGAGTTCCATGAAACGGATATTAGCCCGATTCGGTATGCTGTGCGTGTTGACAGCGGCCGTCGCGGTTTCCAGCCAGTCGATGGCAGGGCAATCACCTGCCCCGGAGTCTGACGCCAACGAGAAGGACGTCCTCAAGAACCTCGAGTTTCGTAATCTGGGTCCGGCCGCGGGTGGCGGCCGCGTGGCTGCGGTGGCCGGAATTCCCGGAAATCCCAACGTTTATTACGTGGGCGCGGCGGGAGGGGTGTCTTCAAGACCGAAAACGGGGGTATCACCTGGAAAGCGATCTTCGAACACGAAGCCACAGCCTCGATCGGCGCCCTCGCTCTGGCGCCTTCCGACCCCAGCATCGTCTGGGTGGGGACGGGTGAATCGAAAGTTCGCAACGACGTGATCGACGGTCGCGGCCTCTACGTCTCGGGCGACGCCGGGCACACCTGGCGATTCGCCGGCTTGGGCAATGTGGGACAGATCTCCCAGATCATCGTCGATCCCACCAACTCCGACGTGGTTTACGTGGCCGCCACAGGACACGCATGGGCTCCCAATCCCGACCGCGGCGTGTATCGCTCGACCGACGGCGGGAAGACCTGGAACAAAGTGTTGTTCGTCAATGACTCCGCCGGCGCGGCGGACCTGGCGATTCAACCCGGCAATGCCAAGGTGCTGTTCGCCGCCATGTGGGAATTCCGGCGCTATCCCTGGACGTTTGTGGATGGCGGTCCTGGGAGCGGCCTCTACCGGTCAACCGACGGCGGCGACACGTGGAAGAAGTTGACTAAAGGTCTGCCGGATGGCCCGCTGGGCCGCATTGCGGTAGCCGTCGCGCCCACCAACCCCAATCACGTTTATGCGCTCGTGGCGGCCAAGCGCGGCATGCTGTGGCAATCCACCGATCTGGGCGATACCTGGACGGAGGTCAGCGACAATCACGCTTACGATATTCGCCCCTGGTACTTTTCCCGGATGATGGTCTCGCCGGAGAACGAGAACAAAATCTATTTCATGTCGCTCAACCTGGTGGAGTCGGATGACGGCGGCAAGACTTCTCACACCGCGGATCGAGGTGTTCACTCCGACCATCACGCGCTTTGGATCGACCCGAAGGACCCGCAGCGGATGTTCCAGGGCAACGACGGCGGCGTCAATGTGTCGACCGACGGCGGCAAGACCTGGCGGTTCCTAAACAACATCCCCATCGAGCAGTTCTACATGGTCTCGACTTCGAGCGAGGTTCCCTACTCGCTGTGCGGCGGCCTGCAGGATAACAGCGCCTGGTGCGGACCCTCCAGCAACCTGGGCGGACGAGCCGTGGGCCCCTCCGACTGGTACACGGTGACGGGTGGCGACGGCGAATACGCGGTGTTCGCCCCCAGCGATCCCGGCGTCATCTACGTCGACTCCCAGAACGGCAGCATCGATCGCCTGGAAAAGAAAACTCACCTCACACGCTACATCCGCCCGTATCTCGAAGGCGTTGAAGAGCTTAAACCTGCTGACCTGAAGTATCGCTTTAACTGGACTTCCCCCATTGCTGTCTCTGAGACCGATGCCAACGAGGTCTATTTGGGCGGCAACGTAGTCTTCAAATCCACGGACGGCGGCAAGCACTGGACGCCCGCGAGCGGTGACCTGACCCGCAACGACAAATCTAAGCAGGAGATCGCGGGCGGTCCGGTCCAGCACGACCTTAGCGGCGCGGAAAGCTTCGACACCATCCTCACCATCAACCTGGCCCCGACCGACTCCCAGGTCATCTGGGTAGGCACCGACGATGGGCTAGTCCAGGTGACGCGCGACGGCGGCAAAAACTGGGCTAACGTTTCCCCTGCCGGCGCTCCCGAGTGGGCTCGCGTTTATCAGGTCGGCGTCTCGCCGTTTGACCCGGGAACGGCTTTCATCACCTACGACGCCCACGAGTTGGACGACCCCAAACCCTACGTTTACAAGACGGCCGATTACGGCAAGACCTGGGCGTCCATTGCCGGCGGCCTGCCGGCCGTCGCTCCCGCGCACGTGGTGCGCGAGAATCCCAACCGGCGCGGGTTCCTGGTGGTCGGAACGGACACCGGCTTGTTTTATTCACAGGACGCGGGAGAGCATTGGCAGCCGCTCAAAGCCAATTTCCCCACCGTGCCCGTCTACGACCTGAAGTTCGTCAAGGCCAGCGACGACCTGGTGGTGGCCACGCACGGCCGCGGCCTCTTCGTCCTCGACGACATTCGGCCGCTGGAGCAGTTGAGCTCCAAAATCCAGGATAGCGATTTTGATCTGGTCAGCACCGCGCCCGGCACGCTGTTTCATCACTGGCGTGGCGGGATGTTCGGCATGGCGTCGGACTTCACCACTCCCAACGCTCCTGAAGGAATCGTGGTCGATTACTTCCTGAAGAAGGAGATTGAACAGAGGCGCGGCGGGGGCCCCGGAGGGCCTGGCGGGCCGGGCGGCGCTGCAGGAGGCGGGGGCGGAGGTGGGGGTCGCGCCGGAGCCGTGGCACAGGCAGCCCAGGGCGGACAAGGTGAACAGGCAGGTCAAGCCGGGCCAGGTAGCGCCGAGGGCGGCGAAGGCCCGGGGGGCCAGCGCGAAGGTCCGGTGAAAATCGTGATCACCGACGAACACGGCAACCCGGTGGCCACCGAGCACGGCCCTTCCAAAGCCGGGATTAACCGCTTTGTCTGGTCGATGCGTTACGACGGCCCGCAGCGCCTGACGTTCGAACGCCAACAGGAACAGAGCGAGTTTGCGGAGTTCTTCGGACGCGGACGCGGTCCGCAGGTTCTGGCCGGCAAGTACCACATGGTCATCACCGTGGGCGAACACAAGGCGGAAGCCGACGTCAGCGTCCGGCCCGATCCCAACCTCAAGATCGATCCGGAGAATTTCCGCGCCTCGCTGCGCTTCTCGCTCGATGCGCGCAACGCGACGACGGCGCTCAACACCATGCTCAACCGCGTAGACGCCATGCAGAAGACGCTGACCGCCTTCCAAGGCATGGTGCGCTCGAGCGACGACAACGATTTGAAGAAAAAGTTCCAGCCGCTCATGGGGAAATCGGCCCAGCTTGGCCGCAAACTCCGCGCCCTCAAGGATTCCGTCTATAACTCGGAGGTCCAGCCCGGCTCGGAAGACGACCTTCACTATCTGGCCGCGTTCAACAGTAAGCTCTCCGGCCTGGGTGGCTTTGGCAGCATCGGCTACGGCGAGCCTCCCAATCAGTTGGCCCTGGACCAGAAAGCGGAACTGAGCAAGGAACTGGAGCAGCACCTGGCTGAGTTCAACAAGCTCATTCAAAACGACGTGGCTGCCTATAACAAAGACGCCTTCGCCCTCGGCGCGCCTACGCTCTACGCCGGCGAAGCCATCTCGGTGAAGAAGGTCCCGGAGGGGCTGTAGCCCAGAGCTCTGTGCATCCCGCCGTGGCCAGCGATCGGGTAGTGCCGAATTTGAATTCGAAGTAATGTAGGGAGACGGCTTGCCGTCCCCTGAGGGTCATTAGGCGACGAGGGTAGGGCAAGCCCTACCCCTACGTTATCGATGGTTCGGGGACGGTCGTAATTCTTTGCCAGTGCCCGGTCAGTGAATTGCCTCGCTCGGATTGACAAGCGATGTCAAAGCGGTCGAATTGTCAGAAAAGTTGGCTAGGTGCCTCAGCGGCCCAAGAAAGGGCAAATTTCGAGGGTGCCTCCACAAAAGCCGCTAAAAATGGGGCGTCCTCAAAATAGAAGCTACTAACCCCCTACCCACGCCCCGAGAGGGCCTTATTTCGGCTCCTGACGCCAGGAAAGCCTATTCTACGAGTCCATCCCGTCGCGAATCGGGCCTTGCCGGTGGACCAGCCAGTGCGGTGGGACTATTTGTCTCGCCAAGTGCCAAGCGAAGGATCTCCGGTGTTTCAGTTCACGGACACACGCTCGTTTCTATCGCACCGTAGCGGACTCGCTCATCGCACCCGCGTCAATGCTGACGCCCATCCACAAGATTGCCCCTATGACGGCGATCAGCGCCGCCAGGCCGAGAGCCGATTCCCAGCCCAAGCGTGCTGCCAGCCACGGAGTGAGGACCGGCGAGACGAGGCCGCCCAGATTACTGCCAAAATTCATCACCCCGCCCCCGATGCCGCTCTGCGGGCCGGAAAGCTGGGTCATCGAAGCCCAATACGGGCCTTCGGTAGCGAGGACGAGCGCCGTCGCCACCGTCAGGCTCAACGCGGCCAGCCAAGCGCTGCCGGTGCGGGCCCCGAGCAGGAGCGCGCCCGCTGCAAGGATCAGGGCCGGCAGGGGCAGGCTCCTGCGCCCCCACGTCGACCCCCAACGTTTGACGGCCCGGTCTGAGACCACGCCCCCGAGCGGAATGACGACCAGGCTGGCGATCCAGGGAAGCGTGGTCAACCACGCGGCGCGAAGGAGTTCGAAACGGCGGACCTGGACGAGGTATAGAAAGAACCAGAACACAAACACATACCCCACGTAGCCTTGCAGACTATAGCTCGCCGTCAAGAACCAGAAGCTGCGCTGGCGCAACGGTGATTTGCCGGCTGTCGCCGCGGCGCCCTCGGATGGCGAGCGAGCGCCACCCGCCGCTTGCACCCGCGGGGCTGAGCGCCACCAGAGCACCGCCACCAGGGCGGCGAGCAGCGCCACCAGCACGAGCGCCGCGCGCCATCCCCAATGCAGGGTCACGAAGCCGAGCAGGGGCGGCGCTACCGCGGAGCCGATCCCGATGCTCCCGAGCACCATGCCGTTGGCGCTGCCGTGCCGCTCGGCAGGCAGAGCCAGTGAAATAGCCCGCCCGGCAGCAGGGTAGGTGGGCGAAGCCAGGATGCCGAGCAGAAAGCGCAAGCCCAGCAGCGCCGGCAGTACGCCGATCGAAAGGCCCAGCCACTCCTTGCCCACCAGGCCGTGCGCGCAGGTGATCGCCGCCCAGCCGAGCGCCAAGGCTCCAAACAGGCGCCGCGTGGACACCCGGCCGGCCAGCCAGCCGGACGGCACCTGGAACAGGGTGTAGCCCAGCAGGAAAGCGCTGAAGAACTTGCCCATTTGGAGTTGAGAAAGGCTCAGCTCCGCCATCAGGCGCGGAGCCACCACGGCAATATCCACCCGGCACATGTAGCCTACCGAGGCGGCCAGGGCGAGCAGGAACACCAGGCGGCCCCCCGCCGCATGGGCGGAATCCTGCCCCGGGCCGGGGGCGGCGGGGGAGTGATTCACGGAAGCCTTTTGCATAACAGGATTTCGGAGTGGCCTTCGACGACGTAGTCCGGCATCTCGCCCACGCGCCAGTAGCCGAGGCGGCGGTAAAGCTCCTGAGCGCGCCGGTTAAACGAAGAAACGCAAAGGAAAACAAACCGCCGCCCCGTCATTTGCCGCTCCGCAAAGGCGACGAGTTGAGTTCCAATGCCCCGCCCCCGCGCGCCCTCCGCCACCGCGACGCTGGCGATATAAGGAGAGCCCGCGCAGCCGTAAGGGTGAATCAAGATGAACCCGGCGTGGCCTCCGCCCTCGCGGGCCACAAACAGTTCGCTTCCGGGGCGGCGCAACGCCGCGTGACACCCGTCGAGTCCGCGGCGCAAGGTGATCCAGGGCTCGCTCCCCGCCATCAGGCGCGCGCACCAGTCGTAATCACTCTCCTCCGCGCGCTCGATGGTCAGGCCTTCTGGCGTGTGCATGGGCGGTTTTTCCGAAACGGAAGAGGGATTTTAGCACAGCGCGGCAAAGCCGCAGCCAAATCCAGATTCTTCGCTTCGCTCAGAATGACATGTCATCCTGAGCGAAGCGAAGGATCTGCTTTTCTTCGAGCGCGGCGCAGAAACTCACAACTCACCGCTCGTCTTCTATTGCAACGGGGCATTTCCCAACTGAACTTGTTGAACGTTGCTCCGCTCTCGTATTTCCTCGCGGATGTGCTCCGACTGCTGGTCGGAGAACTCCAAGTGCCCCTTGGCGATGGTCTCCAAATCTTGCTTGTTCCAGCGCCCCCGCATGATTCCACTGGCGGTGTGGGAATTCGGACCCAGCAGCAAGTGGCCGATCTCGTGGACCATGGCGTGGCCCAGCACCTGAGACTTGTCGGCGACGCCGTCTGCTGCCACTTCCAGAACGTTGCGGTAGAAAATGTAGGCGGAGCATCCCACCTGGTCTGCCGGGCACGGCAGGGCCCGGCCCAGCGCTTCATGATGCGAGGGGAACCGTTCCGCCTCATCGGCGGCCAGGATCTTGACCGCGAAATCGGTCGTGCCCAATAAGCCCTGGCAACCGGGATAGTTCTTGAACTCCGCCGGGGTCGCCGGGCAATCGACCCAGCTCACCTCGAGCCCAACCTGGTTGAGGATCGCCGTCGCCTTGCCTTCGGCCTGGACCACGGTGCTGCGAGCGACACCGTAGTTATACATGCGCAGGGTGATCTTCAAGCTGCCGCGCCCTTGAGGGCTGACGGCCGGTGGAGTACTCGTTCCCGTCGACGGCGCCGCCGGCGCGCTCTGTCCGTAAACTGTACCGAACATCAAAAGCAAGCTCATCAATGCACCTTGTATCCTTGCCATCGCCGCCCCTCCTCGCCTCGAATCGAACGCTTGACTTCCACGGGCAGGAGCGAGAAACTGGGCGCAAAACTGGCACGGCAGTCGGGGTCCCCTGGGAAAGAGGCTGGGTTATGGCTGAAAGGCGCTCTCCTGACGCGGTAAACTCCGAGTCGCCAGGCTTCCCGGTTCATCCGGACGGACAGTCCAGGAGCAGGTCCTCCAAACAAGCCATCACGGTTCTATTGCGAGCCTGGGGCGAAGGGGACGAGCCATCGCTCGAGAAGCTGACGCCCCTTGTCTACGCGGAACTGAGGCGGGTGGCGCGGCGGTTCATGGCGCGGGAGAGGTCGGGCCATACACTTCAGGCCACGGCTTTGGTCAACGAAGTGTACGTGCGGCTGGTGGACGTTAAGAACGTGAGCTGGCAGGACCGGGCGCACTTCTTCGCGGTCTGCGCCCGCATGATGCGGCGGATTCTTACCGACTTCGCCCGCGCCAAGCATTACCAGAAGCGAGGCGGCGGGGCTCCGCGCACCTCATTCCAGGAAGGCCTGGTGGCAGGACAGGAACGGAGCAAGGATTTGCTGGCAGTCGATGATGCGCTGACGGCACTCGAGACTGTCGAGCCGCGGAAAAGCCAGGTTGTCGAGTTGCGCTTCTTCGGCGGCCTGAGCGTGGAAGAGACAGCGGAGGTGCTGAAAGTTTCGCCCGAGACCGTGATGCGCGACTGGAAGTTTGCCAAGGCGTGGCTGGCACGCGAACTTCGGCGGGGGAATGCTTAGGCATGGCTGGGAAAAGATTCACCA
>Ga0181532_10000951_pt1 | contig 28994 bp, 27 predicted proteins | sample PEATcosm2014_Bin_33_FD_119768 | JGI IMG/M metagenome (GOLD analysis project Ga0181532, IMG submission 119768) | Peatland microbial communities from MTU Mesocosm Facility, Houghton, MI, USA - PEATcosm2014_Bin11_30_metaG | ecosystem: Environmental > Terrestrial > Soil > Wetlands > Peat | place...
CCAGGCCTAGTTTCTCTGCTTCGTGCACGCTGGTTGTCAATCCTCAGCATGCCACCTGCTCCAGGCTCACCTTGTATTGGAAACTGCATCCTCCTTCAGGCTCATCTCGTATTGGAAGAGACTCGAGTTGGACTCGGCGGTAGCGGGTCTGATAAAGTCAACTCCAAGTGCACCGGTAGGTAACGGATTTCTATTTATGCGCAAGTCTTTGCATTCGGATCTCTTGTCGGTGCATGGAGTTGCGTTTGCCGACATCTACTATCACCTTCGTTTCTGGTAACTAAAGCTCCGGATTTCACAATTCGGTCGTTGGAACCAGAACTGCAATGTTCTCATTACCGCTTGTATCTTCCGGGAGATTCGGCTATTCCTGGGTAACCGGAGAATCCGCATGATGTTGCCCACTTCATATCGTATCCTGGGGCGAAAGGACTGGCCGATTTGTTCAGGTATCTGAGAGATCCAAGAGAACTAATCACAACACGAGTAGTTCTTAACCTTTTACTGGCGACCCTGTTGGCGGCGTTGGGTCAGGCGCAACAGTCTTCCAGCGCAAATTCTGCGACCTCATCGGCTGGCCCAACGCCCACACCGGTAATGAACGTTACGCCTCCCGGCGAACGAGTGGTGCTCAAGGTGGGGAACGTGCAGGTTACCCAAGCGGGCTTCGAAACCATGGTCAGCGATCTGGAAGCCCAGCAAGGCCCCGCCGATTTGAGCCGTAAGGCCATAGGCGACAACTATGCGTCCCTGCTGATGCTTTCTCAGCAGGCCGTTGCCAACCATCTCGAATCCTCGCCCGAGGTGGTTCGCCAGTTGGCACTCGATCGCACCCAGATACTGTCCAACGCTGAATTCGCTAAGCTGAAAGAGCAGGCCAAGCCCACACCGGAAGAGATCAGCGCATATTACAACGCCCACCTGGCCGACTACGACGTGGTACAACTTCGCCGGCTGTTTATTTGGACAAGTCCTCAAGGCTCCAAAGATGGGCACGGCTTGAGTCAGCAAGACGCCACAGCGCTGGCGGCTGCGGTTCGTCAGGCTTACGCCTCCGGAGGCGACGTAAAGAAGCTGATACACGACACCGTGCGCGATCCCAACAGCGTCGTGTTTGATACCGAACCCCTTACCTTTCAGCGCGGAGAGATGCCGCCCAAATTGGATGAGGCGGCATTCGCTCTCAAACAAGGCGGGTGGACCGAACTGAATGACGCTCCCGGCACGTTTGTTTTCCTGCAGCTCGTCAATCGTAGCCGGAAGGACCTGAAGGAGGTGTCGCCTCAAATCGAGAAGAAATTGCAAGCGCAGAAGTTGAAAGACGAGTTGAGTGATTTGAAAAAGAACGCCGGCATCTGGATGGACGAGCAATATTTTGCCCCTCCACCGCAGAAGCCTGTTGCCAGCACGCAGCCTAAGACTTCGGCCCAAGAAAAGCACTAAGGAGAGAGGGTAAAGATGAGAACAAATAGAATGCTGTCGTACATTGCGCCGCCAATACTCGTACTGGTTGCGTGTGTCCTTAATTCGACGCCCGTCCTGGCCCAGATGACCTCGACCGGCGTAGACTGTTCGCAGATTGCCGCCCGCCACCTGTTACAGCAAGACAACATGCGCGCCGGCCTCATCCTGATGGAGTGCGGCGTGATACCAAGACCCCATTCGGCTGGTTCAGGCGATGAGGTCAGTGGCGATCAGGCGCTGCCACCTAACATCATAGTCAGCAACCGTAGCTGCTCCTCGGGCAGCAGTTGCACGAAGAGCGAAAGCATGGTGTGGCACAGCGCCAAAGCAGGTGACAACACCATCGTGGTCAACTACAACGACCATAACGGGGCCAATTACTCCGGTACGTCCTACTCTACCGACGGCGGTCAGACTTTCACCGAGATCTTGCCGCCGCCTTTTAGTTCTGGCCATGGCGAGAACTATGGCGACCCGCTCGTGGTTTACAACCTGAAGTTGGGCATGTGGTTTGCAGGCGATTTGGCGGCCGGCTGCGGCAGTTTTGGCATCGGCCTGTGGAGCTCTCCAGACGGCCAGAACTGGACGACGGCGGCCTGCCCGCATAACGGCAGCGACGATGACCGCCCGTCGATGTGGGTGGACAACAATCCCTACAGCGCGGCGTACGGCCGTATGTATGTCTCTTTCAACAATTTCGCTGTAGACGATGGAGCTCTTCAGCTTACTTACTCCGACGATGGCGTGACGTGGAGCTCTCCGACGACGCTCAATGCTGGCTTCATTCGCGACGTGCAGCTCACTGGCACACCTCCCGGCCCACCGCCGCCGAACGCAAGATACTATAGTACGGTGTTTGTTGCCTCCATGGATGAAGGCGCAGGCGGTCTCGCAACCCGGCAGAACGTCATATTCCGGTCCATGAACGGCGGCGTCACCTGGACCTCCACCACCACCGGTCCGCGATTCAACCCGCCGGGTGACGGCACCTGCTCATCCAACAGCTACTTCGCAAAGATGAATCCCATCTGGCGGCACATGGGGTGGGGCGAGCCGGGAGTTGGCCCGGGCGGCATAGTCCACTATGCCTACGCCACCAAGGGTGCAATTTCGACCGGAGACATTTACTACGTGCGTTCTGCCGATAACGGCTCGACCTGGTCGTCTCCGTTGCTGCTCAATGACCCAGAATCAAATCAGTATCAAAGCCACTGGATGCCATCGCTTTCCGTCAACTATAACCCGACGGGCTTCCAGCAGCCTGCCAAGGTAACGGTCTCCTGGTACGACCGTCGCCAAGCCACCACGGCCTGCAATGTTGCCACCGATCCGGGATGCAGCTACCAACGTTATGGCGTGCAATCGGATGACAACGGTGGCTCTTGGGGGTCGAATTTTGCGATCAGCGACCAGATTATCCCGCAACCAACCCAGGACGACGGCGGTGTTCAGCCCTGCTATGCCGGTGATTACGACTACAACACCGCGCTGGGCGGAACTGCCTACGTAACCTGGACCGACGGACGCGTTTCAGTCGGAGGCGTACAGGTGCAGAACGTGGCATTTGACGCCGTGCCAGAACCGAACTAAAGACCTTCCACGAACTTCAACAAGGGGAGGGCGTCAACTTGGCGCCCTCCTTTTTACGCCTCATCAGATCTGTTTCGGGGTCCACATTTCCGCGTGACCCCGCTTGTTTCCGGGATGCTATAGATGATCTGGACGGCCATTCGGTATGCGATAGTTTCCCCGACACTCAGCCCAGTCAAGAAGTCGGGGCACCCAGTTGGAGTGCCCCGGTTGTTTGCTGCTGTATCTCGATTCTCGACCGTCGGTGTCGGTTCTCTGGCTGCTTCTTAGTTGCAGTTGCTGAACTTCAGTGAAGCCACCTGGGTACTCCAATCAAACTGGGCGGTCGTCAGGTAGTACTCCTGGGCGTACCAGAAGGTGCAGCCGTCGGATCCGTCAATCGCCATGCTGCTGTAGTCGCCCCAGCGGTTGGAGGTGCCCACTTGCGAGCCGGCACCGTTGACGATTATCTGCTCAGCTTCCATTTGCCCCAGAGGATCGTTGACGGTGCGGCCGGTGAAGGCGACCGAGGGATACACAACTGAGCTGGCGAGGCTATAGCCTAGCGCTATGTCACCAGCCTTGTCGCGGGTCAGCGAACCCATCCAGCGGTAATTGGAGTCGGGAGCGAAGGTACCCGACTGGAACAGCGATAATCCGCTGATTGTAACCGTCTTAATCGGAGCCGTGAATTCATACCATCTGACGCCCGCCTGGTTGCCCGATGCGGTCACAACGTGGTTCACGAACCAATGCTGTGCCGGCGCTGGTTTTGGCGGGTTAGGGGGAACGTTGACGAGGGGCCCGTCATCCCAGTAGGCGAAGCGATACATAAGCCGATCGCCCAGTGAGGCCACTCCCGAGCCGTTCGGCTCCGGAACGCATGCTCCCCTGATCGGGTTACCGACGCAGAAAGGATTGTAGACGGGAACAGTGAACGGATCAGCCAAACCGCTGCCGACAAAAGTGGATTGGGCGGGATTGGCGTAATCGGGATGCATGGAATACAGATACAAGTGGTCGTCGCTGGCGTCCACATCGTAGCTGCCGATGAAGAACTCATCCTGGCCGTTGGGGGGCCCGATGTTGGAATCCTGGTCACCTGGTAACAGGCTGTAGTCATTGGGTGTGAGCTGGAAGCAAATCTGTTCCGCTGATTGGTCGCCCACAAGCAGCTTTGCGCTGTTATAAGCACAGACCTCTGCGCCAACAAACCCGCCGCCGCTAGGCCCGAAGTTATTCATGGTCTCGAAATAGCCCGTGGGCCATATTCCATACTTGGGATAATCCGGGAAGCCGGTGCCCAGCGAGAACTTATATAGGTAATAGGAGCCCAGCGCATCGTCAGTCTGCGAAACCGCGATGCAAGCACTGTACTCCCCCTCGACGAAAACGTTCTGCGCCAGCAGCCATCGCTTAGCGGTCTTGTCCCATTGAGAGATGATGTCGCCGTCATTGTTGCTTGCGCAGACACCCCCGAGGCTCGTCCATATCGTATTGCCCTCGATCGGGCCGGCGAGAATCGCGCCTGTGGATTTGTTAAAGATCGCGTAGGAGACGTTCACCCATTCGACCACCTGAGTGTCGCCGACCGCAGCGTTGGTGTCGGGAGGAGCATCGGGAACGGAGTAGCCGGGGAAGCCATTTCCGACGCCGAGCAGGTTCAAGCCCAGGCTGATGCTCGCCGGTCCGCCCGGCGAACTCTGCTCGACGGTATCCACAACATGCTCCAGCTTTCTGCCGGGATGAAAGTCAACCCAGCGGACAGGGATGGCTTCGTGGAAGCCCCAGATCGGCTGTCTCGGTAACTTGGCCAACTCGCTCAGCGGCGGTGAAATCGAGAATCCTGTCGCATGACGAACGGTCATCTGAGGTGTTGAATTGTCCTGCGCAAATGCGGGCAGGACACAAAGCATTAGCACGCCCAGAGCGACCAGGGACGCGCCCAAAATTCTGTTAGTTGTCATGGCTTTCTCATTCTCCTTCTCTCCTCACTTCGCGCATTCGGTGTGAACTGCAGCGGAGTGTCTTGGCAATTTGGCAGGCTGGGTTGTGCAAGGCTTTAGGACCTCGCATGGCGATCAGGAAATTCTTGTCGTTCGCCCCAAAACGCAACCCCGGGAGAGTGGTGGCGCAGTAAGCAGTGGCCCCGGCCCCTTGCTCGCCTTCGCGTCAATCGCAGGCGAAGCGGCCGTGGAATAGCAGGTACTTATGTGTTACACGGAATGGGCGGGTCGACCACCCATTCCGTTTGAAAGAAAGAGGTTAGACCTTCAGTTTGCGCCGGATCACTCCAGCCAAACCCAACGCACCAGACCCCAGCAGCACCAAGCTGCTCGGTTCAGGAGTGCTTCCTGCTCCATAGGTCACAGTCCAGGCAGCGTTTCCGCAGCTACCCGTGTTGTTGGCGCAACCTTCGTTGTTCCAGTTCGCGCCTAGCAAACTCCCGTTACCGGAGTCGTTGTTCCACGCGAAGTAATAGCTGCTGTTCCCATTGGCGAAGATGTCCCCGCCCTGAGAGCCAGCGCCATACTGCGCGTCCTGGTTGTAGACGTTGTCAATGGTAAGGCCAAACATGTAGATCGTGCCGGCCGTTACCGGGGCATTGATGCCGCTGACGGTGTACTGAGTGAGACTGCCCCCACTGGCTATGGTCTGGATCGGACTAATGTATATAGCACCAGCCAAACCGCCGGGGATCAGGTAATTGTTGTTGTCCCACGGGGCGATGAACACTTGGTATTCGAAGCCGGTGGCTTCGTTCAACCAGTAGCTGACGCTCTGCACGTTAGTCGCGCCAGCGGGAGTGGTAATCGCTTCGCCGTAGGTGGCAGTGTTGGGATAGCCGAAACTGGAAATCGTGTTGGACCCGTTCCAGCTTGGATCGGTGTTGATAACTTGGGCGCCAGCCGGCAGCGCTACCAACGCTACCAGGACCAGCACTACAGGGAGCACATAGCGGGAGAGTCTTGTCAAAGCAGCCTCCTTGGCTCTTCTCGTCGAACCCATGCCCTCTGAATCGTACGCTGGAGCTTCCAGAGAGCCAGAACAAACCACACTACCTCAAATTGACCGGGGGCCAATTCGGGTGAACTTCACCTTGTATCTAGCATGTCAACTGCCACGGCGGTACACGACGTTGTCCTGTATTTTCAGTCACTTAGACATATTTACAATATAGTTAACATGCAACCGGTTGCATTAACTGTCCCAGCGATTAGCCTGAACACTCCATTTTTACCGGAAGATCGCTAAACCCAGAGACGGTTACGTGACTCAATGTTTCTGCTCGCTCACAGGGCGTCACAAACCGCCGGCAAAAAATCGGGGCACCCCGTTGCCGGGATGCCCCATTGTTCCTCTTTGTAATCTACGGAGCGTCAAGCTCCGCTAGCTCCCGCATCTAGTTGCAATTCGAGAACTTCGCGGAATTAACTTGGGTGCTCCAATCGAAGGTCTGGGTTACCAGGTAGTACTCCTGGGTGTACCAGAAGGTGCAACCACCCATACCGTCGTTGGTGTCGATCCGCATAGAGCTGTAATCACCCCAGCGGTTAGCTGTGTCTGGCTGCGAACCTGCGCCGCCAACCACCTGTGTCTCAGCTTCCAACTGTCCGAGGCCCAGTGGGTCGTTGACCTGCCGTCCCGCTATGTACACCGAGGGATAGACTCCGCCGCTTGTACCGCCGGGACAGGTGGTTCCGCAGGATACGCTGTAACCGAGAAGGATGTCGCCAACCTTGTCACGGGTGAGCGAACCCATCCAGCGCCAGTTTCCATCAGGAGCGTAGGTGCCCTGCTGGAAGATGCTGAGAGCGGTTACAGGAACCGCCTTGATCGGGGCGGTGATTTCCATCCACCGTGGGCCGATATTGCCACCGGACGCGGTCACGTCAAAGTTGACAAACCAGTGCTGCGCAGGCACGGGTTTGGGTGGGTTTGCGAGGACGTTGGCTCCGGGCTGGTCCTCCCAATAAGCAGAGCGGTACATCAAGCGATCGCCCAGGGAGTCATCCAAATCGCTAATACCTTTCTGCGGAACGCAATCGCCTCCGAAGCCGCCGTTGCAGGAAGGATCGTAGGTGGCAACGGTCAGGAGCTGGGAGTTGCCGTCGCCGGTAAAGGTGGCGCCCTGTGTCCAGTCACTCGGGTCGTTGATGTGTACCGAGTAAAGCGACAGATGGGAGTTGTCCACATCGCCCACGCTGCCGATGGCGAACTGATCCTCGCCATTCGGAGGAGGGGTTATCGAATCGATGTCGGCGGGCAGCAAGCTGTCCTCACTAGCCTCGTACTGGTGGCAAATCTGCTCAGCCGTCTTGTCGCCAGCCAGCATCTTTGTGCGGTTGTAAGCGCAAAGTACCGGACCCTTGAAGCCGCTGCCGCCAGGACCGAAGTTGTTCCAGGTCTGACCGTAGTTGTTGATCCAGGCGCCCCACTTTGGATAGTCAGGGAAGCCGCCGTTGAGCACCGGGAACTCGTAGAGGTAATAAGTGCCGGTGGCGTCGTTGCTGGTAGAAATAGCTACGCAAACACCGTAGGAACCAGTGAACACGTTCTGGGCCAGCAGCCAGCGGTGAGCCTGAACGTCCCACTGAGCGATGATGTCGCCGTCGTTATTGCCAGAGCATATTCCGCCCAGGGCGCTCCACAGAGTGTTGCCCTCGATAGCGGAGCCGCAGGTATAAGGTGAGGTCTTGGAACAAACGGTGTAGGAGACGTTGACCCACTGCACGACCTGAGTGTCGCCAACCGCCATCGTCGTGTCGGGAGGCGCGTCAGGAACCGAGTAGTTGGGGAAGCCGTGACCGACTCCTATGAAATTGGCGCCGATGGAGTAAGCCACGCTACCGGCGACGGAACTCTGCTCAACCGGATCCACTACATGTCCAATCGGGTTCTTGGGAATGCGGCGAACTGGGTTTGCTTCGCGGAAGCCGTACTGCGGTTTCTGCGGCAGCTTGGCGAGGTCTCTGAGCGGAGGCGAAACGGCAAACCTCACCGCGTGGTTGATGTAGGTGTTATTGTCCTGCGCGGCGAGCGGCAGGCAACATAGTAAGAGGACGCCCACGGCGAGCATGGACGTGCCGATGATTCTCGCGTTACTTCTTGTCATGGATTTCCCATTCTCCTTTTTCTCTACTTCATCTACTGGGTGCATTCGATCTCGCTTGCCCCGCAGTAGCTTCGCAACTGGCAGGTGTTGGTTGGTTGAGCACACAAGTTCGGTCTTACGCGCGGAATATGCAATTTCTGACGCCTTGAAGTGGACCTGATCGTCTTGGCAGGTACTGGAATTTAATCACAGCTCAGGCCCGAATGCAACTATTAATAACGTAGTAAACACCCGCACAGTCCCGTTTTGGGCTAGGTTGCCCTGAGGTGCGTTTCGCCTTGTAGATACTGGGTTTTGTGAACTTTTCGCCGGTGCAGGCATCGGCAACTCCGGCACGGCGTCCAGAGCTTTACGAAAATTTACAATTATTTGACTGCTGCCACCAAGGGCGTCGATGTACTACGTAGTCCATCGTTACGGCCAGCCCACGTGCTACACTCGGTTTTCAACCGCTGACGGGAATCCCAACGGTTACAAATCAATTCCGAATGTTTTCAGATATCAATTTTCTGACATTTCGACGCTCTCATCGAAGGAAATACTACGTGCGACAGAATCGGCGGTCTTTTCGTCTGCGGATTTCGTGGACGCTCGCGCTCTTCACTCTGCTGGTGTGCTTCGCAGCCACCACGGTTGCCCAGCACACAGTTGTGCAAAGCAACGGGACCGGCGGAAAAATTGAAATGGACTACAACGCTGCCGGAAAGGTGACGCAGATGCGCACCATTGGCGCGGACGGCAAGCTCCAGCAGAAGAGTGACTACGAATATCTGCCGGGGTATTACAGCGCGCAAAAAACCGACACCACTTATTTTCCTGACGGCAAGGTCAGCAAGATTGTCCGCGTCACTTACGATGAGAGCTCGAACTTCACCGGCGAGTTCATTCGGGTCTTCGACGAGTCCGGCAAACAGGTGGCCGGCCATCGCCTGACGCATGATCCGTGGACCGGCGCCTACCGCTGCAACGAATGGAACGTTGCTGCGCAGGACTACAAAGCCATCCAATGCCCGGCAGGCGAAGAATCCGAGGGCGGAGCTGAGCAGCTGAAGAAGTTCACCTACGAAGAGGTGATGCAGCATCTCGAGTCCGCGCGAAAGACAGCCCGCCAGGAGCCGAAGATCGAGCACATGCAGCCCCTGACTCCGGTCCAGCCGCCCATTACCACCGTGAACAAGGAAGTCGGGCTGGTGCTGCCCGCGCAAGCTCGTCCGGGTGAGCGAATATCCGGCAGAGTGGTACAAAACCCCGAGCAATACGAGCGAATGCCGGGGCTGACGGTCACACGAGTGGCGGTGCCGTTCGAATCAGTCGGCGAAGCGTCACGGTTGTGGGGCTGGTATTTCGAGGCGCCCGGTGAAAGCCAGCAGCGTGCCGATGGGCCAATTACCTTGGTCGTTCCCCGTGGCGGCTCCGGCCTGAACATCACGTTTCGACAGGCGGGAGATCCAGCTCATTCCGTTTCGAAGATGCTGAATTTTCCCCAGAGCTCGGCGAAGAAGCAGCAATCGCCGAAATCGTTCAAGGCGGCAGCGCTGTGTGTGAAAGGCGAACTCTGTACTGTGCAGGGCCCGTTCGGCGGCGACAGCAGCAAGACCTTCGCTGCTTTCGAAGACCGTCCGGCGACGATCGTGGCCGAGACTTCTGATGCGGCGTATGTCAGCATCCCACAGCTTACCGAGCCTGGTTCGCGGCCCTTGTTCATCGCGGAAGGAACAAAAGTCATCGCACTGCCGGTGGTGGTGGCCGGGTTCTTCGTCAAGAACAACGAAAGGGAGCTGCAACCAGGTGAGACATTAATAGTGTTCCCGACGCTGGAAGGTCCAGGGGAGATACCGGATCCGGAGTGGCGAACCGGAAACTTTCCTCCGTCAAACCTGGAGCAGGCTCGCCAACTGGTTCCCGGATTCCAATTGCCAAAGCAGGATCGTGAGGCGAAGGAAAAGCGCGAAGCCAGGGAAAAAGGAGAGTCCAAAGACAGACGCGAGGCCGACGAGAAAAAAGGAGGAGAGATCCTTCTTATTATCAAGAACACGATGCCGGAACAGATCTCGTTGCGCAGTTCGAAGAACCAGATGCTCGTCTTCCGTTTGAATGACGACTCGTTCAGCCGGGGCGAGTTCAGGTACGACCTCGTGGTCGAGGCCAAGAAAGCAGGCAAGCTTGACGTAAAAGGCTACGTCATTCCGTTTCTGGCGCCGATTGCCGGTCAGGAGTTTACGGTTAAGACCGACGCCGCGGGGAAGTAGCGTTGTCGTGAAATTTACTTCCCCCGGCGATTCTGGCCAGATTCGCCGGGGGTCTGCGCCACTTCGTCGAGTTGTCATAAACCTTGCCGATTGCATGCGGCAAGGGCGAACAACTCTTCCTTTCTGACGGGTATTCGTACGCAGGGTATTCTTGGTTCCAAAATAAATCAGGGGACCAAGTCATTCGGACCACGGGTTGTTCGCGTTTCGTTGACAGACCGCGAGCAACGCTGATACTTGTAAGTGGTATTCATTGCTACTGGAAAGGGTTTATTCGTTGACGAATCATTTGACAAGCCGCATGGGCCAGCAACTGCTGCTTGGCCCGCTCGAAATTCATGTGATGGAGATCGTGTGGGCTACCGGCGAGTGTGATGTGCGAGACGTGGTCGAAAAGCTGGAACGCCGACTCGCCTACACCACCGTAATGACCACTCTGGACCGTCTGTACAAGAAGGGTTTCCTGGACCGCCATAAATCCGAGCGTGCGTTCGTTTATTCGGCGCTGGTCTCCAATCAGGAATGGGAACGCCAGCGCGCCGGGGATTTAGTCGCCGGATTGCTGGCAGGCTCGCAGCCCTCGCGCGAGCTGCTGCTATCGTCGCTGGTGGACGCGGTCGGCCAGCACGACGTTTGGCTGCTGGAACGATTGGAAGAAAAGATCCGCAGTAAACGCAAAGAGCTGTCCAAGAGGAGCCAGGTTTGAGTCTTACGTACACTTGGCGGTTGCTCTGTCTCTGCTGCGCCAGCTTTTTCGTGCTGCATCTGGCGTTGGCGGTGGCAGCGCGATTGAGTGCGGGCACGGCGATACGTATGGCCGCCCGCATGAAGCCCAGTTCGGCGGCCCGTCTACTGTTTGCCCTGCGCATATCTCCCATGGCGCTGACCGTATTCGCCTTGCTTGCCTTCTGCATTCCGAGTTATCTGTGGCTTGAGCCGGAAGCGGCTGGGGAGAAGGTTGGATTTGTCTGCTTCCTGATGGCAACTCTGGGGGCCGCAATCTGGGTCCTCTCGATTACGCGTGTGGTCTCTGCCGTAAGTGGGACCGTTCGGTATCTCCACCATTGCGAGCGTCACGGGCGGAAGATCAATGTGCCGGGAGAGCCTTCTCCAGCTTTGCTGCTCGCCGACAAAGCTCCGGTGTTGGCCGTCGCCGGAGTGGTGCATCCGCGGCTGGTCATTTCGCGTCGCGTGATGCGCGGACTCAATGCTGAGCAGAGAGAGGCGGCACTGCGGCACGAGCGCGCGCATCGCATCTCGCGGGACAACATCAAGCGCTTCCTGATCCTGCTTGCGCCTGACGTTCTGCCGTTTCTGCGTACCTTCGTAGCTCTGGAGCGGAGTTGGGCGAAGTTCACGGAATGGGCGGCTGACGACCAGGCCACAGAAGGCGACTCCCACCGTGCCATCTCGCTGGCCTCGGCGCTGGTGCGCGTGGCGAAGATGGGCTCCAAACCCCAGCTTTCGTATCTCTTCAGTTCACTCCTGGACGACGATCACGAATTGTCAGAGCGCGTGGACCGACTGCTGCGTCCCCAACCGAATCCCGGCAAACCGGCTGAGGTGTTGGTTCCTTTCCTTACCAGCGCCGGTGCCTTAATGGCGGGTGCTGTTACGCTCGTATTGCTGTGGCCCGGTAGCATGTCGGTGGTACACCAGGCGCTCGAACGGCTCGTGCACTAGAGGTCGCTACAACCCAACGCTTCAACCCCTGCTTGGCGAACACCAAAGGAATACACTTGATATCTCAGGATAAGTATCGTTGCACAAAATCAAGCAGAGACTTGGCGGTAGTGGTCGCCCGGGCAGCAGCGCGATCGGCGCCAGGTCTTGGCGGCTCGGCCGGATCTGTAATGAAAATACTACGCATCCCCAGGCGGGAGCCGGCTTCCACATCGGAAAGTGAATCGCCCACCATCACGCTGTTGCTGGCATCGGCCTCGGGGAAGTCGCGGAAGGCCTGCTCAAACAATCCCGGCAGAGGCTTGCGGCAGTTGTCGCCGCGATCGTGAACATCGCGCTTTCGATTACGCTGGTGCGGCACATCGGTTCGCTGGGCGTCATCGGCGGAACCATTCTGTCCTACCTATTCGTGCTCGTCGTGCCGCAGAGTGTGATCGTGCGGAGTTTGTTCAGCGAAGAGTTGGCGGACGAGGAGGTTCACCACGGAGACATGGAGGCCACGGAGTTTTGTTGTCTAGACCGCAGAGACATCCGCGCATAGAAGAACTGTGCATAAGCATCTGCCGCAGCGTATTGCCGTGGGGAACAACAGAAGACTCGCTGCGTCTGGGGCAAAGGAATCAATTCTCCGTGTGCTCCGTGCCTCCGTGGTGAATGGTTTAGGAATGGGGTCTGTGCGTTCGCATTCCTCATCCCACCAGAAACGGGTTCGTCGCTCGTTCCTTGCCGATGGTCGTCAAGGGGCCGTGTCCGGGAACGACGATGGTTTCATCGGGCAGCGCCAGCACCGGGCCGTGCAGCGACTGCATGATCTTCTCGTACGACCCCCCGGGCAGATCGGTGCGGCCAATCGAGCCTGCGAATAGCGTGTCTCCCGCGATCAGCTTCTTTTCCGGCGCAAAGTACAGGCAAACGCTGCCCTCGGTATGGCCGGGCGTGTGCAGCACCTCCGCAACCAGACTGCCAGCCTGGACTTTATCTCCCGTGGTTAGGCCAGCGTCGATCGCGACTTTCTCCGGCGGACGCATGCCGATCCACGCCGCCTGCACGTCCAGCATCTTCAGCAGAGCGTAGTCGTTCTGGTTCAGCAGAATCGGTGCGCCGGTCAGCCGCTTCAGCTTGGTCGCCCCGCCGATGTGGTCAATGTGAGCGTGCGTGATGACGATCTGCTTTACCGTCAGGCCGTGGCGCTGCACTACGGCCAGCACGTCCTCGATATCGTCGCCAGGATCGATGACCATGGCTTCCTTCGTGTGCTCGTCACCAATCACGGAGCAATTGCATTGCAGCGGGCCGACGGGGAAAATCTCGTGGATCATCGTTCCAAGCTACCATGAACAGCCTGGGCGATTCACGCCACTGAGCGATCACTTCTGCTTGAGTCGGCGTAGTTTCTGAAGTAAACTGCGCAGGTTCACCGGCGATCGCTTCAGCGCAGACCGCTAAGCACGGAGAGCTGTACAGGAGCAGGAATGGATCGTATCCGGTTTATTACGCATCGGGAACAGCGAATCCTGCTCGTGGACTTCACGGATTGCGCCCCCGAGGAGGTAGCGGCGATCTCCGACCGCGTGCCGGAGACCGTTACCCAGGAGCCACCGGGTTCTGTCCTGCTGCTGGGGGACTTCAGCCGCGCGCGTTTCACCCGGGAGTGCGTCGAACACGTGAAGATCGCCGCCGCCTTCGATCGTCCTCACCTGAAGCGGTCGGCTTGGGTGCTCACCGAGAACCTGCCCAAGGCGCTGTACGATTCGGTCCGCAGCTTTTCCGCGCGTCAGATTCCCATCTTTGCCACTCGGGAAGAGGCGCTGGAATATCTGGTGAGCTGATCCTATTCAACTGCGGATTTCACGCAAAAACGAGCAAGCAAAAAGCCTCCGCCACACGGAGGCTTAAATTGCATTACAGATTCTGCTACCGGCTCGGCGCTGTTGGCTGGGGCGCCGGGGGTTTCTGCTGTACCGGTGCAGATTTCGTGGGCACGGAAGAACTTCCGCCCAGCACCGATCGGCTGCGGGCGCCGGCCCGCGACGCGTACACCGAGAGCGTGATCGACGTAAGCATGAAGATGATGGCCGCCCAGGTTGTTGCCTTGGTGAGCACGGTTGCGGCGGTGCGGGCCCCGAACGCCGTCTGGCTGCCCATGCCGCCAAAGGCAGCGGCGATATCGGCGCTTTTGCCACTTTGCAGCAGCACCACCGTGATGAGAAACGCGCAAACGATGACGTGAAGAACGGTAATCAGAACGACCATGTAACTCTCAATTCTCGCTTCAGGCGGCCGCGCCGAAGGCGCAAGCTTCGCCATAATATTCTCAAATTGCCGGCGACTACTCGGGGCAGAGTATGGTGCGGAAGGGGGGACTTGAACCCCCATGCCTTTCGGCGCCACCCCCTCAAGATGGTGTGTCTGCCAATTTCACCACTTCCGCATACACAGCCGGATGCAGCGAGCACCACGGCTTTCCAAGCAGAAACGTAGAGGCAGGTTAAGTATAACAAACGTAGTGGCTGGAACTGAATCTGTGATGGTTAGCGGTGCCGATCCCGGGAAGCCCACTGATTGTTCGTTGCAGTTAGCTATGCTAAACTTAGCTAACTAAGAGGACTGCTCATGCCAATTGCCACGATTCATCAGGCAAAAACGAACCTTTCCAAGCTCATTGAACGCGCAGAACGCGGCGAAGAGGTGTTAATTGCACGCGGCGACAAGGTGGTCGCCAAGCTTGTGCCTGTACGCAATGTGCCCAAGCAGCGTCGGTTGGCTCTCCTGAAAAGGAAGTTCGTTGTGCCGCCGGAGTTTTTCGAGCCCTTGCCTGAAGAAGATATCCAGCTCTGGGGCCACTGATGCGCGTCTTGGTGGACACGCACGCGCTACTGTGGGCGGTAACCGGCGACCGCCAGCTCTCGAGGCGCGCACATTCCGTCTTGGCGTCTCTCGACAATGAAGTTTTCGTTTCGGCTGCATCTGCGTGGGAGGTTTGCACTAAATTCCGCTTGGGTAAGCTTCCCGATGCCGAAAGTCTGGTTTCCGATTTCTCGCGAATTATTGAGCAATTGGGTTTTTACCCACTATCGATCTCGCTGGAGCACGCACAAAGAGCAGGGGGCTTACCTGGAGCGCACCGCGACCCGTTTGATCGCATGCTGATTGCGCAGGCACAGGCCGAAGACCTGCCGCTGGTCAGCAACGAGCGCTTGTTTGACTCGTACGGTGTCAGGAGGATCTGGTAGGTCGTGCCAACGCGACCGTGGCCAGACTACAGACTCGGAGGGCAATCCAAACTAGAACCTGCTAGTACTTCACAATCTTCGTAAAGCTCTCCGGCTCCAGGCTGGCGCCGCCGACGAGTGCGCCGTCAATCTCTTCCTCGTCCATCAGCGCCGAGCATATGTCCGGCTTGACGCTGCCGCCGTAGAGAATCCGCAATCCCTCTGCAAATTCCTTACCGAACACCTTCTCCGCCTCGTGACGTATGACTTGATGCGCGTCGGAGGCCATCTGCGGCGTGGCCGTCTTGCCAGTGCCGATCGCCCACACTGGCTCGTACGCGATCGTCAGCTTTGCCGCCTTCTTCGCCGAAATGCCGTGAAATGCACGCGTGCACTGACGGCGCAGCACGTCCTCGGTCAGTCCGGCCTCGCGCTCTTCCAGCACCTCGCCGATGCAGACGATGGGCGTGAAACCGCTCTCCAGCGCCGTCTTCAGCTTGCGATTAACCGTGTCATCGGTCTCGTTGAAGTACTGGCGCCGCTCCGAGTGGCCGATGATGACGTGGCTAACGCCAAGCACGCTCAACATTCCAACGGAGATTTCGCCGGTGAACGCGCCCTCTTTTTCCCAATGCACGTTCTGCGCGCCGATGGCGACGTTCGAGCTACTGGCGGCTTCAACGGCCACGCGCAGATCAATAAACGGCGGGCAGACGACGATCTCGTCGCGCGTGTGGTCGGCGACCAGAGGCAGAAATTCTCTGAAGAACGCCGCGGTCTGTTCCGGCGTCTTGTACATCTTCCAATTGGCGGCGATGAGTTTCGTTCTCATAGGTGGGAGTCCGTGAGGTGCAGGTTGAATCATTGACTATACAGCGCGCAGTCGGGGTGATGCGAGTCCCGATTCCGACAACTGGGTGTCATGTTGAGCGAGCACGGCCCGATTTTGTCGGAGTGATTTGGCCGTGCGAGTCGAAACACCCCTATACAACGCAAAACAGCCTCGCGAGAATAGGCGTGCTTCGGCTCCGCCTGCCTAAACTTGGGGCAGGCTGCGCTGAGCTCGGCAGACCTCCTCTAAATTCGAGTAATGCCGGATTTGGTTCCGGCAATACTTCTCTGTGCCTCTGTGGTGGTTAAGATCCTCAGAACAGCTCCCGCAATTTCCCGAAGCTCGTCACCTCCAACAGCCGTCCGTTGCCAATCTCGGGACGCAACTCGCCGCGCTCCAGCATCCACGTGTTGTTGTGCGGCACAAACACTGCGTGCAAACCAGCTTCCAGCGCGGGATTGATGTCCGACTTCGGGCTGTTGCCGATCATCCACGTCCTCTCGCGCACTAAGCCGTATTTCTCGACCACGGCATTGAAGGTCGCGGCGTCTTTTTCCGCTACGACTTCGACGGAGGCGAAATATTCCTTCAAACCCGAACGCTCGACCTTTCCCGACTGTTCCGTGATGTTTCCTTTGGTAACCAGAAAGAGATGATGTCGCTGCGCGAGTTCGGCCAGCGTCTCGCGGACCTCCGGCAGGATCTCCATGGGATGTTCTGCTATCGCGTAGGCGAAACCGTGGATGGTCTCGTGCAGCGCGGGCGTCAGCGGCTCGATCGAAAGCTGCTCGAAACACTTGACCAGCGCCAGCGCGAAGCTGTGCATTCCATAGCCGTGGGTGCGGATGTTCTCGCGTTCCACGTCGTACAGCACCTCGCGCACCTGGTCCGGCGTGAATTCGCGATGGTTGAGGAAGGAAATGAAGTTGGCGATGGCACGCTCGAAATAGATGTTGTTTTCCCAGAGCGTGTCGTCCGCATCAATCATCAAGTGCTGGCCGGGTGGAATCTTGTGCTGTGCCGCAGGAGGCATGAGTGCATCTTACCGAATTACGGCAAGCTGCTCGGAGTCGAGACCGCCCGCTTACAAACGATCCTTGAGAATTACCTGTACATCTCGATGGCCATGGAGTATCGAAATGACTTGCAAGGGCCTCGTGTCTGAGCGATAGACAATTAGGTAGGAATAGACCGGGAAGAATTTCACTGGTTCATCTGTCAAATCCGTGCGCCGATGTCCGGCCCCCGGGCTAGCTGCCAGAAAAGCAATCCTGTCGCGAATGACCGATTCAACGCGATCCGCCACCTCGAGGCTGCTATGTTCTTTGATGTAACGCCAGATTCTTACCAGATCGAGAGCGGCCTGTGGCGCAAGGACATAGCGCGTTCTCAGGCTTGGCTTTTAGATCTGCCAGGTGAGCGTCCAACTGATCGTCGGGAATTCCCTCGCCTCGGTCGAGTTGCTCAATCCCGCGTTGAATCTTAGCGTTGTTCGCTTCTCGGTTTTCCAAAAGCCAGCGGTCCTGTTCCTCCTGAGTTTCCAACAGGCGCTGCAAGACCTCTTCCATGCTGCCAGAGCCAGTTGCCCGGAGCTGTCGTTGAATCCTCGCCTCCAGGCTCGCGTCGCGGATCTCAATGTTCATCGCTATTCCTTCTTGCTGGGTTGATGCAGGCTTTCTTGCATCGTAGCGAACGAGCCGGGAATGTCAAGACGCGAGCGGGTTGCATGCAATAGCCGACATTCGATTAGCTTTAATCCTACGGCCCGCCCGGCCCTTGCTGCATCAGGCTCGCCGGCGGCGGAGGAATGGTGATGTCCACGTTCTGCACCGGGCCCAGGGTGCTGAGCGGCTTGCCGAACTCCTCGTCATTGCCGACCACGAGCACCGCCAGCCGATCTTTGTGCACGTATTTCTTAGCGACCCGCGCGACGTCATCGGCGGTGACCTTCTCGACCTCGGTGCGATAGCGCTCCAGGAAATCGAGCGGGTAGTGGTAGAACTCGTAGGACATCTTCTCGTGCAAGACCTTCTCCGGCGTGTCGAACTGGAAGATAAACGAGTTCAGGATGTTGTCCTTGGCGCGCTTCAGCTCTTCGGGCGTGGCTGCGTTCTTAAGCAGGCCGTCGATCTCGCCGTCGAGCCCCTGGATGCCTTCGACGGTGCTGCCACTCTTGGTTTGCATCTCGATGTCGGTGATACCAGGATGGTTCCAACCGGAGCCCACGCCTCCGCCCACTGAATAGGCGAGGCCTTTACCGGACCGCAGGTTGTTGAACAGCCGCGAGGAAAATCCGCCGCCGAAGACCTCGTTCATCACGCTGACCGCGAAGTAGTCGGGGTTGCTGCGCTCGATGCCGAGATCGAGCATGTTGATGCTGCTCTGGTTCACGTCGGTCTTACGCACGAGGTACAGCCCCGGCTTTGGCTCGGCGAACTTGATGTCAGGACGCTTGGCATCCGGCCCTTTCTGCCACGACTCGAACGCCTGGCGCAGCTTGGCTTCCATGGCCTTGGGGTCGAAATCGCCGGTGATGCCGAAGATGACGTTGTTGGGATAGACGTACTGCTGGTGCCAGTTGAGGAGGTCTTGGCGCGTGACCGTGGCAACGGTGGCGTACTCCGCGACGCGCGCGTAGGGATTGTCTTTGCCATACGCGATGATGAGGTTCTCGCGATGAACTATGGAATCGACGTTATCGTTGCGGCGCGAGATGCCGGTGTACATCTGCTCCTTCGCCAGCTCCAACTTGTCGGCCCGGAACTCGGGATTGTGCAGCAGATCGAGAAACATTACGAACACCGCATCGAAATCGCCCTTCAGACAATCGAGCGAAATCGAGGTCGAGTCTGACTGGTCGTCAGTCTCGATCTTAGCTGCGCGCGCCTCCAGGAAGTCGTCCATCTGGTCGCCGGTTTTCGTCTTCGTTCCACCGGTACGCCAGACCTCCCCGTAGAGGCTGGCGAGGCCGGCCCTGCTTGCCGGTTCGTAGATTGAGCCGCCACGAATGCGGGCCGTAGCGCTGATCAGCGGCAGCTCATGGTCGGCTTGCAGGAAGATCACCATGCCATTAGAGAGCTGCACCCGGACAGGCTCCGGCGGCGTGAACGCTGGCAGCGGCGGAGCCTGGATCTGGTCCCAGGGCTTGATCTGCGCGGCGCTCAGGGCGGTTAGCAGCAACACGAAGCAGAACAACGCCGGCACGAAACGCGCTGGGATGGCTCGCATTATTCTGCTCCTTTCGCTGCGGGAGCAGGTGGCTTGTTGCTCGCCGTCTGCGTTTGAATCACGCCGATGGTGCGGTTGGTGTCCTGGAAGACCTGGTTCGAAACGCGCCGAATGTCAGCCTTCGTCACTTTGTCTACGCGATCGAGATAACGGAAGAGTTCACGCCAATCGCCGTAGCGCGTCTGATAGATCGCGAGCTGCTCCGCCAGGCCCTCATTGCTGGCGAGCCCGCGTATCAGGTCCGCCTTGCTGCGGGTCTTGAACATCTGCAACTCGTCGTCGGTGACGTCCTGCGTCTTCAGCTTGCCAATCTCCACCTGGAAGGCCTTCTGCAATTCGTCGGTGGTGTGGCCCGGAATTGGCACGGCGTAAAAGGCAAACAGGTGGCTGTACTTGTTGCCCGGAATCCCGGAATACCCGGCGGCGAAGGCTGCGATCTGCTGGTCGCGCACCAGTGAACGATAGAGGCGCGAGGTGCGGCCGTTGGAAAGGATGTCGGAGATCGCGTCATACACGGCATCGTCAGGCGCGAGATAACTGGGGCGGTGATAGCCCTCGATGTAGAAGGGCTGCGCCGGGTCCTGCAGCTTGACCTCGCGCACGGAATTCTGCGGCGGTTCGTCGGTGAACAGTTCGACAGGCTTCGGAGTGTTGGAGAGTTGGCCGAAATATCGCTCGATAATGGGGAGGACTTCGTCGGGATTGAGGTCGCCGACCAGGCCAATCACCATGTTGCTGGGCACATAGTAGCGCTTGAAGAACTCCGCCGCGTCGGTGGCGGAGAAGCTTTGCAGATCGGACGCGTAGCCGATGGTGGGCCGGTGATACGGGTTCGCCATGAACGCCGTGCCCAGGAACTGCTCAACCAGGCGGCCGGTGGGCCTGCTGTCGGTGCGCATGCGGCGCTCTTCCATCACTACGCTGCGCTCCTTGTAGAAGTCGCGCATCACAGGATGCATCATGCGATCGCATTCCAGCGCCGCCCAGAGCTCAATCTGGTTCGAAGGCAGGGAATACATGTACGCAGTCTCGTCGTAGTCGGTGAAAGCGTTGACACCGACGCCGCCATGGCTCTCGACCACACGGCCGAATTCATTGGGCACCACATACTTGTGAGCTTCGGCCATGGCGTCTTCCCAGGCTTTCTTCAACTGCGCCAGCTTTTGCGGGTCCTGGCCGACACGCTTGATGCGTTCCGCCTCGTAGGCGGCGTAGGTCTGCTCGACTTTCTGCAGAGCAGGCTTCTCCGCGGCGTAATCGGTGGTGCCAATGTCGGGAGTACCCTTGAACGCCATGTGCTCCATCATGTGCGCCAGTCCGGTTTCGTTGCGGGGGTCCTGCGCGGAGCCGGCATCCACCATGGTGAAGAAGGAAAACACCGGCGCTTCCGGCCGTCGCCACAGGACGACCGTCAAGCCGTTAGGCAGGGTCTTCACCGAAACTTGCTTTTCGTATGACGCCAGGTCCTGCGCCGCCAGTGGCACAGCGGCTGCGAGCAGGAGCAGGCAAGTCAATTTGGCCAACCAGCGCTTCATCGTGCCTCCAAAACCAGACCTAAGTTGGTGCAATTTAGAAAGTTACGCAGGGACAGACGCGCAAGTCAAACGGATGGCAGCAAGGCAGAGTCTGCGTCGCGGCGGATTCGTTCAAAAACACGAAAACCCAGCCAACCGGCCGGGCCATAGAAATCGAAAGAGCAGTTTTTCTCTCTCAACTCTAATCACATTATACCACACAGAAGCGCTGCTTGTTCGGTGTTTTGCCAACTTTATATTGCGCTTGTTTTCTTGTTGTTAAGATACTTTACGACACCTTTTGGGTATTGACATGTAAGAGTTACATACTAAAAATCGGTGTCCTTTTGTTCCAATTCGGGAATCACAAGATTGCAATCTTTTCGCTCGCCCGGCATCATTCCAACGGCGGGGAAGCGATGGCCCAGAACAAAGACATCGTAGTTGACATCGAGGGCAAGCACCTGAAGGTGTCAAACCTCGACAAGGTGCTGTATCCCGAGGCCGGCTTCACCAAGGGACAGGTCATTGATTATTTCGTCCGCATCGCACCCGTGCTGCTGCCCCACCTTCGCGGCCGGCCGCTCACCATGAAGCGTTATCCCAACGGCGTGAACGGCCAGTACTTCTACGAGAAGAACTGCCCTGAGCATCGTCCGGAATGGGTGCAAGTCGCGCCTGTCTGGAGTTCCGGCAACGACAAGTGGATCAACTACTGTCTGGCTCAGGACCTGCCGACGCTGGTGTGGGCGGCGAATCTTGCTGATCTCGAGTTGCACACCAGCCTCTCGCTCGGCAAGGACATGATGAGGCCCACGTTCCTCGTCTTCGATCTTGACCCCGGAGCGCCAGCCAACATCGTGCAATGCTGCGAGGTTGGACTCTGGGTGCGCGACATCTTCGAGCGCCTGGGCTTAAAGTGCTTCGCCAAGACCTCGGGATCGAAGGGCCTGCAAGTCTACGTTCCCCTGAACACGGCCGTCACCTACGATCAGACCAAGCCATTTGCGCATGAGATAGCAAGGCTGCTGGAGCGCCAGTACCCGAAGCTGGTTGTCTCCGACATGAAGAAGGCATTGCGCGTCGGCAAGGTCTTCGTGGACTGGAGCCAGAACGACGACCACAAAACAACCATCTGTGTTTACTCGCTGCGCGCCAAGGAGCGGCCGACAGTGTCCACTCCGGTGAAATGGGAAGAGGTAGAAAGCTGCTTGAAGAAGGGCGATCCCAGCCTGCTGGTATTTGACTCCGGCCAGGTACTGGAACGCGTGAAGAAGTATGGTGATCTGTTCGAGCCGGTGCTGAAGCTGAAGCAGAAGATGGCGAAGGTGGAAGTGCTGGGGCAATTCAGCCTAGCGATCGGAGCGGCAACGTCTAACGACGGTCTTGCTGTGAAGCGCGCCACGCCGCCGCACGACGGGACGAAGAAGACGGCAAAGAAGCGTTCAACTACCAACGTCAGAAAGCCGCGGACGATTATGAAGTCTGCTGGCTCCTCAACTCGCAAGCGCGTGTGATATCGTTTCCGGCGCAATGAAGTCAGCAAGCAAGACCGCAGCGTCAGATACTGCAGAGCAGGCTGGGTCGTTATCGGCCCAGCCCGCACCGGAGACGTCCCTTCCGCTCTATGTCGGCACCTCCGGCTGGTCCTATACCATCTGGAAGCCAGACTTCTATCCCCAGGAGGTCGCGTCGAAGAACTTCCTGAAGTTTTATGCCACGCGGCTGACCGCCGTCGAGGTGAACTACACCTTCCGCAGCCGGCTGTCGGAGAAAGCCGCAAGCGGATGGATGGCCGACGTTGGTCCGAATTTCCGCTTCGCGTTGAAGGCGAACCAGTACATCACCCATATTCGCCGGCTGAAGGATGTCGAAGAGCCGCTGCAACGCTTCCTGCCAACCCTGCAACCGCTGGCGACGCAGCTTGGGCCGGTGCTGTTTCAACTACCGCCGAACCTGAAGGCTGATGTCGCGCTGTTGCGCGACTTTCTGGCGCTGCTGCCGCGAAGCTTCAAGGCTGCCTTAGAGTTTCGTCACGAATCGTGGTTCAGCGACGAGGTCTATGAGGCGTTGCGGGAGCGGAACGCGGCGCTTTGCGTTGCCGAGACCGAGAAGCTTCACACTCCTGAGGTTCGCACAGCGAACTTCATCTACTTTCGCTTCCGTCAGCCTAGCTATACCGCTGACGATCTCAAGAGGCTGGCCGATCGCGTCACGCGCTGCGTCGCCGACGGGCTGGAAACTTACGCCTTCTTCAAGCACGAAGAAGACCCACGCAGCCCGCTAAATGCGGTGGAGCTGCTGGAGACAGTACGAAAGAACGTCCCGAGCACAAAGTGACGACCGCTGGCAACTGGCTGCTGTTGGCAACTTAGGTTACTCCTGTCACTTGGTTCTACAATCCTGAATAGGACAGTACTACACTTTCGTGTTATGGAGGCACGCCGTGCCCGGAATTGCTGGCATCGTTGTAATCGTCATTGTCGTTCTTTACATCCTCAACTCGATCAAAATTCTGGCCGAGTACGAGCGCGGCGTCATCTTCCGTCTGGGACGCTTGCTCGGCACTCCAAAAGGACCAGGAATCATTCTCGTCTTCGTGCCGATCGACCGCATCGTGCGCGTCTCGCTTCGGCAGGAAGCATTGGAAGTTCCGCCGCAGGACATCATCACTCGCGACAACGTCACGCTGAAGGTCAACGCCGTCATCTTTCTGCGCGTCATCGATTCCAACAAGGCGGTGGTTGCGGTCTCGAACTACATGTACCAGACGTCGCAGTTTGCCCAGACTACTCTGCGTTCAGTGCTGGGCGAAGTTGATCTCGACGAACTGCTGGCACACCGCGAGAAGATCAATCTGCGGCTGCAGTCGATCCTCGACCAGCACACCGATCCTTGGGGCGTGAAGGTGACCAACGTCGAGGTCAAGCAGGTTGACCTGCCCGAGACCATGACGCGCGCCATGGCCAAGCAGGCCGAGGCCGAGCGCGAGAAGCGCTCGAAGATCATCCATGCTGAGGGTGAGTTTGCGGCGGCGCAACGTCTGGTTGACGCAGCCCACCTGCTGGCCGGCGAGCCGACCAGTATTCAATTGCGATACTTGCAGACTTTGACCGAGATCGGCGTGGAGAAGAACACCACCATCATCTTCCCCGTTCCCGTGGATCTGCTGGCCGGACTCCAGCAACTCGTCAGGCGCGATGCGGTCAAGATCGCGAAGGACGAGAAAGAGCAAGGACAATAGCGAGGCTTAGAGGAGGACTATGGCTTTCGAGGATACCGAAATTACATTGACCACGGGCAAATTGCTGGGATTATTTTTTCTCCTGGTAGCGCTATGCGGCGTTTTCCTTTCCATCGGCTACTCGCTGGGCAAGAGCGCGGCAGACGAGCAGGCGCTGAACGACCAACCGACACAGGTGTTGGCTGCCGCCCCGCCGGGAACGGCCGCCTCCGGCGCAAGCGACGACAAGCCTTCCACCACCGTCGCGGTGAAGTCAGAAACAGAACAGCCAGCCCCCGACCAAGCCACAGCTTCAAATCCGCAGAGCACCTTCACCTTCTACAAAGCCGTGCAACAGAACGGGGGTCAAGCGGAACCGCCTGCGAAAGAGCCGGCGCCAGCCGCGCTGAAAACGAGTGTAGCCAGCGAAACTGCTGCGGCTACCACTCCTCAGAATGCGACGCAGCCAAATGAAACGGCCGGGAGGGGCACGCCGGCGGTTACCCGCTCTGGTCCCATGACCGGTCCCGGAACCATGGTCGTGCAGATTGCCGCCATCTCGAGAGAGGACGACGCCGTCGCTCTGGCGGGCGCGTTGCGCAAGAAAGAATACAACGTATTCGTGGTGAATAATCCCGCCAACAACGACAAGCTCTACCATGTGCAGGTTGGTCCCTTCTCCAACATGCGGGAGGCGGACGCGATGAAGGCCAAGCTGATGGCAGAGGGATATAACCCGATCGTCAAGAAGTAGGCGCTGATTGCATACAGAAGCTCCCAGGCTGGCCGAGGGCTACGTGCCAGTACCGCATCGGGGCGCCTTGCGGCTTGAGCTGGCCATGTGGGTCGCTGGGCCGTCTGACGCGATAACTGTCTCACTTTGTGGTACAAGTTCTACCACGCTGTGGTACTTACTATCTGACAATGTAGTACTTGGTGTCTTACGATGGGGTACTGCCATCACGCTGTGGCACGAGGTCTCGTTTCACTTCGACTTCCCGTCGGTTCCACCGCCCGTTCATTATACTCCATCAAAGGCCCCGCGACGGCCTGGGGCTCGCCGGTGATGAGGCGCGCCGAGCGCTCGTAGGTGAGATAGCTCCACGCCCACTGAAACATGACCACGACCCGGTTGCGAAAGCCGATGAGGAAAAAGATATGGATGAACAGCCACGACAGCCACGCTATGAACCCTGAGATATGCAGCTTGCCGAACTGCGCGACCGCAGCCGCGCGGCCAATGGTGGCGAGCGAACCCTTATCGACGTAGTGGAACTCTTGCCGCGGATTCCCAGCGAGATCGGCGGCAATCTGGCGGGCCACGCACTTGCCCTGCTGCATTGCAACCGGCGCAACGCCCGGCAACACCTTGCCATCGGCATGCTGCAAGCTCGCCAGATCGCCGATGACGAACACCTCGCGATGCCCCGGAATGCTGAGATCAGGTTCGACTAGAAGGCGTCCCGCTCGGTCCACCGGAGCGCCCAAAGCGCGGCCCAGCGGCGAAGCCGACACTCCAGCCGCCCACAATACGACCGCCGCCGGGATCACTTCATCGCCTAAGCAGATCTCGCCAGCGCGAACTTCCGTGACCGCCGATCCGGTGCGAACTTCGACCCCGAGGTGTTGCAACTGCTCGACGGCGCTACGGCGCAGGTCCGCGGGATAGGCACTCAGCACGTCGGGGCCAGCCTCGATCAGCAAGATACGGGTCTTGGCGGGATCGATGTTGCGGAAGTCTTCAGCCAGCGACCTGCGGGCGATCTCCGCCAGCGTCCCCGCCAGCTCAACACCGGTAGGGCCGGCGCCCACAACGATAAAGCTTAATGGTCGATGATGACCGGTCAACGCGGCCTCGCGTTCGGCAAGCTCGTAGGCCAGCAGGATGCGACGGCGCATCTCCAGCGCGTCTTCGATGGTCTTCAGTCCGGGAGCGAGCGGCTCCCAATCATCATGTCCGAAATACGCGTGCGTCGCGCCAGCGGCGACTACAACATAATCGTAAGGAAGCTCGAATCCCTGCAGCTTGACGATGCGACGCTCGAGGTCGAAGCCGAGCACTTCGCCGAGCAACACCTCAACGTTGTCATGTTTGGCGAGAATTTCGCGGATGGGCGCCGCGATTTCCGCAGGCGACAACCCCGCGGTTGCCACCTGGTAAAGGAGCGGCTGAAATGTGTGGTGGTTCTTGCGGTCGACCAGCGTGATTTGGACTGGCAATCGGGCCAGCGACTCGGCGGCCTTCAGACCACCGAATCCGCCTCCTACGATCACGACTTTCGTATGTGCATCGCCAGACATAACCCAACATAATTGAGATGCGCGAGGGCGCTGTTCGGCGGCAATTTCCTGGATCAGGGGTTGCCCATTCGGGCGTTCTGTCTGTGGTAGATTGAATATTGTGTGGGCGCGTAGCTCAGTTGGTAGAGCAATGCCCTTTTAAGGCATGGGTCGCTGGTTCGAATCCAGCCGCGCTCACCATGTACCTCATTGTCCTGCAGCAACTTCCAAGATAACAGCCGCGCCGGGCAGTTCCTTGCGACTCTCGTTGTGCCCAAAATTGTGCCCACCCATACCTGAAAAGGCGTCCAGAACCCGGTCCTCGGAGGGATGGATATAGGTCATGGCCACTGACAGAGACGACCAGCCCATAACCTTGCACAACGTCCAGGCGTCCACACGCGGGGCGATTTGCGTAGCGAATGTATGTCTCAGCGAGTAGAGGACGAAAGGGCGCACGCCGGACAACCGCAACGCCCGGAGATGCTGCTTCTTTAGACTGCTGTGGTCAATATGCCCGCCTTTCGTTGGAGCAGGCCACAGCCAGCCCTCTGCGGGCCTTCCTGCCGCTTCCCAGCGCATTTCTAGGACAGCCCGCACCCTCGGCGTCAGCGGCAGTTCGCGTCTCGCTGCGGCGGTCTTTCCGTGCCGCACTAGCAGCTTTCCGTGCCGCCCGTTGGTGAAAGTGATGTCTGACCAGTCGAGTCTGTAGCACTCGTCTGGGCGAAGACCAGTGTCGTGAAGGACAGTCGCCGCGTCAGCCAGCATCGGGGAAGCGCACGTTACGTATTGTGCAAACTCCGCGTCAGTGACTACTCGTTCGCGCCGCTTTCCCCCACGGAGCATCTGCACCTTTGGTGTCCGCTCGATAAGCCCCCATTCGACTCCGAGCCGTAACACTCGCCGCAGGACGCGCAACTCCCTATTGACCGTGCCGACCTCAAGTCCAAGCGATTGGCGATGGGCGGCGTAATCCGCGACACTCTCGCTCGTGATGCTGTCGAGGTTCATGCCTGCAATCGTCTTGTACTGAAGCAATGGCCTAATACCTGAGCGGTACCACAGCCACGATGGGCGTACCTTCGCCCATGGCTCTACACGAGTCGAGCAGAAACTCGATAGTGTTGGCACCGGCTTCTTTTCACGTATGCCCACTTCGCCCTTTGCCAACGATGTGCGATGTGCGGCTTCCATCTGCCGCGCCACTTTGTCGTTCCCCTGTTTTGTGGATTCGCGCACCACGTCACCTTTCCACATGAACTTGTACCAGTAAACGTCTCCACGCTTGTAGATGCTCATTTCTTGCCGCCTTTCTTCTTGCCGCTGCCTTTTGGCCTTCCGCCCAGCTTGCCGTTTGCACGCGACGCTGCCGCTTTGCGCTTCGATTTCACCTCGCCGCGACAGGCTGGACAGTAGCAAACCAGCGGGATGTTGTGAATTGGACATTTCATGCTGCTACATTATCCTAACACGTTGGGTTTGTCAAGAACATTCTTTCACCCATACCCGGTTGTCACTCGCCTATGCGTCATGCGTCACTGACAAGCCGCAGCCGCAGGCGTGAAATCGTTGTGAACGTCGGAGAGCATATTTTCCGATCTTTCTCCCACCCACTCCTGACGAGTCCGCGCGAGAAAACAAGAACCTGGTCCGCCTCCCCGGCGTCCAAGCGCGCCCATCGTTTTGGTCTATTTCATTCGAAGCACATGACGAGGAGGTAAGGCAATGCGAGGAAAACAGCAATTCTGCAGTTCACTTTCGCGCACCATTTTGCGCGCGGCCACGGCTGCGCTGGCGATAGCAACGGTGTTTGCGCTGACGGTTGTCTTGACCCAATCAGCACAGGCCCAAACATTTAAAGTGCTCCATACCTTCACCGGCGGAGCGGACGGGGGAGGCCCTTTTGCCGGTCTGACGATTGACCGAGCAGGAAATCTCTACGGCACGGCTCAATACGACGGGTCCTACGGCAACGGCACGGTCTTCAAGCTGTCGCACAAGGGTTCGGGCTGGGTCTTTACACCGCTCTACAGCTTCCAGGGACCACCTGACGGAGCTACCCCACAGGTCGCAGTGGTATTCGGGCCGGACGGCAGCCTCTACGGCACCACCTATTATGGAGGACTTGAAGATTGTTGGTACGGGATGGAATACTGCGGGACGCTTTTCAACCTGAAACCGTATCCAACTGCTTGCAAGGCCGCACTCTGCGGCTGGCAGGAAACCGTGCTTTATCGCTTCATGGGGGGGGTTAATTCCGCATCTAATCCCACTGGCCTGACTTTCGACCCAGCGGGCAATATGTATATCAGCGCGCAAGGCGAATCGAGAGAACAACAAATTGTCGTTAAGATGGCGCCCTCCAATGGAGGCTGGCAGGAAACGCTTTCCTGTGCTATCGGCGAAAACGGTTATATCAGCGGCGTGATCCTGGATGGAGCCGGCAACGTGTACGGAGTCTCTTCCGGCGGAGCATACGAGCAGGGGTATGTTTTTCAGTTGATCACTCTTGTCCAAATTAAGTTTTCCGGTTCGTTAACTTGGACAGCATTGGACAGGTTCCACGGGCCGTCCACGCCGTCATAACCCTCTGAAACCATAGCAAAATCGCCACCTCCGCTCCG
>Ga0181532_10000952_pt1 | contig 28992 bp, 23 predicted proteins | sample PEATcosm2014_Bin_33_FD_119768 | JGI IMG/M metagenome (GOLD analysis project Ga0181532, IMG submission 119768) | Peatland microbial communities from MTU Mesocosm Facility, Houghton, MI, USA - PEATcosm2014_Bin11_30_metaG | ecosystem: Environmental > Terrestrial > Soil > Wetlands > Peat | place...
ATCTATGAATGGTTGGCGAAATGGAATCATGCCCCCGAACCCTTCATCTGGAAAGCCACTGCCGACGTCATTCTTGACAAGGTACGCCGCTGTAAAGAATTATCTAGGACACCACACTAGCTGGAAACCGCGCGTACGTACTACGCGGGTTGGAAGGGTGGCATGAACACTCTGTTTCTCGTGATCTGCAGCCTGAGCCCGGTTTTCTTTGTCGTGTTCCTGTTGGAGTGCTCAAGGCCGTTGCATAAGTCGAAGAAAGCGCCAGTTGTGCGGAAATCCACGGAAGCCGCCGTCATAGACGCGGCGACGGGGCGCCGGCTTTTCGTGCATCTCGAGCAACAGGTGGCGGAGTTTATTTCCGCCCATCATCGGACCACTGCCCTCTAGGTGATTGTGATGATGTGGGTCTCAATTCCGCTGTGCGCCTACGGGCAGAGGACGCCATCATGGTGATGTTCTAGGTCCGAGAAGCCAAAGGACCTCGTCACAGCCTTGCTCAACTCCCTGGATGTACAGTGTACGGAGTTACAGCAGCAAGCTCGAGGTGACGAGATGTTCGGAGCAATTGGAAAACTCATTCGAGAAGCAGCATTGGCGATGATTACCACGGGGATAGCCTTGACATGGATCCTGCCAATGCAAGCGCAACAACCGGAAACAGCGGCGCCATCCCCCGGAACGGTAGCAGTTTCGGCACAAACCATGGAACGGCTGCAGCAACATATCGCGGAACTGGAAGCCGAGATGACGGAGTTGAAGGCGCAGATGAAGGAAATGCGGTCTGCAGCGTCGTCAGGGCCGGTGTCTGGTACGAACGTCGCGCTGACGCACGATACAGCTGACGGGCGTCCGTTGGAAAGCGCTGTTCTTTCCAGTAGCGGGCAAGCGCCGCATGGAGACGCTTTGCTCTCCGCTGACGATCGCAGCGTCCTCAATTACCTGAAAGGGACGACGATTAACGTCTCCGTGGACGGCTATTACGCCTACAATTTCAACGATCCTGTGGGACGGGTGAATCTGCTGCGCGCCTACGATGTGAGCAGCAACGCTTTCAGTCTGAACCAGGCGGCGGTGATTCTCGAGCGTGCGCCCGATGTTGACGCCGGGCGTCGCTATGGCGCCCGTCTCGATCTGCAATTCGGACAGGCTACTGCAAGTACCCAGGGCAATCCCTTAAACGAACCGCGTCCCGACATCTATCGCAATATCTTTCAGGCCTATGGGACGTATGTTGTTCCGCTCGGCAGCGGTCTCACTGTGAACTTCGGCAAATGGGCCAGTTCGCTGGGCGCGGAAGGTAACTATACCCAGTTCCAGATCGACTACTCCCGCTCCTACTGGTTCGACTTCCTGCCTTTCTATCACATGGGAATCCAGGCCCAATACAGTGTGAACAAGAAGCTGGCGCTGAATTACTGGGTCGTCAACGGCACCAACCAGACCGAACCCACGAACGGCTTCAAGGATGAGTTATTCGGCTTCGTGCTGACACCGAACAAGAACATCTCGTGGACCATGAATTACTACCTTGGTCAGGAACATCCCGATGCCACGCCGGTTTCCACGTGCGGCCCTGTGCCGGTCCAGCCGGGATTGTGTTTCGAGAAGATCAGCCCCGCGCCGGATGGCAAACTGGATATCTTCGACAGCTACGTAAGCTGGCAGACAACACCCAAGCTTCTGCTTCAGTTGGAAGGCGACTACGTTATCCAACGCTTGTGGGCCAACGCCGCGCCCGGCCAGTCGTCTGCGCCCTCGCACACATCGGGCGGCGCTGCTTACGCCAAGTATCAACTGACGCCGAGGACCTACATCGCCGGGCGCACGGAGTATCTCTCCGATCGCGGCGGCCTCTTCAGCGGAGTCACCGAGGCGCTGAAGGAAGTCACGGCGACCTATGACTTTACGGTGGCGAATGGATTTGAAATGAAATATGAATACCGGCGCGATTGGTCGAATGAACCGATCTTTTTGACCAGCGCGCAGAACGTGTTTTCCAAAGACCAGAACACAGCAACCGTTGGAGTTATCTGGTGGTTTGGCCGCAAACAGGGACCGTGGTAGGGAACAGGGATGCGCGGGAGTTTTGAAGCGGCACGGCTTCAGCCCCTGAGGGAACTCGGGTTTTAATCGCAAGAGCCAGTCTCCTCAGCGGCTAAAGCCGGGCCGGTGAAGTGCAGCACGACGGTCTCCGCTTTTTCTTTGTACCCGCCGGGTCTGACCCACTACACTTGAACAGAGAAAGCCGTGAGCAAGAGCCTACCGTTGTTGCTTCGCCACGCTATGTACAACCTGCGTGGCGGCTTCCTGATCCGCCCCCTGACGATCGCGCTGGCGCTGGGTTGCACGGGCGCATTCATGTCGTGGTTGGAAGAGGGGTTTCCGGCCGCCAGCGGCTGGGTGCCCACGGTTCTATTCCCTTCGCACGCCGACCCGCAGGTCGCCCAGGTCATTCTGGCCGGCATCGCCGCCTCCATCATGACGGTGGTGTCAATCGTATTCGCTATCCTGCTTATGACGCTCACCCTTGCGTCCATGCAGTTCTCCCCACGCATTATCGTCAGCTTTTCTCGGGACCGCGTGACGCAATGGACGCTGGGTATCTTCCTGGGCACTTTCTCGTACTGCATGGCAGCGCTTCCCACGGCGCACTCGCTCCCTCACCCCTTCGCGCCAGTAGCCACCGTCCTGGGCGCGATGGTGCTGGCGCTGGTCTGCGTCGGTTTGCTGCTCTTCTTCATTCACCATATCTCGCAGGCCATCAGTGTCAATCACATCGTCGACAGAATCGCGGAGGAGACGGAGGCCATAATTGATGAACTGATGCCCCGGCCGCGGCACCCAGACCGACTCCATCGTGCTGCGCCTCTTAGACCTGATGCCAGTGATGTGGCCGTCATGAGCACTGATTCAGGCTACATCCGCTACATCGACAAGAAACGCGTGATTGCCGTAGCCAAGCACTATCACGTGAGCATCCGTGTCTTGCGGCGTGTCGGCCAATTCGTTCCCGCAGGAATTCCGCTGGCAATGGTCTCGAAAGGCAACCGCTTGCCACCCGCAGGTGCCGGAGAACTCCTTGCCGCTCTCGACATCGGCCCGACCAGAACGTTGCAGCAGGACGTGGAATTTGGCGTTTTGCAGATTGTCGATGTTGCCTTGAAAGCGATTTCGCCTGCCGTCAACGACCCCACCACCGCCATTACCTGCGTCGATCAGTTGAGCCGCATTCTGATCCGCTTCGCGTCCCGAGAGCCGCCCGAGGACCTGCTCTACGATCCACCGGGCATCGTTCGCGCCAGCATTGGATGGATCCACTTCGAGCGCCTGTTGGAGGCAGCCTTTGAGCAGATCCGCATGTGTTCGAAGACGGACGTGGCCGTCGGTTTACTGTTGCTGCGGGCCCTCGGTGACATCGCGGCTTCGACGCCCGATCCGGAGCTCCGCCGGATACTCGTCGTGCACGGAATGCGGGTAGTGGCAGGCTGCGCCGAAAAGCTCGGAGAGGAGGAGCTGAGAGAGTTGCGCGTTCGCCAGACCGCGCTGGAGAGGTTCACCGCGACCTTGCAGCTTGCAGATTAGAACAGCAGGTGGGGAGTGTAGTTCGGTCGGAAAAGGCGCTGCGGCTACGCCTCCAACCAAATTGGCTGGAAGGCAAGAAGTCCGCTTTGGTATAACCGAAAGACACCTCTGTGGCCGGGAGAGGCGCTCAAGTCAGGTCCAAATTCACACTCCTTTCATACAATTTGTACATTGCCATTGTCCATGACTACAGAATGCCCATAGACTAAAAGCACAAAACCATTAGGAGACGATTTTGGCTGAGGCGATCATTCAAGCCCGTGCGGTTGAGAAATACTATCCGCAGCCCGACGGCAACAAGATCGAGGTGATTGCGCCTACCGACCTCGACGTCTGTCCGGGGAAGATTGTCGCTCTGCTCGGTCCCTCCGGCTCGGGAAAATCCACGCTGCTGCGTATGCTGACAGGCCTTTCGAAGCCGTCGTCCGGGCAAATTTTGTGGCACGGCAAGCCGATGGACGGCCAGATTCCAAATGTCTCCATTGTCTTCCAAAGCTTTGCGCTGTTTCCCTGGCTCACGGTTCTGGACAACGTGGAAGCGCCGCTGATCGCCAAGGGCATGGGCGCCATCGAGCGCCACAAGCGGGCCCTGAAGATGATCGACACCGTCGGTCTTGATGGCTTCGAGACGGCATATCCCAAGGAACTTTCCGGCGGAATGAAGCAGCGGGTAGGTTTTGCCCGCGCGCTGGTGGTCGAGCCGGAAGTGCTCTTCATGGACGAGCCTTTCTCGGCGCTCGATGTCCTCACCGCGGAGAACCTTCGCTCCGAGCTGCTGGAATTGTGGATCTCCAAGAAGATGCCTACCACCAGCATTTTCATCGTGACCCACAATATCGAAGAAGCCGTGCTGCTGGCGGACCGCGTCATCGTGCTGGGACGTAATCCGGCACGCATTCGCTCCGACTTCGAGATCGGCATTCCGCAGTATCGCGATCGCAAGTCGCCGCGCTTTCTGGCTTACGTGGATGCCATTTACAAGACGCTGACTCGCCCCGAAGAGGAAGCTTCGGTTCCGGGACAGGCCGTGCAAGCCTCAGGCGACAGCCAACCGCGGGAGCGCGCCAAGTTCCAGATGCTGCCACACGCGCGGCCCGGCGGAATCGCCGGGTTCATGGAACTGCTAGCGGACCGCGGGGGTCGCGACGACCTGTACAAGCTGGCTGACGAACTCGCGATGGATGTCGATGACTTGCTTCCCATCGTGGACGCTTCCGTGATGCTGGGATTCGCCGTGGTGCACGAGGGTGATGTCGAGATCACGCCGGAAGGCCGACGCTTCGGCGAAGCCGATATCCAGACGCAGAAGCAGCTCTTCCGGGACGCTGCCCTGAACAACGTCGCTATCCTGCGCCTCATCGAGAACACGCTTCACGCCAAGCGCGATCACGCCATCGGCGAGGAGTTCTTCCGCGACATCCTCGACGAGCACTTCAGCTCGGATGAAGTCGAGCGCCAGTTCGAGACCGCATTGAACTGGGGACGCTACGCCGAGATCTTCGACTACGACTCCGAGACCGGCCGCTTGTTCCATCGCGAAGAAGCAGACAGCGACGCGGCATCGATTCTGGGCGAGGCTTGATGGCACGTCCAAGCTGGCAACCGATTCGCATTCTCGGCAAGGGACCGTGGTCGCTGCTGCCTGCGCAAACCTGGTCGGTGCTGACCGACTTCGTCATCTTTGCTGCCGGCCTTTCGCTTTTCTACGCGGTGCTGGTTCTCGGGCGCTCATGGTTTGGCCCGTTCAATCCTCACATCGAGATCTCGCGCGATCCCACCAAACTTCCCATGTACGCGGCTTACTCGCTGCTGCGGATCACCGTCGCCTACGTGCTTTCGCTCGCCTTCACGCTGGTTTACGGCTACGTTGCTGCCTATAACGCGAACGCCGAGCGCATCATGATTCCGCTGCTCGACATTCTGCAGTCGATTCCGGTCCTCAGCTTTCTGCCCGGCGTGATGCTCGCGATGGTCGCGCTTTTCCCGCATCACCAGATCGGCGTCGAGATGGGCGCAATCCTACTCATCTTCACCGGGCAAGTCTGGAACATGGCCTTCAGCTTCTACTCGTCGCTGAAGAGTATTCCGCGCGACATGCGCGAGGCCGCCAAGATATATCGCTTCAACTGGTATCAGCGCTTCACGCAGTTCGAGTTGCCATACGCTGCGATTGGGCTGGTGTGGAACTCAATGATGTCGGTCGCGGGAGGCTGGTTTTTCCTGATGGCGTGCGAAATGTTCGTGCTGGGCGACCGCGACTTTCGTCTGCCAGGACTCGGTTCGTATCTGCAAACCGCCGCGAGCGCAGGCGACACCGAAGCGATCTTGTGGGGTGTAGGAACCATGATCGCGGTCATCGTGCTGCTCGATCAAATTGTGTGGCGACCAGTAATCGCGTGGGCCGAAAAATTCAAGATGGAACAGGTGGAGAGCGCCGACGCGCCGCGCTCGTGGTTTCTCAACGTCATTGAACATTCGCGCGGATTGCGACGGCTGCGCAAGAAAACTATCAGGCCGTTACAGGAGCGGCTCGCGCTCCATTTCGCCCGCCTGCATCACGCCGCCGACGAAGACGCGCCGCCAGCTCCCTGGAAGGTCTGGACCGGTCGCGCGATTGCCGTCATTGCCGTGCTCGCCGTGCTGTACGCGGTCACGCGAGCCATCGTGATGCTCACCGGCCTGAACGTCTCGGAGTACAGCGAAGTGCTGATCGGCGCTGGAGCGACGTTTCTCCGCGTAATTGCGGCGCTTGCCATCGGAGCAGCCTGGACAATTCCCGCAGGTGTTGCCATTGGATTCAATCCCAAGTTGGCGCGCATTGCGCAGCCACTGGCGCAAATTGCGGCGTCGGTCCCGGCGACAGCGCTGTTTCCCATTGTGCTGCTCGTGCTCATCCGCATTGGCGGAGGTTTGGGGCTCGGTTCCATCGTGCTCCTGCTGCTGGGAACGCAATGGTACATCCTGTTCAACGTAATCGCGGGGGCCATGGCGATTCCCACCGATTTGGAAGAAGCGTCGGACGTGTTCAAGTTCAAGAGCGGACAACGCTGGCGCAAACTCATTCTCCCAGGAATCTTCCCTTATCTCGTCACCGGTCTGGTCACCGCATCGGGCGGGGCATGGAACGCCAGCATCATCGCCGAGTACTTCCGGCTGAAGGACCAAACGTACACCACGGTTGGTTTGGGCGCTACCATCTCGCGTGCCAGCGATTCCGGCAATTTCGATCTGCTGCTGGCTTCGACGATCGTCATGTCCATCGTGGTGGTGACCATCAATCGCCTGGTCTGGCGGCGGATGTATCGGCTAGCCGGAACGCGCTATACGCTGGAAGCGTAGAACCCGCTCTTCGCTGTTCGCCGATCGCTGTTCGCCGAGATCGCGCCCTTCTGCTGTCATCCGACCGAGGGCTAACCGGGGTGGCAATCCGAAGCGGAAGGAACCCTCTTCATTCGTGTCATCCCGAGCGGAGCGCAGCGGAGTCGAGGGATCTGCGGTTCGCATTTAGCACTTGGCATTTAGCCAACGCTGCACGGCGAACTTCTGGCAACTGGCTACTGGCTACTGCCGTTAACTATCCCCTGACCCCTGGCACCTCAACCCTCTTCGGCCTTCCTGTTATCCAACTGCCAACCCCCCTCCCCCTCATTCTTTAGAATCATCAGATTACGGACCTTTTCTTTGCAACCTCTTGACTCCCAGCGAGTTACTGGTAACTTCTTTATTTGCGTCACTTACGAGCACGAATTGCCCTCGACTCGATGGTTTGTCAGAGCCTTAACGGCGAAGGTACAAACCATCCCTGACTCGGGAAAATAGAAGGAATCGGGATGGGCGGCAACATCAATGAGGATTTGCCCGCTGTGCCAGGAAACACGCTGGAGATGCGGCTTCAGTTGATGTAATTCTTTGTTGGGTAGCCCCGCAAGGATGCGGTTGCAGTGACGCAATTGGGCGTCTTGCGCCGGGGCTGGTCTCCTCAGCCAGGTTGAGCTGCACGGTCGCGCAGACTGGCGCCCAGGTATTACAGCTCTTCTGTCACAGGAATTTCCCAGATGCTTAGCGGGCGGGTTCAGCGGACCGTTTTTTGGTGTCCGGGCCAGTCGGAACACCTCCAGTCCTCAAAGAAATCTTAAGATATGCAACCATTTATGTCAGTGACGTTTGACGCTAATGGGTGTGACAGAGTGGTCAGAAAAAGTGTGCGCGGGCGTGTCGCCGGCTAAAGCCGGCTCGGGCTTTGTTGTTGCCGCGTACCCAGGACTTCCGTCCTGGGCTAAACTATGCCGCCCGCTGCGCGGGCTGCGGTTCAACGCATGGTTGACGGGTCCGCTAACCGCGGTGGTCGATCCGCTGCGCCTGCATAGCCCATCACATCCCGCAGTAACTACGCGTCGCCCCTCAGCATCAACTGCTCCGCCGGCGAGAAGGCGTGGTTGCGGATCATCATCGTGCTCAGCAGGGAAGTGAGCCCCGACGACGCTAGGATCATAGCGATCACCACAAACTGGTAGATGGCCGCGTACAGCGGGCTTGAGCCGGAGAGCAACATGCCGGTCATCAGGCCGGGAATCCAGACGATGCCCAACGAGCGCAGATTGTCGATGGCGGGAATCAGCGAGGCGTGAATGCTCGATTCGGCATAGCGCGCCACGGTTTCCGGAGGCGCAGCGCCGAGCGCGAGCGCGGTTTCGATCTCACCCGCGTGCGACAGGACCTCGGAGCGGAAGCGGTTCAGCGCCAGCCCGTTGGTGTTCATGGCGTTGGCGATGATCATGCTCCCCACGGGAATGAGCGTGGTGATGGCGGTATCAATGACGCCGGCCCAGGTCATGATCGCGGTCACCAGCCCGGCTCCGGCGGCGATGGAATAGGTCGAGACCTTTTGCGCGCCGGGAATGTTCTTCGCGCGCCGGGCCGAGATGGAACCGGCGGCGATGATCATCGCGGTCAGCAGAAAGACGCTGGTCCAGCGCGGGCCTTTCAGCAGCAACATCAGGATGGAGCCGACGGCGACGATCTGCACGATGCCGCGCAGCAGGGCGACGGCGGTGTCGCTTTCGAGATGGATGTTGCGGCGGCGCGCGAGCAGTATCACCAGTAGAGCGAGCGCGGCGGCGATGGCGGCTTGCGCAAAGCCGAGAGAGGTTTGTGAATGGAAGAGCGACTTAAGCATGCAGCACCTCCGCAGGAGTTCCGGTTTGGATGAGGCGTCCTGCCTCCAGGAGCGCGACGCGGTCGCACGTTCGGCGCGCCTGATCGCGGTCGTGGGTTACGAGGACACAGGTCAGCGAAGTTTGGTGAACGAGGTTGCAGATGAGTTCCTCGATGCCCAGCTTCGCGTGCTCGTCGAGCGCCGAAGTTGGTTCATCGAGTAGCAAGACTTCCGGACGGTTGGCCATCGCGCGAGCGAGCGAGACCCGTTGCTGCTCGCCGCCGGAAAGATTGGTGACGTCGCGGGTGGCGAATCCGGGCAAGCCGACCCGCTCCAGCAGTTCGGAAACTGCGCTATCGGACAGCGTCTCGCCGCGCTGTAGTGGCCCGAATCGCAGGTTGGATGCCACGTTGCCAGGAAACAGGAACGGACGCTGCGTGACCATGCCAACGCGGCGGCGCAGTTCGCGCGGCGAGAATTGGCGATAGTCCTGGCCCTCGAGGAATACAGCGCCGCTGGTCGGTTCATCGAGGCGATTCAGCAATCGCAGAAAGGAACTCTTGCCGGAGCCGCTCGCGCCGACGATGCCCAGCAGTTCTGCGCGCTGCACGTCGAGCGAGATGTCGTTGACGATGGCGGCGTTGCCCACGCGCCGGCTGAGATGCTTGGTGCGCAGAACGACGGCGTCCTGCGCAGAGGCGTGCGTGGCGCTCATCGGTCGAGGCGCCCGTAGTAGATCTTGGTGTCGTACTCCAAGACGACGCGGCCGTCTGTGGCGTGGGAAGAGAACAGCTGCGGGACCTCGCGCGACATCGCCTCATACTTCTCGCCGGCCTTGGGGATGTAGGACGACGAGAGTAGCCGCCCGCGCAGTCCGTCGAAGTCGAGCCGCTGCTGATTGTTTTGCTGGATCAGCTTCATCTCGTTGGGAGCGAAGAAGCCTTCGAGTGCGGCGTAGCTGGCGAGGTACTTGTGGGTGACTTGTTCGTAGTCGGTGGAATGGCGACGCACGAAGTCTTCATACGCACGCAGGAACGGCGTGGATTTGGTGTCGCGGTCGTGCCACACCAGAACGGCCCAGCCTTGCGGCTTCAGGATGCGCGCGAACTCGATGCGCGCCTCGGGCGGACGGAACCAGTGGAACGCCTGCCCGGCGACAACGAAGTCAACGCTCGCATCGGGCAAGGTTGTGACCTCGGCGCTGCCATCCACCATGCTGAAGCTGGGATAGTCGGCGAGATACTCTTCCCCCGCGAGGCGCATCTCGCGATTGGGCTCTACTCCGATCACACGATTGCCGTTCTCCAGAAAAATCTTTGCCAGCAGCCCAGTGCCGCAGCCGGCGTCAGCGATGAGGTGTTCCGGCAGCAAGCCGCAGGCTTTCTGCAAAGCTTGCGCGACTTCGGGTGAGTAGTGAGGACGATACTTGACGTAATCCTCCGCGCGGTCGGAAAAGCGCGCCGCGGGATCGCGACCTGGGTGAGCCATAGGTGCTATCTTAGCGTGACCGATGACGCCGGAACGCAACCGCAATCCACCTATGGTCACAGCAATCTGTGACGCGATTCGGCGGATACCGCGCGGGCCGTGTCAGCACCTATGGCGCAATCGCTAAGGCGGCTGGATATCCGCGCTGCGCGCGCCATGTGGGGCGGGTCCTGAAACAGGCGGACGGGCTGCCTTGGCAGCGCGTATTGGGCTCGGGTGGGCGGATTTCGCTGCGCGGCGAGCTGGCCGTGGAACAGCGCTTCCTGCTGGAGGCCGAGGGCGTCCGCTTCCGTGGCCGGAAGGTGAATATGCGCGAATTTGAGCACCGCTTCGAGCGTAACGGCCCGAAGTCCTCGACCGATGCCCGAAAGGAGCGGCTACCGCGAAAGTAGCAGGTCGCACCCAACTTTCTACTGGTCAGAAACGCCGGATGTCGTAGAATGGTGCCTGTCATCCGACTCTCTACAAGTATGTGTTGCCCGGGCCCACTTCGATTGCTTGCCGCAACAGCGGTTGTGTTTTTCGCGATGTCGCTTTCGGCACAGCGCTACTATGGGCACGACCATCACGTTTATCATCCACCTGCGCAGACGAAACACCAGACTTCTCCAGCCACGAATTCGCGAGCGCATGCGACCACCACAACCGCTGCGAATAGCACCGTGCACAGCGCCAACACGGCCGGCGGTCAGAGCATCCCGTATCATGGCGCGGCTTCCAGCTCCAAACCAGATGCGGTGACCCCTCCAAACACGGGTGAGCGTCAGCCTCAGTAGCTTTTCAGCCCTTCAACAATCCAGAATCTAGTTTGAAGTTGAGTAACCGCTTTATTTCTTTCCTCGCTTTGGCAGCGCGGCAGGCCAGTAACCGGAAATTAACATTCCGGGCCGTATACGCGTTATATAATCCATAACTTATGCAAGAAAAGCCCTTGGAGATAGAGAAAGTTGAGGATGCGGGCGGAGCGGTGATTAAGCTCCACGGTCCGCTGTTGTTGGGGAACTTCTTTCCGCTGCAGACCATGGTCCGATCGGACCCCTCCAATCTGTTGATTCTTGATGTGGCCGACATGCCCTACATTGATTCAGCCGGGATTGGCTGCCTGGTGGGTGCGCATGTTTCGCGTGAGGGTTCCGGCCGCAAGCTGGTCATCGTAGGCGCCCACGAGCGATTACTGACCTCCCTGAAAGTAACCAAGGTTGATCATCTATTCTCCTTCGCCTCCAGCGTGGAACAGGCCCGCGCGCAAGCTAGTGGAGCGTAAAGCCAGGTCAAGTTACTCTCAGATTTAGCTAGTAGCTGCTACTTGAGCGGTAGCGGCTGAGTTGCCCTGCGACAACACCTCAATCACGCGACGGACGTCTTTGACCTCCGCCTGCTGAATGACTTTCAACCCCTCGCCGCCAACCGGCGGATGCAGAATCGCGCGGCCTTCGATGGACACTGCGAGGTCGAGCCCGGCAATGGTTGCATCGTGAAGGAACGACGGTTCGCTCGCCAGACGCTTGGCGGTGAACCAGGCTGCATCGCGTGCCGCCGTCATGTCGAAGTTGACCAGGGACGTCTCGCTGCGCAGGCCGATCTTTTCCAGATCGCCAATCAGGGGAGAAACGGCAGCAATTTCGGATGCCACGGTGCCGATCAGGCTCCCTAGTACAACGTTGATCGCGTCGAAATCAGGTTTGAGTTGGGGTAGTTGATCGCCCGGGCTGACCTGCGCGCTAGCAATCCCAAGATCAAGGTTGATATGCGCGTTCATGCCCGAAAGCAGTTGCTGCAAGATGAGAAGGTCGGCATCGTCGCAGCCGCGGAATGCCAGCATCCAGCTTCTGGTCGCAGCTCCGCCAGCCTGAAAAGTGGCGAGCGCATCGAGATAGCGCGAAGCGAAGGCGACATCGAGCTTCTCCATCAGGGGACCATTCTGGAAGCGGCCGTTGGCAATGCCGTCGCGCACCGCGCAAGTCACCCGCCGGTACAGTGCCGCAAAGTAGCCAAGACGGCTGCCATTATCGGAGGACTGCTGAACAACAGCGTCCAGCGCGGAGACTACATCGTCGATGGTTTGTACGGCCATGCAGGCTGATGTTAACAGAGACCCATCCAGTAGCATGTGTGCTGCAGTTTTCCCACCACAGACTTTTTCAAAAAGTCCGCTGTCGGTTTCCGCGCATAGCGTTGCGCCCTCTGATACACTTCTGCGCTAGGGTTGGCCGGATCCCGCAGCGGTCTGCCACGAGAGTTTTCGTACGCACGAAATAGGTCCTAACGTTCAACAAACCCCGAATTTGAGAGCGCAGGGTGACTCGCAGAGCAGCATCCTGTAATGAGGAGGTCCATGATGGCTACAGCAGTGAGCGCAACGCAGCTGCACAACCGTGTGCAAGAGTTTATTGGCAAGCCGCGAAAGATGTTCATCAACGGCAAGTGGGTGGACGCGGCTTCCGGGAAGACGTTTCCCTCCTACAACCCCGCCACCGGAGAGATACTGGCGAAGGTTGCCGAGGGCGATCGCGAAGACATTGACCGCGCGGTGAAAGCGGCGCGCAAGGCCTTCGAGAGCGGTCCATGGCCGGATATGACGGCTTCGGAACGCGGCCGGCTGATCTGGATGCTCGGCGATTTGCTCGAACAGCGCCTCGAAGAGTTCGCGCAGCTCGAAAGCCTCGATAATGGAAAGCCGCTTTCCGTAGCGCGGGTTGCCGACGTGCCGCTGGCGGCTGACTTGTTTCGCTACATGGCGGGATGGGCGACCAAGATTGAAGGCAACACGATTCCTTTCTCGCCAAAGTACTTCGCTTATACGCGGCGCGAGCCGGTCGGCGTGGTCGGTCAGATCATTCCGTGGAATTTCCCGCTGCTGATGGCGGCGTGGAAACTCGGTCCGGCACTGGCGACCGGTTGTACCGTGGTACTGAAGCCGGCAGAGCAGACGCCGCTGAGCGCCCTGCTGCTGGCTGAGCTGATCGCAGAGGCGGGATTCCCGGACGGGGTGGTGAACGTCGTGCCCGGTTATGGGGAGACAGCGGGCGCTGCGCTGGCGGCGCATCCCGACGTGGACAAGATCGCATTCACCGGCTCGACCGAAGTCGGCAAACTCATCGTGCAGGCAGCGGCGGGCAATCTGAAGAAGGTCTCGCTGGAGTTGGGAGGCAAATCGCCGAACATCGTCTTTGCGGACGCCGAACTGAAATCCACGATTGCCGGTGCGGCGAGTGCCATCTTTTTCAACCATGGCCAGTGCTGCTGTGCGGGCTCGCGCCTTTACATCGAGCGGAGCATGTTCGACAACGTGGTGAACGGAGTGGCAGATGAGGCGAAGAAGATCAAGGTCGGACCGGGCTTCGATCCTGATACGTCAATGGGCCCGCTGGTTTCGGAAGAACAGTTGAACCGTGTTTGCAGCTATTTGGAGAGCGGTCTCAGCGAGGGCGCCGAGGCGGTAGTCGGTGGACGGAAACGGCCGGGCGCAGGCTATTTTGTCGAGCCGACTGTGATGGTCAAAACCAATTCGAATATGAAGGTGGTTCGCGAAGAGATTTTCGGGCCGGTGGTTTGCGCCATGCCGTTCAGCGACGTGGACAAGCTTGTCGCCGAAGCTAATCAGAGCGAGTACGGCTTGGCTGCCGCGGTGTGGACGCGCGATATCAGCAAGGCGCACCGCATCGCCGAGAAGCTGCGCGCCGGGACGGTGTGGATCAACTGCTACAACGTCTTCGACGCGTCTCTGCCCTTCGGCGGATACAAACAGTCGGGTTGGGGGCGCGAGATGGGCCATGAAGTACTCGAGATGTACACGGAAGTGAAGGCCGTCTGCGCGGCGCTCTAGCGGGCTCTCGCATCGCGCGAAATCGTTCGGGGCTGCATGCCCCTAAGGTTGTAGTCCCGAACGAATTCCATTTCTCCCAACCCGGAAAGCGCTTATAGTTTGGATACGGCCCCGTGAGCCGTAGCCCATGCAGACTGCAACGCGTAGCACGAGAAGACTGAGCTACTCGTGCGGAGCCGCCCCGGTTCCGCTACTCGGCAAATGCATCGGCGAAGTGCTCGATGATACTGCCGCTGCCTACCCCGGCAATGACGCGCTCGTCATTCGTCATCAGCAGAAGCGCTACAGCTACGCCCAATTGCGAGATGAGGCGGAGCGGGTGGCCCGAGGTCTTCTGGCGCTGGGCATAAGGAAGGGCGACCGCATCGGCATTTGGGCGACCAACTGCGCCCAGTGGGTTGTGACCCAGTTCGCCACCGCAAAGATCGGGGCGGTCCTCGTCAACATCAATCCCGCGAACCGTTCTGTGGAACTGGAATATGCGTTGCATCAGTCGGAGTGTCAGACTCTGATGCTGACCCAGGGCTTCCGGGACACAGACTACGCGCAAGTTATCCACGAAGTATGTCCCGAGAGCGAACGGTCGCAATTTGGCGAACTGCGCGCCGCCAAGTTGCCGGAGTTGCGGCGACTCATCTTCATGGGCGCAAACCCGCCGAATCCCGCCGACCAGAAACCCGCCGATGTGCCGCGAGGAATGCTTGGCTGGGACGAGTTGTTGAAGATGGGCGACGGCGTTGCAATCGAGCAGTTGCGCGCGCGAGAAGCCAGCCTCGATTTTGACGATGCCATCAACATCCAGTACACGTCAGGCACGACTGGCCTGCCGAAGGGTTCAACGCTCTCCCATCACAACATCGCAAACAATGGGATGCTCATCGCCAACGCGATGCGCTTCACCCACCGCGACCGGCTCTGCATTCCGGTGCCGTTCTATCACTGCTTTGGCATGGTGCTGGCCAATATGGCGTGCGTGGCGACCGGCGCGACGATGGTGATTTCCGGGCCAAATTTCGATCCCGAGGCCACTCTGCGGGCAGTTTCGGAGGAGCGCTGCACGGCGTTGCACGGTGTTCCGACCATGTTCATCGCGGAGCTGGAGCACCCGAAATTCGCGGAGTTCGATCTGAGCACGCTGCGCACAGGAATCATGGCGGGTTCTCCATGTCCCATCGAGATCATGAAGCGCGTGGTGAAGCAGATGCACTGCAGCGAGATGACCATTGCCTATGGGCTGACCGAGGCTTCGCCGGTCATCACCCAGACCACTACGGGCGACCCGATCGAACTTCGCGTGACCACTGTGGGCAAGGTTCTGCCGCATACCGAAGTGAAGATCGTCAATCCGCTGGATGGGAAGACGGTGTCAGTTGGCGAACAAGGCGAGCTTTGCACACGCGGCTACCACGTGATGAAGGGGTATTACAACAATATGTCGGCGACCCGGAGCGTCATCGATGGCGATGGCTGGTTGCACACGGGCGATCTGTCGGTGATGGATGAGAACGGCTACTTCAAGATCACCGGCCGGGCCAAAGATGTCATCATTCGTGGTGGAGAAAATATCTCTCCGCGCGAGATTGAAGAATTTCTGTACACCTGCCCGGGAATCAGCGCGGTGCAGGTCATTGGCGTGCCTGACCGCAAGTACGGGGAGCAGGTGGCGGCATGGGTGAAGCTCGAGCGCAGCTCAACTCTCACCGCCGATGGGATTCGCCAATTCTGCGAAGGTAAGATTGCGCGCTACAAGATTCCCCGCTACATCAAGTTTGTCGAGGATTTCCCGCTCACCATCACCGGCAAGGTACAGAGGTACAAGATGCGCGAGATCGCCATCAGGGAACTTGGCCTGGAAGCCGAGGCCAAGATCGAGATGGCGTAGAAACAGTTGTCAGTAGCCATGTGTCAGCACTCAGCAAATTGACCGCTAGCGACTGACTACCGGCTACTTGCTTTGTGCTTACCGAACATGCGCGGATCGTAGCTGAGCGGCTCCGCCTGGCGAACGACAATCTTCTTGAACTCGGGATGCTCGGGATTAATCAGGCAGTTATTCTCGTTTGGGGCGAGAACTGAGGGCACCAGTAACAGGCAGTGCTCTGCTCGCTGCGCAAATTCATCACCTATTCGGGCGAGCTCATGCGGGGCTGCGGGTTGGCGCCACCTTGCAGGTAGATCCTTGATCCCAATTCGCTCTCTGGTCACGCCGTCCGGAACTTCTGCTAAGGCTAAGACGAGGTCGCCGGGAGAATCGTCCCTGTCAAGATGAACGAAATACTCCAGCATGGCGAGGGATTGATGTTCTGATGCGTAGCTGAGGCGTGTTCCGGGGCTCGACCAGCGTCCGCCGTAGCGGTACGCTCCTTCACCGTCAAACGGCGCGTGGGCATACGCCTTGCGCAGCACCCGATAAACTCGGGTCAACTAATTCCGCCGTAAGCAATTCGGCCCAGGATGTTCTCCACTTGGCGGGCTCCCAACTCGGTGTCAATGGCGGTGACGGGCGCGAGGCCGCCCAAGGCACGATTGGGGCGCTTGAACCAGCGCATGGCGCGCTCGTGATCGCCAAGGTATTCATTGGCGATAGCGACGATGCGAGCCAGGCGGTAAAGCCGGTCGGATTCATAACGCGCAAGCCTTCCGCTGCCGCGGCGCCGCTGCAAGCTGCGCGGCGAAAGATCGAGTGCGCTGGCGAGTTCCTTCAGCGTCAGGCCCGAGGCCCGCATCAGTTCTTCGACCACGGCCGGCGGAAACCCTTCCCGGATCGCCTCGCGCATGTCGCGATCGCTGGAGAGTGCGCGTCCGAGGGCCTGCTTGCCACCTAATTCCTGTACGACGGCCCGAAGTTCATTTACCATAATGACGCTTATAATAGCGACAAATGGCGCGACCCGTCAAGACGGCCACTTCCTACACGCCCGCCCAATTCCGTCGGTCAACGAATGTTTCAGGCTCGTAGGTCTTGCCCTTCGCCAGGCGCTTGTCCTCGCGCTTCGAGGTCCATAGCAACAGTGGGCCTACAACCGTACGGAGCAGGCGGGTGGCTGTCCCGAATTCATGTTCGATCTCCCGCCGCAAGTCGCGAATCTTCACGGAAACCGAGGCGTTCGTCCGCTCCAGCCTCTTCTCCATGACCCAGAGCGCGGCGTCGTAGGTGGTGCGCAGCTTTACAGCTTCGTTGGCAATGCGCTGGCGCACTCGCGAGTCGGGATGATTGTGGTACCGCTTCCAGCCCTGAAAGATAGTCTCGCAAATTCGGAACAGGCTGGGCCCGTTGCGCTCCAGATCGAAGCGAAAGGCCCAATCGAGAAAGCGCTTCGATTCGTCGCGCGAAATGGCGGCGTGTTCAAAGTTGAACTTGAACTGCCCGTGGATGTCGGCGAGGTCAATGCCGTCGAGCATCCGGCCTTCTTCCTGCATCTGGGCGAACAGCGGCGTTCCCGGCACCGGCGTGTACAGCATGAACTGATGGAAGTCAGTGCAATGCGCAACGGCGTATTCGATCTCCTGCTGGATGTTCTCCGGGGTGTGGTGCTCGAGGCCGACGATGGTGGAACCCAGCAGCTTGATGCCGTGTTGCCGCAACTCGGCGGCGAGGGACTGCGTATCCGAGTTCTGCAACTTCACATAGGTTGATTTCGGCGACTCGAGGCCGAGCCAGATCCAGGAAATGCCGAGCTGTACCAGTTCCTCCATCGTGTACTTGCTGATTGCGTTCACCGACGAGAAAACGTAAAGCGACCAGGCCTTGCCAGCTTCTTTCATGCGGGCCAACAGTTGCATGGCGCGAGGACGGTTGAGCAGGAAGTTCTCATCCATGACGAAAAAGGAGCTCACGTTTAACGCGTGCTCCATGTGCTGCATAATTTCGAAAATCTGGTCTCCCGATTCGTAAAAGTTAACGCTCTTGCCCTTGCCGCCGAAGAATGCCGACGTGGTGCAGAAGTTGCACCCCATCGGACATCCGACCGAGGGGATGATGGTGGCAGCGGTGTCGCGCGTATTGTCGGGAATGCGCATTCCCAGCACGCGCATGCCGAAGCCGGAGAGGATCTCGGGATGCTCGATGGGAGCGCCGGGATCTTCACCCAGATAGCGCCGCATCCACTCGATGCCTTCGCCGCGCACGATGTAATCGGCATCAATCAGTTTGTCGAGTGCGGGAATGGCGGCGACATGCCCTCCGACGATGATCTTGGATTTCGGCGACAGACGGCGCACGCGGCGGCACATCTCGCGCACTTTTCCGAAATTCGGGATGATGCCGGAAATGCCGACGATGTCATATTCGGTCGAAGTCAGTTCGCGCTCGAAACGCTCCAGGGTAGGGAAGTCGAGCAGGGTGCTGGGAGCGGAAATGTTCCGCTGAATCATCATCAGGCCCCAGGAACGATGAAACATGCGCAACGAAAAGCTGCCCTGCTCGCGCGTGACCTGGTTGTGATAAAGCTCCATGGGATTGATGGTGCGGCTGCCGAATTCGTCATCGCGCGCGTAAGGACCGAAGACAGAGCTCAAGAGCACGCGCGCCTGAGTCCCTTTAGGATGCGGAGTAATTACGTTAGATTTTGATATCGATACCATGCTTACATCGTAGAAAGAGTGCGCGGAATCTTCTGTGATATAGAGCGCATTCAGCTTGAAATGACAGAACTATTACATTGTTTATTTGGGAAAAACGAGAGATAAAACTTGCGCCTGCTTTGCGTTGATGAATAAGAAAAGCGGTCCACCAAGGACCGCCTTGCTGAAGACAACTATGGATGGGCTACTTACTCGCCCGGCGTTTCCGTTCCCGACTGCGACATCTTTTGCAGGTGCTCATTGATGCGGGTTATCTGCTTCTGGCGTATCTGGTCGGCGGTAGCGCGCTGCTCGGGCGTCAGCACCTGGGTATAAATCTGGTGCTCGATGGATTCTTTCTGGACCATCCTCTGGGCCATCAGTTGCGCCTGCTGGTTAGCCAGCGCCGTCACCTTTGCCTGGTCAAAAGCCCCACCGGATGTTGCCGTCAGCATGGCCACACGGTTTTGCGCCATCTGCTGCATGAGCGGGCGGTTGCTGGCGCGGTTGGCCTGCATGATGGACTTGATTTGCCCCTTCTGCGCGTCCGTCAGATTAAGGGCCTTGGCCATGTATGCCATGTGGCCGCCGTGCCGATGCCCGCCCCAGGCGGGTGCGGCGGTGTTATCGCTTTGCTGCGCGTAGCTGATCATCACCGCGCCGCAAACGACCACGGCCAACAGCGCCACAGCAAACATCCAAGAACTGCGTTTCATTTTCATTCCTCCTCGACAGTTTCTCTGTCGTTTTGTTGAAACCCCGGTGGCGCTCCTTCGACGGTAAAGTCTGGTAAAGCGACCGTAAAGATTTGTGACGAGCCCGCGAAATGGCCGTGTTCAGCCGCTTCTCATTCACGGACAAACTGCTTTCTTGCAGGCATTTCGCTCCGGTGAACCGGAAAGTTCCCGAAAACGTCATGGCGCGGCCGCACCCCGTCGCGGACGCAAAAAACCCATATCTTCCTCGTTTGCCACGCTCGTTGTGAGCAGAATCACAAGATGGGGTGACCTCAGTCATAGGTTGGGCTTAAACTGCCGCCGTACGCTTTCATCGCACACAGCGTATATGCTGACACCACAACCTTTTAGCGAAGGTGAATCGTGAAACGACTGACCCTCATTCTCTCTGTCCTCCTCGCCCTCTTCGTCACCTCAGGCTTTGCCCAGAACATCACCGTCGGAATGACGGTTTCCAAGACGGGCGCTCTGAACGTGGACTCGCTGGAGCAATACCGCGGATTCGAACTGTGGCGCGATCAGGTCAATGCTGCCGGCGGCATCAAGGCGGGCGGCAAGAACTACAAAATCCAGTTCGTCAGCTACGATGACGAATCCAACGTCAAACGCGTGCAGCAGCTTTATTCGCGCATGATCCTGCAGGACAATGCCGATTTCCTGTTCAGCCCTTATTCCTCCAGTCTCACCGCGACGGCCGCCATCGTAACCGAGCAATACGGCAAGATCATGCTCACCACGGGCGCGGCGGAAGGCAAGACCTACACGCTGGGCAATCATTACCTTTTCCAGATGTTCGCTCCGGCCACCGAATACCTGAAGGGTGTGCTGGACGCATTGAAAACGAAGGACCCGAAGGCGACGGTCGCTTTCGTTTATGAGGATGCCTCCTTCTCGAATGCGGTCGTGGATCCCGCGAAGGCCTACGCGCAGCAGATCGGAATAAACGTGGTCTTCAGCGAGAGGTACGCTCCGAACACGACTGACTTCAGCGCCATCATCGACAAAGTAATCGCCTCGAAGGCCACAGTGTTGTTGGGTGGCGGCCACTATGCCGACGGCTCGACGCTGGCCAAGCAACTCTACGAACACAAGGTCCCGTTGAAGATGATTTCTTTGCTGGTGGCCCCCGACAGCGACAAGTGGACCGAACTGGGTGATGCAGCCGCGGGCGTGATTGTTCCCTCGCAGTGGGAACCGCAGACGGCATTCAAGGCGCAATACGGGCCCAGCGGTGCAGACTTCGCCAAAACTTACACCGCGAAGTACAGTACTCCTCCCAGCTATGAATCGGCTGGTGGTTACGCTGCCGGTCTGGTCCTTCAACGCGCCATCGAGCAGGCGGGCGGAACGGATACGCCCAAGGTGGCGGACGCACTGAACAAGACCGATATCACGACGTTCTATGGGCGCACCAAATTCTCCACTGCGGCGAATGACCATGGTCTGCAAGTGGGACATGCGATGGTCATGGCCCAGTGGCAAAAGGACAAGTCAGGCACACTGGTCAAGCAGGTGGTTTGGCCGTTGGCGGCCAAGAGCGCCAACCTGGTGTATCCGCTTCACTAAACGGGGCAACAACACAGCTACAGGACTACAGCGGTGCGAAGGGTGAGATATGTCCGGCATTCTAGCCTCCATGATTGATGGCGTGCTCATCGGTGCGGTGTATGGACTGGCCGCCATGGGCTTGAGTCTGATCTGGGGAGTCATGGATGTTATCAATCTCACCCATGGGGCGGTCATCGCACTGGGCATGTTCGGCATGTATATCCTGTTCGCCGCCTTCCCCATCAACGCTTACTTTCTGCTGCTGCCTGTCATCGCGGCGGGATTGCTGCTGGGCCTGATCATTTACTGGACATCGGTGCATTGGGTAATCAACCGGCCGCAGTTGGCGAGCCTGCTGTCCACCTTTGCCGTCAACATGATCATTATCGGGATCGGTACTGCAATCTGGAGCACCAGCCCCTACAACGTCAATTTCACTCTGCGCGGCATCACGATCGGCGCCTACACGTTTACCGGAAACCACATGGCTGCAGCGAGTGCGGCAGTCGTGATTGCGCTGGCGCTGGAAGTGTTCCTGTATCGCACCCGGCCGGGCAAGGCCATTCGGGCCGTCGCGGACAATCGCGAAGCGGCCGAGTTAATGGGCATCTCCTCGACGATGGTGCTGGCGCTCGCGTTTGCCATCGGCATCGCGCTGGCGGCGGCTTCCGGCGCGCTGGTTTCGACTCTGTTTCCCTTCACGATTCTTTCCGGCGCTGGCTACCAGATGAAGAGCTTCGTGGTGACGGTACTGGCCGGACTTGGCAAGCCCTTCGGTGCGCTCGTCGCCGGGGTGCTACTCGGCTTGTTGGAAGGAGCGGTGACACCCTTCATTGCGGTCAGTTGGATTCCGATGATTGAGTTCGGCCTGTTCGTGGTTGTCCTAGTGGCTTTCCCTCGCGGCATATTCGGGAGGGCCACCGCTTGATCTTCCGACGACCCGTCTTCTGGTTGATTCTGATTTTTGCAGCGCTGATGGCGTTCATTCCGCTACATGGCAACAACGTTTCGATGCGCGAGGACCTCATCCTGGTCGCCGTCGCTGTCATTCTGGCCAGCAATCTCAATCTGATGATCGGCTACACCGGCTACGTGAACTTCGGCCACATTGTCTTTTATGGTCTGGGGGGCTACGTCGGGCTGTACCTGGCAACCGTGAAGGGCTGGAACCTGATATTGTCCGCGCTGCTGGCGGGGCTGGCCGTTAGCTTTTGCGCGCTGCTGTTCGGCCTCGGCATTCTTCGCTTGCGCGGCGCGTATTTCGCGCTGGCCACGATCGGAATTCTTGTTGCCGTTCAGTCGTTCGTCTCCAACTTCGATCCCTGGGGCAGGTCAACCGGCCTGTATGTTCCCTTCGACGCTTACCAACCGCTGGGCGGCGCGCGGCGCGCTTTGTGGATCACGTATTTCCTTGTCATCGCCGTAATGGCCCTTTCGATGATCCTGAGCCTGGCCATCAAGATTTCCAAATTTGGCCTTGGCCTGTTCGCTATCCGTGAGGACGAGGATGCCGCCGTGGTACTCGGCGTCAATGCCACCGTTTACAAAGCAATCATCTACAGCGTTTCAGCATTTCTGCCTGCCGTTGCAGGAGCACTGATGTTCTATAAGAACGGTATGATCGACCCGTCCATCGCCTTCGAGTTCATGCTCTCGCTAGAGGGGATTGTGATGCTGATGCTCGGCGGCAAAGGCACCGTGGTCGGTGCAGCGCTGGGCGGAGGCCTGTATGAAAAGCTGCGCTCCTATCTGCTGACTTCTCCCAAGCTGTCCAACTTCCACCTGGTTATCGCCGGGGGAATGTTGCTGCTGGTGGTGCTGTTCGCGCCCGGCGGCCTCATCGGCTGGCTCTATCGCCTGGTGCCGCGCTCCGAGAAGGTGATCGAATGAGCGCCTTGCTGGAAGTGAACGGTGTAACCAAGCGCTTTGGCGGGCTGGTGGCAGTGTCGGACGTGACGTTTACTCTTGCCGAGGGCGACATACTGGGGCTCATCGGCCCGAATGGCGCGGGCAAGACGACGCTGTTCAACATGGTCAACGGTGTTTACAAGCTGAACGCAGGAAAGATCAGCTTCGCCGGCCAGGACATCACCGATCGTCCGCCCAATGAAGTCGTCCACTTCGGCATAGCGCGTACCCACCAGATCGTAAAACCGCTGTATGGAATGACGGTCCTCGAAAACGTGACCGTGGGCGCCTGCTTCGGCCGCGATTATCTGAAGCTCAAACCGGCGCGCAAGGTAGCGCTGGAAGTCTTGGAGCGCGTGGGCCTGGCAGACCGGGCTGATACCTCGGCGCGGTCGCTCACCATCGCAGGCAAGAAGCGCTTGGAGGTTGCGCGCGCGTTGGCAGCGCGTCCGAAGTTGCTTCTGCTGGATGAGGTCTTGGCCGGTCTCAATCCGACCGAAGTTGAGCTGATGATCGGAATCGTGCGCAACATTCGCGACAGCGGCATCTCCGTGCTGATGATTGAGCACTTAATGCAGGCCATCATGAGCCTCTCCGACCGCATCGTGGTGCTGAACCTGGGCTCCAAGCTTGCCGAAGGCCGCCCCGAGGAAGTGGTTAAGAATCCGGATGTGGTCGAGGCTTATCTGGGCTTCCCGGACATCGTGGACAAGTTGAGGGGCGTGCAGTGACGGACATTGTTCTGCAAATCGAGAAGCTCGAGTCCGGCTACGGCGAGGTGCAGGTGCTCTGGGGCATATCCCTGAAAGTGCAGGCAGGGAAGGTGACTACCATCATCGGTACCAATGGCGCAGGCAAGACGACCACCTTGCGCACCATCATGGGCAGCATATCTCCGTGGAGCGGCCGCGTCCTGATGAACGGGCAGGATGTGACCCGGCTCTCGCCCCACGCGAAGGCCGGTCGCGGCCTGGTTTTGGTGCCTGAAGGCCGGCAACTTTTTCCCGATATGTCGGTGGAAGAGAACCTGGAGATGGGCGGGTATTCGCACCGTGCACGTAAGCAGTTGAAGGAAAATCTGGTGCGTGTTTTTGAGTTGTTCCCACGGTTGAAGGAGCGCCGCACCCAGAAGGCAGTCACGCTCTCCGGGGGCGAGCAGCAAATGCTGGCGATGGGCCGAGGGCTCATGCAACAGCCCGTGGTCTTGATGATTGACGAGCTCTCACTCGGCCTTGCCCCGGTGCTGGCGCAGCAGCTTTTCCTGACCTTGAAGACTCTCAAGGAGCAGGGAATTACCATCATTCTGGTTGAGCAGAACGTCCACCTTGCCCTGGCCGTGAGCGACTACACTTATGTGTTCGCCGAAGGGCGCGTGCCCATCGAGGGTGAATCGCAGCAAGTCGCCAGCATGGACGAGGTGCGGAAAGCGTATCTTGGGCTGTAGTCTATGGCCACTACTGTCCTCTCTCCTACGCAAATCTCGTCAGAACAAATCAAGTCCTCGCTGACCGGCACAATTGCCGCCGATCGCGTTCTCATCCGCCCGATTGACCTGATTGCATACGCCGCCGACGCCAGCTTCTATCGGCTGATACCCAAAGCCGTGGTGCAGGCGCAAAGCATCGAAGAAATTCGTGCTCTGTTCGCATTCAGCCAGCGGATACAAGTCCCAATGACGTTTCGCGCTGCTGGGACGAGCCTGTCGGGACAATCCATCTCCGATGGGCTTCTGGTGGAAGTTGCGCGGAACTGGCGCGAGCTGCGGGTGGAAGATGCCGGCAGGAAGATTCGTGTGCAGCCGGGAGTAATCGGCGCGCGGGCCAATCAGGCGCTGGCGGTTTACGGCGCCAAGATCGGTCCCGATCCGGCATCCATCGCAACCTGCACGCTAGGCGGCATACTTTCCAACAATTCCAGCGGTATGTGCTGCGGCGTCGAACAGAACGCTTACCACACTCTGCATTCGATGAAGTTCATGCTGCCTTCGGGAACCGTCATTGATACGTCGCTGCCCGATGCCGACGAACAGTTTCACGCGCGCGAACCGGAGCTGGCGTGCGGCGTGCTGGAGCTGAAGGCTCATTTGGAACAGAACGCGGCCCTCCGCGAACGAGTGCGCAGCAAGTACCGGATGAAGAACACCACCGGCTACTCGCTCAATGCCTTCCTGGATTTCGACAAAGCCGTGGATATCTTCCAGCACGTGATGATCGGCTCCGAGGGCACGCTGGCCTTCATTGCCGAGGCGGTGCTGAATACAGTTCCTGATCTGCCGGTGAAGTACACCGGGTTGCTGCTGTTTCCCGACCTCTATGCCGCGGCGGCTTCGATTGTGCCGCTGCGCCAGGCGGGTGCAAAGGCCCTGGAGATCATGGATCGCGCTTCCTTGCGCTCGGTGCAAGACCAGAGCGGCATACCCGCTTCCATCCGCACCCTGCCGGACGGAGCCGCTGGATTGCTGGCGGAGTTTCAATCGACGGAGGAGAGAGAGCGCAGGGAACTGGAGAAGATTGCGGCGGACGCGGTCGGCGGACTCAAGCTGTACGAGCCTGCGCAGTTTACCCATCTCGCCGCCGAGCAGGCCTTGCTGTGGAAGATTCGTTCGGGCATGTTCCCGTCGGTCGGCTCGGTCCGCAAGAGCGGCACTACGGTCATCATTGAAGATGTGGCGTTTCCCGTCGAATATCTGGCCGATGGGGCGCAGGCCCTCACGGTACTGTTCAGCAAACACAAGTACGACGACGGCATAATTTTCGGCCACGCCAAGGACGGCAATCTGCACTTCGTCATCACCCAGAGCTTCAACAATCAGGCGGTGATCGACCAATATGCGCGCTTCATCGACGACATTGTGAAACTTGTGGTCGAGCGTTATGACGGTGCGCTGAAGGCAGAGCACGGCACCGGACGCAACATGGCGCCGTTTGTCGAGACCGAGTGGGGCAGCGATGGCTACGAAATCATGCGCCGGCTGAAGGAGTTGACCGATCCTCACAATCTGTTAAACCCGGGCGTCATCATCAACCCCAATCGAGAAGCGCACCTCGCCAATCTGAAGACGTTGCCATCGGTCGAGCCCGAGATTGATAAGTGCATCGAGTGCGGTTATTGCGAACCCAAATGCCCCAGCCGCGAGCTGACGCTGACCCCTCGTCAGCGCATCGTGGTACGTCGCGAGCTGGCGCGGCTGCAGGAGGGAGGAGACCATTCCGAGTTGTATACGGCGCTCGACCGCGAATTTCCCTACATGGCGCTAGACACCTGTGCCACCGATGGAATGTGCGCGACGGCGTGTCCGGTAAGCATTGACACCGGTCAACTGGTGAAGCGCTTCCGACGGACACGCGCCTCCGCCGGCGCCCATGAGTGGGCGGTCCGCATCGCCAACCACTTCGCTCGGGCCGAACGCGCTCTGCGGTGGGCATTGCGACTGGGACACGGTGCAGAGAAGGTTATCGGCATTGGTGGCATGCGCTCGCTGACGCGAGTCATGAAGCGCTTTGCGGGCGGCAATCTGAGCGAGTGGATGCCCGACACTCCATATGCAGCCGGGCCAATCCCAAAGACGCAGCGGTCAGGAGCGCAAGCGGTTTACTTTCCTGCCTGCATTTCTCGCGTCATGGGGCGCTTGCCCGGCGAACCCGAAGACTTTTCGCTGATGGACGTAACGGTCGAATTGGCTCGCCGCGCGGGAGTTCCGGTGTATATCCCCGACGATGTTGCAGGCGCCTGCTGTGGAACGCCGTTCTCCTCAAAGGGCCTCAACCGCGCTCATGCCGTCGCAATCAATATCGCACTTGAACGCTGCTGGCGATGGTCACAGGAAGGAAAGCTGCCCATCGTGATCGACACCAGCCCTTGTACCTACGGTTTCAAGACTGCGCCCGCGTATCTGACGGAAGAGAACCAGGAGCACTTCGACCAAATGACATTCCTCGATGCCATCGAATTCGTTCATGACGACTTGTTGCCGAAGCTGGCGGTGAAAAGGAAGTCTCGTTCCATCGCGCTGCATCCGGTGTGCTCGGTGACGAAGATGGGAATCGGGGCGAAGCTGGAAGCTATCGCCCGCGCCTGCAGCGACCAGGTAACAATTCCTTTGGAAACAGGCTGCTGCGGCTTTGCCGGCGATCGCGGTTTTCTTTTTCCTGAGCTGACCCAGTCGGCGACCAGGCACGAAGCGGCAGAAGTGCAATCCAAGCATCCGGATGAGTGCTACTCCAGCAGCCGTACCTGCGAAATCGGCATGAGCCGCGCCACCGGACATACGTACCGTTCGTTCATGTACCTGCTGGAGAAGGCGACGAGGTAGAAGATGCGCTGGCCTCGCGGCGCCGGCTCTCGCCATCGTGCTACCCTCTTGTTTTGTTTCCCGTCTAGAGCAAGGGCCTGCGTTTCCAGGCCCTTTGGAGCGCTGCGAATGATAATGGTACTGATGGAGAAATCCCTGACTTTGGCCCTTACGCTGATTGGAGCTTGCATTTTCGGTCCCGTGCTACTGGCGTCGTATGCGCAAGACACGCCACAGCAAGTTACGCATGGCATTGTTGTCGCCAACATGGATCGCTCAGTCAAGCCTGGCGATAACTTCTTTGAATACGCCAATGGCGACTGGATCAAGCGCACCGTCATTCCGCCAGACCGGTCCCGGATAGGCGTCTTTTCGACCCTTGCCGACTTGAGCGACAAGCGCACCGCAGCCCTGATCGAGGAGACTGCCAAAGTCGGCGCGTCTGCCGGTTCCGGTAGCCGTAAAATCGCCGATCTCTACAACTCCTACATGGACGAGGCTGCCATCGAGACCAACGGGCTCGCGCCCCTCCGTCCCCATCTGGATGCGATCGCCGCCATCCACAACAAGAGTGAGTTGGCCGCTGCTCTGGGGAAAACCCTGCGCGCCGACGTTGACGCGCTGAATAACACCAACTTCCACACACCGCACCTTTTCGGGCTATGGGTGGCTCCAAGCTTCAACGATTCCGACCACTACACCGCTTACCTGCTCCAGGGAGGCCTGCAACTGCCCGACCGCGAGTATTACCTTGCCGACAGCGAGCGCATGCGTGATATCCGAACCAAGTATCAAGCGCATGTCTCAGCTATGCTCAAACTTGCGGGATTTACGGACACGGACGCCCGTGCCGAGCACATTGTCCAGTTGGAGCATGCCATCGCAGAGAAACATCTCAGTCTGGCCGACAACGAGGACATTCATAAGGCGAACAACACCTGGAGGCAGTCCGACTTCGACACCAAGGCGGCCGGCCTGGACTGGACAGCGTACTTCCGGGGCGCGGGACTCAGCAAGCAATCCAGGTTCATCGTGTGGCAGCCGAGTGCATTTGCCGGCGAGGCCGCTCTGGTGGCCTCCATTCCGCTGGACACCTGGAAAGACTGGCTCGCGTACCACCTGATTGAAGAGTACGCCCCCGTGCTGCCCAAAGCCCTGGCCGACGAGCGCTACGCCTTCTTCGGGAAGATGCTCCAAGGTACACCTGAACAGCGGCCCCGTTGGCAACGTGGTGTGGTAATCGTCAACAGGCTGCTCGGCGACGATGTAGGACAAATCTACGCCCAACGCTATTTCTCTCCCCAAGCTAAGGCGCAGGTACAGGCGATGGTTACCGACATCATCACTGCCTTCCGGCAACGCATTGAATCGCTCCCGTGGATGGATCCTTCAACTAAAGCGGAAGCCCAGGCGAAGCTCAACACTTTGTATGTGGGTGTCGGCTATCCGGAAGCGTGGACTGACTACTCTGCCTACGAAGTGAAAGCGGATGACATCTTCGGCAACGTCTGGCGCGGTGGCCTGTTTAGGTATCACCGTGAAGTCGCGCGGCTGGGCGCTCCAGTTGACCGCAAGGAATGGACCATGACTCCCCAGACCGTCAACGCCGTCAATCTCCCACTGCAAAACGCTCTCAGCTTTCCCGCCGCCATTCTCCAACCGCCATTCTTCGATCCGCAGGCCCCCGCCGCGGCCAATTATGGAGCGATTGGTTCCGTAATCGGGCACGAAATCAGCCACACCTTCGATACGGAAGGAAGTGCGTTTGACGCTAACCCGAATGTCTCACAGAGGGGAAGGGGAGCAGTAATAACCAGCTCGATCCGCCGGCGGAGCGCGCTCAATTTCCGAAAATCATGGTGGCGGTCTTCTCCGGCGGCCTTTCTTGGCGCCC
>Ga0181532_10000956_pt1 | contig 28967 bp, 20 predicted proteins | sample PEATcosm2014_Bin_33_FD_119768 | JGI IMG/M metagenome (GOLD analysis project Ga0181532, IMG submission 119768) | Peatland microbial communities from MTU Mesocosm Facility, Houghton, MI, USA - PEATcosm2014_Bin11_30_metaG | ecosystem: Environmental > Terrestrial > Soil > Wetlands > Peat | place...
CCGAAGGGGTGGAGTTGCCGTTAGCCCAGGACGCAGCGCAGCGGAGTCCTGGGTAAGTGGGAAAAGAACCCGAGTCCCGTTAGGGACGGCATGGTTCTCACGCAGACACTTCAGTCGTGCCGATAAGCCGCTTGTTTGTCGCCCGAGCCGGCTTCAGCCGGCAGCACAAAACAGTCGCACCGGAGTTTTTCAGCGGCCACTACTAGCGTGGGTCTTCCAGCTTGCTAAGCACGTCCGAAGTAGGCAGGTCTTTCCAATAGCGTTCGAGATTTTCGATCGTCATCAACGAGCGGCTGTGCATTCGATCCACGTAAAGCACTCCATTCAGGTGATCGATCTCATGCTGAAGGATGCGGGCATACCATCCAACTGCTTCGACCGATTTCGCCTCTGCATGTTCATCCAGATACTCGACCGTGATCGCTCGCGCCCGCGGCACTATCGCCGCAAATCCTGTCACACTCAAGCAGCCTTCAAAGAACTCGACGCTGGCTTCGTCTCTGGCAACAATCCGAGGATTAATAAGCACATGAAAGGGAACCGGCTTTCTCCGCCGCTCCAGCAGTTGTTCCGCACTGAGCTTCCTGTGGTATTCCTCGCGGTCTTCGACGACCGCAATTTGCAAGGGAACGCCGATCTGGGGCGCGGCAAGCCCAACGCCAGGCGCAGCGCGCATCGTGTCCCGCATATGTTCGATCAGGTCCTGCGTCTTCGCGCTCAGAATCTCGTCGCGCGACAGCTCACGCGCCTGTCCGCGCAAGACCTCTTCGCCAATCTGAACAATTTGCAGCCGCATGAACTTATTCTGGTCCCAAGTGTACTTTACGAAATTGTGCTTTGAGGAATGGTGGCCAGGGACGGAATCGAACCGCCGCCGCTCATGGCTCGGGATTGTGTTGCGTGCTCGCTTTAATGATGCGGCAGATCGAAGGCGAACAACCCGTTGAAGGACCCTACGTACATCACGCCGTTCGTCACGGTGGGCGAGGGGGTGAGACCACCTCCTGTCGGGTAACTCCATAGCAGTGCTCCGGTGCTGGCGTTCAGCGCGTACACGTTACCGTCGTCGGCCTCGACATACACCACGCCATTGGCTACCGCTGGCGAAGAATCGACCCAGTTCCCTGTCGTGTAGTTCCACAGCAGTGCTCCGGTGCCGGCGTCCAAAGCGTACAGATTATCGTCGCGGGACCCGATATATACCACGCCATTGGCCACCGCTGGCGATGAGGCGCCATCTCCCGACCCTGTCGTGTACTGCCACAGCAGTGCTCCGGTGCTTGCATTCAGGGCATACACATGACCGTTTCCGTGAATGTACCCACCGCCGATGTACAACACACCATTCGATAGCGCCGGCGAAGAATACAGGCCGTCTCCGCCGGTCGCGTATTGCCACCGGAATGCTCCCGTATTGGCGTTCAGCGCGTAAACATTGCCATTCTCCGATCCAACGTACACGACACCGTTGACCACTGCCGGCGAAGAGTCGACTGCTCCTCCTGTCGTGTACTGCCACAGGACTGCTCCGGTACTGGCGTTTAAGGCGTACACGTTGCTGTCATCGGACCCGACATACACCACCCCATTGACTATCGCCGGCGAAGAACTTACAAGTCCCATTCCACGCTGCCAGATCAGTGTCCCGGTGCTTGCGTTCAAGGCATAAAAAGCACCGTCCCCACGAATGTACGTAATCCCAAAGTACACCACGCCGTTGGCCACCGCCGGTGCCGACTGGACGGGGAGGGGATATGTCGAGTAGTCCCATAGAAGCGCTCCGGTGGCGGCATTTAAGGCATACATGTCGGAGGGATAGGCTCCGATATACACCACGCCGTTGACCACCGCCGGTGACGACCCGAAGTTGACATTTTCTTCTGTGAATTGCCACTTTAGCCCGAGGTTGCCAACCGTAGCGGGGCTCAGAACAAATTCATAAGGGTTATAACCGGTGTGGCAAAGGTCGAAGCGAAACTCTGGCCAATCGACGACCGACGTCCTGGGTGGCGCACTGTTGCACTGTTGTTGCGCTGTAGCCGTCGAAACAATCACGAGGAGTAGCAACAGAAGGTAGTTGGCTGTGGTTTTCATATCCTCACCTCGGATCTGAATTTAGCCCCCAAGTAGGCAAGAACTATACACCCATTCCCCTTCTGCTCGTGTTCCTTCTTGCCTTCATCACCAGCAACTACGGCGTTTCCGAAGCGCGAGTATCCCGGGCGTTCTGTTTGCTCAAGTCAAGGCCGCATCCCCGTCCTTAACTGTCGGTTATGTTCGCGAATGGTTCGCTCGGTCGGAGCGTCATCCGCGACTAGCGCTATGTTGTTTGGAATGAGGTGATGACTGGATGCAGTGAGCGACGCCAGCCCTTTTTTCGGCTGGGTCACAGCTCTTGCTTGCGTTGGCCAGGGACGGAATCGAACCGCCGACGCCAGCCACTTTAGAACGCCACTGCTTACAACATCTTACAAGCCGCTGAAGACTGCGTTACTTACAACAAAGCTGCGAGATTTATATAGCCTGGTTTTGCGCGCATAGTGTCTTCCTCAATCGTGCACTTCCCTTAACGCTCACGACTGAGCCACTGTCATCACCCAGGAAGCCGGCTCCGCAGTCTCCTACGCCGCCTTCTTTCTCGCTGCCCACCGTGCTTTCATCAGTGCCGACAATTTCTTTCGCATTGCCGGGCTCATTGGCTTTCTACGACTGGCCCTTTTCGCGGCCGAGGAAGTCTTCTTAGCCGGCGTCTGGCCCTTCTGCTTTGCCCACCGTGCTCGTTGCGCAGCGGCTATCTTGGCTCGAGCAGCTGCGCTCATCGTGAAACGTTTCCGGCCGCCTGCTGGTTTAGCGTGGCTCGACTTGGGTGAACGGCCTCGCCGTGCGGGTTGGGAGCCCAGTCCTGCAAGGGCTGCGATTGCATTTTCGATACGGCTGGCCTCTTGCCTAAGTTGTGCGATGATGCTTTGAATATCCATCTTGTCCTTTCTTGAGTGCCGATACTAGCTCCACCCGTTTCCAAGCGGTTAATCCTATCACTCCCGCCTCGTTCGCCACTGAACAATGCTGGCTACGGCTCCGTTTCTCGGATTCTTCCCCAGCAAATAGAACAGCGATAAGTGTCAGGTGGCTGACCAATCCCACAAAATCATTTTCGGCTGGGTGAGCACTATTGATCAGACTTGCGCCAGTCGAAGATCGTATTGTCCTCGGATTACAAGGCAGAATCCTGGCAGTCGGCTCACCACAGAGAGAGAATCATTACCCCCCTCATCCACTGCCAGGGATTCTGCACATGGGGCTTCCGAGTCTGGGACGGGATAACGAATCGCGCAGGAAATTGACGTCATGCCGGCTTTTGAGCTGGCTCAGCCGAACTCAATCGCTGACGCGCAAAAGCTGGTGATGCAAGAAGAAGCCAGACACGTCTGAACAACGCACATCGTCGCTCAGGGCAAGTTCCTGGAGGCGTTAATAACATCGTGCACTCTGAACTAGGGTTGGGGCTGTCGCAAAGGAAGATCCAAAAGCTGATCGCGAAATCCCGGATCACGGACCTACGCCACGGTGGCCAGCACAGCTATGTCTCAGCCCGGCGGCTGTTCTGGGTCATTCGCGAGTTGCAAGCTGTCACCAATTGTGAATCAAGAATCAGTTCTTCTGCCTGATAACCAGCGAAAGCGGCCATCAGGCGGCCCGGTCGGAGTCAATGTCCGCGCTGGACCAAGTTGTGTGATCCATGTATCATGCCGCGGCCCTGGTTTGCCCAAGAGCTAGTGCGTACCTCTGATTCGGAGGCCAGTTTCACAGACAGAACCCTGACCTTTCTGCCGAGGAACAAGGTTGCGGCCACCTCGATCACCGCCAGAATCTCGGGTGTCACACCGGTAGGTGTTATTGCGGAACAGGCTCGAAGAGGGTCAAGGCTCGCTTGTGGCGGGCTGGTTTCGGCAGCGCCGGATGCCATCGGAGCGGCAGCGGAATACTCAGGACTATTCATTTCAAAGCCCCAGCCTTCTAGAGTGGAATCAAGCCATGCTTCTTTGCCGGCCGAAGCTCGCGTTTCGCGTGTAGCGCTTCAAGAGCTTGAGCCAAATATCTGCGCGTCTGAGAGGGCTCAATGATGTCGTCCACCAGACGACGCCCGGCCGCGACAAACGGGTTCGCAAAAGTGTCTCGGTAAAGGTCAATCAGTTCCTGGCGCTTCTGCTGGGGATTCTCGGACTTGTCGATTTCTCTACGGAAGACAATCTCAGCAGCTCCTTCAGCACCCATCACAGCGATTTCTGCGCCCGGCCATGCCACGACGCGGTCGGCGCCCAGATCTTTGCAGCACATCGCGATATACGCGCCGCCATAAGCCTTGCGCAAGACAACCGTCAGTTTCGGCACAGTAGCCGCTGAGTAGGCGAACAGAATCTTGGCGCCGTGGCGAATGATTCCGCCATACTCCTGCTCGACGCCAGGCAGGAAGCCGGGAACATCTACGAACGTCAGCAGGGGAATATTGAAGGCATTGCAGAAGCGCACAAACCACGCGACCTTATCCGAGGCGTCTATGTCGAGCACGCCTGCCATCACAGCCGGCTGGCTTGCCACGACTCCCACGGATCGCCCTTGTAGTCGAGCGAATCCAATCACGACATTGGCAGCAAAGCCCGGCTGCAGCTCGAAGAAGTCCTGCCGATCGACCACTCGGTTAATAACCTCACGAACGTCGTAGGATATCTTGGGGTCGTCAGGAACCACATTGTTCAGTTCCGGATCGTCTTCTAAGGGCTCTAGACAAGGCCAGAAGGGAGGATCTTCGACGTTGTTGGAAGGCAAGAAGCTCAAGAGCCGGCGGCAGAGCAACAGTGCCGCCTCATCATCTTCGGCGATAAGATGGACGACGCCGGAGCGATTCATCTGTGCCGCCGGCCCGCCCAGTTCGTCGGCTGTCACCACCTCGCCTGTCACCTGCTTGATGACTTGCGGCCCGGTAATAAAGATCTGCGAGCCTTTCGTCTGGATGATGAAATCCGTGAGTGCTGGACTGTAAGCGGCGCCACCTGCGCAGGGCCCGCAGATAATCGCGATCTGAGGGACTGTTCCTGAGAGCATTACATTGTGATAGAAAACACGGGCGTATCCCGCGAGGCTATCGATTCCTTCCTGAACTCGCGCGCCTCCGGAATCGTTGATGAAGATGAACGGGCTGCCAGTTTTCAGGGAGAGTTGCATCATTTCGACGATCTTCGAGCAATGCACTTCACCCGCTGCACCGCCCAGCACCGTGAAATCCTGACTGGCCAGATGCACGGTGCGGCCATCGACCTCGGCGCATCCGGTAATCACTCCGTCTGCCGGGACTTCCTTCTCCGCCATGCCGAAGTAGGTGGATCGGTGATTGGCGAAGATCCCGATCTCCTGAAAGCTGGCTTGATCTACCAGTTTGTCGATGCGCTCCCGCGCCGTCAGCTTTCCGGAACCGTGCTGTTTGGCGATGCGTTCTTTTCCGCCGCCCTGCATAATCCTGGCACGTTTCCGGCGGAGATCTTCAATACGGACATCAGTAACATCTTGAGCCGGTGCAACGGCATCCGTTGGCATAGATAGTCCTCTTCCATTCACTGCAGCAGCAAGCTCGCTCAACTACTAACTAAACGTCGGGCGATCCAGCGACTACATGTGATAACCACCATTCACATTCAATTCTTGACCGGTGATGTAATCGCCTTCCGCGGCAAGGAAAGCGGCTGCCTTGGCGATTTCCTCCGGAGCGGCAAAGCGTTCGAGCGGAATCTTCGCCTTGATCTGCGCTGCGATCTCTTCCGGAATCGCATCCACCATTTCCGTCGAGGTAAAGCCGGGCGCAATGGCGTTGGCGGTGATGTTGAATTTCGCCATCTCAAGTGCCAGTGTCTTGGTGAAGGCGATGATGCCGCCTTTGCTGGCGGAGTAATTGGCCTGCCCGAAGGCACCCATCTGTCCGACGACGGAGCTGATGTTGATAATGCGTCCGTACCTCTGATTCACCATGGCCGGCACTGCCGCGCTGGTGCAATAAAAGGTGCCGTTCAGATTAACGTTGATCACCGCGCCCCAGTCGTCATCCGTCATCTTGCGCATGCTGCGGTCGCGGGTGATCCCAGCGTTGTTCACCAGGATGTCGAGGCGCTGCCATTTATCGAGCACCTCCTTCACGATGCGCGCAGCCTCACCTTTCTTGGCTACGTCGCCCTGAACGAGCAGGCACGCGACGCCCATCTCGCGAATCTCGTCAGCCGCGCTCTCCGCCTGCTTGCCATCCGAGCGGAAGTTGAGTGCGACGTTGGCTCCGCAGCGCGCCATCTCAATGGCAATCGCCCGTCCAATCCCACGTGAGGCCCCCGTTACCAAGGCCACTTTGCCAACCAGGCGCCGATTTCCATTTCCATTGCCGTTTCCATTTCCGTTTGCTTGTACCATTGCCAAACTCCTCTCTTCGGAACTGACGCTGAGAACTGCGGGATCGACCCGCATGACTACGTAGCCGCCAACCGCGCCGGCTCCGAACCCGGGCGCGAATACCCTCATCGGTCGATCGATTCTTCCCTCCGCTACAGCGTCGTGGACGGCCAGGAGAATGCTCGCCGAGGAAGTGTTGCCGACGTGTTCTATGTTGAAGAAGATCCGGTCGCCAGAAATTCCCGCGGCCTCCGCCAGCGTGAGGACCATGGTTTTATTTGCCTGATGGGGGACCACCAGATCAATAGCGTCAATCAGAGACCCACCGACTCCATTCGGATTCGGTAGTTGCGCCAACTCACCCATCATTTGCTTTAGATAGCGGGTGACCAGCGTCTTCACTTCGGGTCCGTAAACCGTGATGTTGTTGTCGAATTCCGGGTTAGGCCAGATGATCGAATTCACTTCCGACCAGGGGCCGCTAGCATAAGTCTGGAACACCTCGATGTCAGACGCCGCCCCTTCAGGGGCGGGCGCGAGGACCATGGCTGCCGCGCCATCTCCAAAAATCATGCGCGAAGTGCGTACCGTTCCGATTTTGTCGGAGAACTTCTCGGCACAGATCAGCAGCACGGGACGCTCGATTTCCTGCAGCAAACGGATAGCTTCGGCGATGCCATACGGCATTCCCGCGCAGGCAGCGACAATGTCACACGAATTGTGCGTTTGTGCCAGCCCAAGCTCTCCAGACAGCCAAGTTGCCACCGAGGGGATCACCCGCGTGCTGGTGCAGCTGCAGAAGAGGACCGCTCCAATTTCCGCCGGCATGCGTCCCGATTTCAGCAGCGCCCTGGTCGCCGCATTCAAGGCCATCTCCTCCAGCGGAAGCTCGGTGTAGCAGCGTTTCTCGATACCGGTCTTCTCGGAGATCTCTGCAGCATTCATGCGTGACCAGCAATAAGCGTGATTGCGAATCAGGTCGGCATTGCTGCACGTGACCTCGCCCTCGTAAACTGCAATCGCTTCGATTCGCGGCAAGATAGCGAAGCGTTTGCCCACCTCGACCGGTGGATACGGTCTGATTGGTTCGCTGAGGGCGAGCGTCTCTGTTCCGGCCCGACGTCTAGGCTGCTCCCGAACTCGAGGTCCCCAGGATTCTTCCCGCTTCACGCGCTGGATAAAGTGGAACACCTCCGGCGTGCGCGGATAGAACCCCACCACGTAATCGTCGTCTTTCAGTTTTCCAATTTCGGTTTGGGTGCTCGTCGCCGGATCCCATGGATACTGGTTATGCAGGATCATGCACTGCCGCGACAACGCTTCCAGTTCGGGCACGGAATGCAGGCTGTCGATCACATCGTCGTAGGTATAGCGCTGGAAATCGGGGTTGTAAGTGAGCAGATGGCGGGTACGATTTGCCGGGTCGGCAAGAGCCTCCATGATGGTTGGTCGAACCGGCCGAAGCTCCCCACCGGAACTCAGCTTGTTGCGAAGGACGTGCATCAGCATGCCAAAGCAGCGGTCTTCCCACTCTCCGTCCCACGACGGCAACAATGCCTGGTAGCCTGCTTCAGTCGCCTTGACCATAGCGGACGAGTCCCGCGACTTATATATCGGGAGAAACACGTCCTCTCGCTGCTTGGGAAGGTCGCCCCACCGAATGGGGCGCTTCTCGTACATGGTGAGCGTGTAGCGATTCACCCAGAAGCGGTTTAACACCAGGTCCCGGCATAGTTCGTAGCGACTCGTGTATTCTCCGGCTTTGAGGCGGTCGGCAATCTCGCCGTCCGTGAGGGCTTTCTCCCCAAAATCCCGGCGGATGACGGCTGCAAACTGTTTGAGAGTCTTGAAGACGGAAAAGTCCAGCTCAGGAAAAAAATTGCCAGGAAAGACGATTCGTCCATGAGAGTTAATCATAAAAGGCTTCAACGACATGTAAGACCTCTGACTTGCGTGTTGCGGCCCGGAATGCAGCAAAGGCTTCTACACTTTGCCTGCACAAGAAAACTTCAAGAAAGACCCCTGGGTGTACCGCTTGATTCTTAGTGTAATTTCGGTACGCACACGGGCCTGTGACGCCCGACGCAAAGTCCTGTGACGTATGTCACTTGGTAGCCCCGAAAGGAGCGCAGACAGGCCTAAGTAACTTCCCCGCCGCTTCGCGAGAATCCGAGCGCGGCCTTATATATCAAGCCAAATCGAGAGTAATAGCCGCGCGCTATGCCAACTGGTCTCTTGTCTTATCGTCTCGCCGTGGTTTGGCCTTCTGCCCACAGGAGTGCTGCTGTTCCAAGGCGTCCAGTTCAGCCTCATCGTCGGATTCGGCAACAGCAGAAAAGCAGGAGTTGCAACTGGAGATGATGATCTCTTCTTTTTCAAAAAAGCGCCGGGTGTAGGGATACGGGGCGGTGATCATTGCGACGCTCCTAAGAAGAAAAATTCCATGTAGTTATGAGTTCGCAGATACAGATGTTGGATCACATCCGCAGGTGACGAGGATCACACGGGAACTTGCCTTTATAGGTTGGATGACCGCGCAGTGCAGGGTGGTGCAGAACCTTTGATGAATTTCCGTTAAAGATCAGAGTTGAGATGCGATTCAGCCTTACCTAGTGAGTACTAAGCAGATGTGTTACGCACCCTGTCGAGGACTTACGGGCGTCCAGAGCGAGGCGCCAGCCAGCCGTTGATGTGGGGCCACGTGTACTTGCTGGCACCGCTTCCCGCCATGATCCCGATATGACCGCCAGCAATGCGGAACAATTCCTTGTCGCTGCTGCTGACCTTTGACATGATGGGTTCAGACTGGCACGACGGGGTGATGTGGTCGCCCTCTGCAATTACCGTGAGAAGATTAGCGCGAATACGGCTAAGATCAACCCGCTGCCCACGGATTACGAGTTCGCCTTTCATCAGCCGGTCATTTCGGTAGAGGTCGACGATGAGTTGGCGGAACGCTCCTCCCGCGAGCGGCACGTTGTCGGTCACCCAGGTATTCATTGCGTGCCAGGCTTCCACGACGCGGGGATCATCGATGTTGTCCCACAGCTTGAGATAGTTGCTGATGTAGTTCTCCACGGGCTTGAGTGCCCGGGCGCCATAATCGATCATCTCTCCCGGCATATTGCCGAAGGCGCCCAGCACTTTGTCGATATCGAAATAGCGCTCGTCAACCCAGCGAGCGAAGGTCAGCCCCTGTTTGTTGGAGAAGTCCAGCGGAGCCGTCAACAGAATCAGACTGCGCAAGCCATCATCGGGGCGCAGCGCCGAATAAATCGATGTGAGGATCGCCCCTATGCACCATCCCAGCAAACTAAACTCTTCCGAGCCGGAGATCGCTTTCATCTTGCGGATTGCTCGCGGCATGTAGTCCAGCGTGTAATCGTCGAACTTCAGATTCTTGTCCTCAGGGCCCGGAGCTCCCCAGTCGAGCAAGTACAGATCGTATCCCTGCTTCACCATGTACTCGACGAAGCTATGACCCGGACGGAGATCGAGAATGTAGGGACGGTTCATCAGAGCAAAGACCAGCAACAGCGGCACAGGATGACGCTTCTCGGCGGGCACGACGGGCGTGTAGCGATAAAGCTTTGCCTTATTGATTGCCCATACCAACTCTTTGGGAGTTTGGGCAATCGCCGCCTTGGTTGTCATTACCTTGGTGAGCGTCCGCAGCCGATCGGCTGCCTGGGTATACGGGTCGGTCATCACCGTCGCCTGTGCCATCCTACTTCTTCCCCCTCTTCATACGTTTGGACTGGCCGGCTTTCTTTGTTTGCCGCGGCGCTTTCTTTGCCGCCTGAGGAGCGCTAGCGGCGACGGACCGGGTACCTAGCTTCGTAATCACCTTGTGCATCTCATCGAGTTTGGCATCGAGGTCGTCCAGCCGCATCTCAATGTGGGTCATCCGCTCAGCAATGGATACGATATCGGCCCGCGACGGCATAGCCAGTTGCTCCAGCGTCTTGAGCATGGCTTTTTCGACTGCTTCCCGGAACGGAGTGGAAACCGTCAGATAGGTATCGAGCATCGCCCCGGCGGCCTGGGCATAGGCTTCGGTATTGACCATCTCGACCATGGACTTAGACCAGGTATCGAGATAGGCGTCGCGCATTCCGCGCCACGGTTCCATGGGATCAAATGGTTTGCTATCTTTGCTTGCTTCGTCAGCCATTTTCGAGCCTCGCACTAACGACGATACACCTGGAGACAGTCGCGAGGATACTCGTGCAGTAGTCCCGAGGGACCCGGCTTCGCGACTGCCTCACCCCAAACGCTGAACTCGACCCTACTGCACAAAGGGCTTCGTTGTGGCATCGAGGATCGACTTCTGCGCTTCGATCAGCGTGTTCGTGCCGCGCTCGAACGAATCGACAACAACCGCTACCGGACCGCCGCCGACCTGCTTCTTGGTGGCCTCGAAGATAGCCTTGCTCTGCGCGCCCGCGAATTCGAGGGCTTTCTTCTGCGCTTCCACCGAACGCGTGACCGTGTTCTGGAACGCAGCCGTCGCGGTCTGGGTGATCTTGGAATAGGCATCGGCCCGTAGCTTGGTAATCTCGTTTACTGCCTCGGTCTGCTCCACTACCAGGTCGATGGCGCTCTTCTGCGTTTCAACGGCGGTCTGGACAGCCTGATTGGCAATATCGAAAAAGAACGTCGGCGGGTTCACCGGGAAAAAGCTGAATGCCTTCTTCCACGCGCCGATCCATTCGGAGGTCTGCTCCCCAACTACATCCAGAGAGTTCTTCTGCAGCTCCGCCACGCGGGCAACGGTGTTCAGGTAGACGGGGGTAAAAACGTCAGTGATTTCGCTGGCGACGGCTGCGCCATTGGCCGGCGCAACCTTCTTGCTTGACTTCGAGCTATTTGGCATGATCTGCTCCTTTTGAAGATAATGGCATGTTGCATAGTTTGCTGCAGTGCAACATAACTTAGTTTCGCTTGTTTTCTTCCGGGATGTCAAGCAAAAATGAAAAATAAAATTCCCCAGCCGCTGATCGTTAAGAAGTACGAAAACCGGCGGCTGTATAACACGTTGACCAGCCAGTACATCAACCAGGACCAGGTCGCCCAGTTGGTGCGGGATGGCTACGACGTTCGTGTGATCGACGCCGCCAGCGGGGAGGACATCACACGGCTGATCCTGGCCCAGATCGTGCTGGACGACGTCAAAACGCCCGATTCCGTTTTCCCGCTAGACGTGTTGCGGCAGATGATTGTGGCTTCTGGCAAGGCTACGCAGGAGAACGCGCTGCGCTACATGAAAATGATGATGGAGATGTACCAGAATGCGTACCGCGCGATGCCGTCGCCGCTGAACCCACTCGGTTTGATGCCCACACTGTGGCCTCAGACGAGCGGCAAGGAAGAGCTGGTCTCTGCGAATGCAAGTGACAACACGGGGGCAAACGTGACCAAGGTTAGCGCCGACACCGAGAGTTCCCAGGTCGAAGAGCTCCGGCGACGGATTGAAGAGCTGGAAGGCACCCTGTCCCGGCGCAAGGCTAAAGCGAAACCTCGCAAAAGAAAGTCTCGCCGCAGGTCTTGACGCAGTGCGGCAAGAGCAACTACCCTATGGAGCGGAAATCTCACAGCACAATCCAGACTGCAAACTTGATCTCATTTTCCACAACTGCGCCTTCCCAGCACCCGAACCAGGAGCCTCGATGTCTCACTCTGAGCAATCTGTGAGCAGCACCACAGCCGAAGCGGGCGAAGTCAAACCCAGCCCCATCCCCCAGGCAGCTGACGACGTCCTTTCCGATTTTCCCAATGTTCGCGAGAAGCGAAGGCCCGTGCAGGAAAGCGGACTGCGTGGGAAGGTGGTCGTGATTACGGGAGCGGGCGCAGGCATCGGCCGTGCGACCGCCATGCGATTCGCTGAGGAAGGGGCAAAAATCGCAGCCTGGGACGTCTCTAGCAAGGCCGCGGCCCAGTTGGAGTCGGCTATCAAGTGGGCTGGGGGCGAAGGTTGCTTTCAGGCCGTGAACGTTACCAGTTCGGACGACATCGCAAATGCTACGCAGGGCGTTCTTGACCGCTGGCAGCGGATCGACGTGCTGATCAACAACGCCGGCATCGTTCGCGACGCACAACTGGTGAAGTGGAACGGCGGAAGTCCGGAATCCATCATGTCGGAAGAGATGTGGGATTCGGTGATCAACGTCAACTTGAAGGGAGTTTTCCTCACCACGCGTGCGGTTGTTCCTCATATGATCAGCAACGGAGGCGGAGTAATTTTGTCCGCAGCGTCCGTGGTTGGACTCTTCGGGAACTTTGGTCAAACGAACTACGTGGCATCGAAGGCGGGTGTGATTGGCATGACGCGAACGTGGGCACGCGAGCTGGGCAAACATAAGATCCGTGTAAATGCCGTGGCTCCGGGCTTCATCGCGACCGACATGGTGCGGGCTATGCCGGAAAAAGTGCTTCAAGCGATGATTGCGCGTACGCCGCTGGGACGGGCGGGAGCTCCGGAAGACGTAGCCAATACTTACGCCTGGCTCGCATCTGATCAAGCCAGCTTCATCCACGGGACGGTGATCTCCGTCGACGGTGGTGTGGTCATCGGCACCTGATATCGACGGCACTTGTTCTTTACTTCACGATCACGGCTCCCCCATTCAGGGGAAAGAAAACCGCGAGAATGCCATTCGCCGCATTCTTCTACGGCGTACTTTCGAATACCGTGCCGGCATCGGTCGCGGACAGGCCGGGAGTTGAAAAAGGATGTCCCGGCGGGTGGCCTCAACGCGGCTCTGAACATCGATGGCCAGGGGCATCCATGCATTCGTTCTTGCGGGCACTGACTTTCTCATTGCATGTGCTGGCCGCCGTTTATGGAGATGTTGGCGCCAGTGAGAAATGCTGCTTCCTCCGAGCACAGGTAGACAATCAAGCCGGCGACCTCATCCGGCTTGCCGAGTCGGTTGAGCGGGATCTGCGGAATGATTTTGCCATCGAGGACGTCCGTTGGAATGGCCATCACCATCTTTGTTCCTATGTAGCCAGGGGAGATGGTGTTGACTGTCACGCCCTTCTTCGCCACCTCGAGGGCGAGGGCCTTGGTGAACCCGTGCATGCCCGCCTTAGCCGCCGAATAATTCGTTTGGCCGAACGCACCTTTCTGGCCATTTACCGAGGAAACGTTGATGATGCGGCCCCATGCTCGCGTGACCATGCCATCGCAAACCTGCTTGGTCATGTTGAACACCGAATCGAGGTTAGTGTGGATTACCGCATCCCAGTCGGCCTTTGTCATCTTTTTGAAGGTATGGTCTTTCGTGATGCCGGCGTTGTTGATGAGAATATCGACCGGGCCGACTTCCTGGTGAATGCGCGATACGCCCTGTTCGCAGGAGTCATAATCGGCCACATCGATCGGAAATGCCGAGATGTGATAACCACGCTCCTCCATATGAGCCAGCCAGTTCGCAGAGGTCTTATTGGCTGGGGAAAAGGTCACGACGACACGGTAGCCAGCGTCGTGCATCTTTGTGCTAATCGTTTCACCAAGTCCACCCATGCCGCCGGTAATCAGTGCAGTTCGCTGTATCATACTTGTGTTTCACCTCATGATGTTGGAAAGGATACCCCACGGCCACAGTCCCGGTGGTGTCGACCTGCCTTGGCATTCTTTTACGCGGCCGTTCGTCGGCATCATAGGCATACGAGACCGTGCCGTGAGGAGTTATCTCCGATAATAAGCCAGGGGTTGCAGGAAGAGTCCTGATCTGCACCAGGAGCGATGCAGATTTCAATCGGCAGAGGTTCCTGCGGGAGCACAGGTGCGGATACAACTAGTATATTCCTTTTAATTCTTCTCTGGATTGCACTCTGACATTTGGAATGGAACAATTCGGCCATAACATCCAACTAAGCGATTTGACAATCTCGAACCCATTAGATATAGTACATAACGAGGTAGTTTCTACCCTCACCTCTTTCAGGTTCCCTGAACATAAGTCAGCCCATCTGAAGCTTTCTTCCTCTTATATATGTCGCAACCTCAGGAGGTTGAATATGTACGCACGCAATATCTCTTTTCGCCTGAAATCCAACATGCAGTCCGATTACACCCGCACTTTCGACAACCAGATTCTTCCTTTACTGCGCAAGCAGAAGGGCTTCAAGGATGGAATTACGTTGTTTAATCCGGGCAGCCAGGATGCGGTTTCAATCAGTCTGTGGGAGAGCAAGTTCAATGCAGACGATTACAACACCAACACCTACCCAGAAGTGTTGAAGACCTTGGCGAAGGTAATGGATGGAACGCCGCGGGTTCAGACGTTTGAGACGGTCATCTCGACCTTCCATAACGTTCCCGTAGCCGTCTAACAGCTGCGAACATGTCGAAACGGGGAGGCGGCTAATCCTGCCTCCCCGGGACGACGAAGTGTATCTCAAAGAACCCACCACCACGGCACTCAGGGGACATCGTGCTGACACCGTATAGGGGAAATATGTTTTCGTATAGGTGAAGTGCCGACGGCAAGAAAGCCCGGCTTAATAACTCCCTTTTGAGAAAGAATACGAGGCATAGAGAGTAAGTCCGAGCCATCCGAGAAAAGAAAGGCTTACGGGGCAGGGTGGACGATTACCTTTCGTCCTGTCGTAGCCAGCCCGAAGCCTTTCCACTGAGCTATTGTTTTATGCGACCTTGCCGTGAATTTTGGCTTCGCGATTCCTCTCGCTGCCGACACCAATCTTGATCTGCTTGGGCTTAGCTTCAGCCTTCTTGGCGAGATTGATTTTCAGCACGCCCTTGTCGTAGTGGGCGCTTACCTGTCCAGGATCCACGGAGTTGGGCAGCGTGAACGAGCGGGTGAAGCTGCCATACTGCCGCTCCACACGACGGTAGTTCTCTTCCTTTTCTTCCTTCTCAAACTTGCGTTCGCCGTGGACAATCAGGGTATTGTTTTCGATGCGGACATCGATGTCTTTCTCCTCGACGCCCGGGATTTCGATTTTCAGAGTGAAGTTGTGCTCGTCTTCGTAAACGTCCACCGGAGGTGCGAAGCCGGTGGTGGTCAACGCCTCCTCTGGGCCTTCGGGGTTGAATGTTTCACGCAAGAGACGGTTCATGCGGTCTTGCAGAGTGGCAGTGGCACGGAAAGGATCCCAACGGGTTAATACTGTCATGACGCAGTTCCTCCATGGAGTAATCTAAGAGGGAACACTTCAGATGGGCTGACTTAGTTCAGGGAACCTGAAAGAGTAAAAAGAGGTGACTTGCTCAATTACAATGCTAGGCCCGTGCGCTACTGTTGTCAAGCTAGCCACAGTTTGGTAGTGTCCTGTAAGGTTAATAGGTTCGCAATTCTAACGGCAAGAATTTCTCTGCCAATGTCAGCCAACGGTACCTCCTTTCGAAGGTCATACGTTGCTTTGCGTCACCCGGTCCTGTCGTGAAACATGGTCTGCTTTTCAAGCTAACGCCGCGAGTCGATTCGGCGGCAGCTTTGCACTGATAGAAAACCGCGACAGAGTCCCACTCTTTTCCAGCAGCCTTGGGAACCGGTCGGAGATCTTCTGGGGATATCTGCTTAGTTTTAGGAGTAGCTAAATTGTTTTGATCGTTTTCGATGTGCTTGGTCACGATGGTCTCCAGTCACGCATAAGACCGTCGTCTTGCTACATTCAGGATGGCGGAGAGGTGCGGATACGATCAGTATACTCCTTATCGCTCTCTAACATACGGGAATGGAACAATTCGGCCTTATCAGCTAAGCGATTCGACAATCTCGATTGCATCAGATACAGTAAAAGTGAGGTAGTTTACACCACTCACCTCTTTCAGGTTCCCTGAATATAAGTCAGCCCATCTGAAGCTCCCTTCCTCTTATATACGTCGCAACCTCTAGGAGGTTGAATATGTACGCACGCAGTATCTCTTTTCGCCTGAAATCCAACATGCAGTCCGATTACACCCGCACATTCGAGAACCAGGTTCTTCCTTTGCTGCGCAAGCAGAAGGGCTTCAAGGACGGAATTACATTGTTTAATCCGGGCAGCCAGGACGCGGTGTCAATGAGTCTGTGGGACGGCAAGTTCAATGCAGACGATTACAATACCGACACCTACCCGGAAGTGTTGAAGATCTTGGCGAAGGTAATCGATGGAACGCCGCGGGTTCAGACGTTTGAGACGGTCATCGCGACCTTCCATAACGTCCCCGTAGCCGTGTAATAGCTGTGACATGTCAAACGGGGAGGCGGCTGATCCCGCCTTCCCGCGACTACAAAGTATGTCTCACAGAGTCCTGTAGGTCATCAAGACTTCGCACACACGCAATATCAATGACTTGGCAGCAGTCTCCATGACGATGTTCCTGTTAAGATTCTTGCCTGATGGGCTGACTTAGTTCAGGGAATGTGAAAGAGAGGGAGGAGAGTGATCGCCTCACACCAAAATAGATCCGAATCCCTTTGAGTTTGTCCATTGGAGCAGTTGACTTTTGAGTTCGGCAATGAAGCACACAGGCGAGTCTTCTCTTCCGAGACTTATTTCAAGCCAAGGTCTCCATTGTAGTGTTGGATGACCCCGTAGCACTCGCAGGCGGAGTCTTCAAGTTTCTTGCGGTTCGCGATCTTCACTGCACCACGGGTGTACTCGATGAGTCCCTTCCTCTGCAGAGCGCCAGCTGCCAAGCTCACGCTAGGTCTATCTGTTCCTAGCATCGTTGCGAGAAAATCATGAGTGATGGGCAGCGACCCTGAATCCACTCTATCCTGAGTCATTAGCAACCACCGCGCAAGGCGCTGGACAATTTCGTGCAACCGATTACACGCGGCTGTTTGTGCAATCTGCATGCCCTGAATTGCGGCGTAGCGGTTCAACATCAATTGAAGGTGTAGAGCGGATTCGAAAGTGTTGTGCAAAGCTCCGACCTCTACCCGAAACCCATCTCCCGTGATTTGTACCACCCCTTGAAGCGGGCTCCTCCTCAGGCCAACAGCCGCCAGTGTTCCTGTAAAACCCTCCTTTCCAACTATGCCAGCTTCGGCCGTTTTTCCATCTTTCATTACGACTACAAGAGAAATCAAGCCTCGACTCGGGAAATACACAAATTCTAGTGTTCCACCTGCCTCGTGAAGGACTAGATGGTTTGGCAAGCTGACGTATTCGAGATGAGGACGAAGTGAGCTATAGTCGCTATCGGAGATCGATAGAAGTATTAGGTTGCTGACTGGTTTCCCATCGGTATTCGTCCGCTCGCCGGACTGCGCGACTTGGGGGTCTTTGCGTGCCATAAACGCCATCCCAGATGTGGGAGTGAACTAACCCTCGTGAACTGCGAAACAGGAATCCTGCTTCTTCGCTCCACTGGGAAAATAATACAGTTTCCCGTCAAACACAACGCTTCTCTAGGGTATCCTACATTGGTTTTGCCGCTGGTACGCACAAGCATCGCGACGCGCGAAACATAACCCACGCTTACGCGATTCCGCCAGTTCAAAGAAAGTCCCGAAATGGGGCCGAACCAATAAGCATCTTCTGGGTATGTTCGATGCCCAACAGACAATCTAAATTGGCATGTGATACTGGGCTTCGTAGGGGGAACTAATGGGTGCCCGTGGTTATCGGCGGGCGGGGTCACCATAACCACGGGAATCCCATTCTGTTTCGGCGCCTCCGAGGTCTGAAGTCGAAGCTTAAGCGCTGCCCCTTCGGAGGTATGAAATGAGTACTAGGAGCGTTCCGCGCCATAAACAGGGTCGTCCCGCCGAACGGGTTTCATCGGTCGATTCGGTGCGATTCGCAAAACCTGCCACAGGCGGAAGGGCGAAGCTTTCCCGGCTTCAAACGCCCAAGCCGCAACCAAAAAATGGCGACACGGTTTTCGATCCCGAGAGCTTTCTCGCGAGAGCGGGGTTGGGCAGGCAGGTTCTCAGTCTTAAGAAGAATGAGACGGCCTACGCGCAAGGCGACGCTGCCGACGCGATTTTTTACGTGCAGAAGGGCCAGCTGAGAGTAACTGTCACCTCCGCGAACGGAAAAGAAGCGACGCTTGCCTTGGTGGGTGCCGGGGAGTTCTTGGGGGAGGACTGCATGGTCTCAGCTCATCTTCTTCGACTCGCGACTGCTACCGCGATGACCGAGTGTGCACTGCTCAGGATTAGCAAGGCGGAGATGGTTCGCGTCCTTCACCAAGAACCCGCGCTGTCGGATGTGTTCGTTTCTTTTCTGCTTGCCCGCAACGCTCGCTTCCAGGCCGATCTGGTCGATCAGCTTTTCAATTCCAGTGAAAAGCGGCTAGCGAGGGTTCTGTTGTTGCTAGCCCAGTTCGGCAAGGAAAGCAAACCCGAGACGGTGGTTCCCAAGATCAGCCAGGAGATATTGGCTGAGATGATTGGCACAACCCGGTCTCGAGTAAGCTTCTTCATGAACCGCTTCAGAAAACTCGGGTTCATCGAATATAACGGCGAGATTCGGGTCCACAACACCCTTCTAAATATCTTTCTACAGGGATAAGGGCGCTGCAGTTTTTGTGCGGACCGGCTTCTGTTGCGCTGGGCAGAGGGAGACGAGTAATAGGGCGCAGAGAGCAAGAGGCGATGTTGACGCGGCGCATGAAGCAAGCCTTTCGTGCGACGGAGTCTATGGACACCAGTGGGGTCAGCTGATGGCTCTGGATTCTTATTCCCTTTCCGGCTTGAATGAAAAACAGCCCGTCCGAAGCCTCTCCTTGAGCGAAGATCAAGTGGGTTTCTTGAAAAGACAGCAAACGCCTGTGTCCGAAGCAAGGAATGCCGCCGGATACGGGCGATGGCTTTGGCGTGGGTCAGAAAGCGTACCGCAGGGCTACCGTTGTATTGTTGGCGTGGAAATAGCGTGGGGCGGTCGGTCCCACGAACGACCCTTCTCCATACTGATAATAATTCCAGGCAGCCTTGAAGGTCACATCCTTATGAACGCCAACTTCTACAGCCGCTAGAGGCGACTGAAAAGTAGACGAGAGTGGCCCCAACGGCAACAGCGTGTTGAGCGATGTAGTGTTGCCTTGGTTGTCGACGATGGTGTAACCCAGATGCACGTTGATGCGCTCGATGGGAGTCAGTGTCAAGGCGAAGTAGCCGAACTGAGTATGGGTGTGATAGAAGCCGTAAGTCTGCATCAGAGTCGGGTCTTCGGCACAGGTCGTTGTGTCCGCGGGCGTTACTGTTCCGGCAAAGCAGAGAAACATATTCTGCTGAATAGCGTCGAAGTTATAGGCTATGTCCAATCCCCAATACTTATTGGGATTGATCATGGCGTTGAGCACGGTCGAGTAGTTATGTTGGTTGTAGTTGATGTCGCTGACATTGTTCTTGCCTTGTTGAAATTTCAGGTTGGCGCCCACGGTAAGCCAGGGGTGCGGAGAATACGAAATGTTCCCTGAAATGTTCAAGGAGGCTAGCGGGTCGATGCGGTATATCCAGTTATCAGCCCCGCCAAATTTAGCATTCAGGTTGGCGTGGAGTGTACTTCCTTTGCGGAACCAAACCCCTAGAACGCCGGAGTAGTCATTGATCTCGGTCGTGGGGTTACCCCACGGTGCGATGACTCCGACGAACGTACAACTGCCGTCAGGGTTCAAAGACAATCCGGCGCAATTGCCGCGATTGGGTAGAGTTGGGTAGTAGATATCGCCCAAAGCGGCTTGATATGAGTTCCCGGGCTGGATGCTGTAGTTATCCCAGTCGAATCCGACCCTAACTCCAAACCAGCGCGATACATCATACTGCACCTGGAAGTCGTTCTGTTTCATGTTCTGGGCGATTAAATTGACGTTGATTTCATCAATAATGTCGGCCGGAGAGCCGGAACTATGAGCGAGGCTGGTGGTCGGAAATATCGCCACCGGGGTTAGTAAAGAGGCCGGACTTCCGGCTGCGCCGAAGTAGTTGGTTTGCAGATCCAAGTAGTCTCCGGACACACTGAAATTGCGGAAGCGGAAGGTCTCTACCAAACGAAGCTTGTCGCTGATGTGATAAGTAGCCGAAACGTCGGCGGATGCGGAGTTCCACTTGGCGCTGGAATTACTGCCCGCCGTGTCGGAGCCAAGACTACCTGTTCGGCTGGTTAGCCCGTTGAACACCTCTGTAAATGGCGTGTTCATTTGCGCATGGCTGTACTGAAACTGGCCATTGAAGTCCAGGTGCTTGATCGAAGACGATGTCAGGTTGAACTGTTCGGTTGGAATAAAGGTGTTTATGTGCTGGTCCAGGCTGTAATTGAGGAAGCCGTTACAAGTTGGATTAGCGATCCCGTTTGTGACTGGCATCGCGCAGGGACTTCCACTGTTGAACCACGAGAGCCCCAGGCTGACTGGCGTGCCGTTAGGAAGGGGCCAGGAATTGAAGGGGCTCAAGCCATAAGTCGTTCCGCCGTCGTAGTACTGAAGCGATTGCGTGTAGCTGAGTGTGGTCTTTTTGGTAGCGCGAAAGTCGACACCAAAGCGATAGCCGTTGAGCGTATTGTCCGTACTTTCGTTGAGCAGGGCCTCCGTGCCCTCATGGATGCTGCTGAAGGCAGGTCCGTCGAAGCGGTTTCGGTTGTAGTCCACGCGAAACGAGACCCGGTGCATCGGCAGCACGACCAGATCGAAGTTGTATAGATTCTGCCGATTGTAGTAGCCGTGTGGCGAGTTCAGGATCGGAACCGGCGGCGATCCGGTCGGCGGATTGAGAGGGTTGGCAAATAAGTCATAATCAAAATAATTTTGCACGTGCTGGTAGCTGCCACTGAAGGTATACCAGCGATACTTCGATACACGAACACGCGCTGCTTGTTCGGGATCACCGCCCCATCCAAAGCTGTTGAGCGTCAAAGTGTCGAAGACATCCTGGTGGCTGATCGACTGCATGGTGAGCGATTGCTCCAGAATTCGAGGACCGCTCTGATCGTTTACCAGCGTGTCGTACATCGGCTGGCTGCCGCTGACCGAGGAGATTCGGCCCCCGAGTTCGATTGACTGGCTAACCTGAAAACCGCCAATCTCCTTGCCCTCATCGGACGCTGTCGGAGAACTGGACGAAGCGGTGGAGGGATTTTGCCCCGAACTCTGCCCTGCTGCGATGCTCGTCCAGAACAGGCAAGCCACGACCAGCGTAAGGCCAAAAGAAGAAACGTCGATACTTCTCTGACAAGTCATTGGCATGCCTCACAACTACCGGAAGAAGAACGGATCAAAGTTGGAGCCGTGGATCTGCGTGTGACACATGGTGCACGCCTGGTATTTGGTGGCCTGGTTGTGGAACGAGGGCGCACCCGGCGCCGCTCCATTCATGTTCGGCGTATGGCATCGGAGGCACAGGAAGTTGACGTTGTTGACCTGCAGCAAGCGGGGATTGGTCGATCCGTGCGGCGTGTGGCACGAAAGACAACCTTCATCGGTTTTCACCGGAGCGTGCTCGAAAACGAACGGCCCCATCGTGTCGGTGTGGCATTTGGTGCAGATTGCGAATTGACCTGCTGCGGCTCGAACCTGGTGGCCCGTCTGGGTACCGTGGGGATTGTGGCAGTCGCTGCACTGGATGAGTCCGACATCGACACGATGCCGGTAGGGCCGCGCAAATTCTGCCTTCTGTGCGGCATGACAGCTATAACACAGAGCAGTTTGCGGTTTCGCCAGCAGAAAATTGACGTCTGTCGACCCGTGCGGGCTGTGACAGGTCGTACAACTGACACCATTGGCCAGGTGTTCCGAGTTGGAAAAGTTCTGCGTTTCCAGGCTGGATTGGTGACACTTCGTACAGATCGCCGCCGTCTGGGCGGGACTCAGCGTCTCGAAACGAATTATCTTGGTGACATCGCCGCCGCCATCAATGTGCGCCTGACCCGGCCCGTGACATCCCTGGCATCCATGCTGATTGCCCTTGAGCAGCGCGGAATGCGGCGTACCCGCGAAGTGCTTGTCCCACACTTCCTGGTGACACGTCTTGCAAATGTCGGTTTCGGCGTACTGGCCGCTAGTCGATCCCGGGAGCGCGGCGGATGTTTGCGGAGCCGGGTTACTTGGGTGCTCCTGTGCTCGCACCGTGACAGTCAGGCAGCAAGCCACGAGGAAGGCCAACATGAATGGCAAGGTTGTTCTGCGTTTGCGGTGAATCATCCTCGCTCCCAGTTCCACTTCAGAGATCCGTAACCTGAAAATCAGTTCAGGTTCTCCGCTCAGGACAGCAACAAATGATGCAACGGTCACAGCTTCGCAACAGTCAAACACGCCCCATCAAAATAGAACTGGTCAAAATTGCTCACTTTCCAAATATTTACGCAGCTTAGCCTTCTAGTATTTGGCCATGCTGAGCAAAACCGTACAGCTTCCGCTTCGTTTTAGAGAGACACTCTGCAAGAGTCGCGATTTCAACTGATGATCGCGCCTGGAACAAATGCGACGAGGAGATCCGGTCCCACACAAAGAGATCTAGAAAAGGACGAAGCCATGGCCTACCAAAGTGTCAATCCTTACGACGGCAAGATCCTGAAGACGTTCGAGGAACTCAGCGATGAGCAGCTAGAGACGGCACTTGAAACCGCCTCGACCTGCTTCAAGACTTGGCGGCACACGACTTTTGCTGAGCGAGCGGCCGTAGTTGCGAAAGCGTCCGCAATCATGCGCGAGCGGACCGACGAGTTCGCTCGTCCGGTGACGCTCGAGATGGGAAAACTCATCGACCAGGCACGAGGTGAGGTGGTGCTCAGTGCGGACATCATCGACTACTACGCCAAGAATGCCGAGCGCTTCCTCGCACCAGAACGCCTCAAGCCGAGTTCAGGAGAGGCGGCGATCGAAAGCAGCCCGTTGGGAGTGCTCTTCGGCGTCGAGCCCTGGAACTTTCCCTACTACCAGCTTGCGCGCTTCGCTGCGCCCAACCTTATGGCGGGCAATGTCGTTATGGTGAAGCACGCGGGGTGCGTGCCGCAATGCGCCATCGCCTTCGAGAAGTTGTGGCTGGAAGCAGGTGCGCCAGCGGGCGCGTATACCAACCTTTTGATCTCGCATGATCAGGTGGATCGCGTGATCGACGACCCCCGGATCAAGGGTGTGGCGTTGACCGGCAGCGTGGAGGCCGGCAAGAGTGTTGCCGGGAGAGCTGGGAAAAACCTTAAGAAATCGACGATGGAGCTTGGTGGCAGCGACGCCTTCATCGTGCTCGAGGATGCCGACCTCGACAAGACGGTCAAGTGGGCGCTCTGGGGCAAGATGAATAACACAGGCCAGTGCTGCGTCGCGGCAAAGAGGTTCATCGTCGTCGAAGAACTAGCCGACCGCTTCCTGGACAAGTTCCAGACGGCCCTGGCGGCGCTTAAGCCAGGAGACCCGATGGATGAAGCTACGACTCTCGGTCCTCTATCCACGGAAGGGGCCCTGGTGCAACTGCTGGACCAGGTCGAAGGGGCCGTAGCCAAGGGGGCCACCCTGGTGATGGGCGGAAAACGCCTCGACCGAACCGGCGCTTTCATGCAGCCGACGATTCTCACGAATATCAAGACCGACAATCCCGCATTCAAAGAGGAATTCTTCGGGCCGGTCGCGCTCTTCTTCAGAGTCAAGAACGAGGATGAGGCGGTCGCGCTCGCCAACGACTCGAATTTCGGACTGGGCGGTTCGGTCTTCACCAAGGACATTGCGCGCGGCAAACGCGTGGCGAGCCGCGTCGACACAGGCATGATGTTCGTCAACCACCCCACCTGGACGAGACCGGACTTGCCGTTTGGCGGAATCAAAGACTCCGGCTACGGCCGCGAGCTCAGCAGTATGGGTATCCAGGAGTTTGTCAACAAAAAGCTGGTTTGCGTCGAATCGATCGACGCGCCGGCTTAGGCACTGGCTCCCAGCGCGTGAGTCGCGATCCACCTATCCCGGTTCTGAAAAGAGGAGTTACCTATGGCGCACAAGATGCACGCAGCAGTTGTCGAACAGTTCGGGAAACCCCTAATCCTTCAGGAATGGGACATCCCGTCTCCTGGGGTTGGCCAGATCCTGGTCAAGACCGAAGCCTGCGGCGTGTGCCACACCGACCTCCACGCCATGCATGGCGACTGGCCGGTCAAGCCTACGCTCCCGTTTATTCCTGGCCATGAGGCCATCGGGCCGGTCGTCGCCGTCGGATCGAGCGTGACAAGCGTGAAGGAGGGCGACAGGGTCGGAGTACCCTGGCTTTATTCTGCGTGTGGTCACTGCGAGTACTGCTTGAAGGGGTGGGAGACGGTCTGCGCCCAAGCGCAGTTCGGCGGCTACACCAAGAATGGCGGATTTGCCGAGTATATCCTCGCGGACCCGAACTACGTCGCCCATATTCCTGCCGGACTCTCGTCTGTGGATGCAGCCCCGCTGATCTGCGCCGGCATCACCACTTATAAAGGGATCAAGGAGAGCGGAGCGAAACCGGGCGAATGGCTGGCTATCTCGGGAGCCGGCGGACTCGGGCATCTGGCGATCCAATATGCCAAAGCGATGGGACTGCTCGTCTGCGCAATCGACATTGATGATGGCAAGCTGGCCCACGCCAAGCGAGTAGGCGCCGATCGCGTGATCAATGCGAAGTCCGGCGACCCGGCAACCGCCTTGAAGAAGGAGACCGGTGGCGGAGCTCATGGCGTTCTGATTACAGCGCCCTCGCTCATCGCGTTCAAGCAGGGCGTTGGCATGACGAGGAAGCACGGTACGTGCGTCCTGGTCGGTCTGCCGCCAGGCGAATTTCCGGTTCCTCTCTTCGATGTAGTCGCGAACTGCATAACCATCCGCGGTTCGTTCGTCGGCACCCGCCAGGATATGGCCGAAGCACTCGCCTTTGCCACCGAGGGCAAGGTCAAAGCCGATATCGAGCTGCAGCCTTTGTCATCGATCAACCAAGTCTTCGACCGGCTTCAGCGTGGCGAGGTGGCATCACGTGTCGTCCTCGATTTCGGAAAAAACCTCGAACGGCCTGAGCATACCGAAGTGGCGTCAGGCGTCCTCGAATTGGTGCAGGGCTGAAGTGGAATACCAGCACTCTCCGGGCACCATAAAGTGATCAGAGAGACAAGGACAACACCCCGAGTGGATGGCACGGCCGAGGCTTTGGTCGACGAAGCTGGAACGGCAGGGTCTAAGCTCGCGGAGCCACGGGTCCGCCCGAACGCGCTGCCTATTCCAACCAAAATAAAGAACCAGAATATCCATGTTTCACCTGCGGTCATCGACGCCGCCCGGAAGGACGGCGAAGAACTGCTTCGCGACTTGCGAACGTCTCTAAGCGGCCTAAAGCAAGTTGAGGCAGAAGAGCGGGCACGCGCGACGGGCCCGAATGAGGTCGCCCAGGAGCGGAAGCAAGGCTGGCCTATCCGTATTCTGAAAATCGTTCGCAACCCCCTAGTGATCCTGCTGACGATATTGTCGGCGGTTTCCTTCCTCACAGGCGACGCGCGGGCCGGCTCGGTGATGGCGGCTATGGTGGTGTTGAGTGTAGGCCTGCGCTTCTGGCAGGAAGCCCGGGCGGACTCCGCCGCAGAGAAGCTCAAGGCCATGATCCACGTAACCGCTACGGTCATCCGCGACGGCGCGGCGAGGGAGATCCCCCTTCGGGATTTGGTGCCCGGGGACATCATCAAGCTGGCCGCCGGGGATATGATTCCAGGCGACGTGCGTCTGCTGTCTTCGAAAGACTTGTTCGTGAGCCAAGGCAGTCTCACCGGCGAATCGCTCCCAGTCGAGAAGTCCCACGACCCCGAAACTAAAGAGGAAAGCTCACCCACTGAACTCAAGAACACTTGCTTCATGGGGACGAGCGTCGAGAGCGGCACGGCGACGGCGGTTGTGGTCACGACGGGGCCGCGCACTTACTTGGGGAGTATGGCCCACTCGATCACTGGAGAACGCCCCCTGACGAGCTTCGACCAGGGCCTCAACCGCTTCACATGGCTGATGATGAAGTTCATGGTCGTGATGGTGCCACTGGTTTTTTTCATCAACGGTTTCACCAAGCACGATTGGAAGGCGGCCTTCTTTTTTGCGTTGGCCGTGGCTGTTGGCCTCACACCGGAGATGTTGCCTATGATAGTCTCCGTCTGCCTTTCCAAGGGAGCGCTCGCCATGAGCCGCAAGAAGGTGATCGTCAAGCGGCTCAACTCGATCCAGAACTTCGGAGCCATGGACGTGCTGTGCACCGACAAGACGGGTACGCTCACTGAGGACCGCGTCGTCCTCATGCGACATTGCAACGTTGCAGGTCGTGAAACCGATGACGTGCTGCTGGACGGTTACCTGATCAGCTATTTCCAGACGGGCCTCAAGAACCTGCTCGACCGGGCGATTCTGGATACTCCCGACTTCCACGCGAAGGCGATCATAGAGAAATATAAGAAGCTGGACGAGATACCATTTGACTTCACTCGACGCATGATGTCTGTGCTGCTGGAGGACGCCGAGGGGAGGACGGTTCTCCTCACGAAGGGGGCTCCGGAAGAGGTTTTCCTTCGCTGTTCGCATTTCGAACTCGACGGCAAGCTGTCCGAAATGCACGCGGATTTGATGGTCGGGCTGAAGCAACAGTACGACAGCCTTAGCAACGACGGCTTCCGCGTCCTAGCCGTGGCAAACAAAGAGCTGCCTGGAAAGCCGATCTGCACGAAGGATGACGAGCGCGATCTCGTACTCCGAGGGTATGTCGCGTTCCTGGATCCCCCCAAGGAAACCGCGGCCCGCGGCCTCGCGGCCCTCCACAAGCATGGGGTAGCCGTAAAAATCCTCACTGGGGATAACCCCCTGATCAGCCGCAAGGTATGCAAAGATGTCGGCCTCGTCGCCGACCCCATGTTACTGGGCGGTGACGTAGAAAAAATGTCCGACGCCGAACTAGCCGAGGCTGCGGAGAAGACGGCGCTGTTCGCCCGGCTATCTCCCGCGCACAAGGAACGGGTCATCCGTGTCCTCCGTGGTAATGGGCACGTCGTCGGATTCGTGGGCGACGGAATCAACGATGCTCCCGCCTTGCGAGCGGCGGACGTTGGCATCTCGGTGGACACTGCCACTGACATCGCCAAAGAGTCGGCAGACCTGATCTTGTTGGAGAAGGACCTCATGGTGCTGGGAGGAGGCGTTCTCGAAGGCCGTAAGGTTTTCGCGAACATCGTTAAGTACATCCGGATGGGAGCAAGCTCCAACTTCGGAAACATGTTCAGCGTGGTGGGGGCGAGTGCCTTCCTCCCATTCCTGCCGATGGCCCCGATTCAAGTATTGACGAACAATCTCTTGTATGACTTCTCGCAGGTGCCAATCCCGGCAGACTCCGTGGACGATGAGCAGTTAACTCGACCACGGCCGTGGAACATTAGCGAAATCACGCGCTTCATTCTCTATATCGGTCCGATCAGCTCGATTTTTGATTACACGACTTTCTTCGTCATGCTCTGGGTCTTCAAGTGCTGGGATCCATCCCGAGCGTCGCTATTTCAGACCGGCTGGTTCGTGGAATCGTTGATGACGCAGACGCTTATCATCCACGTAATTCGCACAAACAAGATTCCCTTCCTGCAGAGCCGTGCGAGCCGATCGCTGACGATCACAACCTTATGCATCATGGCTTTTGCGATGTGGCTACCGTATTCCCCCATAGCCTCTGCGCTGGGCTTCACGCACTTACCGCGGCTGTACTGGCCAATCCTGATGTTCACGCTGCTCGGCTACGTGGGCCTTACCCAGATCATCAAAGTCTGGCTGCTGCGAAAGCAATGGATCTGACTGGCATTGCCGGCGACGCTGGTTTCGGCGGCATTCAAGGACCGGGATCATCCATGGAGCCTAAATAGGAATTCGATTGTTTCAAATCGGCCGTCGGGACCCGGGGGGCGCCGCGGACAGCAGGGTGTTTTGCGGTTTCTCGCGGTCCCAGATCGACGAGGTCTTAAGAATGCCCGTACGCAACAAGGAACGACACCGCACAGGACGCATCGGCTGGCTACGGGCAGCGGTACTGGGCGCCAACGACGGCATTCTCTCAACATCGAGTCTGGTACTCGGTGTCGCCGCCGCGCATGCGTCCCACCGCAATATATTGGTCGCAGGGGTAGCCGGCTTGGTGGCTGGGTCTATGTCGATGGCTGCCGGTGAGTATGTGTCTGTGCACTCACAGGCCGACACCGAACAGGCCGACCTCGAGCTTGAGCGCGCGGAACTCAGAGCAGACGACCGGGGCGAACACAAGGAATTGACGGCGATCTACGTCGCTCGGGGACTCGATCCATCGCTGGCGAAGCAGGTTGCCGAGCAGTTGATGGCCCATGACGCGCTAGGTGCGCATGCCCGCGACGAACTTGGCATCTCTGAGAGCCTCCGTGCGCGTCCGACTCAGGCTGCCTTGTCATCGGCTGGGAGTTTCGCTGTTGGAGCAGCTATGCCTCTCTTGGTCACTGCCGTGGCTCCCGAGACGGGATTGATCGCCGTGGTTTTTGGCAGTTCGCTGCTGTTCCTCGCGCTTCTAGGTAGCATAGCTGCGCGCGCTGGTGGCGCTAATGTGATGACGGGCGCTATGCGGGTCACGTTCTGGGGTGCGCTCGCAATGGCGCTGACG
>Ga0181532_10000957_pt1 | contig 28953 bp, 33 predicted proteins | sample PEATcosm2014_Bin_33_FD_119768 | JGI IMG/M metagenome (GOLD analysis project Ga0181532, IMG submission 119768) | Peatland microbial communities from MTU Mesocosm Facility, Houghton, MI, USA - PEATcosm2014_Bin11_30_metaG | ecosystem: Environmental > Terrestrial > Soil > Wetlands > Peat | place...
CAAGACATTGGCCATGCCCACGGAGCCTACAAGCCTCCGCGGGATTCAATGTCCCGGACGTTACTCTCGTTGGCCGGTTTTCAGGTGATAATCACTGGCCGGTTTTGGGTGATCGCTGAGGCCGATCCCCCTTCGTCTTAACCTCCTGCTTACTTTTGTGGTGAGATAGACGACGGGCTAGGTACCGCTCAGGGCGTTTTATCCCAATTTGACCCTAGTCCTGCTGGGGAGGCCAGCATAGTTACGAAAGGGGACAGTGCATCAATAGTCCCTCAAGGCCTACCGCGAGATCCACCGCGATGGCTGCTCAGCGAAGTGTTCGAATCGTGCCTGTGCGTCACCGCTGAGACCGCGTTTGATCTAATTCGCCTTCTTGCAGCCTAACTTCTGCCAAACTTGTCACCCCCCCGGACCAGTTCTAGTCGGACATATTCGAGCGAAGCGGCTGAAGCTGCGACATGGACTTTTCTAGGCGGCTGTCGACTTCGCTGGGATCGCTGACTTCGGTGCCTTCTGTGAATTCGAGAGTTTCATGTAGCTACTCATAGTCTGGGTCAACTGCGCGTCCACCTCGTCCGCAATCGTCATGACATCCGTTAACAACAGGCTAAAATCCAGAGCGTTCATATTGTCTTTCAATGTCCCGAACAGGGTTACCTGAAGGATTCTGGATTCGTGCACCAGCATCGCGGGAGTGTAGCCTTGCGTGTATCGCAGTTCGCCATGTAGAGCGGCTGCGGGAGAACCGATGGCATCGCTGTCCTGCGGCGGCGATCCTGTAATGGGCCTGTTCAGCCGGAGAACAAGGTCCTCGATCAGCTTGGGAAGATGGCCAGTCCGCTCACTATCGACAAGCAGAATGTGGTTCAGTTCACGGGCCTGCTTTACCCGGGTCAACCAGTCTCTGACAACGATCTCAGAGCAGCGATGGAGTATCTCGCTCACTTTCTCCTTTCTCGTCCGGTTAGCAGGTTTTTGAACGAGCAGTCTTTCCCGTACCATTTCGGCGAGGTGGTTAATCTTGACAGGTTTCACGACGATTTCGTCCGCCTCAAGAATGATCGCTTCCATCGCGCTTTTCACGTCGGGGAAGGCGCTCAACAGCATCGTCAATGCGGCTGGTTGGGAATGTCGCATAGCCGAGATCACGGTGAAGCCGTCGCCTGCGTGGGGCATGTGCAGGTCGGTGATGACCACATCAAAGCTCGCGGTGGCAATGCATTTCAGAGCTTCTGTCACGCCGCCTACTGCCACTACCGCGAATCCCTTGGATTCGAGCGATTGCCTCATCATGTCGAGTACAGCATCGTCATCATCCACCAAGAGAACTCTATGAATGGTTTGTCCTTCGGTTGGAGCCATATAACACCCTCTCTCGTCTCAATACTGCGACTCTAGTCTCCGCAACCACTCTCGAGATTGGTCAATTACGGGCCGGTGCAACGAGGTCCGATCCCTCACCAGACATAGCTTATGTCATGCCCTCTGTAGTAGACGGGCGAAATCTGCAGCGGCCAAGGGCGGGCTGAAAAGGTAGCCTTGTCCTTCCGCGCAATGCTCGGCCTGAAGATATGCCCTTTGTTCTCGCGTTTCGACGCCCTCAGCTACCACGAGGTACTTGAGGCTCTTTCCCATGTTAATTATGGCGCTGACAATCGTAGAGTCATCGGGATCGGCAGTGATCTGGTGGACAAAGGACTGGTCAATTTTCAAGACATCAATCGGAAACTGACGAAGATAGCTGAGGCTGGAATAGCCGGTGCCGAAGTCATCCACTGCAAGTTGTATCCCCATCATTTTGAGCTCTTGAAGTACGGAGACCATGGATTCGGCATCCTCCATGAGGACGCCCTCGGTGAGCTCGAGTTCGAGATATCGCGCTTCCAAGTCAGTTTCCGAAAGTACGCTCCGGACACGTTCGGTGAAACCCTTATCGCGGAACTCGACGGCAGAAACGTTGACGGCGATAGGCAATTGCGGCAGTCCCGCGTTCTGCCAGGCGCGCCCTTGCCTGCATGCTTCACGCAGCACCCAACGGCCGATCTGCAGAATTAGACCACAATCTTCGGCGATGGGCACGAACTGGGATGGCGGGACAAGTCCCCGATCCGGGTGCTGCCAGCGTATCAACGCCTCGACTCCTGTGATCTCACTTGTGTCGAGATCTACCTTCGGCTGATAATGCAATAAGAACTCTTCTCGCTCGAAAGCGCTGCGCAGGCTGCTTTCGAGAGTTTGCCGCTCTACGGCCTTCAGATTCATTTCCGCCTTGAAGAACTGGAAATTGTTGCGCCCTTTTTCCTTGGCGTGGTACATCGCTGTGTCCGCGTTCTTGATTAGCGTTTCGGAGTCCTCTCCGTCTGCCGGATAGACGCTGATACCCATGCTGCCACCGATATGCAGATCTCGTCCCCCGATGGAGTGGGGTGCGTTGAGTAAAAGAAGTATTTTTCTTGCGCTCGTGGTCAGGTCTTCCACATCTGCGATTTCCGAAAGCAAGATTACGAATTCATCTCCGCCCTGACGGCTGACGGTGTCGGAGCCGCGCAGTCCTGCCAGCAATCGTTTTGAAACGGACTGAAGAAGCTGGTCGCCGGTGGCATGTCCCAGCGAATCGTTGATGTATTTGAAACGATCCAAATCGAGAAAAATCACGGCGATGGGACTATTCTGCCGGCGAGCCAGGGAAATCGACTGAGAGATCCGGTCGTTGAGCAGCAGGCGATTGGGCAAATTCGTAACAAGATCGTGCTGCGCGGCATACGTCATTTGGTGCGACATGGCCCGCGCCGCGCTCACATCATGGAAAACGATCACCGCTCCGATGACGCGGCCTGCTCGGTCATGGATGGGGGCAGCGGAATCTTCAATCGCGGATTCAAATCCATCGCGACGGATGAGGACACAATCTACGATCAGTCCCACCCTCCTATTTTGTTCGACGGCTATCCTCATGGGGTCCCGCGCGGTTTTGCGCGTGGCGCCGTCAATAATTCGGAAGACTTTGGCGAAGTATTGGCCTGCGGCTTCTTCGCGGCGCCAACCGGTCATGGTCTCTGCAACGAGATTGAGATAGGTGATTTTGCCGGACATGTCGCTGCAGATAACGGCATCACCGATCGAGTTGAGGGCGACCAGAGCGCGCTCTTTTTCTACGTACAATGCGTCCTCGACGGTCTTGTTTTTGATCGCGTTGCGCAGTGCGCGCGATAGAGAATAGCTATCGAGGCGACCTGGCGGGAGATAATCTTGCGCACCGCGCCCCACGGCTCGTTTCGCGAGGGCTTCGTTAGCATTGCTGCCGAGGATTAGAATCGGGACGTCGGGCGCGCCGATGCACAACTTGTCGAACGTCTCGATACCTTGAGTACCAGGCAGGGACAAATCGAGTAAGACAGCATCAATGCCTCCTTTGTTCAGGCGCGTAAGACCCGCGGAAAGTTGACGAACCCATTCCAGTTCGAACAAACCGCGGCCTGCCGTGGCGAGCGCCGCGCGAATCTCATCGGCAGCGGCCGGATCGTTGTCAACCAAAAGTATTCTTTGGGGCAGAATAGGTGTGGTCATAAACGCCTCTGCTTTGAACCACCCGAACATCTTCTCTCTCCGACAAGCGACCTTCCGCCTCATACACCACACCCATGCCCCCTCCGCCGATCTTGCGGAATATGCCGCAATGAGACATCACCTGGCTGATTGGTTGTGCTGGCTTCAGACTTCGACGGAGGACGGCGATCCAGCCTGCTCCGGACAATCTGGCCGAGTGTTCTTGGTGCGTACGGTTTTTGAAGGAAAACTGCCCCAGCCGGTATGTCTAAATCCAAAGAAAGTGATTCGGACGTGTGCCCGCTTGTGAAGACTACCGGAAGATCAGGTTTAATGGCGCTCATCTGGGCAAACACTTCAGTTCCACTCAGACCTGGCATCATGACGTCTAGAATCACAAGATCAATCTTTGTCGGGTCTTGTCTGAAGAGTCGCAGGGCTTCCTGTCCGTCGGCGGCGAGGATTATCGCGTAGCCATACGATCCCAAAATCGCATTGGCGACTTCACGAATGCCTTCATTATCTTCGGCAACGAGAATGGTTTCATTCCCTGTCACGGAGATCATGGCTATTTCCGGGTGCGGTTGGTGCGCGCGTCCCGTACTCGAAGGAAAATAAACTCGGAAAGTGGTGCCTTTCCCGACTTCACTGTATACGTTCAACAAACCACCATGCTGTTTCACAACTCCGTATACAGTAGCCAATCCAAGGCCTGTTCCCTTGCCGAGGTCCTTAGTGGTGAAGAAGGGCTCGAAGATACGGTCTACCGTCGCGGCATCCATGCCAATGCCGGTGTCGGCGACTACAAGCATCACATAACGACCGGGGCGACCATAGGAGTTTCGGTGGCAGAATTCCTCATCGATTTCGACATTGTTGGTCTCGATGATCAAACGGCCGCCCCTCGGCATCGCGTCCTTGGCATTTATACAGAGATTCATGATGACTTGGCCAATCTGAGATGCGTCGCCCTGTATGACATCAAGACTTGGGTCCAAAATGATTTTGGTCTCGATATTCTCTTCCATCCCGCTCCCTAGGAAGCTACGCATTTCTGAGATGGATTTGTTTACATCTAGTTTCACGGGTTGCAGAACCTGGCGACGAGCGAAAGCGAGCAGTTGGGTGGTAAGTCCTGCGGCGCGCTCCGCCTGATTGCGAATTTGCGTGAACCGACGCTGAAGCCCGCTCCCATTTCCGGCTTCCTCCTCTCCTAACTCAGCCCAGCCGAGGATCGCACCGATAATGTTGTTGAAGTCGTGTGCAATTCCGCCCGCGAGCCTGCCGATCGCTTCGAACCGCTCCTGTTGCCGCGCTTGCCGTTCCAGTTGCGCCTTCTCGCGCCGCTGTTCCGCCTCTTGCAACTCCCTTTGTATCGCCGGAAGTAATCGTTTCAGGCCGCCCTTCATGACATAGTCGTGGGCGCCCTCTTTCAACGCAGCGACTGCAGTCTCTTCACCGATCGTGCCTGAAACATAAATGAAGGGCGTGTCCAGGTTTTTTCCTCGCAGCAGCCGGAGGGCACCGGCGTAACCGAAATGTGGAACCGAGAAATCACAAATCACCACATCCCAAGCCCGATTCTCGAGGCTCGCACTCATCGCTGGCGGCGTATCTACACGCTCGAAGCTCACATCATATCCACCCCGGCGCAGTTCCCGGATCACGAGTTCGGCATCCTCGTCCGAATCTTCGACCATCAGAACGCTGAGGGGGGTGCTCATGGATCCACCTGCCAATTGAAGCCGCTTCGCTCAAAATCGACCACTACGATCCAACTTGCCAACCGCCTTGACAGAGGGCACACAATCGGGAGGCGCCCGACGGGTAGACGGCGTTCACTTAAAATGCGCGTTGGCCGTGTCCCTCCGCGCATCCCATGGCTCCCTACCCAAGTCCGGCGCGAAACAAGCCGCGCCCACGGTCGGGTTTTCAGTCGTTCAGCATTCACCCGAAACCGTGGCAGCATTATGACTTCCTTCTTGTAGGCTCGGACACCAGCGCGAAATCGATTGAGCCAAGGGAGGATGGAATATGTAAGGCCTGAGCCCGACTGTCTGCACTCCTGCCTTGACCCCCGTTCCATTCCTCCACACACTTTGCGACGAATATAAAACTAGCTTCAAATAGGTTCCTTCTGGTGAGACCGGTTACCGAACCGTGCATCTCGTATCTTTGATTTCCTAAGGCGACATAGTCGTAAACGCAGTAGTCCGCGTGAATTGAGAGTAGTCGGATAATGTTGTTGGAGCTGTCACTGTAAATCGCACCTTCTCGTAAGTGCGTCCTCGGTTCACAGCTCTGGGTTGACGCAAGCGCCATGGTTGTTGGCATCCTCTGTAGATCGGCTCAGCACCGGAAGTTTCTGGAATCGCGCCAAAGGACCCCGATCGAGGCGAAACCTGACGTGCCCGGGGTGTTCCTTTAGGCCGCTCTGTCAGCCGCAATATGATGCGCTGTCGACACATTTACCGCAAAAGTCTCCAGCTTCGGAGGAGACTCCAAGACTCGCTTCAACATGTCGGTGATCGTGTCATAGTACTGGCGATGATACCCCTCGGCATCTTGTTGCGAGGTCCAGAAACTGATGAACACCAGCCTTTCGGGGTTTGTCTTGTCGGAAAGCGTAAGAAAGTCGACAAAGCCCGGCTGCTTTTGCAGGATCGGTAATACGTCGTTTTTCAGCTTGTTGCCGAACTGTTCAGTTCGGCCGGCCTGCGATTGGCATTCCACAACACGAGCAAACATAGACGTGCCTCCTTCTTCCAAATAGTTTTTCGAGATATGCGTAGCACTGCGTAGTACTTCGTCGGATGCTTCCCCAAACGCGTCTGGTGATCCGCATCCTACCGAAATTCAAGCAGACCACCAGACGCTCGAAGCGCTCTCAGGGCGAGAGCAAGCATGTGCGACCTTACTTCTTGGACGCGGTGTTGCCCGTACCAGCGTGCAACGATTTCGCGCTAAAGAATACGACGAATCGATCATTGCCCCATTTTCGCCGTTATTGCTGTCTGGCTGGACCTTGCATGTAGCCTTCCGTCTCTGAATAGTAGCTAACTCATAGAAAAGAGGGCCTCGGTAGTTCAGTGTCAGAGTCTCGACACTGTCACGAGACAGACGATTCGACACATCTGGTCAGCTAACCTCAGATCGCACTACTTTCGGTGCTCTGGTCCAGGGTGTTACTTCACGGGCAAAGGCGATTCTTCGATCCACAGCCGGATCAGAAGACCGGGGAACTGGGCAGATGATGACTGCCCCGTCCGTTGTTCGCATCAAGCGCATGGTCGTAGCGCATTCCCCACACAACCAAAAGTACTCGATTCTACGTTTCGGATGATCAGTTCTCGATCTAGGGTCCACATGGTTATCGTTTGCCTCAACCATGAAGATCTGCCCACTGCGAAAATAGTGGAACGGAATGTTGCAGGCTGGATCAGCACACGTGGCTATCATTGTCACTCCCGGAAATACCGTTGTTGTCGCTGCCGGCCCGTGGAGTTCGGAATCTTCGAGGCCCGGGACCAGAGCGTGCCGGTGCGCGGAGGTGTTCACCCTCACCGATGAGCGAACCCGGTCCTGGTGCCAATCGGGTGGAGGCCGATCTGTCGGCATCAAGCACTACCTCAGGGAATGAGGTCTTCTCCCGCGTGGCCTATCCCGGACTCCTGGCATCGGGGGATCTTTGCAAATAGTCCTCCGTTCCGTTTCGACTTGCAGGTTATACGAACCAAGGCTCTAGCCTGTGTCGGTAGCTCGCCGGTTATGTCGATGACTGTCGACAGCGCTGCATGGACTCGACACTTCGACACTGTCTGTGCCCGTCTCCAGCTTCCAACTAACAAATCGGGAATGTGCGAGGATATCCGACATGGGCACGCTGGCAAGTAGCTCTGGAACTCAAATGGGACTAATGTTCAGCCTTTTCATTTTCGAATAGAGAGTCGTGCGTTTCATTCCCAGTCTATTGGCTGCACCCGACGCGCCACCTATTACTCCTCCCGCCTCTTCCAAAGCTTGAAGGATGAGTGCTCGTTCGACCTCCTGCGACATTTTGCCGGAAGCTGGTTTTGTGCCGCTTTCTAATTCGCCGAGCGGAACCCTCAGGACTGGTGAGTTTGTCAAAATCACGCATCGCTGAACCAGATTTTGCAATTCTCTGATGTTCCCCGGCCAGTTCCAATTTACCAGGGCACCCATGGCTTCAGCGGGGACGCTCTCAATCGACTTCTTCGCTTCTTTTGCGTACCTGGCGACGAAGTAACGCACGAGGGCAGGAATGTCACTTTTTCTTTCCCGCAAAGGGGGAATGTAAATCGGAAAGACATTGAGCCTATAGAATAGGTCCTCGCGAAACCGCCCTTCGATGATACTTCGATGCAAGTCGTGATTTGTGGCAGCGATCAACCGAACGTCGACTCTTACGGTCCGGTTGCTACCGAGCCGTTCGAATTCTTTGTCTTGCAGAACCCGTAACAACTTCGGCTGGATCATACTTGGAAGATCCCCTACCTCATCCAGTAGCAGAGTTCCCCTGTCAGCTAGTTCCAATCGACCAACGTGGCTATTAATCGCGCCGGTGAATGCCCCCTTTTCGTGTCCGAATAGCTCGCTTTCCAACAACTCTGTCGGAATCGCCGTACAGTTGACGCTAACAAACTTGCTGTCGGCCCGCGGGCTGAGTCGATGAATAGCACGTGCAACCAACTCCTTGCCAGTACCTGTCTCTCCCAGTAGCAGCACCGTAGCATTCGTGGCGGCTACCGTCCTCACCTGTGTTAGCAGTTCATGCAGAGGAGCACTAGTCCCAATAATATCGTGGATGGCCTCCTCACGAACCGTCTGATCGCCCAGATCGAAAACCTGGAGCTCTTGTTCGGGCCTTGGCGCTACGATGGAAGTGGCTTGGACGGATTCTGCCTGCCCTATAAGCCCATCACGTGAAAGAGTGGTGTCCAGGAGTTGAGCGATCATTGCAGCCGTGCGGTGCAGCAACTCAAGTGTCGCATTCGTCTTGGGAATGACACTCAAACTGCCAAAGCCCATTGCTCCCAGCCTGTGACGACTTGTGGTCAAGGGAAGGACATAATAAGTACGTACGCCGAGTTGGCGAAGCGACGCTAGGAAAGCGGGCAAACTGGTTTCCGCCTCCAAATCTTGGAGGAGTACGGATCGTTGATTCTTCCAGGCCCATCCGCTTGCGCAAGTGTGCACGGCACTGAATTCACGTCTTTTCTGCGTGTGGCCCGCCTTCCAAGTATCCAGAAGGATGCTCTCCGTGCTTGAGTCGTAAAGACCCAATGTGACAAATTCAAAATTCAAGGATTTCCGCAGGTAGAGTGCCAAGGTAGGGAAAAGAGCATCTGCTGTCGGCTGGCTGACTGCTAGCTGCGCCAGATCTAGCAGATTGCGATACTGTCCTACTGCTAGGTCAGCGAGATAAACAGAGTCAACCGCAAATCTTTGCTCCGACATACTGCTGCACCCTACGTCTTAGCCTTCGGATTCAGACGACGTTCACAGTATTACGCCTCACGACAGCTACAAAGATCACGACACGAAATGTCATCCCGTGTTTCTGGATACGATACCGCACATTCATTAGTACGCTGTTGTACATTTGCAGTATATTACAGGTTCTGTTTCGGGGAAACCAGAATGAACTCTGCTAAAGGCGGGGATTCGAGTGGCAAAACTGTGATCACAATATTGATTCCATAACAATGTCGGCTCCCATGTCCGAGTAAATTTTGGTGGCGCCAACCAACCAAGGCCAGGGAGAAAGGAGCCGAACAATGATCATTATAGGATGCGATTACCACCCGGGGTTTCAGCAAATTGCGTTTGCGGATTACGGGCACGGGGGAGTTACAAGAACGGCGGCTGGAGCACCAAGAGGAAGCGGAGACGTTCTACCGGGAACTCGAAGCACAAGGCCTCAAGGTGGGGCGTGGGGATGGAAGCGAGTGGGCATGCTCGCCGGTTCGAGCGACTGCTCGGGGAGTTGCGATTTGAGCTGTGGATTGGGGGATGCCGCCGAGATCTGCACCAAGCGGGTACGCAAGCAGAAGACGGATCGCCAGGATGCGGAGCTGATGCTGCGATTGTTGCTCGAAGATCGCTTTCCGAAGGTCTGGGTGCCGAACTGGGAAGAATCGGGACCTGCGGCAAACTGTTGTGGCACCGGCACCGGATCGTGCAGGTGTGCGCGGCTCACCAGTTGGGACCTGAACCGTCGTATAGGTGTGCTTTACGAATGGTCAGTCTCCTGGGGAAGCAGAAAGTCGCACAACCCGGCGAGGCGAAAAAAGGTGCAGATCGGATTCTGTTCGGATTTCGTAACAGGACGTTTCGCTGCCCACCAACCAGCGGAACAGGAGAACAGGATGCATATACCATCACCTTTTTAGGGAAGCAATGGATATGTAATCGGGAGCATTTGCGACGGCTGCTTGACGCTCTCAAACACGACCTGCGGATGAAGCAGCGGGTAACCATTGGAGAACTGCGCCAGCTTGCAGAAGCGATCATTGATTACGGCCGAATTCAAGCGCAGGAGGGATGGCCCGCGTCCCCGCCGCTATATATAATCGTCGATTGCTAAAATGGCATACCGATTCAGAGAGTCGCCGCAGACCATTAACGACGCGCTGATGCTGTTAAAGGGCATGGGCCGTGCTCAGCGTGTCCATCGTCACGGGTATTGGAAATTGAAACTGGCAGGCGGTCACAAGGATAAGTGGGAATGCCGCTTAACGTAGCTCGAGCGTGTCTTCCACTCTACGCAGGAGTTCCGACGGGAGGAAAGGCTTTTGTAGAATAGTTGCGCCGGACTTAACTAGCTCACCCAATTCGGGAAACTGGTCGCCAAAGCCCGTTACAAACAACAGCTTCGTTTCGGGTCGAGCCGCACGAATTCGTTTTGAAAGCTCAAGGCCGTTGAATTCGGGCGTGACAATATCACTCACCACAATCTCTATCGTGCCCTCATGGTGCTCGCTCCAGTGGAGCGCCTCCGCACCATCGGCGGCAGGAAAGACAGAAAACCCTACTCCTTCAAGCGTCCTTTGCAAGAGGTTTCGAAGGTTACCGTCGCCTTCGATTATCAAGATTGTGACGGAGCGATGGCGGGGCGCAAGATGGAGTGTCTGGTGAGTTGACTGGGCCTCTCGTGTTTGTCGTTGGTCCAACTCGTGCACGATTTGTCGACCAAGAATCTGCAAGGAATCTATTTGCTCGGCAGTCAGGAGGTGAGGCACTCGGTCCATCACGCCTAAGACTCCTATCGCTGCGTGGCTAGAAGCGATTAGCGGTACCCCCGCAAAAAATCTGACCCCGATCTCCGTCACCAGGAAACTGTTCTCGAACGTCGCGTCAGCGAGTGGATTAGGCACGACTAGGGGGTCGGGTCGCAAAATTGCATGGGCAGAAAAGGATCGCTCTCGCGGAATCTCATCGAAAACAAAACCAATTTTCGCTTTGAGCCACACCCGATGCTGATCGACGAATCCGATCTTACCGATGGGAGCATCGCAGATGAGTGTAGCTAGACGAACAATGTCGTCAAACGCTTGTTCGGGAGATGTTTGGAGAACTTGAAAGCTTCGAAGAACTTCGAGGCGGGAGCTCTCGTTTTGTGGGAGAGGCGAACTCATTGGTTGCCTCGCAACAAAAGATGAGCGGCGACGCCCCACGCGCCGATGAACGTTTCGTCACATTCAAGCGTTCCCATGAGTTTGGGCTGTCGGGGTCTGGAGCCATTGCTAAGCGAATTCCGGTCATTAGGAACAATCTGACTTGTAGTAGTTGATTTGATGAACCGCTCGTTGCGCTTGCCAGTCCCGGCCCGTAGAATCTCACCAATCACTTCGGGCTTCGAGAGATTGTGTCCCTTTTTCATGACAACTTCTCATGCTCTATCACTCGCCCGTAACCAAGGATCGCCTCTGGTGTAGTTCTTCAGGGGTCAACCGTTCTCCATCCGCGACGCATGCGTGAGAACGTCAACCAGCTCTCGATGCCTATTGCTCCGAAAACATTTAATTATATATCATCCTGTTCCGCCGGTTGGTGGGGCAGCGAAACGTCCTGTTACGAAATCCGAACAGAATCCGATCTGCACCTTTTTTCGCCTCGCCCGATAGTATAAGTCCGTGGATCGAGAACGGAGACCCTCCCGCGGCCATCGGCGTATGCGAACACTGCAATGCCTAGTTTAAGGTCAGTACCATTGTTCCATGATCTGAGACTTAGCATTCCCTATCGACTCTTTGCCGTGCTCGTTGCGCACATGCTTCAACATGGCATCTGTGGCCTGCGTGCGGCGGCAACCGAATCTGTCATCGAACTCGTTGACGCGCTCAACGTGTGAACAGTCTTTGCAGTTGAGAATTAGACCGCCACTCTTGCCTCTGGTGATCGTATACATCACCCCGAGCATACAAGCTGCCGCTTCCGCCCAGTGTGATCGTAATCGCTTTCCGGTTACGTTCGTTTGAGAGAGAGGGTGCGTACCGAACGGTTCTTCGGAGTCTTACGAGCAGCGGAGGCGGAAACAGAAATCGTCCTGCGCTTCCACGGCTGCCGCTAATCCGGTAAGAGGGCATCAGAACGAGGTGTCTGTCCTCTGAAAACCATGACGAGGAACCGGCGACAACCCGAATTCCAGTGATCGTGGTTAGCAGTCCCCCCAGAGTAACGCTGACAGACTGAAGAAAGCAGGCGCGATCGCATATATCGAGAACTCGAAACTCGACCTTATCAGGAGCGGTGAAAACTTAGTCCGGCTGGTAAACGCTGCGCTTAGCAAGGTAAAGACCGATCACGCCTTCAACTCTTCAACTTTGAAGGACCGTAAAATCGGAAACGAGAGTCTAGAGGACGTTGCTCACTAACCGCAGCACCCCTGCATTGTCGTGCTTCCCCGCTGCCACTCGTGGAGCTTCAGTTTCGTCGGCCTTGCACGCATACCGGGTCGTTTTCGATACGGGCGTTGGTGAAGGACGACCAGCGTATGCGTAGGAACAGCAAGCAGCTCTTGCAGCCGTCTCCCTATCTGAGCCAGCATAGGAGTCTGCCTTTGGGCGGGAGGGATCGCCGAGGCGACCCGTAGTTTCACGACCTTGAGTCTGGGGACATTGGCCACTCGGGAGGCGTCGGATGTCGTGGCGGCCAGTTGCGTCGACCAAGAGCGTTATCCCGACGCGGGAAGTATTTTGAATACGCCTGTTTGGCTCGCGGGCCTCGCCGTTATTTTTCTTGAGTAGCCCAGACCTGACTCCCTGGAATTGACTGTTTGGGTCTCGAATATCTAGCGGACTGACACTTTCTTTCCAATTCGTCAAAAACCTGACTTGCATACACCAAGTCTTGTAATTCCGGTTCGTCGACCGCAGCCTCCCGGATCAAGTGCAATGCGCGTTCCCCAGCAGCTTTCCGCGCTTCCAGCACTCGTAGAGGGACAAGCTCCATATCAGTTTCAAGGACGGCAGCCCTGTACAGACTCTTCCATGATTGCGCATCTTGCGATTTTACGTCGCGCTCTTTCATTGACGCTCCTCGTGATGGGAAATTCATAGGGATTATATCGACGGTCTAGACAGTTTGTCAGCACGGAAACGCACTCTTGAGTGTGCGATGTCGAATAGGATGTACAGTGGCCAAGGGTCGCCGAGGCACGCCTCAATCCGACGCAGCATGAGGCTCTTCGGAATACTGGAAGTTCTAGAAAAATGGATCGGCGAGGATCGGGGCACCGGACGAACAGAAAGTCGGAAACTGGAAAGTCGGTCTTTCGGTCAACGCTACTCGGTTTCTTCGCGAACGCACGGCGTCATGAGAGAGTTGCGCCATCGAAGAATGCATCCGGCCCCCGAACTTCGGTTATTTCCCCGCGCTGAACTGGTTCGCAGTCGGAAGAACTGAACCTATTTCTTCGCAATGGACCAGAAAATCCCGCCAGAGATTTTGGACCGGAAGGAACTCGCGCTCGTAGGTCAGGCGGAAATGCACATCACAGTGCCCTACGATGGACCACGCATTTCGTTCAACGATGTATACGCTAGCCTCGTTCATAAGATTGAGCCTTTTAACCGCTGCCCTTTCCGCCCAGTGTGATCCCGCCGAGCCGATTCCGATGATATGGATGTAAAGCGACAAAACGACCCAGAGCAGGTTCTCTCTGGGTCGGGTCGATTCCTTCGCACTAAGTTCAATAACATTGTTCCATGATCTGAGGCTTAGGATTCCCTATCGGCGCTTTGGCGTGCTCGTTGCGCACATGCTTCAACATGGCAGTTGCGGCCTGCGTGCGACGGCTACCGAGTCTGTCATCGAACTCGTTTACGTGCTCGGTATGTGGGCAGTCATGGCAGACGAGGATCACGCCGCTCGCGTCATTGTTGATTGTGTACATGACTCCGAGCATACACGCTGCAGTTACCGCCCAGTGTGATCGTAATCGCTTTCCCGTTACCTCGGTTTGGGAGAGAGGTCTTGGGAGTCTTACGAGCAGCGGAGGCGGAAACAGAAATCGTCCTGCGCTTCCACGGCTGCCGCTAATCCGGTAAGAGGGCATCAGAACGAGGTGTCCATCACTGGGAGAAATGGGTAAGGGACAGCGATGTGCAACCGTGGCGTGCTCGTTCATTGCCCTAGCCGCTTGGGTGCGGCACCTACAGTTCTCGCCGTTGAAATCCATTGTGGTGACGGAGTGTTTGCAAAGTCTGCACTTGAACATAGCAAAGCCATTCATCATCTTGATGGTGTAATGTCTCACAGCTTTAATTGTAGACGCTCATCCTTGGTATGACTCCGAACTAAAGTTACGCTCACCACCGTCGCGAGCGAAATGGCAGGTGCTTGCGCTCACGATCCGATCAATGAGTTCAAGTATCGGGCGATTGCACTAACTGAGAATTGTCAGTGTAATCACGTTTTCCACAATAACCGCATTGTTTCCGACGAGGCGGCGGACAGACCAGAAGAAGCACAACTTGTTCGTGATGTGGAGGTAGGCGTCGCCAAAGCTCGGAGAATGGCACAAGGAGGAAACGGAATATGAACCTAGCGGCAAATCAGCAGGGGTTGCATGATCGCGGAAATTACCTGGTCCGGCGACAACGGTTAGCGCCGGGGGAGGCGACACCTTGGCATCGCGATCCCCTTCATCGGGTGACCGGGCTCCTGAGCGGGGATCTATTGAACATCGAGTTCCGCGATGGCGGGGAAACTCAGTCGTGGAAAGTCACTGTTGGCGAAGTGGATTGGGTGGAGCCGAGCGATCGCGTCCGCCGCGCGGTGACGTCGGCAAAGAAGTATTCGAGTTGTAACTTTTTTCCTTGATCACCCGGGGGTGGTACCGCAGCCGGAGGACGGTTCTTAATTAATCGTCAAGTCGCCCCCGAGGCGTAACACACCAAATCGCCGAGGTCTGTACCCAGTGTGGGATGTCTGCGTAGCAAAACGAAAATGGAAAAGCGAGAGAAACTGGTCTATACCGTGGGCGAAGTGGCGGCCATGTTGGGCTTTTCGAGGAGCACCGTCGCCTGTTTGTTTGAGAAAGAACCGGGCGTCATACAACTTACACGCCCCGAGACTATGCACAAGCGGCGGTATCGCTCTTTGAGGATTCCACGTTCTGTGTACCAGCGGGTGCTAGCTCGCCTCACCAAGTAGCCGTCCGGTGCTGTTTCCGTGCCGTTCGCAAGGAATTGCACCGAACTAGCCGCGTAAGACGCCATCTTGCCGCGGGCCTCACGCGCGGTGAGGCATTCGAATGGAGTAAAAGTGCTCATCGTAAATGGTGCCTCAATGCCCCGGAATGGCGACTAAAAGGCGTCTAATGCTCCTCACTTTCGTCTTTTATTCCCCTCACTTCTGAAAAAATACTGGATACGCGTGCAAGAACGGGAGCGGCGGTCTGCGGCTTTGTGTTCTCCATAAACACTGACCCCCATACCCATACCCCCACCCATCCTGCTTGAAACAATGTCACCCGGCCTGCCCACTATTTGTCTTGGCAGTCCTGCACCACGGTGACAACGATGCAGTAGGGGGGTCAGATGTGCAGCAACTCTCGGGAACGCTCACGGCATGCCAAAGTCCCGCGCCGTGTATACGTGGTCCTTCGGCCCGAACACGCGTCCAAGGTCTTCACAGCATTCGTCCAGGGAGATTCTCTTGCGAGCCATACGCCAGAACCTACGGTCGAGGCAACTCCAGTCAACCTGATTGAATCTGGGAACCGCGCAACTTCGTGGGAACAACCGCAGGAACAACCGTGGGAACCGAATGTGCTGTAGGTGCCTGAAGGTTCCCAAATGCGCCCGTTAACTCCCTGATTCTACGACTTTAAGTAGAGTGTCAAGGTAGCGCTCTAACCAACTGAGCTACGCGCCTACAGTGTTCTTAAATACATCCTACCGCGCGACTTCTCCCTCCGCCTCAATTTTACTACAACGTTTCGCGCACCCGCTTTGGCACCCGCTCGCCTTCCAGCAGGAAACGCTCGATTGTGCGACTCTTGATCGCTGGGAATGAAGATGTCCATCTCGCGCATACTCTCGATGTCAGCAGCCAGTTGTGCGGTTATCGAGGCGAGATGAAAGTTGGAGATGAGATTGTGATTCAATACTGCCATGCGCGAGCACAATTCCGAGTCACTTGGATCGCCGCTCGCGAGGGCTCCTCGGAGAAGCAGATTTGGGGTGCCGAGGTCCCTCAGGAAACGGCTTGGCAGCAAATCGCAGCTTTCTTGGGTCAGGCGCAAACTCGGTGCTCAACGTGAAGACTTTTTAAACAAGCGAGCGAATACATGCTCTGTAAGCCCATCGGATTTCGAGAGTACGTCTCTGGTAGCGGCAGTCGGTGCGTACTTGGGCGCTATGGTCAACGATGAGAACAGTGCAAGACATGCAACCCCTTAGCCCTTGGCTGGCTGCCGACCCGCTTCCATCGTGCAGCGGCGGGAGGCGACAAGGAAGGGCTCCCACACCAGTCGGCGAGAAATGCGAGCTTGGCACTGGTCAACCACGCACGAACCCCCATCCGGATCGGCGCTTGGTGAAAAAGGGTTAAGCCATTTCAGAGCCGCCCCTGACTCCTATTTTTTGCGTCGTCTCGTCCAAGATGATGTGCTCCTCGGAGACGAAGTAAGCAACTATGAACTTCTCTTCGTCCTCAGTTGAGGTTTTCCATTCGGGCGATTGGCGATCCGCGAGTAGAGCCCCTACGTCGTCAAATCAGTTCCGCCATGCCGAAACTACCTCTACCCTCCAATATGCACCATCGTCCGCGACGCCGGCACAAATCCCGGCTCCCCGATGTGGTGCCGCTCTTCTTTCTTCTCCACTACGTTCACGATGAACTCCGTGAGTTTCTCATCCGTCGCGCCGCGCCGCATTAACTCATGCAGATCGTGATCCCACACAGAAAATAAACACGTCCGCAGCTTTCCATCCGAGGTGATGCGAATCCGGCTGCAGTGACCGCAGAACGGATGTGACACCGGCGCAATGATTCCAATTTCGCCGATGCCATCCCGGAAGCGATAGCGGCGCGCCGTCTCGCTGTGCGCGTGCGCGATCTCATCCAGCGGCAGATACTCCGACATGCGGGAGACGATCTCATCCAGCCTAACCACAATCTCCGGAGTCCAAACGCGGTCCTCCTCGAGCGGCATGAATTCAATGAAGCGCACCACCACTTGCTCTGCGCGCGCGAACATCCCGAACGGAATAATCTGATCCTCATTGAAGCCGCGCAGCAGCACGCAATTGATTTTCACCGGATCAAGCCCCGCCTGCCGCGATGCGCGCACGCCCGCCAGTACGCTGTCGTATCCATTCGGCACGCGAGTGATGCGCGCAAACCGATTCGGATCCACCGCGTCCATGCTTATCGTCACGCGGTCGACGCCGGCGTCTTTCAGCGGCCGTGCGATCTCAGCCAGCAGATGGCCATTCGTCGTCAATGCAATTTCAGGCTTCTTGCCATGTGCGGTGCGCAGCTTACCGAGGTCGCGAACAAACTCCACGATGCCTCTGCGCAGCAAAGGCTCGCCACCTGTCAGACGAATCTTCGTGATCCCAAGCCCAACCAGAATGCGAGCCATCCGCAGATAATCGTCGAACGGAAGCTCCGCATAAGCCGCCCCATTCGTCCCCGTCCGGCAATACACACACTTGTAGTTGCAGCGGTCGGTAATCGATATCCGCAGGTCGTGAATCGAGCGCCCGAAATTGTCGGTAAGCTTTGGCATCAGCAATTAGCTGTCGGCTTTTCGCTTTAGGCTCTTAGCGTTAGGGAAGCTCTGTCGAAGCCGTTTCCCGAACCCGCTTCGAAATGGGTATGGCTTCACTCATGCCCCGCTTTGCATCAAGGCCTCGCTTTAGCGATGCCGCAAGCTCTGCGAAATCAGCCGCCCCTTTAGGGGCTGCTCGTCGTCCGAATTTGTTCGTGTGGAGAAAACCCCGAGGAGTGACCCAGCGAGCGTTTCCTTTCCAACACGGGAGGCACAGACGTTTCCATCCGCACCCTCGAATCGCACCTCGTCCAACCGCCGCGACCCTCGCCCCCGCCGCCAAAAAATCTCTCAGGCTGCGGGGATCGGAAACTCTGTCATTATTATACCCATAGTGCTGGCTGCATAACGGGCAACTCCGAAAGTTATGAACGTGGCGTTATTGGGGGCCAAGAGCCAGAATCTGAGAGCTGACAGCTAAGAACTCAGCCTCTTCGCCATCGAACAATAAATCTCCACCGCTTCCCGGAGCTGCGCTTTCTCCACAAACTCGCCCTCCGTGTGCGCCACGTGAATCGAGCCTGGACCGAGCAGCAGCGGCTCGCCCCAGTTCCTAAGGGACGGGACATCGGTCGTGAAGGCCGCGACCATCGTCGGCAGACCGTCCAGCGTCCGCAACCGCAGAAACGGAGTCTCGCGTGTGAAGCGAACCTCGGCGAGCGTGCCGACGGTCTCTGTAATCTCCCGGCGCAGCGCGTCCGCCGGGCCGACCAGGCGATAAAAAAGGTTAGCTTTGGCAAGATCGGGAATCACATTCGGCGCCCGCCCGCCCTGAATTAAGCCGACGTTTTTTGTGCAAGGGCCCACGTCGGCGTCTTCAGGAAGTTTCATCGCGTGCAGGCGGTGCAGCGCCTCCACCAACTTGTCGATCGCCGACTCACCCAGTTCCGGATACGCCGAGTGAGCCATCTTCCCGTGCGCCACCAGTTCCACGTGCAGCGCGCCCTTGCTCGCCAGCGCCAGCTTGTTTTCGGTGGGCTCGCCGTTGATCATGAAGCGCGCGCCCACCGGTTGCTGGTTGGCCACCCTCGCGCCGATCGAGTCCTGCTCCTCGCCCACCAGAAACAGCAGCCCGACGAAAACGCCCGCTCCGCGCAGGTTCTCCGCCGCCAGAATCTCGGCTGCAATAATCCCCTTGGCGTCGCACGCTCCGCGCCCGTAAATGCGCTCGTCATCTTCGGACGATGCAATAAAAGGCGGCACCGTATCCATGTGCGTGGAGAAAAAAACCTCCGGACGCGCATGCCCCGGCCACGCCGCCATCACGTTCGCGCGCGCACCGTCGACCGGCATTTTGCGAGCTTCTAACCCGCGTCGCCGCAGTTCGTCGCAAAGGAAATCTCCCACCAAACTTTCATTCGGCGTAATGGATTCTATATCGATCAGCCGGCGGGTAAGGGCAAACAGGTCCATGCAGGAAAAGAGTACCAGTCGCTGGTCGCTAGTCGCTAGTCGCTGGCAGGCAGATTCTCTGCAATACTTCTGCAATACTAATGACGAACGACTAAGGACTAAGGACTAACGACCGGCCCATGCTCCCCGAGACCCCCAGCATCCGCTCGCTGTTCCTCACTGGCCCCGCCGGACGCCTGGAAGCTCTCCTCAACGCCGGATCGCCCACCGCGACGCATGCCGCCGTGGTGTACCATCCGCATCCGCTCTACGGTGGAACGTTGCACAACAAAGTCGTCTTCCACGCTATGAAAGCGCTCAACGGCTTCGGATTCCCCGTGCTGCGCTTCAACTTCCGCGGCACCGGTCTGAGCGAAGGCGAGCACGCCAACGGCATCGGCGAAGTGGACGACGTGCGTACCGCTCTCGATTGGATCGAGCGCGAATTCACGCTGCCCGTCATCTTCGCCGGTTTTTCCTTCGGCGCCGCCGTCGGATTGCGCACCGCGTATTCCGATGACCGAGTCCGCGCGCTCATCGCCCTCGGCCTGCCCGCCGTCCCGGTCGCAGATCGAATTGAAGACCGTGTGTACGATTTTGAATTTCTGCGCGAGTGCCTCAAGCCCAAACTCTTCGTCAGCGGCTCGCGCGATCAGTTCGGTCCCAGGGGCAAACTCGAAGCGCTAGTCAACACCTTCGCCGACCCCAAGAAACTGGTCCGCATCGAAGCCGGAGATCACTTCTTCGAAGGAAGACTCAAGGAGATGCGCCTGGCTATCGAGGATTGGGTCCGCAAGACCCTGCTCGCAGAAGCCACCAGCGACTGACAACGGACCTCCTTCTTTTATAATCCCCACCATGCCCCCGACGTCGCTCGCGCGCGACCAGCAATTCCGCCACATGCGCGACGTTGCCCGCGAGATTTTCACCTCCGCGCTCAAGAACGCCTCCATCGAAAGCGCTTTCGCCCGCAACGTGCACTGCGAGCGCCGCGTCCTGCGCATCGGCGACGACCTGCACGATCTCGATCGCTATCAGCGAGTCTTCGTCGTCTCCATCGGAAAAGCGGCGCACACTATGGTCGCCGCTCTAGAGGCCCAGGTCGGCAGCGGACTCGAAGGCATTGTCGCATCGTCCGTCGAACCAGCCGGCCAAGTGCGCGGGTTCCGCTATTTTCGCGGCGGGCATCCCACGCCTACCGCCGAATCCATCCACGCCGCCGAGGCCATCCTCAAGTCGCTGACTTCTCTCGACGCCGCTTCGCTCGCCATCTTCATGATCTCCGGCGGCGGCTCTTCCATCGTAGAAAAACCCGTCGACGACGAAATCTCGCTGCCCGACCTCGCCGCCACTTACGGCACGCTCGTGCACTCCGGAGCGCCCATCGCCGAGATCAACGCCGTCCGCAAACATCTTTCCTCCGTGAAGGGAGGACGCCTTGCCCAGGCAGCCTATCCCGCTCAGCAGGTTTCGATTCTCGTCTCCGACGTGCCCGACGATACCCCCGACGCGCTCGCCTCCGGCCCGACCATGCCCGATTCCACTTCTATCCACGACTGCGAGCGCATCGCCGCTAAATACAATCTCATCGATCAGTTCCCCAAATCCGTAGCCGAGCTGTTCCGTCAGCATGCTCTCGCCGAGACGCCCAAATCCGACGACCCGGCTTTCGTCTGCGCTCGCTGGTGGACTGTGCTCTCGAACAAAGTGGCCATCGATGAAGCTACCGTAGCCGCCACCCGCGCCGGTTTCGCCGTTGAAGTCGATAACTCCTGCGACGACTGGCCCTACGACAAAGCCGCCAACTACTTGCTCAACCGCCTGCGCGAACTGCGCCGCACCGTATCGCGCGTCTGTTTGATCTCCGGCGGCGAGGTGACCGTGACCGTCCGCAACGGTGGCATCGGCGGACGCAACCAGCAGTTCGCCCTCGCCTGCGCCGAACAAGTATCGGGACAAGACATTACCGTGCTGAGCGCCGGGACCGACGGTATTGACGGCAACAGTCCTGCCGCCGGTGCCGTAGTCGATGGCAGTACCATCTTTCGTGCCGGCAGTGGTGAGGTCGATGCCCGTGCCGGAAGCGCCGAAGCCGTGCAGCAGGCGCTCTCCGGCTTCAATGCCTATCCTCTTTTCGACGCGCTAGGCGACACCGTCATCACCGGACCCACCGGAAATAATCTTCGCGACCTTCGCATTCTGCTGGCTTACTGATCCGCCCCCACCCTTCCGATCAATAAAGAGTTTCGCTAAATATTCTCCTTCATGTGGAGGTCCGTACTTCCGCGCCTCGAAGTTAGCATTACGATAACGCCCGCCGGTTCATGTGCTTCCAGTTCCAGCCATCGTAAATTCTTGTAAATCTCCGTGCCTGCGGCATCGTCGTACCCCTGTTCTGCATCCAACGTCTTAAAACAAAAACCATTACCGGAGGTTTCGATTGAAACGCACATTTCGTATCGCTATGCTTTTGACCTTCGTCTGCGCAAACCTAGCGGCGCTCTCGAACTTCGCACAAGCTCAGAAGATCGACGTTGCGTTCGGCGTCAGCACGACCTTAGCCCCGGGTGCCAGTTTCGTGGACGGCGCTGAAAGCGCCCCGTCGCTCGCCGGCGGAGCCTTTCCCGGCTTTAGCGGCGACTTCCTCTTCTATCACAACCTCGGCTTTGGAGCCGAGGTGTTCTGGAGGGCAGGCAGCTCCAGCTGCCCAGAGTCCATCTGCGGCTTCGAATCGGGCATCACCTATCGCCCGGTGTTCTACAACTTCAACGCCGTGTACTCTCCCAAACTCGCGAGTCATGCCTATTTGGAACTTGTCGGCGGCCTCGGCGCGCTCGACACCCATTACTCCGCCTGTAACTTGAGTGGTGCGTCGTGCGGTGGCAGCCAACTGCTCGCATCGAGCAATCACTTCGACATAGATCTCGGCGGCGGCATCAAGCTCTATGTCCACCACGGGTTCTTCGTCCGCCCCGAGGCGCGCTTTTACTGGGTCAACAACAACACGGACTACAGTGCAAACCACGCCGCCCGCGTCGGCGCCTCCATCGGCTACACCTTCAGGTGATGCAAGCAAGCTTGTCATCTTGAGCGCAGCGAAGGACCTGCTGTTTGCCTCCTGGCAGAGGCTGGTCCTTCGCTAGCGGGAGCCCTGCTCCTTCGCCTTTTGTAGGCTGTTTGTCGGCTCGTACTCCCCAGTGGCCCGCTTCACCCGTCCCGCATTATGATAGACATATGAACTTCGGCTTCTCAGGCGAGATGATCTTCCTGTTTTTTCTGGCGCTGATCCTTTTCGGCCCCAAGAAAATGCCGGAGATCGGTCGCCAGGTCGCGCGCTTTCTGAATGAGTTCCGGCGCGCTTCCTACGAATTCCGCTCTCAGATCGAATCCGAAATCAATACCCTGGATACGAACGATAGGAACGCCGGCAGCAGCAACGCCAGCACCCGTCGGCAGCAGATCCTGCCCCCCATCCAGGCCCCGCTCGGATCGCTGGCCAATCGCATCTTCAATCCACCGCCCGCCGATAAGCTAGAAGTTGCCGAAAATGCTGCTGCCGAAAATGTCGCTGCCCTAGCCACTGCTGGCGAAGCCGCCCCAGTTCCACCTGCATCCATTCCCGAGCCTTCTCCCGCTCCGGGAGTTGAAGCTCCGAAGGTTGCGCCCGATGCCTGAGCTGTCCGCCTCCTCACCCTTGAACGAATCCGCCAAGGAGCAAATGCCCGCCATGGGCTTCCTCGAGCATCTCGAGGAACTCCGCAAGCGCATCGTTTATTCCATCATCGCCCTCGTCGTCGGCTTCTTTGCCTGCTGGGGATATGCCGGGAATATCTATGCCATCATGCAGCGTCCCATCATGGAAGCGCTGCAACGCAATGGCCTCTCGGCCAAGCTCGTTTACGTCAATCCGGTCGAGCCTTTCAATCTGTATCTGAAAGTCGGAATGATGGCCGGCTTGTTCGTCGCCTCGCCCTTCGTGCTCTACCAGATCTGGTGCTTCATTTCGCCCGGTCTTTACCGCAACGAGAAGCGCTACGTAATGCCCTTCATGGCCTCGACCATAGCCCTGTTCCTTTCCGGCGGGTACTTCGGCTACAAAGTGGTTCTGCCCCAGGCGCTCGTGTTCCTCATCGGCTACGGCAAAGACTTCCAGCCGATGATCACGCTCAGCGAGTACAGTTCTCTGTTTTTGACCATCATCGTCGGCCTGGGCGTAATCTTCGAAATGCCGATTGTGATATTTTTCCTGGCGCTCATGGGCATCGTCAGCGCCGGATGGATGTGGCGCAACATCCGCTATGCCATCCTGGGGATCTTCGTCGTCGCCGCTATCATCACGCCCACCCCCGATATCCTGAACATGTGCATCTTCGCCGCCCCCATGGTGGCCTTGTACATCCTGAGCACGGGCATCGCATGGCTCGTGCATCCCAAACAGCGCAAGAAACGCGCGGAGAAAAACTCCTAACCAACAGGGGACACGGAGAAGCACAGGGAAAACCATGACAGGGGAGACCATGAAACGAAACGCAACGACAATAGAAGTCTTTCAAGCCTTTCCCGGTGTTTCCCCTTGCCCCCTGTGGTTAAAGACCTGTCTGCAGCTAGCCCTGACCATCGCCCTGTCGAGCACCATAGCCTGCGGAAAAGGAACCGACGCAACCGCCAATTTAGCCTCAAAATCCGAATCGACCGAGAAGGCGCCAACTCCGCCCAAAGCCCCACCCCCCGACTCCGCCCCGCTCCCACACATCGATTCCAAACGCGCCTTCCAGTACACCCGCGAAGTCACCGCCTTCGGCCCGCGCTATATGGGCAACGAGAATCACAAGAAACTGGAACACTATATCCTTGACCACCTCAAAGGCGATGAGGTCGAAGACGACGCCTTTACCGCCGACACCGTAGAAGGCAAGTTCCCAGTCCGCAATATCATCGCTAAATTTCCCGGCACAAAAGATGGCATCATCGTCATCCTCGGCCACTACGACACCAACTACCCGCTGCGCAATATCGGATACGTCGGTGCCAATGACGGCGGCTCTTCCACCGCCATCCTGCTCGAATTTGCCAACCAACTGCGCGGCGGGGGATCGGGCAAAAAGCGCGACGGCTACAGCGTCTGGCTGGTATGGACTGATGGCGAAGAAGCGGTGCGGAAGTGGTCCGACACCGACAGTCTATACGGCACCCGTCATCTGGCCGAGAAATGGGAAAAGGACGGCACGCTCAAGAAGATCAAAGCGCTAATGGTGATGGACATGATCGGCGATGCCGACCTCGACATCGACCGCAACACCATCGGTACCCCCTGGCTGCTCGACCTTATCTACGCCGCCGCCGAGCGCTTAGGCTACCAGTCCCACTTCTACGCCCGCGAAGGCCCCATAGAAGACGATCACCTGCCCTTCGTCAAGCGTGGCGTCCCCAGCGCCGACGTCATCGACCTCGATTACGGATACAACAACGTTTTCCATCACACCGCTCAAGACACTATGGACAAGCTAAGCCCCAAGAGCCTCGAAATCGCCGGCGAGACCATCCTTGAAACCATCCACATGCTCGACCAACGCTAGTCTCGCCTGCCGGTGCTCAGGCGCTCCTCCGCTGCTAAAATTGAAGACCCACAAAACATCTAACTCAAAGTTGTGTTATCGCAATTGGAGGATAGGAAAAAATGAAGAAGCTGATTGGATTGCTCGTGATATGTTTCGTGTTTTCTCTCTCAGCCCTGGCACAACACGAAGAACATGCAGCCGGTGGCGCCCGGCCGGAGGTCGGTGGCGGCCATCAAAACATTCCTAAGCACGGTCCTGCGAAAGTAACCACGCCGCATCCAGCGGAGGAAAACCGCAACTTCAGCGAAAAGGCAGGACATCCCAATGCTCCACACGTGGATGGCGGCAAACAATGGGTGGGCCATGATACCGGCCCGAACGACCCTCATTACCATCTGGACCATCCGTGGGAGCATGGTCACTTTACCGGCGGTATCGGGCGCGGCCACGTCTGGCGCCTCGCCGGCGGTGGTCCCGGCCGCTTCTTGTTCGGCGGTTCTTACTTCTCCGTGGCTCCCTACGACGTCGGCTTCTGTAACGGCTGGCTTTGGGATTCGGACGAAATCGTTATCTACGACGATCCCGATCATGTGGGCTGGTATCTCGCGTATAACGTCAGGCTCGGAATCTACGTTCACGTGATGTATCTGGGAGCGTGATGTATACGGAAAAGATCGAGCGGTGAGATTTTTGCGATGCAGTGCTCCGGTGGAGAGACGGGCGGGGATGCCTGGCTCTCCACCGGCCAAGGATTTCGCTATTTCTTTTCTTCGCTCTTGTCGTCCTTCTTTTCGTTCTTATTTTTATCGTCCTTATTCTTGTCAACGATCGAGAGCAGTTCGACCTCAAAGATCAGGGTCGCATTGGGCTCAATTCCGCTGCGCGGGTCCGGGCGCTCACCATAGGCAAGGCTCGAAGGAATAAAGAGCTGCCACTTCGAGCCCACCGGCATGAGCTGCAGCGCTTCCGTCCACCCTTTGATTACTTGCCCGACTCCAAACGTGGCCGGTAGCCCCCGCTTGTAGGAGCTGTCAAATTCCGTGCCGTTGATGAGAGTACCCCGGTAGTTACACACAACCTGGTCGCTCGCGGTGGGCTTCGGTCCGCCGCCCGCTTTCAGAATCTTGTACTGCAAGCCGCTGGGCAACGTAACGACGCCTTCTTTCGCTTTGTTGGCAGCGAGAAATTTTTCGCCTTCGGCCTTGTTCGCAGCCGCAGCCTGTTGCATTTTCTCCTGCTGCTCTTTGCGCACCTCTGCCTGTACCTCGTCGAGCACGGCCTTCGCTTCTTCTGGCGTCAGACGTGTCTTACCGCCGGACATGGCGTCCCTCAATCCCTCTGATGCCAGATTCCAGTCCACATCCACCGACTGCTTTTTCAGGCTGCCGCCAACTTGTTTCCCAATGTCCATTCCCAGTGCGTAGCTGAACTTTTCTTTTTGCGTTTTAAGGGGAGCAGGCGCCGCGCTCTTCGCTGCCGTTGCCGTCTTCTTTACCGGAGCTTTCGCCGTTGTGGCCGCTTGCGGAGTTGTGGCTGCAGGAGCCGCTGGAGTCGTTGTCGCCGGAGTACTGGTTGCTGGAGTCTGCTGGGCATAGCCATCTCCGGCCAGCATCATCCCTGCGGCCAATAGAAAGGTTGTAATGAGAGATCTTTGCATTCATCTATTGTTACATTGCCCCGCCTTCTACGCCAGACCAGAGGCAACGGGGTAATGGTCTAGCTCCGTGTTGCCGAGCCGCGAGCTTTGCCCTTCGAGCAAGCCGGCCCCTCGTAGCTCGCGACTTATTTTGCCCCCTGGAGCGAAGCCGCCGCTTTTCGCTATAATCCCCTCCATGAAAACCACTCGCTTGTTCTCGCTCGCACTGCTCGTGGTCGCGCTCGCGTCGGCCAGTTCGGCCAAGATTCTGGTTCAACTGAAAGATGCCCAAGGCAAGGTTGTGGGCTCCGCGATTCTGTGGGAATTCACCCCGGGCATTGGGATGGAAGTGGATCTCCACGATTTGCCTCCCGGCGAACATGCTATCCACTTTCATCAGAACGCGAAGTGCGATGCCCCGGACTTCAAGTCCGCGGGAGGCCACTTCAATCCCGATGGGAAGAAGCACGGATTGGAGAATCCGGAAGGTCACCACGCCGGTGACAACCCCAACTTCACGGTGGGCGCGGACGGCAAAGCGCATTTCAAGTGGGAGGATAAGGACGTCACGCTCGGCAGCGACAGCCATTCGCTGTTCAGCAACGGAGGCACAGCCCTCGTAATCCACGCCAAGGCCGACGACCAGAAGACCGACCCTGCGGGCAATGCCGGCGACCGCATCGCCTGTGGTGTTATTACGAAGTAGCCTCGGAGAATGTCCGCTGTGTGACACGCCGGGCAGGAACGCCGCTACGTGGCTTCGCGAGCGCAGCTCGCCAGGATTTCTGTCCGCCAATGCGCAAATTCACGAGCGGGCGACGCTTGGCACATTCACCCCGATCAAGATGACCAAAGAAACTCCAGCGCCTTCGGAAAGCGCGCTGCCCAGGCCGATTCGCTGTGTGCAGCATTTTCTTCGATACGGACCTTCAGCCGTTGTTCGTCCAACCCAGCCGCGCGCAGAATCGATTCCAGTTCGCGGACGTCGGCAACGATCCTTTCGTCTTTCTCCGCATGCCCCACTTCCCTAGTCCCCACCCCCAGGTACATGCGCGCCGGCCAACCGCGGAATCGACGGCTCTCTTGCAGAATTTTCCGGTTCGCCACAGACAGGGACGGGCTCTCGATCAGCAATCGCCCAAACACGCCCGGCGCTTCCAGTTCCGTGTACAAAGTGATCAGGCCTCCCAGAGAGGACCCGCCCAATCCTGTATTCTCCGGTCCCTTTACAACACAATAATGCTCCTCGATCAGCGGCATCACTTCACGCTGCAGAAAATCCGGATAGCATGTTCCCTTCGCGTTAAGAACTCCGGGATCTCTTGACTTGTACGGAATGTACTCGCAAGCCCGGTTCTTCGTGTTGTCGATGCCGACGATGATGAGCGGCGGCACTTTCCGTTCGGCAATCAACCGCGCAGCGCTCTCGCCCACCTGCCAGTGCACACCCGCAAAAGCCGTTAACGGATCGAACAGATTCTGCCCGTCATTCAAATAAAGGACCGGATAGCGCGTCTCGCCCCAGCCGTCGTAATCGGGAGGCAGCCAAACCCGCAACAGTCGCGTGTTCCCGAAGATACGGCTGCAGAGTTCATGCAGCCACAGGCTTCCGGTCGCGACCGGCATGGCAGCGGTGGGGCCAGACTTCGTCTTCGGTTTTAGTTTTCGCGTTGTGGGCCGGGACATGGAGTGAATCGAGCTTTCAGCCGTCAGTTCTCGGCTTTCTGGGAAAAAATCGGGCGGGCCTTTGTACAGTGGCCTGCTGGGTACTGGCTACTCACTGCTACTGTCTCGCTTCCACCAGATCACCGCCGCCAACAACGTCGTCGTCGCAATCAACACCAGCGAACTCAAACATAAAATGCACCAGACCCCCAGCACGCGCGCTTCAATGTAGGTTAGGTACAAAGCAAACGCCAGGCCAATGGCAGCAGCGCCGAAGAGCATTGCCGGTGTCTCGCGCCGCTCGCGATATACCGTGGCCAGCCCCACCAGTGCCGAGTACCCGAGCATCCCAATCAGCGCGACCGGGATTCCCAGAATCGACGAATATTCGCTGCGGTTCACGATGTCGCAATTGAACGTTTCCCCGATATCGCAATACGCCGTCTTTGAGGTCGCGTAATGATGCTGCAGCGACACTGACGACACCGCGATTCCGCACACCGCCAAAATGGCCACAAAGCTCATCAAACGCTGCGTCAGATCGGTCATGGCAGCGCGCACCCGGTGCGGTCGCTCAGTTCTTGCAGAGTAAAAACGCGCTCCACACGTTCACCCGTAGGCGGAAATTGCCACGTCGGATAATGCTTGATGTTTTCGTCTTTGCAAACCTGCGAAACACCGTGTAGGTCGCCTTTAATGCCGCATTCCACGTAAGGAGCGTACTCGAACGACGCGCCGAACTCTTCTTTCTGCTCCACGCAATGCGGACACCACCACGCCCCGTACATTTTCACGCCGCGCCCGGTCAGACAGCGCGCGAACGCATCGTGCTTGTGCTGGGTACGGTTGTC
>Ga0181532_10000960_pt1 | contig 28908 bp, 20 predicted proteins | sample PEATcosm2014_Bin_33_FD_119768 | JGI IMG/M metagenome (GOLD analysis project Ga0181532, IMG submission 119768) | Peatland microbial communities from MTU Mesocosm Facility, Houghton, MI, USA - PEATcosm2014_Bin11_30_metaG | ecosystem: Environmental > Terrestrial > Soil > Wetlands > Peat | place...
CGGTCCCAGATCGAACCACGCCGCCTGGCCAACGCCCAGGTCCGGATCGCCGTTGTCCCAGCCCAGGCCGTCGTGGTAGGTCGTGACAGTATAAGTTTGTGTGGCCTCGTTCAGGATTTTGACCCACTCCCCGTCGGTCGGATCGCGGCCGACGATCTCCTGGAACGTCTCGTCGGAAAACGGCACCGGGCACGAGAGCAGGTAATACCCGGGGCCGTAACCGGGATTCCAATTGTATTCTCCCGTGTTAATGTTGTAGATGCTGCCATCAAGTTCCCCCACAAACGTGCAGGTCGTAGCCACAGGGGAGTGAAGGACTCCTCCCTGGCCCAGGTTAAACGTGTAATTGATGCTCCAATTCGTCTGGGCCGCGTTGAAGACCGAGAGCGGGAGAAACGCGTTGGCGGTGGGGTCCCACTCGGTGAACGTGGAGCCATCGGCGACACCGTAGGTCAGCACGTTGTCGAGCGTGTTCGAGTATTGTCCCCCAGTCCCGTAGCCCAGTTGATTTGCGATGAGGTTGTCGCCGGCGACCACATTCCGGTTGTAGTAGCCGACCACATTGATGGAATAGACGTTTCCCTGCCCGAATGCGGCTGATGTGGCTGCGAGGAGGATGAGTATTTCTGTCAGTCTGAGCCTTGACGTTTGCATAGTATTAAGAGATCCGACTTCTTGTTAGCGATTCTGCGGTTGAAACGAGTTAGACACGACCATAGCGCCTTGACAGTTAGCATTACTCATGCCGCGCGCACTTTCTGTGAGGAATTGCGAGCCCTGAGCGGGCGATACCTCCCGGAGTGCGCCATCTTCACGCGTTATGCGTGTCGGGCGCGCTTTCTGCGTGTCAATTGGGCGTCCGCGGCTCGCCGGGCTTGGGCCAGTCGAGATGGCGATGAAGGAAGTCGAACGTGCCCACGCCGTTGATGGTGTGTCCACCGTTAAAGAACTCGATTTCTGTGCGGTCGCCGATGCCCAGGTGGTCGTAAAGTCGGCGCACTTTGGCATATTCGCTGGCCACCCACTCGTCCACCCCCACAGGATCACTGTGGCCCCGCTCGACCATGAAGGGCCGTGGCGCGATCAGGGCAGCCATCTCCGCGTGGCTGAAGGTCTCGCCGAGGTTGAAGTCGGCCACCTCGTATTCGCCCAGGAACATGTAGCTGCTGGGGGCATCAGTGGAGGTGGTCTTCCGGGTCCAGTCATTAAACGCGGCGGAGCAGATGGAGAAGGAGTAGCGGTCGAGCAGCGCCGGCACGCGCATGGCGGTCAGGCCGCCGTAAGAGAGGCCGTAGAAGCCGATGCGCGTGGCATCCACGAACGGCAGCCTGCCCAGCCAGTCCAGGATGCAGTTGTGCTGGGCGATGACGACCGAGAAAATCGAGGCCTTGAGCGGGTTGGCCTTGCGCTGCAATTGGCGGAACCTTTCCTCACCGCGGTAGGGGTTGTGCGGCGCAAAGACGACGAAGCCGCGGTCAGCCAGCCGTGCCGCATAGCCACTGTAGTAATGAAAGGCCTCGCTCGCGGGGTCCTCGGCAACGACATCCGCAGGCAACCCTTCCAGTCCGTGCTGGCACACGACGACCGGCCTGCGTTCGCCTGGCTTGAGGTCTTTGGGCACGAGCAATATCCCCCACGCGAACACGTCCTGATAAACGTCGAGCACCACCTCGTAGCCCTTCCAGCTCCTGGCTGCGGCGCGGCCTGTGTCAGCGGGAGCACTCTGCGTCCCGGAAGCCGTAGCCGCAGCGGCTGGTTCCCACCGGCGCGTGCGCGGATTGGGCGAGAGGGCAGGGGAGGACAGCCGGCCCGTGACCTCTTCCCAGAGGATATGTCTGAAGGGCACACAAGAGGTTTCCCAGGCATGAATCGAAGTGGCCTGCACCTTCTGCCAGAAGAACTCTGCCCGCTCCCACTCGGAGTCACGCAGGAGCCGCTGAGTGTACTCTTCCAGTTCCTTGACCTGCCGCTGCTGTCGCTCGGCAGGGTCGAAGGCGGAGCGCAAATCTGCCGGAGCCTGTCCAGGGTGATTCAATTCCTCTGTCGAAACGTCCAGCGCACTCAGGAGACCGATCAGGGCGCGGTCGGAGCCCGGCCCGGTGGCCATGCCTTCGGTCCCGCTGATGAGCTTGAGACAGTCGAAGACTTTTGGGTCGCCTGCGTTGACGAGCGCGCGCGCCCGCTCGACCTCCGCCTCCACCGTCGCGTAATCCGGTGTGGTGATCTTCCCCGGCGCGGCTTCAGGCTTCTTCGTGCGCGGTTTGGGCGGGCCGTCAACCTGGGGCGCCTTACTGTATTCGACGATCAGAGCGCGCGGAGCAATGAGGCTGGCAATCTCCGCGTCGCCGAACTCGCGGAGCAATCCAAATACGTTTCGGTAAATCGGCTCCTCCCAAAGGTGTTGGCGGGAGTCGAAGTAGCCGCTTACCAGCACCGCGTCAATACGCCGATCCACCGCCGCCGCATAGAACGCGACCAGCCCGCCTTCGCCATAGCCGGCGATGCCAATTCTTTTTCGTTGGCCATGTGCCATCTGGAATTTGCCATCAAAGAAGTCCACGGCCGCCAAGACCTTCTGCACCTCATAGCCAATGATGTGCCTGCCCAGCGGGTAGGCCTGGCGGTAAATCCACTCGCGATGCGGCAGGTTGGTCAGACGCTTCATTTGGGGTTTGGATGACCAGGTGTCCTCACGGTTGACCAATACCGGCAAGATGACGGCGGCGCCGTTCTCCGCCAGCCGCCGCGCAAACTGCCGCTCAGGGGCAAGACCGGGCGCGAGGCCCGCCAGCATCTCCGGTGTTTGGTCGGCATCAGGGATTGCCACGATGCAAGCAACGGCTGGTCCTTTCGGTTCGAGAAACAAGCCTTCGCCATAGACGCCGTCAAAGACCGGCCAGCGCACCCCTTTGGCCGTGAAGGCATCGGTCTCGGCAACCAGTGCGGGGCTAGCCGTGCTGCTGACGAAATCCAGTGCTGTGACCGGCAGGCGCTCATCAGTCGCGCCGATGATCTTGCCTAGGCGCGCGCGGTTGGTCTGGACGGAGGCATCGTAGGCCTGGGGAGAAGAGAAATCGCGGTGCCAGAGCTTCTCGCGCCCGATGATGGACTGTTCCAGCTCGCATGTGAAGAACTTGTCAATGCCCGCGACCATTTGGGCGGAGAGATCGCCTTGGAGGGTCAACGGCTGGCTGCCGGGAAGGACGTCCTGGGCCGCACCTGCGAAGCATAGGAAGAGCGGGGCCAGCGAAAAGAGTGGCACGCGCGGCAGATGTGACATACGGCGGACTAAATGGTCGTGCTCCTAACGGAGGCTGTCCAGCTAAAGCTGCGCCTGCCAATCCAGGCTTGCCTCTACTTCCCATCTGCCTTAAGACTTGCGCGGTCGGATCGCGGCAGGTAAGCACAACTTGATTACCATGAGTTACACCGTGCAATATCTGGAGTCGGAGGTCGCCGCCCAGGGCATCGAGGTTATTGTCCTGGTCAACTGCCTGGTGCAGGACGCCATTCGCCTCGGGGCGAGCGACCTGCACATCGAGCCTTGGGAAGGCGCCATCGCCGTGCGCGCGCGCGTGAACGGCGTTCTCACCGAGGTGGCCCATTTGCCGCTCGATCTGCTGGACAAGATCTCCATGCGCTTCAAGGTCATGGCCAATCTGGTCACCTACCAGGCCGGCATGCCCCAGGACGGCGCGGCGGTCGGCGGACCCGAGGTGGACAACGTCCAACTGCGGGTCTCGATCTTTCCCACTGTGCGAGGCGAGAAGATTGTCATCCGGCTGTTCGACGCCCGCGACCGGCGCTTTGAGCTGAACACGCTCCGCTTCGAGGATGACACTTACAAAGGGTTGGTGCGCCTGTTGGAACGGTCCAGCGGGCTGGTGTTGTTCACCGGTCCCACTGGCTCCGGCAAGACCAGCACGATGTACTCTTCCCTCTGCCACATTATGCAGCGGGACGGTAGCAGCGTCAGCATCAGCACGGTGGAGGACCCGGTCGAGTTCAACCTGCCGATGGTCAGCCAGACTCAGATCAATCCGGCGCAGGAGTTCACCTACGCCGTCGCCCTGCGCAGCATCATGCGGCAGGATCCGCAGGTCATCATGGTCGGCGAGATTCGGGACCCGGAGACGGCGGCCATCGCCGTGCAAGCGGGCCTGACAGGGCACCTGGTCATCAGCACCATCCACTCGGGTGTTTCGGCGGGCGCTTTCACGCGCCTCATCAACATGGAGATCGAACCCTTCATGCTGGCGTCGAGCATTCTGGGGGTGATGGGCTTGAGGCTATTGCGCGCCAATTGCCCTCATTGCGCGCAGCCATACGAGCCGGCACCTAGCCAGCTCAAGGTCATCCCGGAGGCGCTGCGGCCCCAGGCACAGTTCCGCCGTGGGGCGGGCTGCGACCATTGCAACCAAACTGGCTACGCCGGGCGGGTGCCGGCGAGCGAACTGCTGGTGGTGAGCGAGCCTTTCCGCGAAGCCGTGCTCAAGAAGGTGCCGACCTCAGCCCTCGAGGAAATCGCCATCCAACAGGGCATGCGCACGCTTTGGCAGAATGGTCTCCATCGAGCCATTAGCGGCCAGACCACGCTGGAAGAAACCATCCGCGTCGTGGCGACGGGTTTGGGCTAAGCGGGCCTTTCCACTGCCGAGCCGGAGGGCTATTCGGCTCGCTTGGATTTGGAACTGTGAAGGAAAGGCAGTTTGACGGTCTTGGTCCAGAGCCCCAGGAAGGATCTCTTCTGCTTCTTCTCCCCGCCAATCGGCACAACGTGGTGGCTGCAGATTGGGCAGAGCTTGAAGAGCTTGCCGCCCCGCCGGCGCAAACGATGCACGCAGGCGTCACACATCACCTCGCGGCAGCGGGTGCATTGATGCGTGACTTGCGCTTTGGGATGACGGGGGCAAATCATGGAACCGTCGGAACGAACAACGGGCGGGGCAGGGCGGGGCGCCTCGTATTTCGGAATGGCGATCACGGCGTCAGTGGTCTCCACCAGCAACTCCACGTCGCCCAGCCGCAGAATTTGGCCCACCGACAGCTCCGTTACTCGGACGCGTTCGCCATTAACATAAGTGCCGTTGGTCGAGGCGCAGTCGCGCACCGTGACTCCCTGCTCCGTGAGGACGATCTCGCAATGCGTCGCCGAAATAGTGGGATGTTCAATCCGGAAATGGTTACCTGAACTGCGCCGACACGGTTGGAGCCGAGGTGCAGTTCGATCACTTGGTTTCGGCCTTCGCCCGCTTTAACCACAAGTCTCGCCATGTATGCTCCTTCCAGTTGGCCCATTCATAACAGGTTGGCCGCACGGCGTCCACACTAATCTCTCTGGGATGAAATGAACAAAGCGCCGGACTCCACGTCTTATAAAAAGCTGCGGTGCTTGCGTGGCGTACGTCCATGTCCGAGGGCAAAAAGGCCCACTTCCTTCGTATATCCATCGTATATCCATCGTAATCCCATCGTATATCCTTCGTTACAACACGCGGACAACACGCCGGCAGCGCCGGGGCAGCCAGCCAACCAGAGGCTCCTGCATCCGGGGAGCAAGCATCACGGGACCGGCTGGGAAAGTCATTGTGTCGAGTGGCGATGCTTGAGCAAGCTGTGGCGCATGAGACTTGTATTCGCCGCGCTGGGGTTCCCGCTCTCGTTAGCTGCCGCGCTGGGCCTAGACCTGTCCCTCGCCTGCGCAGCGGAGGCAAGCTATGGAGGCGCTACGGCCGGCTGGGCGGAAGTCGAGATCACACCCCCGCTGGGCATAGCTCTGGGCGGGCGTGCCGGGCCTCAGACGCCGGCTGACAAGGTACTCGATCCGCTCTACGCTCAAGTATTGTGCCTGCGGGACGGAAACGGCAGTGGATTCGCCCTGGCCTCGTTCGACGTGATCGGCCTGCCACACGATCTGAGCGACCGCATCCGCACGCGCCTGGTGCACGAGTTGGGGGTGGATTGGAACCTGGTGGTGCTGAATGCGTCGCACACTCACAGTGGCCCATACACCTTGCGCAGCCTGATAGCCGGAGTTGGCCCGGCGCCGCAGATCGAGGTGGATTATTTTAAGGCGCTGGAAGAGAAGGTTGTTGGTGCCGCCCAGGAGGCGGGCAAGGCGATGCAGCCTGTGCGGGTGGAAGTATTCCAGGGAAGCACAGACATCGGCATTAACCGGCGGGGCAAGGACCAACAGGGCAGGTCGGCTATGAATCCTGACCCCAGAGGCCCTTATGACGAGAAGGTGTGGGTGCTGAAGCTAACGCCCGAAAGCGGCGGGCCGCCCGCGGTGGTGTTCTCCTGCGCCTGTCATGCGGTCATGGTCTATGGCTTCGCTTACTCAGCGATCTCGGCGGACTTTCCTGGCGCGACCCGCAGGTTCTTGCGCGAGGCGCTCGGGCCAAAGTCGCACACCCAGTTTGTACAGGGCTTTGCGGGCGACATCCGACCCCGGGCGCTGGCCGACCTGGACCAGGGTCGTTTCCGTACGTCCAAGCCGGCGGATCTGGAGCGTGCGGGGAGAGAGTTGTCCTCCTCCGTCCTGGCCGCCCTGAAAACCCCCGGCGAAACGCTAACCTTGGACATCACCGGCACTAGCGACCGGCCTTACTTGCCACGCGATAAAGCGCCGCCGCGTGAAGGCTACGAGAAGATGCGGGCTAATGCGCTGATCCAAACAAACGCCTACCGGCTCGCCGTGGCCGACTATTGGTTGAAGCGCTATGACTCGGGGGAGGGGTTTGCGCGCGGGGATGCGTCGTCGCTCGGTTTGATTCGATTGGCGGAGAACCAGTGGATTGTGCATTGCGGCGGCGAGCCCTGCATCGAATGGCGCCCAAAGATGACGGCCTGGCTCGCGCCGCTGAAGATCGTGACTTGGGGTTACTGCCAGGAAGCCCGTGCCTACTTGCCCACGGAATCATTGCTGCCCGAGGGCGGTTACGAAGTGCTGGAATCCAATTTAGCTCGGGCAAACTCGCCTGCTCCCTTCGCACGCGGGATCGAGAACGCGATACGGGAGAGCCTGCTGCGGCAGTTGGCGTTCATCAGAGCAAAGGCGGACTGACGTCCCGGATGGGGCGGGAAGTCCCCCATGTTCTGCCGCTCTCGTCTCCGAGGATTGTGTGCTAGGGTATTCTGGATCGCGAATAACAACGAACGGAGCACGAGTATATGAGTGTGTTAGCCGAGAGAGAATGCGTCGCCTGTAAGGGGGACGTGCCGGCGCTCAAAGGCGAGGCCCTTGCGAAGCTGGCCGGCGAATTGGATGGGCACTGGCAGGTCGTCGAGGGGCGTCGTCTGGAGAAGGAATACAGATTCGACAACTTCCGTGACGCTCTGCGCTTTACCAACAAGGTGGGCGAACTGGCCGAGGCGGTGAATCATCATCCCGACATCTACCTGGCCTGGGGCAAGGTCAAGCTGCAAATCTGGACCCATAAGGTCAACGGACTGACCGAGAGCGATTTCATCCTGGCGGCGAAAGCGGACCGCCTCATGTCTTCACCTTGATAGACACGCGTCTCCAAAGTGTAATTCCGAGCCAGGCCGCCTGGACCATCCCCGCCAAAGCCGCCAGCCTCAGCCCCCAAGTGAAGCTGGCCGGCGAGTAACGGAATTCCAGCGTGGCGGTGCCAGCCGGGACCACCACCCCGCGAATCGCATGGTTGGTCCGCAGAATCCGCACGCGCTTTCCATCCAGGTAAGCCTGCCAGCCTTTGTCCCAGAGGTCCGCTAGCACAACCAACCCGGGCGTCTCCATGCGCAGCGATACCCGGACGCGCGTAGGATTCTCATCCACGATCTTAGCCTCGCCCCGGCAGGGACCAGACAGAGTCAAGGGCGACTCGACGTACGCCACTTCGCGAGGGTCGAAGTCTCCCGCCGCCAGCTTGGCCAGGCGCGCTTTGTCGTCGGTCTCCGTTTCCACCCTGCGTGGGACGAACGCTCGCGTCAGGGCATTGGAGTTGACCAGGACCCAGTAGTCGGTCCCTTGAAAAGCGGCATGGACGTTGGTGGGTGGCGTACCACGAAAGATCACGTAGCGCACATTGAGCATATCAAGGACGGGCGAGAGTCGGATCCCTCTCTCGGACGTGAAGGTGGCCTTGGGAAGCAGCGTCTGCATCCGCGCGTAACGATAGGCTCCGGGTGGAAGATCGCCGCCGATCTCTGCCAGGGCGACAAGTCGCGCAGGGTCAACCGCGTCGTATCCCCGGATATCACGCAAACCGCACATGAGCGCGAGCGAAGCGGGCAGGCAGTTGGCACCAATGATTCGGCCAGGGGCCGACTGGGCCACCTGGCTCAAGACGGGGATGGGTGGAAAGTAGAGCGCGGGATCACATTGAGCGCTTCGCCCCCAGCCAAACCAGAGGAGATCTATCATGAGAAGCACTCCCGCGAGGGGCAGCCACTGAACCCTTAGGCCGCACTTGGAGCGCAGCACCAGCCAGCCGGCCACGCCGGTGCCGCACAACACCGCCGCCGCGGCGTAGTGGCGGACAAACCATCGCTGGGCCCGCGCTACTCCTTCCAGATCGTGAACCCAGTCGGCATACTTGCCCTGCATGACGCGTGATTTAAGACCACTGCTGATAGCCTCCGGCAGGTGGAAAGCTCGATAGATACACCACAGGCACAGCGCCGCAAGCACTGCGGCCGGGAGCCAAAACCAACTCCGCCAAGGGACGGCTTTTTGCCCAAGCACCTCCAGCCCGACGGCTGTCATCGCCAGGATGGCGAACGAGGCGAGAAAGACCAGCCGGTTATGGGACATCAGGTTAAGACCGGGCAGGCGCAGGAGATGGACGAAGCCCGGGATGTTCAGGCACCAACTCAGTGATAAAAGGGCAAGCAGGGCCCAAAACATAATGATCGCTCGGTGGCGTCGGCTGCACCAAGCCAGCGGCGCCACGAGGAGGGTTGCCAGGACGCCTGTGTAGGCAGCCGCTGTACTCTCACTTTGAACCACCCGGTTGAAGCGGACGCTCTCTGCCTGGGAGGCGCCGTACATGTCCGGCAAGACGATCTGTGGCAGGGCGGCCAGCCCGATCGGCGGCCTCTCCTCCTGTCCTGCAGTCCGCCGGGCAACGCGGGCGCCCGTATGCGCGTATTCCAGGACCGGCAGGATATACGGCGCGGCCAGCATAAAGCCCAGGGCCCAACCGATTACGAGCATGCCAGCGCCTTGGGCTGCCGGGAAGCGATGAGACGAACTCGGATAAGCGGCCTCGGGTGACAACCGTTCCTCAACCAGTCCCAGGTGATATGCATCCAGCAGACACCAAACCGCATAAATGCCTGAGCCCAAAAACACTTGCGCAGCGATGTCCAATTGGCCGCTAATGAGCACTAGACCAGTCGTCACGCTCAATCCAACTGTCGCTAAAGCATTTCCGCGCCGGGCCGTTCTATCCACTGCGAACAGAATGTAGGGCAACCACACCACAGGCAGACAGGTGGGGTAGCCCTGCCAGAAGACGAAGAAGCCGGTCAGCGGGTAACACCATGCGGCTACCGCTGCGGGCCAAAAGCTGAGCGCCAGCACACCCCGGCAGAATAAGTACGCACCCAAACCTGCCATGATCGCAACGACAAGCTGGGTCCAGGCCAGCACGACCGGCGACAAGGTGCAACACTCCAACGCCAAGAGGGGCGAGAACTTCGGCCAAATGCATGGTGCCCCGGCATAGTTCCAGGGAGTCCACATCGGCAAGCGTCCCGCCCGAATCTCCGAAGCTCCAAAGCGCCGTGACGGCTCGGCATAGTAGATCAAGTCGGACTGATAGCGATTGTGGGGCTCGATCTTCGCGACCTCGGGTGTCCGGGGAAGGTAAATTCCTGGCTCCGCCAGAATATCGAGCGGCAGCAGTATCTTCCGGCCAATCAGGGAAGGGCCGTACAGAATGATTTGCCCAAGAATGAGGCCCGCAAGCACCACAAGCAGCCGGGCCAATCTATGCTCTACCAGACCTTTGGCGACATGCACCGGCGTGGCACTTGAGCAAGTGGTCTCTGTCTTTGGGGGCATTGACGCCCACGAGCTTACCGCGCTGCGGGCTCGCAGGCAAGAAGCTCAGCCGGCCTGGGTCTTACGCGATGGCCTGGCTAACAATTATCCATCGGGTTCCTTGCGAAGGTGAAGGCTGCGACGATCTTCCCGCTGAGCAGGTGCTCCTGGATGATGCGTTCGAGCACCTCCGGCGTGCACGAATGATACCAAATCCCCTCAGGATAGACGACGGCGATTGGCCCCTGCACGCACACGCGGAGGCAATTCACCTTGCTGCGATAGACCACGGGTTCCGGTCCTGCCAGGTTCAACTCCTTGAGCCGCCGCTTCAGGTATTCCCACGACTCCAGCCCTTTCTCTTTAGCAGCGCACTTGGGCTCGGTCTGGTCCGCGCACAGGAAGATGTGGCGGCGGTATTTCTCCAGGCCCAAGGCCTTGGCCGCGGCTTGCAGTTCGCTCGACATACAGGATCTTGCTGCGTGCAAGGATAATCACTCTCGTGGGCTGGGGCAACCTTGCCGTGGGTGCGTTGGTCCACGGTCAATCGAAATCACTATGGCCTTGCCCTTATGGCGTGTAGGCGGGGCGTATCGAGCTAAAAACTAGGAAAAGGTGGGATAGCGATACCCCACAAGTCCGTAAGTCACTGGCCGACAGTGTCTTATTGCGACGGGAGAGGGCGAATACTGGTTGCGGTGCTATGCGCAGCAAGCTCGCGCTAAGTCCCAGCAGGGCAGTGGGTTATGCCAGGACGCTCCAAATGTTATCTAGCGTGTGGCTACGGTGTGTATCGGGCGAGTATCCGGTGTGTCTCTGGTGAGACTCGCGCGGAGATGCGGGTCGCCCCCGAGGATTTGGTCAATTGAAATCGCTTCGAGCCCAGCTCGGAAATCCATGACCGCAGTAGCGTACCTAACATCCCACTAGCCAAGAATGCCCGCAGTGCTGTGTCAACACCTTGGTGTTTGTTGGCGTGCTGTCAATTGCGACTCGTCAACATCACAAACTTCCGTAATATTGGTGTGTGCCATTCTTGAGGAACACACAGGTCATCGGAGAACTGCACGACTATTTCCAGCGCCATTGGCGACGGGCGCTGCGCATTCGGGAGCGGATACGGTTCAGCGAGGAAGCATTTCACCTGTTGCTGGCTGGAGGAGTCGGCGTCATCGGCGGACTGGTGAACATCTTCTTCTACTACGCGACAGAGTCCACGCGCATGCTCTTCATGCACCATCCTGGCGAGCCTGCCGAAGTGGCGGAGTTGATGGCTGGCTGGCAGCGGGTGCTGACCCCCGCGCTGGGCGGCCTGTGCGCCGGGCTGGTGCTGTACTGGGGCTTGCGCATGGCGGGTCCACTTCGTTCCAGCAACCTGCTGGAAGTCATCGTGGCGGGGGATGGCCGTCTGCCGTTTCGCAGCGGCCTGGTGAAGTTCCTGTCTTCCCTGGTCACCATCGGATCGGGCGGGTCCATTGGGCGTGAGGGCGGCATCGTGCAGTTGTCCGCCACGCTCGCCTCCAAGTGGGGCCAGCTTGCCAAGTGGCATCCCTATCGGTTGCGCCTGCTGGTCGGATGCGGCGCGGCTTCCGGCATTTCGGCGGCCTACAATGCTCCGATCTCCGGGGCCGTGTTTGCTGCGCTCATCGTGCTGGGAAACTTCTCGATGAGCCTGTTTGCCCCGCTGGTATTCGCGTCGGTGGTTGCCACCATGGTTTCGCGAAGCTTCTTCGGCATCCGGCCCTGGTACAGTGTGCCGCCGTTTGAATTCACCCGGCTGTCGCAACTGCCGTGGTTCGTATGCCTGGGCATTGCGAGCGGAGTGACCGGCGCGGTGTTCATGAAGCTGCTGAACCGCGCCGAGGAGCTTTTCAAGAAAATCCGCGCTCCGATCTACGTCCGGCTGGCGCTGGGCGGTTTGGTGGTGGGCATCATCGCGCTCTGGTTTCCCGGGGTGTGGGGCAACGGCTACGTCATCACTAACCGCATCCTGCACGGGGAGTATGGTTCACCCCAGTTCACGCAGGCCGACCTTGTGAATTTGAAATCGCTCGCGGAGAAGCTCAGGAGCCCGGCGGAGTCGGACCGGGTATCGAAGTTCCTCGCCAGCCAGTTCTCTCCGGCGACGCAGACGTTGTTGTCCAATTATGACGGGCAGGCGGATTCCCCGCTCCCAAAGGCTTTGGCGGATGATTTGAATCGAATCATGCTGAACGCGCCGCTTTACCAGACGCAGCTCTTTGCCAATATCAAGCTGTCGCCGAGCACCTTGGCGATGCTGAAACGGGAACCGCAGGGATTGGACCTGGTGCGTGTCAATCGGCGGCTGCTGCGCGAGGTGTATCCCCAGGAGCTGTCGCGCTCGGCCTGGCGCGAGGAGGCCGCGGCGGGCTTGCTCTTCCTGACGGGCCTTTTCCTGGCGAAGCTGGTCGCCACGCTGGCCACCGTGGGCTCCGGGGCGGTGGGCGGGGTGTTCACGCCCACGTTATTTTTAGGCGCGGGGCTGGGCGCGGCCTTCGCGTCGGCCCTGCAACAACTGGGGGCTGGAGAGGATCTGCCCATCACGGCCTTCGCCGTGGTGGGGATGGGCAGCATGCTGTCGGCGACGACGCGCTCGCCCTTGCTGGCCATGATCATGATCTTCGAGATCTCGCTGAGCTATTCCCTTATGCCGCCTCTAATGCTGGGGTGCGTGGTGTCCATGCTCGTGGCACGCAAGCTACACCCTGAGACGATTTACACCGAGCCGCTGCGGCGCAAGGGATTGATCGTGCCCCAGGAGGCAACCGCTTCCGAGGCGGCGGCCGAGCGAACGGTTGGCGACATCATGCGCGCGCCTGTCCCGCCGGTGCGCGAGACGGCCACGTTGCGAGAGATTGCCGACCGGTTCCTGGTCAGCGCCAATAATTTCCTGCCGGTGGTGGATGGCGGTGGGCGGTTGTTGGGTCTGGTGGCCCTGCAGGACATGAAAGAATACCTGGCCGCGGAAGACGAATTCCGGGGCGTGATTGCCTACGACTTCATGCGTCCGTCTCCGCCTGCGGTGACGCCCGGCCAACGCTTGGTGGAAGTGCTTCCTGTGGTCCTGGCGAGCGAACAGCGCAACGTGCCGGTGGTGAACTCGCTGACGGAGAACCGCCTCGTAGGCGCCCTCCCCCGGGCGGACGTCCTCGGCCTGTTCTCGGAAGCGATTGCCGCCAGCAGCAAGGCCTAGCCTCACACAAGGCTGGCAACCACCGATACTGCTTCGGCCGCCAGCCAGATCACCAATACCGCCTGCGTTTGCGTGAGGCCGCGCCGCACGAGCCGGTGAGAGAGGTGATTGGTGTCGCCCTGGTAGAAGGGCTGGTGGATGCGCCAGCGCAGCACGACTACCCAAACCAGGTCTGCCAGCGGAATCGCCAGAACCACCAAGGGGATCAGTACGGCCCACCGGCGCGGGTGACGCACCGTATAGAAGTGCGGCAGAATCGCCAGCACCGCGAGCAGATAACCGACCAGGTGGCTGCCGGCGTCCCCTAGAAAGACCCGCGCGCGCGGGAAGTTGTAGGGCAGGAACCCGAGCAACGCGCCAAAGGTCAGGAATGCAATTAGCCCCACGAGATATTGGCCATCCGCGGCAGCGATGATGGCGAAATGAAAGGCGCCGAGCGCCCCGAGGCCCGCGCAAAGCCCATTCATGTTGTCCATGAAATTGAAGGCGTTAACCACGGTGAGAATCCACAGCATCGTAATGGCGTAGCTGAACACGATGCTGGGAACAAAGAGTGTGATGCGCGCGCCGCTGGCCGCCACCAGGGCCGCTATGAACAACTGCCCCGCGAACTTCGCGCGCGGGCTCAGCTCGCGCTTGTCGTCCAGCCATCCTACGCATAGCATGCCGAAGGCCCCGACAAAGATGCCCGCCAGCTCGATTGCGCGGCGCCCCAAGCCATACTCCAAAAGAGACACCGTGTTGGTGTCTAACAGAGCCAGGTGGCCGCCTCTGGGTGACGCTGCATTGTGCCCGGGGGATGCGTTTCCCGCCACGCTTTGCCACCAGAGGACCAAACATGCCGCAAGTGCCGGGACCACCAGCCCAGTCATGACTGCCAACCCGCCCGCCAGCGGGACAGGCTGATCGTGTAACTTGCGTTTGCCGGGGTCATCAACCAGTCCGGTCTGAAGGCACCATCTGCGCCAAAGAGGCAGTGCAACCAGCACCGTGGCGCAGGCGCTCACGATTGCCCCCAGATATATGTTGATAGGAAAGGTCACAGCCGCCGAGCACTCAGCCGCACGTAGAGCTCATACAAGGCATCCACCATCTGCTGCACGCCGAACCGGTCCCGGACGAACTGTCGGCCGCTCAGGCCCAGGCGTTGGCGAAGTGCCGAATCTTGCGCCAGACGCAGCAACCGTTCGCGCAGGCCCGGCAGATCGCGCGGTGGCAATAAGAACCCGGTTTCGCCGTCGAAGCAAACCTCTTTGGCGCCATCAATATCGTAGGCGACGACGGGCCGGCCAGCGGCCAGCGCTTGCGGCAGAGCGCGCGGCAGCCCTTCACGAAGCGACAGATGCACGACCACGTCCATGATACCCAGTAACCGCGGCACCTCCGCTGGCGGCACGAGGCCCGTGAAGATCACGTGCCTTGCGAGGCCTAGCGCCTGCGCGCGGCTCTCCAGCCGGGACCGGTCGGGGCCATCCCCCACGAGCAGCAGCTTTATCCGGGGACAACTTTGGACCAGGGACGGTGCGACCGCCAGCAGGTCGTCGTGCCCCTTGAGCTTGAACAAGCGGGCGATCTTGCCGATGACGATGTCATCAGGGGCAAGACCGAACCGGGCGCGGAGCTGGGAGTCGTTGCTTGCAGAGAGAAAAGGGTCCAGTACGAAGCCGCTGAGAACCTTGGTATATTGCTCCCGCCGTCCGATCCCGCAGGCCAGGTACTGCTCTTTCATCGCCTCGGCGACTACGACGAAGTGGGTGGTCACTCTGGCGGCATATCGTTCGGCCGAACAAAAGAGCATGTTCGCCAGCGGCCCCTGGAAGCGGCCGAAGGAGGGCCCATGAATCGTGTGGATAATTGTCGGCACGCCTGCACGCGCAGCGGCCACACGTCCGAGGATGCCGGCTTTGCCGCTATGGGTGTGGACGATGTCTGGCGAATGCGCCCGAAAGCGCGCAGTGAGTCTCCGCAACGCCAGCGCGTCTTTCCACGGGCGGAGAGGACGGACTAGCGATGGTAGGACGGTCAGCAAGCCGGGATGGTAGGAAACCTCCGGTTCCAATGAGCCCTCTGACCCACGCGTCGGCCCGGTTACCAGGCCCACCTCAAGCCCCGGCTTCTGACGCAGCCCAAGCACCGATGCTATAGTGTTTTCCTGGGCGCCCCCTACGATCAACCGCGTGATGACGTGCGTGACGCGCATTCCGGTGCGGTCAACGCGCGCCGGTCTTCAGTTGTTTAAGGCGCTCCCTGACGATCTTGGCTTCGTCACTATTGGTCCCGCCACCGGCACTGGCCAGGTAAAGCTGGCAGTATCGGATCGCGGCGTTCGTATCCTTCTTGCGGTAGGCAACTTCCTGCAAGCCATAACTGATCCGGGTGGACGTGGGGAACGACTTCTGCAAAGTCTCGTAACCCTTCTGTGCGGCATCGAGATTGCCGCAGCGCAAGTTGGCGATGGCGAGGTCCAAGATGGCATACGGATTGTTGGAATCCACCAGCAGCGCGTTGGTGAGTGGCGCAATGGCCTGCTCGTACTTGCCGAGGTAAATGCAGACATTTCCCATGCCAACCAGGGCCGTGATGTTCGTGGGCGAGAGTTTGATCTGCTGCTCAAGGAGTCCGAGTGCGTTGGAGTAACACTTAAAGTTGATGAACACCTGGGCCGCTGTATCGAGCACGTCCACGTCGTCTGGGTATCTCCTCAGCGCAGTCGCGACGGCAGTTTCCGCCCCTTTGAGGTCGCCATTAGCCAGGTGTGCCGAAGTCTCGACGAACAGCATTTCCGTCCGGTTGGTGTTGGGCACCGGGAAGACCGCTGGGTGGGCGCGGATTTCATCCACGAGCTGCATGGCTTTGGAGGGCAAGCGGTTCACGACATAGAGCTGGGCGAGCCACAGGCGAGTGGAAAGGTCAGTGGGCACCAGGGTCTTCACCCGCTCAAACTGCTCTGCCGCCTGGTGCTGCAGGTTGTTCAGCGCCAATAGCCGGCCCTGTTTGAAGGAGAAGCTCGGCTCATCGAAGGGGCCGTTCTCATTGATCACCGCGTCCCAGGTGCGAGCCCTGCCGAATTCGTCTTCCACCGCCCTGGATTCCTGGACAGTCATCTCCTGGCCAGCCTGGAGGTTCTTGTTACACTTCAGATTGATCTGGGCCACGATGTTGTCGGGATTTAGTTCAAGCGCGCGCGAAAACAGCGCCGCAGCATTAGTCAGCCGGCCCAGCTTTTGTAAATCCACTCCCCAGTAATCGAGCGCGCGGGAATAGAAGCCCGCGACAACTCTCGCGTCATGGTTCTGCTCCTTGGCAAGACGCAGCTTTGCCACGATCAGGTCTATCAGCCGAGGTTCTTTGCCGGGGATGGTTGGTTCGATTGCTGCCACCAATGGTTTGAGCGCGCTTTTATCAGCCGCATCCCAGAAACGGTTGTTCTCGTCCATCAAATCCTTCGCCGGGGGAGGGATGGTAAGAGTGTCCGCCGGGTACGGCCTGAGCTTATAAACCAAGCCGTGCGGTTCGGGATAAAACCACTCAAAGTAATAGCCGAAGCTTGGGTGCAAATAGTAAACGCTATTGGTCGCCGCAAGCCTTAACGCCAACTGGACCAGGAAGCCCTGATCCACGGGCTGGCTGTAGCCCTTGGGCACCAGGACGGGCCACCATTGAGGATAGTTTCGCTTCAGAAACCGATGGTATTCAGGAAATGTCAGCGGCCCCGGGGCTCCGCCTGGGCTTTTGGCGGCGGTGTCCACGAACAGGTAATCTTTGGCCTTTCCCTTTTGAGCCGCCCAGGCCTGCAGCAACAGGGAGCGACGGGCGTCATCACTCATCACCACGGCCCCATGGGGAGGGAGTTGCTGCGCCAGCAAGGCGGCGTATTGCCTGAGCATCGGGCCGTTGGTGATCTGAATCTGCGGGAGGTTTTTATAGACAAGCCCGGCTGTGGCCAGCACCAGCAGCACCCAAATGCCAACATTAACCGCTGCGTTGCTCACTCGTACGTAGGCTGGCGGACGTCTGGAGCCTTTCGGAGTGCCTCGAAATACGAGCAGGAAGTATCCGCTAAAATAGCCTACGCACAAGGCGCCCAGATAGTAGAACGTCAGGAAGGGGACGCCGAGGCCCTTATTGCGCGGGCTTACCGGTGGGTCCAGGGCCACCCAGATGCACACCACGAGGAACAAGGCGTGCACCACGTAGAACATAAACCTGGCCAATGCGATCCCCAGCGGGCTGCTGTCGCCGAAGTATGAGGCCCAGCGCACGCTGGTGAAGAGGACCGGCACAATCGAGAACAGGCACAGAATCCAAAGCTGGCCGCGATTCTGGTAGAGCAGCTTCAGGATAGTCCGCTGGCTGTTCAGACTCACCTTCAACGAGGGCCAGAACGGCATCGAGGCGCTATCTGAAAGGCTTTGCACCAGAGGCAGCAGCAAATAAAGCGATAACCCGGCCAGGAGGCTCAAGCCCGCGCCGACGAGAAACTGCCGGCTAAAGAAGCTAAGACCTTTGAGCCAGACCAGCGCAGCCAGGAATAGAGGGAAGAACCCTATCATCGCCCAATTGTTCGTCATGCCGATGCCATACACGAAGGCGGCGCGGATCAGCCACGACTCACCCCGGCCAACACGAAATTCGAGCAGGCAGCGGATCACGTAAGCGAACAGCAGCAGGTCGAACATCTCGTTTGAGCCGTGCGTAAAGAACTGATTGGACCCCGCCGTCGCGCGCTCCCAGAAAGTCAGTTGCAGGCCGCAGACTACCGCCGCAAGCAACGGCGGGAGCCAGGCAGTGGGGATGGACAGGCAGGCGGATTCGCTGTGTTCTTTCTCGCGCTCCTGGAGTGTTCGGTCATGCGGTAACAAGGCCACCGAACGGGCCAGCAAGGCGAGGCTCAGGGCGGCGCAGACGGCGGAGAATATATTCAGCGCCAGCGGAATGGTTTTAAGCGGCAGCCAACGCAGCGGATAGGTCACGAGCCAATACGCCGGCCCGTGAAGCTCGGGCTGCCAGCTCCAGCCCGACAACTTGGCGACTTGCGTTAGGCTGTCGAAAGATACCCACCGATTAATCGTCCCGAGGTAAACCGCGAGCGCTCCAGCCGCTATCAACCAGGGCAGAAAAACGGTGGGGAACCTGCTCTCGGGACGAACTTCGGATTGGATTGTCATGCCGCGGACTAATGTTGGAATGATGCCGGCAGAGTTGGCAAGCCCAGTTTTGCCTCAGGGGACGCTGGCTTGCAGCGCAGGTCTGCCACCGATTCAATGTGCGAGGTCTGGGGAAACATGTCCACCGGAACCACTTGCACCAACTCAAAGACACCGCCCGCGCACAAAGCGTTCAAGTCCCGGGCCATCGTTGCCGGGTCGCAGGATATGTAGACAATCTGAGCCGGTCGCGCCCCGCGGAGCAGGTCCAACGTCACCCGTCGGCAGCCTTTGCGGGGCGGATCGAGCAACACGGTCGTCGTGTGTGCGGGGAATCGGCCCAAGAGCTTCGGCAACCATTCCTCCGCTGTGCCGGCCAGGAACTCGCCGTTGGTCTGCCCGCGCGCCGTGGCGTTGCGGCGCGCCGCCTGGATCGCCAAGCCGTCCAGTTCAACGCCGACATACGATTCCACCTGGCTGGCCAGTTCCAGGCTGAAGAATCCCACTCCGCAAAACAGGTCCACCAGATGCCGCGTCCCTGCCCGGCGCAATCGGTCGGCGACCCCTTCGACGAGTTTCGGCAGGAGGAAGAAGTTGTTCTGGAAAAAGGAATCCTTCGGCACTTCCCAGCCTGGCGGCGGAATGCGCAAGACCACCTTGATGCCACCTCGAGGCGGAGGATGTGCCCGGACGTGTTTGATCTGTTCGCTGAGAACCGGTTCCGCGATGCGGCATTCCTCGATGTCCACTACCAGGCGGCTATCGGCCCGAATGAAGCCGATATTCAAGCCCTGCTTGAACTTATCCCACTGGCTGCGGATCATGATCCGATTCCGGTAGCCATACGGCTGCGGGCACGGAACTACCGGCGCCACCAGCGCTGGATCAAACCCGCCGATGCGCTGGAACAGCTCGCACACTTGCCGGTGCTTGAGTTGGAGTTGGACGGGATAATCCAGGTGCTGGTACTGGCAACCGCCGCACTGGCCGAAGTAGGGGCATTGCGGCTCCACCCGCTCGCGTGACGGGCTAAGCACCCTTAGCAGCCTCGCCCGCGCAAACCGCTTCTTCACCTCCGTGACTTCCACCTCCACAACTTCGCCCGGCGCCACGAACGGCACGAACACCACGAAGTTCTCGTCCCGCGCGACCCCTTCGCCGCCAAAGGCGAGGTCGCCAATGGTCAGCGTCAACTTGTCGCCCGCCACACAACTCACGGCGGGAATCCTGCCAGGTTCCCTAACATCGCTTCAGGGTCATCCTTTGCCCGCTTGTCCCCGTCGTTGTCGGTCGAACCTTCGGCGTTCAACCCTTGTATTTCTTGATCCGGAAATGCCCGCTGTCGTCCTGCTCGACCAGGCCCTGGTCAAGCAGCGAGTGCAGCGGCGCGTCTGCCCAATGCGGGTCCTCTTCAAAGGAGCTGCGTTTCAAGGCCTTGCGCGCAATCTCCCGGCGGGCCAGAAAACCGTCCGGGTTGGCCCTGAGCAAGGTTATGATTGCCGTCTCTTCGGACGTCATACTCCAGTCTTCACAAAACGACACCCGCAGCGGGGATCACTCTCCCGGACTGCGGGCGCTGGCGGCGAATGCTGCAGGTAAAATCACCTAATTCGCCAGGTCTATCTTGGTAACTGTGAACTCGTTTTTGCCACCCACCTTCTCGACCGTGCCGGTCGCGGTCACCTTCTTGGCCGCCTTGCACACGTTCTCGTGGAAGGCCTTGCTGACGTCGTTATCCATGACGTAGTAGTTGACCATCTTGCCCTTTTTGTTCTCGGCCTGGATGACGGTTTGGCATTTATCGCCTTCGTTGAGCATGCACTTGGCGCATTTGGCTTCGCCCGTGATGGTCATTTCTTTGCCCTTGCCGGCGTCCGCGGCGAAGGTTGGAGTGGCGTACGCGAGCAAGACCAGGCCCGCAATAGCTGACAGGAGTATTGACGTTTTCTTCATATGTTATGCTTTTAAGTGGTTATTACCGACTACTATAAGACAGGATAAGCTGAATAGCGTTCAAGCCAAATTGGCTGCTTGACTGGCCGCCTGGGCGGCACAGGCACAGCCGGGCGCAACGCACGGGCGCTAGGGCGCGATGAATTTCTCCAGGTCCTGCTGCATCTTCTTCAGGTCGGGCAGGTTGACATACATCATGTGCCCGGACTCGAACTGGGCGAACGTAATGCTGCCGCGGTAGGCCGGATCGAGCTGGAGATGGTCCACGCTGTAGCGAATCCCGTCAATCGGGCATGCCAGGTCGCGCAAGCCGCCCAGCACCAGCACGCGCAGGTAGGGATTCTCGCGCATCACCCCGGCCAGTTGGCCCGCCACGCTCGGATAGCTATTACGGCTGTCGTAATTCCACGGGCTGACGCCGCCCATGATCTCGTAGGGCAGATCGTCTTCGAACTTCAGCTCGCCGCGCACATACGCATTCATCGCCGCCGAGAAGGGGCCGAGCGTTGCCGCGAACGAAGGATCGAATCTCGGGTAGGGCGCGGCGGGGTCCGCATCCCGGCCCGTGATGCGCGCGTCGTAGCGGCCCAGGATCAGCCCTTCGTCGTGCAAAAGCATCTTGCGAAACGTGCTGCTGCTGACCCGCAGATCATTGTCTTCGATCACTCGCGCCGGCAGGCCTGTCAACCGGGCGAGTTTCGCCACCACCTGCTGGCGTTCCGCCGCCGGCAGGGCCGTGCCTTGCAGCAGCGCCTGCGGATATTCCGTCCTGACGAACTCGTGCGCCTCGGCCAGCGCCTTGGTCAGGTCCGCCTGCAGGTCCGGCGGCAGCTTCTTATGGTAATGCGCTGTGGCTGTATAGGCGGGCAGGAAGACCAGCGCCGGCAAGTCGTTGCCGCGCATTTCGTTGATCGTCGAGAAGTCCAGCAACCCCGATACCAGGATCAGCCCGTTGAGGTACATCCCGTAGCGCGAGGCCAGGTAGTTCGCCAGCCCCGCCGCCCGAAACACTCCATAGCTCTCGCCACAGAGATACTTGGGCGAGAGCCACCGCTGATGGCGCGTCGTCCAGAGCCGGATGAAATCGCCCACCGACTCGATGTCGGCGGCCTGCCCGAAAAACTGGTCTGCCTTTTCGTCCTTTGCCGGCCGGCTGAAGCCCGTGGCGACCGGGTCAATGAACACCAGGTCGGTGGCGCCCAACACCGAATAGTCATTGTCCAGCAGGCTAAATGGCGGCTTGGGCAACGTGCCATCCTCGTTCATTCTGGTCCGCCGCGGTCCCAGCGCGCCCAAGTGCAGCCACACTGAAGATGAGCCCGGGCCTCCGTTGAAGCAGAACGTCACGGGCCGCTTGGCCTCGTTGGTCTCACCTTGCACGCTATAAGCGATGGAGAATACGGAGGCCTTGACCGTGCCATCCGGCTTCAGCAGTGGCAGCATGGCCGTTTCCGCCACGTAGGTCACGCGACGCTCGGCGATCATAACGGTGTTGGTGGCGAGCACCGGCTTATGCGCCGCGTCGGGAATGGTCGCGGCCGGGTTCTTCGGTTCTTCCTTCTTGCTCTCCTCCTTCTTTGCCGCGGCAGAATTGGTCCTGGCCGCCGCCCGGTCCGGGACAGATTCCTCTGCCGCCTGCAGCCACAGCGCTGTGCTCATCAGTAACATCCATCCAATCTTCATACACGCATCCTGAACTAGTTTCCCCTTTCCCGCCAGCCCCGTCTTTATCGAGAGAGAAACGGACAGCCTCAGCGATTAGCTCCTGAGGGAAGCATGTGGGCAGCGCTTCAGCAGGGAGGGCGTGTCCGGGCAGACCAACGCCCCGCCGGGACTATCCGACATTCGACATCTTGTGTTTTCTTAACGCGTGTTTCGAAAATGCGAGCTTCGGCATGGCTCTGGCAGCTCGGCGCCGGCGGCGCCCGCTCCTGTCCAAACGCCCCTCGCTGCCAGAGCCACGCTGCCTTGACCCCGTTTGGTTTCCACCCTTTAGGGTGTTGAGGGGCTGCAAACACCCTAAAGGGTGGGCACCGAACGCTGCACGGTCGGAACACTGAGACTTCCGAAGCGGGCCTTACCCTCTGGCTCGTGCACGCCTCAATCCTCGTGCTGTCTTCGTTCTTGCCTGAGCGCCGCGTGTTACGACGGCGATTTCCCGGAGGCGCCCCGGTTATACCCCGGTGTGGCTCCCATGTGGGTAGCGAAATCTCCTGTGTTTGCAGGCCTCTCCCAGCAGTTTCTGCATTCTGCATGCCTCCCTCTGCCTTCCTCGCGCACGCCTGCCGAACCCAGTACTGCTGCCCGGTCAGCACCCCCGACGGGCCAAGCCGTGGCCGGCAACGCAGCTTCGCTCCCGCGGCGATACAGTCATCCTGCTGTTCGTCGGTCAGCGAATCTTTATACCTGTTCGAGGCGGCGCCCAGACGCGCCCGCCATTGCCGTTGGCTCGGCGACCGCGGGTCACGCGGTTTGACCCAAAGGCGCCGGAACTGCTTGCTACCCAGCATGTACCACACCCAGTCCCCGCAGCGCCCGCTCCTGATGGCAATCTCCCGGCACTGCCCTGAGGGCGCACACAGCGGACAGCGGCGGCAGGTGCCCCTTCGGCGCAGGTCACGCGACGTCAGCGGCTCTCGTCGCTGGGAAACCTTTGTCGTGCGTGCGTTCATCATTCGGCATTCGACATTCGTGACTACGAACCGGCAGGCTTGGCGCGGTGTTGGACGGCTTACCGCCCTACAGCCGCCAGCCTGCGAGCTAACATTGTTACTTTACTGGGACGCGCCTCGGAATGCAAGCCTTTGTTGGGGGACAAATGGCCGCTCCGGCGGTCCCCGCGGGCGCGGGGCTACGGCTTTTCCTGTTCGTGGTTGGGGTGGATGCCGAAATGGTGGAGTTTCTCGCGCAAGGTGAGGCGGGAAATCCCCAGCCACCGGGCGGCTTTGGCCTGGTTGCCGTGCGCCAATTCGATGGCCCGGGCGCAGATTTCCCGCTCGGCAGTTCTGAGCATGCGATCGTGCGCGTCGGTCAGTTCACCCCGCTCGGCGGCGGCGAGCAACCCGTCTGCCTGCTCGCGGAGGGTCTGGTGCGCGGCCTCGGGGGGCGGGGCGGCGCGGCTGAGCGCAGCACGAACGTGTTCGAGGTTGATGGTGTAATCCTGGGCGAGAAGGAGGACCTTTCGGATGATGTTTTCCAGTTCGCGCACGTTGCCGGGCCAGGTTTGGGCGCAGAGGCACTCCATGGCGTCGGCATGGATGGACGGGTCGGCCACGCCCAGCTCGGCAGCATGCTTGCGCAGGAAGTATTTCACAAGGTCGGGAATGTCCTCTTTGCGGTCGCGTAACGGCGGCAGGTGGATAACGACTACACTGAGCCGGTAATAGAGGTCTTCGCGGAAATGCTGGCTGCGGATGGCGCTTTCGAGGTCGCGATGCGTGGCGGCGAGCACGCGCACGTCCACAGGGATGGTTTCCTTGCTGCCGAGCCGTTGCAGGCAGCGCTCCTGCAGGACGCGCATCAGCTTGACCTGCGTGCCAGGGGTCATGTCGCCGATCTCATCAAGGAAGATGGTGCCGTGGTCAGCCTGTTCGAAACGGCCAATGCGACGGGCTTCGGCGCCCGTGAAGGCGCCGCGTTCGTGGCCGAAGAGTTCGCTCTCGAGCAAGGTTTCAGGGATGGCGGCGCAGTTAATGGCGATGAACGGCGCTTTGAAGCGGTCGCTGTGCTGGTAGATGGCGCGGGCGATGAGTTCTTTGCCGGTGCCGGTCTCGCCACGAATGAGCACATTGACGGGCTTTGAGGCAATGCGGCCGATCTCCTTGTAAATGGCCTGCATGGCGCGGCAGTTACCGACGAGAGCAGCGCTGGTGGCCCGGGCGGCGCCCAGTTCCACCCGCTCGGTCATCATGCGCCGGCTGGTGATGCCCTTGGCGACGAGCGCGAGGAGTTCGGGCATATCGAACGGCTTGAGCAGGTAATCGTAGGCGCCGGCTTTGGTGGCCTCGATGGCGCTCTCGGTCGTGCTGTACGCGGTCATCATGATGATGGGCAGGCGCGGCCTGGCAGCATGCAGTTGGCGGACAATATCCAACCCGTTGACGCCCGGCAACTTCATGTCGGTGACCACGACATCCAGCTCCTCGGCCTGCGCCCGCGCGAGACCGGTATCGCCACGGGTCTCGACCACGACCTCGTAGCCTTCCTCCCGCAACAACCGGCGCAAGGTCATGACGATGCCCGCATCGTCCTCGATCAGCAGAATTCTGGCCGTACTGCTCATTGCCGAGATGCGCGTGGCAGGACGATGCCGAACGTGGTGCCCTGGTTCATCAGCGTCTGGTATTGGAGCGCCCCCCCATGCTTTTCGACGATGCGCGAGGCAATAGAAAGGCCAAGGCCCGTGCCGCCCTCTTTGGTCGTGAAGAAGGGGTCAAACAGGCGCTTCTGCACTTCCGGCGGAATACCCTTGCCGGAGTCGGTGACTTCGAGGATCACGACTTCGGTAACGTGCTCGGCGAGGCGTTTCGTGTCGAGCCGTGCGCGCAAGGTGACCTCGCCGTTCCCGTGTATGCTGTCGGCGCCATTCTGTATGAGGTTGATGAGCACTTGCTGAATCTGCTGCGGATCAATGCGAACCTGGGCGTTCACAGGCTCCCCGGCCAGGCCAATCTTGATGTGGTTCTTGGCCAACTGCGGCTGGAGCAGGGTCTGGACCTGGCGCAGGGGTTCGTCGGCGGGCACGGTGATGAAATGAGGATCCGAGGGCCGCGCGAACAGGAGCACACCCTTAACCAGGTTCTCCAGCCGGGTGATTTCTTTGGCAATGACCTCGGCGTCGGTTTGTTCCGGCGTGCCCGGTTGAAGGTGCTTTTGCTGGATGAACAACCAGGCCTTGATGGCCGTGAGCGGGTTGCGGATTTCATGGGCGACGCCGGCGGCCAGCATGCCGAGGGAGGCGAGTTTCTCCTGGCGTTCCACGAGGGCCTGGCTTTCGACCAGCCTGACCCGCAGAGGAGCAATGAGCTCGCCATAGACCACGACTGCCAATCCGGCTCCGGCCAAGACCAGGAGGGTCAGGGAGGACAGGAGCACCACGCGCAGGAAGGTGAGCGATTTCTTGGAGCTTGCCAGGAAGGAACCCATAGACTCGAGGTGGGCTTGGGCCAGGCAGGAGCCGAGCCTCAGGATGCGCTGGGACTGTGTCTCGAAATCGGCGAACTCGGCGAGGCGGGTGCCCGACCGGATGCTGGGGCGGACCCTGGTTTGGATGTCCTTCGCCGCCGCCATGTAATAGTCGTAGTTGGTGTTTATAAGGTCGAGGACCATTTTCTCCTGGTCCGTCGTGAGCTTGGGGCGCTCGTCGTCAATCCACTGGTCCAATTCCTTGCTGAGGCTCTGGAAATGGGCCCAGTCATTCGGGTCGTGATAAACTCCGTAGCGCAGCACGAAGTTGTTGAGTTCCCAGATGGTTTGCTGGAGGTGCTCGGCGATCTGGAAGCTCTGAATCTGCACGGCGGTGAGCCTCTCGCTCAGTTCGCCGCTCCGCCGCCAGGAGGTGTGGGCCGCCCAGGCGATCAGAATGAACATCCCGAGGATGGCCATGACAAAGGCCACAACCCTGTATTTGATGCCGCCGCTCATCGTACGTAGGACAACCTTCGTGCATCATGCATGCTACCTACCGGCAAACCAAGCACGCATTTGATTCCCTGCGGGGCGCTTGGCCAGCCGGCTAAGGTGGTAAGCCGCTTACCAGTTATGCAAATGCCGTTGTCAGGTGGCCACTATCGAGTTCAGCCGTAATCCTAGAGAAACTGAGCATTTGTCGCAGTCGGGTAATTGGCACGAAACTGGCTATGTTTTGTCACTGTAAGCTAGACGCGACGCAGCGCGTCGAATGAACGTTGCGGGCGGAAGAGATGGCAGGGCAGTTTGGTTGCAGGAAAGGCCCAGCTTGCCCGCAGCGGAGTACGATTTAGCGGCGACCCACCGCTCCCTGTGGCTCGGCTCACGCCCGCGACCAGCCACAGGGTCTTTTTTTGGTTTGATGAAGAGCAAAATCCTGCTGGTGGATGATGACCCAGCCGTGCGCTGGATGCTGTTCCGGGTGCTGGAGGGGGAGGGCTACCTCGTTCTCGCCGCCGCGAACAGCACTGAAGCGCTCGGAATTGCCTCGGCCAACTCTCCCGATCTGGCGCTTTTGGACCTTGCCCTGCCCGTGGAGGACGGATGGAAAGTGTTCCAGCAGCTTACCAGCAATGATCCCCTCCTGCAGTTCGTCATCATCACTGCGCGCCCCAATCAGCTTTTCCCAGCCTTAGCTTCCGGAGCGGGAGCGCTTATGGAGAAGCCGCTCGATCTGCCGAGACTGCTCCGCACCATCCAGGACTTGCTGGAAGAACCTGCCGAAACCCGCCTGGCGCGGGTCGCCGGCCAGCCAGCCGAGTTTCATTACCAGCCCCCCAAGCGCGAGGCACTCACAGCCGCGCCTGCGGAGGAACATGCCCGGTAGCGCACGAGTTTCTCGAGCAGGTCCGCGCAGGAGTTTGCAGCAAGGCCGCCGCAGGGCGGTGCGCATCCCGGTGCAATGGCACGACTTCGGTTTGGAGTGCGTGATTGTCTATGCGGCTCCCAATTCCCAGTTGGGGCGGATGTCGCCATCGAGAGCGGCTTCGCCCGCTCGCACGCTCAATTTGCGCTCCGCCAGGACGCCGATCATCCCTGCGTTGTCGGCGCAAAGCGCCGGATCAGCCAGCCTCAAGTTGAGGCCGGCTCGCGCACAGGCCGCAGCCAGTTCCCGGCGCAAAGCGCGGTTGCAGCTCACACCCCCTGAGGCCGTGACCCAACGGACCCCCAGCCGCCGCGCCGCCCGCACGGTCTTGGCCACCAGCACCTCGACGATCGCTTCCTGAACGCTCGCGCATAGATCGCGCAGCCCTTGCGGGTCGTCCAGCAGGCGGGGACGGTCCCGTAGAAAGTATCGCACGGACGTTTTCAGCCCGCTGAAGCTGAAGTCATCCCCAGGATCGTCCAGCATAGGGCGGGGGAAGCGGAACGCCTTTGGGTCTCCACCTTCTGCCAGCCGGTCAATCTCGGGTCCGGCCGGATAGCGCAAGCCCATCAGCTTGCCCGTCTTGTCGAAGCATTCACCCGCGGCGTCGTCAATGGTCGAGCCCAGCAGACGATGCTCTAATCCCTCTCGAACATGCACGAGCAAGGTGTGGCCGCCGCTCACGACGAGTGACACGTTAGGCTGAAGCTCGGAGAAGTCCGCTACGAGGGGAGAGCCTTTGATCCAGGGCGAGTAGAGGTGCGCTTCGTGATGATGCACGCCAAGGAATGGCCGGCCCAGAACGAATGCAACGGTCTGCGCCGCCTTCAGTCCAACCATCAGGGCGCTGGGCAGGCCGGGTCCTTGCGTAGCGGCTACCGCATCCAATTGGTCCGGCGCTGTCTCCGCCTGGCGCAACGCCTCGCGAGCGACCGGCAGCAGGTTCCGCAGGTGCTCGCGGGCTGCCAGTTCCGGCACGACACCGCCGTATTCGGCGTGCAGGCCGACCTGAGAGGCTATGACGTTCGACAATACGCGCCCTTGGTGGACCACCGCAGCGCTCGTCTCATCGCACGAGGTCTCGAAGGCAAGCAGCGGCATTTATCTGAGACGGAACGAGCGCGGACATTTCTGTCCGCCGCTGGGTCGAGGGGGGGCGGACAGAAATGTCCGCGCTCCGGCCTGGAGGCGTCTCATGCTCGTGTCCCCTGCGAGTGCTTTATTTGGCCGCCATCTTCGCGCCTTTGGCCGGCGTCTGGTCCGGCATCGGGGCACGCTGCGTAAAGAGTGTAATGCCCTTGAGCAGGTCCATAGCCCGCTCCAGTTGCGGGTCGCGAGCGGTAGCCAGCTTTTCGCGATCCGCTGGCTCGAGGCTTTCCACTCCGCCGGGCGTGAGCTTTAGTTGTGCCTCGCGCTCCTGCTCCTCGGTCATGGGAACGAGAATGTCCGGCGTGATGCCTACCTCGTGGATGACCCTATGGCTGGGGGTGTAATACTTGGCCGTCGTGAGCCTCAGCGCCGGCACGCCATCCGGCATCGGCGCCAGCGGAATAATGCTCTGCACCGACCCTTTGCCAAAGGTCTTCTCGCCCAGAATGATTGCCCGCTTCGAATCTTGCAGGCAGCCGGCGACGATCTCCGAGGCGCTCGCGCTGCCCAGGTTGACCAGCACGACCATCGGCAGGTTGTGCAATTCGTCGCCTCGCCCCATCGCCCGCCGGACGGAATTCTGGCTCGGGTTGCGGCCCTCGGTGGTGACGACCAGGTCTCCGCGAGGGAGGAACTTCTCGCAAACATCCACCGCCTGCTCCAGCAGCCCGCCAGGGTTCCAGCGCAAATCCAGGATGAGCGCCTGCATGCCTTGCTTGTTGAGCTTCTTGAGCGCGGCCTCCAGGTCGGCGCTGGTCTTCTCGCCGAACTGCACTAGGCGCACGTAGCCGATCTTGTTATCGCCGAGTGGGAATTCCTTCTTCCCGTTAATATCCTTCACCATGTCAATGTTGATTACCTGGCGGGTCAGCTTGTAATC
>Ga0181532_10000961_pt1 | contig 28899 bp, 24 predicted proteins | sample PEATcosm2014_Bin_33_FD_119768 | JGI IMG/M metagenome (GOLD analysis project Ga0181532, IMG submission 119768) | Peatland microbial communities from MTU Mesocosm Facility, Houghton, MI, USA - PEATcosm2014_Bin11_30_metaG | ecosystem: Environmental > Terrestrial > Soil > Wetlands > Peat | place...
CGTCGGGTACAACCGGCCTTCCCAAAGGCGTCATGTTGACCCACAACAACCTTCTTTTCTCGTCGGGGGGGGCCGCAAAGATCCGGTCCTTGAACTCCGAAGACCGCCTTTATGGCATTCTGCCGCTCTCTCATATCGTTGGGCTTTCGATAGTTTTCCTGGGAACCCTGCTCAGCGGAGCCACGATCTATCTTGAGCCTCGATTCGATCCCATGGCCGCACGTGTGGCACTCGAGAGAGATCGAATAACGATCATGTTAGGCGTGCCCTCCATGTTTTCCCTGTTCCTAGAATACGCAAAAATGAGAAATTTGCGGTCCTTGAAACTTCCCGCGCTGCGGATCATTTCTTGTTCGGGAGCCCCACTGCCCCCTGCCATCAAGTCGTCGGTGGAAGGCCTATTTGGCCTGCCCCTCCATCATGGTTATGGCATAACAGAGTGTTCTCCTAATGTAGCGCAGGTGAGGCTCGAAGCGCCGCCGCGCACCGATAACTCGGTCGGCCCCATGTTTCCGGGAGTGGAAGCTAGACTGGTTGGACGTGATCGTCAGCCAGTACCCGAGGGAGAAGTGGGTGAATTATGGGTGCGTGGGCCCAACATCATGAAAGGCTATTATCGCGCGCCCGACGAAACAGCCGCCGCAATAGACGCGGAAGGATGGTTTAACACCCGTGATCTCGCCCGCTTTGAGGATGGGAATCTTTTCATTGTTGGACGCACGAAGGATCTCATCATCCGATTTGGCTTCAACGTCTATCCCGCTGAAGTTGAGGCCGTTCTGAATGCCCATCCCGCAGTAGCCCAGTCTGCTGTGATCGGCAGAACAACCCGTGGAGATGAGGAGATTTTGGCCTTTGTTCAAGCGTCGCCTGGTTCGAATGTGACGAAAACTGACCTGGCCGAATACGCCGCAAAACATCTTGCTCCGTACAAGCGACCGTCAGACATCTTTTTGATCTCAACCATGCCCATGACGCCGAGCGGAAAAATTGCGAAAGGCGACTTGGCCAAGGTTGCCAATGACACCAGCCAGGGTGAGACCTTGAGCGTCGGTCTTACAGGGGTACCTCGATCCGTGTAAGACCCTGGCCCTAAAAACCTTCCCGCGGAGCTTTCCAGAACCCTTCAGCGAAGCGACCCGAGTGCCGGTTACTCCGTTACCTTGCCAATCGCACCCAATCGGGATCGGATGCCCGCTCTGGCACATCTCCAGAGCCTGGGTCCGCATCGCTAGTTAGGCGGTGTAAGCCATAGCCACACCCACAGCAAGTGTAAATAAATCAACAACGGGCACCTAGCTCGGAGAATTTTGTCCCGCCAGGAAGCCGCCGTCGAGGACCAGGGACTGGCCCGTCATGAAAGATGCGCGATCCGAGCACATCCATACCACGGCTTCGGCGATTTCCGTTGGTCTTCCAAAACGGCCGATCGGATGGCAACTAAGAACGTATTTATGGACCAGCGGAGCGTCAAAGAGTCGCTCACGCATAGGCGTTTCGATCACTGCGGGACACACTGCATTGATCCGAATCCTGCTTCGCGCAGTTTCGAGCGCGGCGGCCTTCGTCAGCCCCATCACTCCATGTTTGCTCGCACTATACGCGGCTGCCCCAGCAGCACCGATCAGGCCGTTGATCGACGCCATGTTTACAATGGCTCCGCCACCGCCCTGCTTGAGCATCTGCCGAATTTCGTACTTCAGGCAGAGCCAGACGCCCTTAAGATTGATGTCGATGGTCCGATCCCAATCTTCCTCGGATTGTTTGATGATGGGAACCCAAACGCCCTCGATCCCCGCATTATTGAAGGCGATGTCCAAGCGGCCAAACCTTTCCACCGCCTTCTGAATCAGCGCATCAACTTCGGAGGCTTTCGACACGTCGGCCTTCACAAACAGACCATCGCCGCCCGCAGCACTGACTAGTTCGACGGTTTCCTTGCCTTCCGGTTCGCGCCGTCCCGAAACCACCACTTTCGCTCCCGCCCTCGCGAAAAGCACGGCGGTATCACGGCCGATGCCCGAAGTCCCACCAGTAACGAGCCCGACTTTGCCTTCCAATTCCCTTGTCATCGCTTCCTACGCGAATCGGACCTCTCGAGATAGAACGGAGAGTGTAGGCTTGGCGTGAAGCTTTCGTCAAACCGGTATGCTCAAATTCCTTCCATCAGAAGGCGGAGAGTGTCAAGGGTGCTTTTCGGCGATGACGCACACAGTTCGCGGACATAGAATCGAACGAGGATCAGGATGAAAACTGCAATTCTGGCGATGGCTGAATTCGTGGCCTTTTCAGATGGTGTCTGGTGCACGTAAGAGACAAAATTGTGGGCACATGGAAGCTGGTGTCCGTCTCGGGCATAACGTCGACCGGGGAGCGAAGCGAGACTCCCTATGGCTCCAAGCCTGTGGGTTTGCTCACCTACACCGCGGATGGCAGAGTGAGCGCCCTGATCAGCTACGACGGGCGTAGGTCGCTCTCCCCCGGCGGCGGATCGCTGCAGGAACAGGCTGATGCGTTTAAGACATCTCTCGCCTATGCCGGACGGTACACGCTCAGCGGTGACAAGGTAATCCATCACGTCGAAATCTCATCCATTCAGAACTACGTAGATAAGGACTTGGTCCGCACTGTTAAATTCCAGGGTGATCAAGTCGTATTAGTTACACCGCCAACGCGCGTGAACGGAAAAATTCAAACCTTGGAATTGATTTGGCAGCGCCTACCCGCCGGCTCCTGATAAGCGCCTCCGAGCCCTCATTTAGCGCCTTTTGCACGGCAGGTCGTTTTCCCTCCAGAATTCATCTATCACACTGAATCCAGGTTGGTTGCGCACTCACTGCGAAGGCTTGCCCGGGAAGTTCTCTGTTAAACTCAACCTCAGTAGGTTGAGGGTTTCTGCGTGACTGAAATTCTGATCTTGCGAGTTAGGTGAAAGTTGACCAAGGTTATCGCTCCGGCCAAGAAAACTGTTTTCAACGACGAAATTCTGCAGGACCCGTATCCCACATACGCCCGCTTGCACGAAGAAGGCCCGTTGCATTTCTTGGATGTTGGCGGCAAATGGGCGGTATGGTCGATTTTCAGTCACGGCGAGTGCTCCTCGATCGCGAAAGACCCGCGGCTTTCCGCAAAGCGCGCGAAGCAGATGTTATTGCCTCTCCCGCTCAGCCGCCAGTCCGAGTTCAGCGAACTCGCGCGAATGCTAAGTTTGTGGCTGATTTTCATGGACCCGCCGGAGCATACGCGGCTGCGCAAACTTCTCAATAAGGGATTTTCGCCCGCTGCGGTTGAAGGGTTGCGTCCGCAAGTCGAGGCCATCGTCGCTCAAATGCTAAAGCCGCTACAGCGTGGCTCGGAAGTCGAACTCATGCGCGAGTTCGCAAATCCAATGCCCGTGCGCATCATCTTGGAGATGCTCGGAATACCGCAGGAACTGCGCGACACATTTGTTAATTGGTCGCGGGCCATCGCGGTGTTTCGAGGCAATCCAAATCGTACCGTGGAAGAGGCGCGCGCAGCGCAAGATGCGCTAATTCAGTTAACCGAATTCTTCCGAAAGACCGTAGCGGAACGGAGACGTAATAAAGGAAGCGACCTGATTAGCCTCCTGATCGACATCGAGGAAGAAGGAGAAGTGCTGACCGAAGAAGAGCTATACGCGCAGTGTATCGCGCTCCTTTTCGCAGGGCACGAGACGACTCGAAATCTGATCGGCAACGGAATGTACACGCTCCTGCGGCACCCGCAGGAGACAGCGGAGTTACGAGAGAAGCCGGAGATGATCCGTTCGGCTGTGGAGGAGATTCTGCGTTATGAGAGCCCCGTGCAATTCACGGCCCGCGTGCTCAAGGAAGATATCGAAGTTTGTGGCCAGCAAATACGGAAGGGATGGACGGTTCTATGCATGCTCGGTGCGGCGAACCGGGATCCAAAACAGTTTAGGGATCCGAATCAGTTGGATCTGAAGAGGCTGAACAACCAACACCTAGCGTTCAGTGCGGGTCTGCACTTTTGCATCGGAGCCCAACTCGCGCGGTTAGAGGGGCAGATTGCGATCCTGAATCTAGTTCAGCGCTTTCCGGAGATGCAGCTCACGGGCCCACGGCCAGAGTGGGCTCCTACATTTGGATTCAGGGGCCTCAAGAGTCTTTCAGTAATTCTGTAAAACCTCGTTCGACCTGCTGATTCACAGCCGTTGGCGAGATAGTGTACGGAACCCCAGGTTTCCTGGTGCAAAAATCGCATCGGGTCCTACACTGTTATTTCGATCCTGCCGGCTTTAGCATGAACACATCGCGATCCTTCCTTCCGGCCAATCTACAAGGGCACTTCAATCAGCGTCGGTCCTTCACCTTTCAATCCTGCCTGTAACGCCTTTCCGAATGTATCCAAAGAATTGACGCGGGTGCCGGGCACTCCCATGCCCTTTGCGAGTTGCACCCAATCGAGGTCGGGACGCCCGATCTCGAACATGTCCAAGACCCGGGGACCCGGATTGCCTACTCCCAGATAAGAAAACTCACGCTTGAGGACCGCGTAGTCACGGTTGGCGAAAACCACCGTGGTTACGTTGAGGCTCTCGCGCGCCATGGTCCACAACGCCTGCAGTGTGTACATGGCGCTGCCGTCGGCGGTCAGGCATAGGACTTTACGGCTGGGACACGCTACAGCCGCGCCCACGGCCAGAGGCAAGGCGATCCCAATTGAGCCTCCTGTGTTTCCTAACCAGTCGTGCGGCGGGGCTCCTGCGGTTGCGGCCATCAGACCACGGCCTGATGTCATGGATTCGTCGACCACAATGGAATTCTCGGGAAGAATCGCTCCTACGGCCGCTGCAAGTCCATGGAGCGTAATCTCCCCGCTGGGCATCGGTGGGCGCGCGGCCTTCTCCGTCGCTAGCTCTGTGCCGCGTGCTGACAATGCGTCCGCGAGTGCATTGAGTGCACCAACATAATCTTCGCCTGGGCTTGCGAGCGTGTGGATCTCACACCCTGGCGAAGTGAATTCGCTGCTTTTTCCTGGATAGGCGAAATACGCGACTGGAGGCGGAGCGCCCACGAGAATCAACTGACGAAACTCCTTGAACTGTTCGATTCCCTGTTCGAGCACGTACTGGACGCGATCGACTCTTGGAATCCCGCTGCCGCGTTGCAGGCGAGTGAGCGGATAAGGAGTAAGAAGTCGGGCTCCCGTGGCCGCCGCGATGCGACCCGCAGTAACCAGTCCTTTGCCGTACACAGCGTTTCCCGTAAGCAGAATCGCGGTTCGCAAGCCTGAGCGAAGCATGGCGGCGGCGCGCTCGATAGTTGCCGCCGTGGGCAGGGCAGGCTTCGGTACATTCAGAAGGGCGGCAACGGTTCCACCCTCGCTCCATGCGACATCGGCGGGAATAATCAGGGTTGCGATCTGGCCGGGAGCGGTTCGCGATGCGGCAATCGCTTCGGCTGCGTCACGTCCTACTTCTGATGAAGACTTCGAAGTGCGCAGCCATTTGGAATAAGGCTGAGCGATCCCTTCGATATCGGAAGCGAGTGGCGTGTCATAACGCAGATGATATGTGGCGTGCTGGCCGACAACGTTGACGATGGGAACGCGAGCTCGGTTTGCATTGTGCAGATTCGCGAGGCCGTTCCCGAGACCGGGGCCGAGATGCAGCAGGGTGCATGCCGGTTTTTCAGCCATGCGCGCATAGCCGTCGGCGGCTCCGGTCACGACGCCTTCGAAGAGACCGAGCACGCAGCGCATTTCCGGGACTCGATCAAGAGCAGCGACGAGATGAATTTCCGAGGTGCCGGGATTTGCGAAGCACGTTTCAACCCCACCAGCGACCAGAGAACAAATCAGACTCTTTGCACCATTCATCTGTTTAGACGACTGTGTCCCTCCGACGATGCTTCCCACGAGCGAACTCATGGAGCTGAAATTCGCTTAGTGCGGCGCGACTTTCAGCTTGCGTCTGAAGCCGCTCTCTGCATCAGGGTCGGGCGTCCGTCAATGGGCTTAACATCCACATATAAAGATTACCTTTGTCTTACCATACAAAGCCAAGAAACTATTTGGCGATCGGATTTTACTGACATATGTACGACGACTGCCACCAACTCGGTATCAGTGGAAGGGTTCGGTCACGTGCTTCAGTAAGCAAACGCCGCAGGAACGGCCACCATTGTCCGGGAGGCAGACTCATCTCCCCGTGAGATAGCGTAAGGGGTACGATGCTTCGAACAAGCAGTTGATTCGACACCGCATCCCACCTCAGCGCAAGATTATCGACCACCACCTGTTCTCTCTTCCCTTCGAGCATATCGAGTGAAATAGGGATGTCGCGTGCACAAAAGGGCGTTGACTTGAATTCCAAGCCTCGTATTCCCGGCGGCAAACGCAACGAGATGTGTCGAGAGTAGAGAAAGACTTGGAGCGTGCTACCTAACTGTTGCGCACAGTAATTCGATCTAGCAATCTCCTGGATGCTGCACCAGTTTGTTCTCGAAATTCCATTGATCGTGCTGGCTAATCTCTCGAACTCGCTGTAACTCATAGCACAATCCTGATGGTGTGTGGCTACGATGAGGGGGTGCCCCAGAAAGGAGAGCAAGCGGATTTCGATATCCGATCTCCCGATCCGGTGGAAGACTGGCAGCGAGCCTATTCCCATGGCTTGGACGAAACTCGAACCAGTATCTGCTGGCCAGTTGCGTTGCGGATTCCATTTCAACAGCGAGCCTAAGGAGACGCAGGCTCCTTCGAATTCAAAGAGGCTCATGGCACTAGCAAAATGCTCTCTAAATGCGCCGTGAGGTGCGGCAATCACGCGGGCCACAGAGAGTCCGGACTTCCTCTCGAACCGCTCGACTCTTCCCAAGCCCTTTGCGAGGGTAACCGAAGCCTCCTCGGCGCTACACTCCTGTGCCAGTTCGTTGGAAGTGTGGTTTACACCATGAAGAAGCAGGGAAAGCCTCTTGGGGTTGTCGCGGAAGGTGTTAGCCGCGGACAGGTTTGTGTACCACATGTCTAGGGGTATGGTAGCGATAGAAGCATGATAGTTGTGTTGGTCTGCATGCCGTACCAGGTTCGCGAAATCAATGAACCCGTACTTCGTCCGATGGAGGTTCGGATCGTCTATGATGATGGAAGCTCGCGCGTCGGCCTTAAGCCAGTAGGGAGCGGGCAAGCACTCTCTCAGAAAGATTAGAAGAGGGAGAACCGCAAACCAACGGGTCCGCTGAAAGAATTGATAAAAAAAACCGTCGGGAAAACAGGCTGGCAGATCAATTCCAAACGTGTACAGGCTCCGTTCGCCCAACCGCTCTCGAGCCCAGACCGGAAAGTCTTCTATCGAGGCTAGAACGCCTAGCTCCTTCTTCAACGGCCAAAACCTTGTCAGACTTGAATCACTAAGCGTCTGACCGCGAAACGCGGCATGGAGTGCATCAGAGGGCGCAAATTTTACGGTCTTCGTATGGCAAGACTGTTCTGGTCCTGAAACCTGAAACTGCAAAATACTTAGTCCGGATGTAAGAGATGCTTCTAGGGCGGACGCGGAATCGGAAAAGAGTAGGAGCCCTGCTAAGCCTAAGTGATCACCGGCATCCCTCCCTTCAAAGGCTAAGCCAAGTGCGCTTCCCAACACGCGAAGAAAAAGGCGCCGTTCCTCGAACGCACTCTTTGGACAGATTCCAATTTTCTGGCCGGGAGTTCCCAAGCGCATCGTCACTTCCTTCCGAGCGGTCGCAACCGAGCTGAAAACTCGCGAAGCGTTACGTTGATTTTTAGAGGAATCCCAACTTTAGCGATCGCTCGTGCAGGATTTCCCTGAACGAGAGTCATCGGGGGGACCGAGGTCGTAACCACGCTACCAGCCGTGACGACGGAACCCTTGCCGATCGTGACGTTGGGCATAATGATGGCGCCCGGCCCGATGGATGCATCTTCTTCGATGGTCACGCCCCGCAATTCGCGAAAGTGGGCTATGATGATGGCTCGAATCCCGATAGAAGCACCGTCTTTGATCGTGACATACTCCGGATGTGACGTTTCGATAATCGCGTCGTAGCCGATCCAGACATTCCGGCCCAGGTGCACCCCCCGCCAGCGGTGCAGGAGAACCCGTAGGCTCGTTGCCCCAGGCGCGTTGCGGGCAAGATGTTGGAGAACTCGAATTTTCATGTCCTGCACAAAGGCAAACATCTTCACCTGCGTTAAATTATTTTTCGAGAAAACGGCGCGGCAAGCGGGCACGTGCCATAACGCAAGTGCTTCCACGAACTGGCGACAAGGTCAGGCTCGCTCCCTTCTTCTACAACTCAATCGTGACCCACTCTCTCCTTCAAGTTGTTCGGAGCGCATTAGTTAGCCACGAACTGCCCTCAGAGAGCATTCTCAATAGTCGATCTTGGAACTTTAGGGCTAGACGCTAGACGTAGCTGCCGTTATGGTACATAAATTAGTGAAGTTTGAGAACCGTTGCCGACTATGGACAGAGCTTTATGGTCAGGATTTCTTAACTCAGCCGACCGGTATCCGGCTCGACCTGCTTTGAGGTTTGAGAATCGAGTTTTCTCTTATCAGGAACTTCGGGAAGCAATTTACCGCTTGGCGGCCACCATCCAGGCTCACCACCCTTCTTCAGGGGAACCTCTTACCGCCGTGTTTGGGTACCGCACGCCAACCGCTTTCGTTGGCGTACTCTCGTCTCTTTTTGCAGGGAACGGGTACGTCCCACTGAACCGCACTTTCCCAATTGAACGTACCTCTGCCATGCTCGAACGTTCGGAATGCCAGTCGGTGATTGTAGATGGAAGCTCTCTTCCGCAGCTTGCCCAAGTGCTCCCTCGCATTTCGCGTTCTCTGATCATTCTCCTTCCCGATGTCTCGGACGTTTCGGAGCTTCGTAGCACGTGGCGACAGCATACTTTTTTGACCTCTCAAGATTTCGATTCCGCCTCCTCTTGGACGCAGCCCGCCACCGCTCTGGACTCCATCGCCTACCTTCTTTTCACTTCTGGGAGCACCGGTATTCCCAAGGGCGTGCCGGTAAGCCAGCGAAATGTTCGAGCCTTTGTTGACTACATGGTGGAGCGTTATCAGGTCACTGAAGAAGACCGGTTCTCTCAGATGTTCGACATGACCTTCGACCTGTCTGCCTTCGACATGTTCGTTGCCTGGGAGCGGGGCGCCTGCATTTGTTGCCCGGGCCAGAAAGTGCTCATAAACCCGAGCCGCTTTATCCAGCAGCAAGAGCTCACTATCTGGTTTTCTGTTCCTTCGACAATTGCATTTATGAAACAGATGGGCGTGCTGAAAGCGGGTCAATATCCTTCCCTCCGACTCAGTCTGTTCTGTGGCGAGTCGCTCCCCATTTCCTCCGCCAAAGACTGGCTTTCAGCAGCCCCGAACTCCATTGTTGAGAATCTGTACGGCCCCACAGAGCTGACAATCGCTTGTACTCTTTATCGTTGGGACCCCGCTTCTTCGCCTGCGAGATCGGAACTAGGCATTGTGCCTATCGGCTATCCTTATCCCGACATGAAAGTCTTGGTTGTGGACGAGAATCTTCAGGAAGTTCATCCTGGACAGGAGGGCGAATTATTGATGAATGGCCCCCAAATGGCACCGGGCTACTGGAAAGATCCTCAGAAAACCGCTTCCGCATTTGTTATTCCTCCCGGGCAAACTGAAATTTTTTACCGAACGGGCGACCGCGTCCGAAAGCCTCACAAGGACATGCCCCTTACGCACCTGGGACGCGTTGATTTTCAGGTGAAAGTAATGGGCCATCGCGTTGAGCTTGGTGAAGTCGAAGCAAAGGTCCGAGAATTCTGTAAGGTTGATGGCGTTGTTGCTGTAGGATGGCCGGTCACTGCCAGTGGTTGCGGCGGCGTCGAGGTCTTCATTCAAGCCAGGGAGATCAATACCGAAGAACTTCGCCGCAACCTGGCGGTGGGCCTTCCCGACTACATGGTGCCAAGAAGATTTCACGTTCTTGAGAGTCTGCCGCGTAACGCAAATAACAAATTTGATCGAAAAGCAATGCTAAAGATGCTGCAAGAGGGGCTATGACTATATTCACCAAGAGTGACGTACGCGAGTTCCTGAGGGAATTCCTGGCTGGTAAGCTCAAGGAACGGGGAGGCACGTTGTCTGAAAATGTCTCCGACGATTGTGATCTGCTTTTGTCAGGCTATCTCGATTCCCTCGGATTTCTTGAGCTGATGACTTCCGCTCAGGACCGTTTTCAGCGGGAGATTGAATTCGGTTTGCTCGATCCTGAGAAGATGACCATTTTTGGACCGCTGAGTGACTTTATTTCCGAACAGTTGACGAATGAGGGTTGAAAATGCCAGATGCATTCGTCGGGTTTTATTCGATTGAAGCTGATTCGAACTGTTCTTTTGAAATCCCATGAACGGTCGGAGGCAATTTTTCTAAGGTCAACAACGTCGTCTCTGGCAACAGAGTACCCACCTTTGTGTTGGCTCAGCGTGAAATGGAGAAGCGGCGTTCTCCGCTAGTGAATATTCCGCCCTTCGGGCGGGGATTTTCAAGGCATGGGGGTCTTTCGATCCGATGGAGTGTGGGCGGCGCAAGAACGAGTCCTCACGCCGCTCCGTTCATCGTCTCGATGAGCCCACCGGGATATCCCTCGGCTTGGTTGCGTCCCCGCAGTGCCCGCTTCCGTTTCGCCCGGCAAGATCATTGTAGCTCCGTGCCGTTTGTTGTTTTTCATCAAACTGGGTCACATCTTCGCTGGGAAGGTGCGGCCGTCATTCAACGTAGACCATGTTTTTTGGATTTGGCTTCAAGGTAGAGTCGATGGTGCACTGTTCCCCCACGCACCGAATCTCAGGAGCACAGAAGGCGTCCTTCGGAGCGTACTTAACGCGGATTTTGTAAGTTCCTGAGGGTACTTCACCAAAATCATACGCTCCTGAGATATCTGTCCTGACGCGCCGAACAACGTTTTTACCTGAGAGTAGATGCACTTCAATTCCCGGTACCACAGCTCCGCCGGGATCCCGAAACGTTCCTGACAGCTTTTGTGTCTTCGGCAGGTGAAACGGCTTGGACGTGGAACAATCTCTCGCATCTGCAAAAACGGTCATCATCAGTGTGGACGCGATCAGTGCCCCTTTGAGCATGGTCCATCTCATGCGATTTTCGCTCCTGTTCCGCCGTTTGGCTGTCCTTGATATTACCGAATCGCCCTCACCTCATTGGCGAAATTGCGATATCACTCAGCTACTTTGGGTTAAAATAGCTTTCCTTTGCTGTCCGACATCGCGGTATCTGGCCGCTTCGCTCCTCACGCGGCTTGCTGGCGTGACTTTGGCGTTGCTGTCTGGCGGCTTCCAGCTTGCGGTCGCGTTCCGCGTGGATCTCCTGCTGACGCCCGGCCAGCACGTCCTTCGGCGTGATGTAGCCGGTGGCACTGTTCAGGCGGACGTTGTTGTAATGCTCCACGTAGCCCTCGACCAGACGCCGCGCATCTTCCAGCGACAGCGGGGTTCCCGGCCGAATGCACTCGCTCTTCAGCGATTTGTGCCAGCGCTCAATCTTGCCGTTCGACTGTGGATAGTAAGGCGAGGTTCGGACATGCGTCATGCCCGAGATGCGAATGAACTCCTTGAAGTCGCGAGCAATGAACTGCGGGCCATTGTCAGAGATGATTCGCGGCTTCGCTTCCGGGTACTTCTCCTTGGCTCGCTGCAGAATCACTTCGACATCAGCTTCTCGCATGGACTCGCGCAGATCCCAATGCACCAGGAAACGACTGAACCCATCCAGAATGCTGCACAAGTAGTAGAACGTGCCGCACAGGTTGATGTAGGAAACGTCGATATGCCAGTGCTGATGCGGCTGCAGCGGCTGCTCGAAACCTGTTCCCTTGCGCGATGGCTTGCTCTTCCATCGGGATAATAGTCCAGCTTGCTTCAGGACTCTCCAAACACTCGCCGGACTAACCGCCACGACGTCAGCGTCGAGCATCATGAAAGTCAGCCGCCGATAGCCTTCCAGGGGGTTCTGCAGGTGGAAACTGATAATCGCTTCTTTCTCCCACAGCTCCAACCAGAAATCACGGGGAACCCAACCGTTGTGCTCGTTGACACAACCATACCGCTGCCGCCAGTCATAGAACTTGCTGGCGGTCACGCCCAGCCAAGGGATGAAGCGTCCGACGCCGATCTCGGCCTTCTCCGACCAGCGCCGGACGAAATCCACGACTAGATCGCGCACATCATGCGGCACCCAGTTGCCGGTTAGAGTTCCCCAAGACTTTTTTTTAGCGCGATGTGCTCCGCCATCAGCTCAGCCAGAACCTCGTCCTTAGTCTGCACCTTCTTCTCCAAGAACTCGATCCGTTTCTGCTTCTCCTCCACTTGGCGATGGGGACGTTCCTGAGACTGAAAAGCGGCGGCTCCGTTCTCGAACAGTTCCTTCTGCCAGCGGTAAAAGACTGTTGGCCGCAGGCCCAGTTCTTCACACAGCTCCGAGACGGGCACTTTGTCCACAAGATGCCGCCTCAGGATGGCTACTTTTTCTTCTGGAGAGAAATGCTTCCGTTCCTTCCTCATACGTTCGCTCCGTTATCTTAACGGACGAACGCCCTCTCCATTTCCAACTGAGGCGGGACACCTTGGCGCCCGGCCAGCTTCGCTTTAGGCGTTTTGCCAGGTTCCTCGCCCAAGTAGCAGAGGGGACGATCTACGGGGCTCTGCGAAAAGCAGTTCAGTCTCAGGCGGCACCCTAATAACACATTCGAGCACAATGGTTTCTCGAAGCTAACGAAGAATTCCTGTCGAACCTTAAGGATGGTAGATTACGTAATCACACCAGGAGGCCTACATCGATTGCGTGACTGATGCTGGAAGGTCCTAATAGATATCTGGCGTAAAACCTTCTAAAGGGGTGTTTTATTTCGCGAATGCCAGTCTCTGCTGCGTCGATCCGCAGTCATAACCGTCGTTTGGCTACTGATATAATTAAGGCCTTCTACCATCGCTAGGCGAGATCAATTGGGTGTGTCCAGAAAGTTCACTACCGTGCACAGAACTCAGCGTTCGATCGAGGATTTTCGAGGCGACTATTCGCCTTTGGCGAAGATGGTTCAGTGTTCTTGGGGAGAAAATAGCCAGCAGTCCCTCTGCTACTCGGCCGAGTTTTTTCAATCTTACCTGACGTCCCCTGGTGCGACATCGTCCCTCGCGCCCACTCTGTACGACGGTGATGCCTTAATTGCTTTCGCCTCCGGATTTCCCCGATTCGTTGAATGCCGTGGCAATTCATTGCACCTAATCAGCTGCAGCTTTCTTTCAGTACTCCCAGAGTACAAGAAATTTGGCTTTGGCATCGCTCTGTGGTCTGAACTGGTCAAGCGAATCCGCGCCGCTAATTTTGACGGTATGGTCAATTTTTGTGTCGACGGCGAGCCCATGAACGGAATGATCGAAGGCTGCTGCCGCATGCTTAAGCTTCCCGTCCATCGCATTTTCTCCGTTCGATACATGTCTTCATTGCTCAAGGCTGGCGATTTCACTGCTTCAACGACGGGTCCTCCAGCAAGTTGTGTGAAGGATTTCTTGGAACTTGCGGCACCTCTGATTTCTTGTCAGCCACTGGCCCGCAAATGGACTCTAGAGGAGGCGGAGTGGCAGTGCTTTGATCGGACTGGAGCTTTAGTAGCGCACGCCTCGCATGGGCCACGGCGCGGCATCCTAACTGGCTATATAATGCCGATCGATAACCGCGAAAGAACGAAGTGCTTGCTCGTGGAGGATATCTTCTGGGACGAGCTTGAGCTCGAGGAACGTATTTCTCTCTTGCATCAATTTCTTTCCACGGCTGTGTCCCACGGCGCGCAAATGGCCACCGTCCCCATTTTAGGTTACACCGATCTCAGTGCATTTAAGAAGGCTCGGTTTTTTCCGACGCGCCGAGTCTTGCATTGTTATCTAACGCTTTTCAACGGCAATCTTCTGCCCGAAACATTACCCTCTATGTATCTGGACGTTTTCTAGATTCGAAATCTAACCTTTTCGCCCATGAACATTATCTCTGCCCTCGAATTAATCAAACGTCAAATTCCTGACGGTTCAGCCACACGGAAGCTGTTTCTCGCCTGCGGGTTCACCCCCCTCCACCTCGCTACTTTCGTCAACGCCCAACTCATCACCCTCCAGCCCGGACGCAAGAACGAGATTAAGACCGGCCTCTTCGGAGATCTCTTGGGGAACGTACAACGGGCACGGCTGTCTGACTGCGACGCCTTAGTAGTTCTAGTGGAATGGTCCGATATTGACCCCCGACTTGGCATTCGAACACTAGGGGGATGGCGGGTAGCGGACGTCACCTCCATACTTAGCTCGGCGGACGAACACTTAAATCGACTCAGCGAGGCACTACAGGCCGCTGCAGAGAATTCTCCGATAGTCCTCTCTTTCCCGACTCTCCCACTGCCTCCGTTGTTTCATGGTCATAATACTCAAGCCACTTCCGAGCAGCTCCGGCTTAGACAGATCGTTGCGTCGTCGGCAGCGCATCTTGCGTTCTCTAAGAACATTCGTTTGCTTGATTCGGAATCTCTCCTAGAAGACTCGCCCTTTGCCAGTCGCTTTGATGTGAAGTCCGAAATTGTCACCGGTTTTCCCTATTCGCTCCCTCATGCTGCAATCCTTGCCGGGCATCTTGCCGCCTTGCTCGCAAATCCCACGCCGCGGAAGGGCCTGATCACTGACCTCGATGACACACTATGGGGTGGCATTCTCGGCGAGGTTGGTGTTGACGGCGTGAGCTGGAGCCTCGAGCAAAACACACACATGCATGGGGTCTTTCAGCAATTCCTTGCTTCCCTCGCCAGCGCCGGAATACTGATCGCTGTTGCAAGTAAAAATGACCCGGCTTTGGTCAAGAAGGCCTTCGAGCGCAAGGATGTTTTGATCTCAAAGGACTCGATCTTCCCATGGGAAGTGCACTGGAATCGGAAATCGGATTCCGTGCAACGGATTCTGAACGACTGGAACATTGCTCCCGATGCCGCTGTGTTCGTCGATGACAGCCCCATGGAAGTAGCAGAGGTTAAGGCAGCGTTTCCGGAAATGGAGTGTTTCGTCTTCCCAAAGGACAATCTTCCCGGCGTGTGGAATTTGCTCAAGCGGCTCCGCAACGAGTTTGGCAAAGCGCTCCTCTCGGAAGAAGATGCTCTTCGACTGCAAAGCCTTCGCAATGCGAATGTCGCTCGGCAATCTAGTGCTTCCTCTCCGAATTCAGACGAATTCCTGAAGAGCGCAGCTGCACACATGCTTTTTACTTCTCTCAAGCGCAAAAATGATCCCAGGGCTCTTGAGCTGTTAAACAAAACGAACCAGTTCAATCTGAACGGCAAGCGCCTGACCGAAGGAGAGTGGAGCAAGTATCTGGCTGATCCGTCCACTTTTGCGTTATTAATTTCCTATAACGATAAGTTTGGCCCATTGGGAAAAATTGCGGTGCTTCTCGGCAGGTTTGCGGTTGATCGAATCAAAGTCGACTACTGGGCCATGAGCTGCCGCGCGTTTTCCCGACGCATTGAGCATCAGTGTCTGAACTACCTGTTCAGCAGAAACAAAGCCCCAGAGATAAGCCTTGACTTCAATCCCACCGACCGGAACGGGCCCTTGCAGGAGTTTCTTGCTGAACTCCACTCTTCAGCCCCGGAGCCTTGGGTCACACTTTCTCGCACCGAGTGCCTTGAAAGGCTGCCTAAGCTGTTCCACTCCGTCGAGGAGGCTATAGATGAATGAATTAGAAGATCGCTTAATCCGGTGTTTTGATTTGGTTTTTCATGGCCTGAACCCGAATCAGATTCGCGGTGCGAGTGTTCAGACACTGCCTGCTTGGGATTCTCTAGCATCGGCCACTCTTGTCGCCGTCCTAGAGCAAGAGTTCAATGTACAAATCGATCCTCTCGATTTGCCCGAGCTCACTTCATTTCTTTCTGCGCAGGCGTACATCAGCGACAAGTTGAATGACGCTGCTGGCGCAAATTAGCAGCTCAAGGCTCGATGTGTATTTTTCCGGTGTCGCCAGTACGTTGTTTCTTCACAGACATTGATGGTAGCACCGTCATCGACCCCATCGTGGGGCGGTTGATCGGTTGGGCGGCCAAAACAGGATCCGGAGGCGAAGAAAACAAATCGCCCTGATCAGCTATGCTGGTTTCCCCCAAAATTGTTGCCGCGAATTGAAAACCGGGTATACAATTCGCTGCATATCGAGTGCACCCATAATGGTGCAGTGCTTAGTCCGTTAAATCGAGAAAACAGGAGGTTCTGACCATGAATCGATCAAGTCGGCTGCATTTGGTCGGAAGGATTACCTATTACGTGGGATGGATCGCGCTAGTGTGCGGCGGGTTGGTGCATCTGAATATCGCCAAGGCGCTATTTGCCGCGATGAGCCTGACGAAGCGCAATCTATTCGAAGTTAGTATCGCGTGCTTCGTCATCTGCGTGGCGTCGGAGGTTCGTGCCCTTGCCTCGGCAGAAAAGGATCTCCCTAGCGTTGTAAATCGGCCGGCGGCGGCGTAGGAATTCCTAACAGCGGATGGAAGCAGTCACGATTGACTGTCCCAGTGGCGGCCACGACGGTTGGACCGCGCCGCCTGAACAAGAGTGTCTCCCAGCAGTCTCTTGAGGTTGAAGCCAAGGCACACTTGACGAGCCCTGCCGATCGCTCGAGTCAAATGGCAACCAAGGGCTTAGCCTCCCTCATTGGATAGAATAACGTATGGCTCGATATCTGATCACGGGTATTGCCGGATTCATCGGCTCTTCTCTCGCTCGCGCTGTATTGACCCAGGGCGACGAAGTACGCGGGATTGACAATCTTTCCACTGGCAGACGCGAGAATCTTGCGGAAGTCATCGATCAAATCGATTTCCGCGAAGCCGACCTGCTTGATCTCGATGCGGTGTCTGAGAGTTGCCGCGGAGTGGACTATGTACTTCACCAGGCTGCTATTCCATCTGTGCCGCGGTCGGTTCTCGACCCGATCGGCAACAATCGCGCCAACGTGGACGGGACGGTCCACGTGCTGGTTGCCGCCCGAGACGCAAAGGTTAAGCGCGTGGTTTACGCGGCGTCCTCTTCCGCCTACGGCGATACACCCACGCTGCCGAAGCACGAGGAAATGCCGCCGAATCCAATTTCACCGTATGCCGTGGCAAAACTCGCGAGCGAATATTACATGACGTCGTTCTATCGATGCTACGGGCTGGAAACTGTGTGCTTGCGCTACTTCAATATCTTTGGACCGCGCCAGGATCCGACCTCTCCTTATTCGGGTGTGCTCTCGAAGTTCATTACGCAAATGCTCGCAGGCGAGCGCCCCACAATTCTTGGCGACGGTACGCAGAGCCGTGATTTCACTTATGTGGACAACGCTGTGCGGGCGAATCTGCTGGCCTGCAGTGCCACAGCAACCGAGGTGGCAGGACGGGTTTTCAATGTTGCCACAGGAACACGCGTCGATTTGAACGAGACGTTTCAGACGCTAAAGAAATTGACCGGATATACCGATGATGTTGCATACGCGGAGACAAGGGCCGGGGATGTCAAACATTCCCTGGCGGATTTGTCGCGGGCGGAAAAGCATCTCGGTTACCGACCGGTGGTTGAGTTTGCAGATGGTTTGCGGCGAACGGTGGAATGGTATCGACAGCAAACCAAAGAGGCCCCAGCCGCATTGTGATTATCAGCGGCGAGCGGGGCCCGCTTTCTGCCGTGCGCACATAACCTTCCCTGAAACAGACAAGTCATGAGCCCATCTTTCGGGTGAAAGCGTGCTCCAGCCAAGGCATTCTCGGCAGTCATTGATCATCATCCAAACAATTCATTTGATGAATGTCGCGAAGTCAGATACGCTCGCGCCACTTGTAAAGCCCCCACCCTGCAGGGGCGGCGACATTCTGAAGCCGACGATGCCCGCGTTGACATCGCTTTCCGGACCAGAAAGGAACATCTCCATGTCGAGCAATGCTGCCCTTGGCTGCAAGGCAATTCTCGCTCTGGCGGCGCTTTTCCTCGCTGCAGTTTCACTCGTAACCGCTTCCGCCCAGACCGTCGTCACCGACGCGGGCACCTTCACTGCCATACCGTCGCCCACCGACCCGGCCGCGGTCGATGTCTTCTTCGGTATCCGCTACGCGGCGGCGCCCGATGGGGCGGCGCGCTGGTCACCGCCGCAACCACCGACTCCGCCCACGGGCACCGTGTTGGCCGACGTCCCGGGGCCAGCCTGCCCGCAGGCTGCCAGCACCGCGCCCCTGCCGCAGTCCGAGGATTGCCTCTTCCTCAATGTCTACGTACCCGCAACCGCTACCCCGCATTCGAAGTTGCCGGTCTTCCTCTGGATCCATGGGGGCGCGCTGATCACCGGTTCGGGCGCCGATTACGACCCCTCGGTGTCGGTGGCCGAGAACAATATCATCGTGGTGACCATCAATTATCGCCTCGGCGCGCTGGGCTGGTTGGTCGAACCCGGATTGCTAGCCAATTCCCCAAGCTTTTTACAGAACGTCGGCGACGCCGGCGACTACGGCCTCATGGACCAGCAATTTGCCATGCAGTGGGTGCAGCGCAACATCGCCGGTTTCGGCGGCGATGCAGGAAGGGTGACGGTCGGCGGCGAATCCGCCGGTGGCCTCAGCGTCTCGAGCAATCTTGTCTCAACCACCACCGCCATCGGTCTGTTTCGCGGCGCGATCATCGAGAGCGGCGCGTATATGCTCCACGATGTGCCATCAGAGGCGGTGTATGGCGAGATTTTCGGCGCCCTCTTCGATGAAGCATTGGGCTGTGCGCAGCCGAATGATGCAGCCTGTCTCCGTGCCGCGCCGGTCACCCGCATTCTCACCGCCCAGGGCGAAGTGTTCGGAGCAAACGGGATCTCGCCCGATTTCGGTACCAAGGTTCTGCCGCGCGCGCTGCAGCCGGCGTTGTCGAGAGGTGAATTCATCCGCGTCCCTGTGCTCCAGGGCACGAACGCCAATGAAGGCAGGCTCTTCGAACCCCTCGACTTCCCCTTCCCCAGCACCTTGCTCAACATAGTGGCAGCCGGAGGGCCCGCGAACTTCGACATCAGCAACCCAAATACCTTCTGCGAAGCCGAAGGTTCCAGCACACCGGCGGTTTGCACCTATCCGCAAGAGATCAATTTGTTCCTCGGCGCGATCGGCTTCCCGGCCGCTGAAAATACGCCAGCCTTTGGCGCTGCGATCGCCGACCAGTATCCCCTTGCCGACTTCCCCGATCCTTTCCCGCCCGGAGATGCATCCAGTTCCGATGAGGCCCTCGCACAGGTTTTCACCGACCTGGTCTTTGCCTGCAACGGATCCGATTCCAACCTGGATCTCTCGCATTTCGTGCCCGTCTTCGGCTATGAATTCAACGATCCCAATGCGCCGCCCACGGTCGGTTTTGGCACGGTCGTCGAGCCCCCCAATGACGTGTACGGCTACCCAACCGCTTCCGAGCATGCTGCCGAGCTCCAGTTCCTATTTAATTTCGGCACCACGCTCAGCCCCGACGAGCAGCAGCTCGCCAGCGAGATGAAGACCTACTGGGGAAACTTCGTGAACACCGGCGACCCGAATCTCCCGAGGCACGTCTCCTTTTGGTTGCCCTTCAACCTCTTCGGAGCTGTCCAGAACCTAATACCCGGGCCCAGGGCTCCGAACCCCTTTTTTAACTTCAGACAGGAGCACTTCTGCCGGACCTGGCAGCCGCTCATCGCCGCAGAGACGGGCGAATAATCCGGTCGTCCTGGGGAAATAATTTGCTTTCATTCGCCAAGGCAGAAAAAACTTCGTATCGAGCTGGGATCGGAGTCGTATCCACGCGTTAGTAACCTGCCCCCTGCTTTTCGTTCACGAAGGAATACGACAAACTCTTTCCTATGAAAGGAAAACCAAGAATAAAACCTTGCGAGGCTCGTAACCAGACCCACACTGGCACTTCCGTAATCTTCTTTTAGTAACCACTGCCGCCGCATACTGGTGTCTGATTATGGGCAGCCTCCCCCAATCCGGCGCGCCGTGGCGCGTCCCGCGCGCACGTCTTGAAGGAAACACGCCGGCCGTGCTTCGATTTCCAGATGGCCAACGTATTGGGGCGAGCCTCCAAGTAATTTCTCTCACCGGTGGTCTGCTTTCGCTTTCTCAGCCCGTCCTGCAGGGATCGCGAGTCAAGCTGATGTTCCTGACCGGAGCCGGTTCGGTGCTGGGAGGAGCAGAGATGTTGAGCCCCGTCGCCGACGCATTGCAGCCTTTCCGCTTCGTCTCGCTTGCGGCCGACGATCACCGCCGCCTCGGAGCGCTAATCTGGGAGCGATCCAGTCAGAACAAATTCGAGGAAGTTTGGATCGAGAAACTGCGGGCCGCATCGAGGCTGCACAACGAGGCTCGACCGTCGCCTTTCAAGCTGGCAGGAACGGTTGGACTGCTCATGTTCGGTCTGGCTACGACGGCATACTTGCTGGCTCCCGGCCTGCTGAAGTAGCGGCCTGCCTCACCCGGACAGCTCCAATTGGTCTGGGCCAATTATTTCTGGCCCTAGGGTTGAGACTCCTCCAACAAGTCCTTCAAATACTGCTGCCACGCTGCCGCCCAGGTGTGAGTGCCGTGACCGTGGGTTTGGTCGGAGATTGGGAGCAGGATGAAACGGCCCTTCTTGACTCGTTTGATTTCCCGTTCGGCGATGCCGAGTTCAGGAGGATTGATGAAATCGTCGGCGGAATTCACGAACATCACTGGGGCCATGATCCTCTCGAGTTGTGGCGATGGATCGTAGTTCCACGAAGCAGTCATCGCATAGAGCAGATCGTTGGTATCGTGGCTTGCACTGAAGCGCTTCACGAAATCCTCATCTGCCGCGTCGGTGGCGTCGCGGGTGGTCAGGTCCTTTTGCATCTGCAGAGCTGAGCCCGCAGCGATATAGAACATCTCGCCGGCGGTTCTAAGGCCGGGCCCCGGTTCGGTCGTGTAGTCACCGCCTTTCCAATCGGGATCGTTGCGGATGCCATCGATTACCAACTTGCGCCAGAGGCGATTCCGTCCCGTGATAGGCTCCGGCTGGCAAGCCAAGGGCATGAGCGCATCCATGAAGTCTGGATAGATTTCGCCCCAGATCCAGGAATGCATGCAGCCCATGGAGGTGCCGAGAATCAGGCGGAGATGATTTACGCCTAGTCCCTTCTCCAATAATTCGTGCTGCGCGGCAATCATGTCGTAGTAGTCATACCGCGGGAAGTGGGCGCGCATGCCGTCGCTGGGCTTACTGGATTTTCCGTGGCCGATGTTATCCGGCAGAATGACGTAGTAGCGAGTGACATCCAGGAGCTGTCCCGGACCGAATAGGAGACCGGCGAATTGGGGCGCGAGGAATTGTGCGCCGGCACCGCTGGTGCCGTGCAAGAGCAGAACGGCATTCGTAACCTGGCCTTTCGCATTGCGCACAGGAGATCCAAACGTCGCATAGTGCATATGCAACTCAGGCAGCGTTTCGCCGGATTCGAAATGGAAATTGCGGGCAACGTAGTCGCCTTCCTTGGGCGAAGGCTGACTTTGCGGCTGGGCCCATGAAGACGATGCGCAAAAAAGCAATGCCATTGCAGACGCAAACTTAAAGGCTCGAATGCTGACGTACATGTTCGCTCCTCGTTCCTCGACGCAGAGTATCACAGCGGTTGGAGGGTATCGCAGATCGAAGTGGTGGCTCAAGGAGCGTCCCAGGCAGGCTTCGCCGGGAGCGCGTTGTCTCTTAGCTTAAGACTTCTCTCAGATATCGAGAGAGAACGGATGCGAGCTCTGCGTGGTATGTGGCAATCATTCCCAGATGATCGCCGGGCACTGTCTCGACAGCGATTTCTTCGACCAAGGGTCGCCAGACCGCAGCAGCATCACTGGGGAAGCCTGAGCCGATCGCGGCACGCACGAACTTTATTTTGCCACCGTAAAACCGTGGCTTGTAACGAGTCAGAGCCAGGTATGCGCTGTCGCGCACGCGCTGCATCGCGGGTGTGAAGTACACGCCAGCCGGAGGTTTGTAAGACGAGCCGGCCGAGAAGTCCGCAAGAGCGTGAAAGCCACGCTTGGCTTGACGGGCAATCAGGCGGGTGCGCTGTCCGAGTGACAGGTAACGCATGTGGGGATATGCGTCGAGCATCGCCAGGAGCGCAATCTTTTCTCCGGCGGCGGACAGACGTTGGGCCATTTCGAGCGCGACCAGTCCACCAAGTGAGTAACCGATAAGGATGTAAGGACCTTGGGGTTGCAATTCCCGCATCGCATCGATAGAAAATTCGGCCATATCTTCGATACGTTCCAGCGGTTGGTCCAGGCCGTCGGTGCCCTTCGATTGAATTCCGTAAATCGGATGGTCTGATTCGATGTACCGCACGGGTTGAAAGAAATCCATCACGCTGCCACCCAAACCATGCGCGAGAAAAATCGGCGGGTTCTTGACTCCCGGCTTTAACTGTAGAAGGGCAGGGAAGCGCGGTGCCGCTGGCTGCTCGAGCAAGGCGGCCAGAGCTGCGATGGTGCGCGCCTGGTAGATTGTGACCGGGGGTAATTCCCGATGACAGACCTCAGCAATTTCGTTGAAGAGTTGAAGAGCTAAGGAAGAGTCACCACCGAGATCAAAGAAGTCAACGTCGACTTGGACGGACGGCAGTTGCAGCACGCGCTGCCAAATCGTGGTGAGCACCTCGATCATTGCCGATGTAGCTTCAGTCTTCACACTGCACCTGGCCAGTAGCTCCTGCGATCATGAATGTGCGAATGTCCAATAGAGTTCTCGCGCCTTGGTGTACAACGGGCCGAAAGGGAGAGCGCGGTCGCCGATGCGAGTCACCGGGACCACCTTGGAATAGTTCCCGCTCGCGAAAATCTCTTCCGCCTTTTCAAAATCCTGATAGCTGAGAGTTTCCTCGACCACCGTTACGCCACTCTGGCGCAACAACCCGATGACCCTTTGGCGAGTGATGCCGGCAAGAAATGTTCCATTGGGAATGGGTGTGAACACAACTCCATCCTTCGCCATGAAAATATTCGAGGTGGCCAGTTCGGCGACGTTGCCCAACATGTCGCAGACAATCGCGTTATCGAAGCCGCGCGCGTGCGCTTCAAACAGCGAGCGGGAGTTGTTCGGATACAGGCAACCGGCTTTCGCGTCTACCGGCATGGTTTCAAGGGTTGGCCGGCGATACGGAGACAGCGTGATGGAGAAGCCTTTGGGCGGGCGCATGGGAGCTTCGTAGATTGAAAGGCACCAGCGAGTGGATTCAGGAAGATGTGCTTGCACCCAGGGGCCTTCATTCTCGGCCCAATACATAGGGCGGATGTACAGCGCCGCATCCTTGTCGAAACGCCGGATACCTTCTCGCGCAAGCCGAACCCATTCCTCGGTCGAGACGGTGGGATTCAGGAACAGTTTTTTCGCCGAGTCGTTGACCCGCGCGCAGTGAAGGTCAAGATCGGGAGTAACACCTTCGAACGCTCTGGCTCCATCGAACACGACCGAGCAAAGCCACGCGGCATGAGTGCGCGGGCCCATGATGCCGATGTTGCCCTCGTGCCATTCCCCCTCGAAGAATGTCCACGTCTTTGACCAATTGGTTCCGAGTGGCACGCGACTCCTCCGTTGCTGCCGGCTATTGCTTCGTTGGTGCTTCCGCCCGAAGAATGCGAGCGAGTTCCTCGATGGTGGGAGCCTCGTACAGCGTGGCGAGAGGGAGTTTGACTCCGAAGACCTGCTCGATTTCGGAGAACATGCGAACCGCAAGCGATGAATCTCCACCGAGGTCGAAGAAATTCTGATCGGGGCTGACGGAGTCGACCCCGAGTTGCTCCTGCCAGATGACCGAGAGCTTTCTTGCAGTAGCATCGTCCGACGCTGGGTTTAGCTCAGACGTCGACAAATGGGCAAAGGATGCTGATACCATAGTTTGATCCCTGGTAGGTTCCTGTCATGAACAGACCGTTTTAACTTCTTGGATTACCGATCGCCAGGGGGGATAAGGAGATGCAACGTGACGCGAATAGGAATCTCTGAAACCATTATACCCGCTCTTGCAAGTCTGCCCTAGATCTATTGTAAACATATGTAAACAGAGAGATTATGTGAGGGGGCCGGCTCCTACTTGGCCGAGGCATAGCCAAAAATCGCTTTCAGCTCGAGGAACTCTTCCAGCCCCGCTTCGCCCCACTCTCGGCCGTTGCCGGACTGTTTATAGCCTCCGAAACAACCTGCGAAATCCACTCGGGCACCATCGATATGGACGTTGCCCGAGCGAAGGCGCTTGGCCACCTTGCGCGCCCGCTCCGGGTCTCCTGATGTTACAAAAGCAGACAGACCATAGGGAGTATCGTTCGCTATTCGCACCGCATCATTTTCGTCTTCATAAGGAATGACGCAGAGGACAGGGCCGAAGATCTCCTCGCGCGCGATTGTCATGTCATTGCGAACATCCACGAACACAGTAGGTTTCACGAAGTAGCCTTTCGTAATGCCATCGGGCCGCCCAAGACCGCCTGCAATCAGCTTCGCGCCCTCCGCGATCCCCTGGCCGATCAGCCGCTGCACCTTTTCGAACTGAGCTTTGCTCGCTAGCGGGCCGATGATGCTGTCTTCGGCAAATGGGTCGCCAGCTTTGGTGGCTCCGGCCACCTGCTTGGCCACGTCCGTTACCTGAGCCATCTTCGATCGAGGCACAAGCATGCGTGTCGGCGCGTTACAGGATTGTCCGGTATTGCGGAAGCATTCCTGCACGCCATGTTTGACTGCCTTCTCGAAGTCGGCATCCTCGAGAATAATGTTGGCCGACTTACCGCCGAGTTCCTGCGTGACGCGTTTCACGGTGGGAGCGGCGCCTACGGCCACGGCGATGCCGGCTCGCGTGGAACCGGTGAACGAAATCATGTCTATGTCAGGATGTGACGTGATCGCCGAGCCGACGGTGGGGCCATCGCCATTCACCAGATTGAAGACACCAGGTGGGACGGCCGCTTCATGCAGGATCTGAGCGAATAAATAGGCGGAGAGAGGTGCGATCTCGCTAGGCTTGAGAACCATGGTGCAGCCCGCCGCCAGGGCAGGCGCGACCTTGCACACGATCTGATTCATGGGCCAATTCCAGGGAGTGATGAGTCCGCAAACTCCGACCGGCTCTCTTCGCATGAGGGTGGAACCTTGGAGATCTTCGAAGTGAAAGGACTCCAGCACTTTCACGGCTTCGAGCAAGTGTCCGAGCCCGGCGGGCGCCTGGGCTTTTTGAGCGAGTGAGATGGGAGCGCCCATTTCCAGCGAAATGGTTTCCGCCATCTGATCCATTTTCGAGCGATAGATCTCAACGATCCGGCGCAATAGCAGCAAGCGATCGCTGACGCTGGTTTCCGAATACGATTCGAAGGCGCGTTTGGCGGCAGCCACGGCCCGGTCCACATCTGCGGCGCTACCGAGCGAAATGGTGGCAATGGGTTCCTCGTTCGCAGGATTGATGACTGTGAAATCGTTGACCCGCGCGGGATCAGCCCACTTTCCATCGATATAGAATTGGCGGCAATTCTTCATAAATTCTTGCAAGATCATATCCTCAGTGATCGGAGACCGATGCGATCGGATTCGTTGTGCGTTGGTTCTCTGTCAAAGCGAGCACGGCAAAAGCGGTTGCGGCATCGCTCATAAAGCGCCCAGTGCTGGAAGATAAATGTCGGCGCTTGTTGACAGAGGAAGCCGGCCAATCACCTTCTGCGGGATTTTGGTGGGTCATCAACCAGGAGAGCCCACGCTTGAGTTGGACATTATCGCGAGATACGCCTGACTCTTCGAGAGCAAGCACGGTAAGGCTGGTGGCGAGCCCATCACTCTTGCCTTCCATCGGGGTTCCATCTTCCCGGAGCCACATCTTCAAGAACAACCGAAGACTCCAGCCGTTCCACTTCCAGGCGATGGAAGCCAACCTCCAACCACCATCGGTTTGTTGCTTGCTCAAAATTTCCTCGATGATAGCTTTTTGTTGGTCGCGCGTCAGAAGCCCCGGCAGTTTGGTGGAAGCCCAGAGTAGAAAGACGTGATTGATTGCGGATTGTGCTGCGTTTTCCCGGGTGAGATATTCGCGCAAGAGCTTGAGATTCTCCTGGATGCCCGGAGCCGATTCATAATTTCCGGGAGCTGTTGCCACAGCCATCGCGGCCAGGGTCGCGCCGTAGTATGCGGAATCGTTCGCTTCCCAAGGCTCCTGATCGAACTGAAGCCACGACCATGATCCTCGATTATCTCCCGTGGTTTGCTGTAATGCCCACATGTTGTCGAATGCTGCGCGCGCGTCATCACTGAGTTGTCCGCTCTGAGCGTCGTGGTTGGCAAGAATCAGCGCGTTGAGAACCGATTCGGTACCGCGGGACTCGGCGGTTTTGTGGTCGTACCCTTGGTCGCTGTAGTACGGCCCAACCTCCTTCCAGAGCCGAACCCGCTTCGTGACATTTTCGACTAATTCTCGTTCCGCGTCTGACGGACCTTGCTGGCGGAGCGCGGTGCGGAGGGCTGGCCGGGCCAGAGCGTACGGTAAGGCCGTGTGACACGATACGCAGAAGGTTCCGTGATCACGCGCGGATCCAGGCCATTGCGACCACCAGGCCTCCCGATCGTCGAGGTATGCCGCCGCGGCCTTTGGATCCCAGGAGCTCGAAAGCTTGGGCGCGGCGTGCGAGCAAGCCGCCATCACTCCCGCCGCGAGGAACGCCAGCACAAACCCCGCTCTCCGCACGGCTGCTTTCATTGGAACCCATCTCCGAACCACTTCCAAGATAGCGACAAACTAGCCATAAAAAATTAGCCGAAATTACCGTCGTATCTCGTCACAATACCGTCTTCTGATGAGCCAATCTTGAGATAGGTTCACTCCAGGTAAGCGAGGCAGCAAAGAAGCTTGGAAGAGACGCCAAGCCGGCATACGCTTAAATGGAAATCGGCAGCGCCAAGGCAGGCTCATGGGCAGTTTATGATCTTTAGCGCCTTCTGTAAACCGTAAGGTTGATTGGCCTGAACGTCACCACTCCCACCCTTTTATTTCCAAAGAGATTGCGGCCTGTTGGAGCAAACATTTGACCCGTTTCCTGCCACTGGCCGCCCAGCCCATTTGTTGTGTATTCCAAAGCCGACGAAGGTATGAGAAGAACCGTGATGGAGTCTTTCTGCTGCTGCGACATCAAGGGAATGATGGGCCCTTCCGCTTCCCAGAGATAGGCGTCCCGCGCTCGCTGCCTTACTGCAAGATATCCCGTGGCATCCACATAGGCTATATCATCGGCGTGCACTGTTTGATCGACGAATTGTTCATAATGCGAATAATCCCGATCCTGAGAGTTACCAATGTACGCCGCCGCGTGGATCCCGGCTCCAGCGGCTGCACTCAGGGAACACAAAATCAGGACGGCGTTTCTGAGCTTGCCCGGTTCGCATAGAGCTAAACCGGAGCAAAGAGCAACTGCAATCGGAATGACAATCATATAGCTGTAATAGGTGGGAAGTTTTGCGACGGTAAGCATCATGATGCTCACTAAAACAGCAAATAGAATCCCGAGAAAGATTCCTGAATGCAGATTGATTTTCTTTTGGCGCAGAAGATGAACAAGCAGGATGGCGGCGGCGCCAAAAAGAAAAGGAAGGCTGAAATCAACGGGAATATGATTGTAAAGGATGAGTTGCCCATGATGGATCAAATCGGAGATGACGTTTAGGCCAGTTCTTTGCCCCCGTATGAACTTCAAGAGGGTCCACAACCTGCCGTTGGCGGCCGCTATGCTAAAGAAGGCGGCTACGCCTAACACGCTGGCGAGAAATGATACGGCGATTTCCATCCAGAATCGCCAACGAAAAATGAGGAAAAGAAAGACTCCAGCAGTAAACATCACCGGCATAAACTGCATTCCCGCCCAAGGAACGAACAGGCAGACCACGAAGAGGCAAAACAAGCGGGTTCGCTTGCCTTTGATCGACATCAACCAAAGCACGACCGTCATAACCAAAGCGCCAAAGCCATCGTAACGTCCGTTTCGATAGTCAACGATCATCCCGCATTCGGTAGCCAGCAAGATCAAGAGGAAGACCCGCCAAAACGCGAGAGGTATGATTTCGAGCCGCTTCACCGCCGACCAAAGCACGAGAAAAGCCGCCGTCATCGAAAAGATACCGGCGCTTCGAATGGACTGAAGCGAAGAACCGAACAGCTCCATCCAGGGGACGAGCAGGAAGGAATACATCCCGAGTATTTCATCAAAGCGGATGCCAAAGCCCTGCCCATGAATGTAGTTAATCGCGGGTTCTGCTTGCAAACATTCATCAAGGTGAGGAAATGGATACGATGTTGCAGTGACTACGTTGAAGATGAGGAAGGCCAGCAGAAACAGGGATACCACCCATACCTCTCGCACCCTCTGGACCTTTTCATCCATTGCTTGTCGCCTCATTGATTGCGAAAGAACTGCCCGATTCTAAGATTAGCCAGGATTTCCATTTTGCCTCCCGGCTTCAGGCAGTTTATAGCAATCGCCTCGATAGGAGGAGCGCACGGAGGAACAACCGACCACACGCGAACCAGTTCGTCTATACGTTCCCGGCTAAGCGTGGCCGTACACACTGATAACCAAAAGATATCATCCTTTGAAAGGCCTGCCTGACGACCACCACGAGCCAGGCTGATCTTCCGATGGAATCTTGGCCGGCAGCTTTCCACATGGACCATAGCAATTGCAGGCGCTCGCGATGGGTCACGCGAATTCTCACTCCCTTGGACGCGATGATGTCGTACGCCCTGCGCTCCAGATAAACAGAGCGAATATCTTTGCGCAGGCATGCCACTAAAGAG